>Ga0078972_1007100_pt1 | contig 25466 bp, 25 predicted proteins | sample YelNatPaOPGAMG01_FD_67568 | JGI IMG/M metagenome (GOLD analysis project Ga0078972, IMG submission 67568) | Hot spring thermophilic microbial communities from Obsidian Pool, Yellowstone National Park, USA - OP-RAMG-01 (SPADES assembly) (version 2) | ecosystem: Environmental > Aquatic > Thermal...
AGGCACATCCAGAAAGGAAGAGGATAAGAATTAGGACGACGAACCAAATAATTCTGCTATTTTTGCCACGCACTTCGGCCCTCCTTGCCGATGACATTTCTTCGGAGATTTTCTTTCCTTAGCTCTATCATGATTGATGTTAAATCTCTGTTAAATCGAGGGAAGGAGAATGGTGTAACCTGGCATTTGGGAAATGTGCCATTAGAGCAAGGAAAACCGAAAATACCACAACTAGCTTTAGTGAATCCTCTTAATGCACCCTCTCTTCCTTGCTTTAATTTTTGGACAATTACGCCCTGAACCACAAGAAGAGAACTCCTTGCCCCCTCCTCACGGCTGTACTTGGAACTCCAGGTTTTGCTCTTGCGAGATGGGGGCAAAAGGAACTAACTGCTGGCAGGTGAGGGTGTGAGGACCGGAAGCCAGAGAGGGCAGATAAAGGGCCTGCCGGAAATGGCCTTCCTTCAGGTAAAAGACGCGCTCATTCACCAGGGAGTCAGGGTTTTGTCCATCCACTAAGACCGTCAGAAACGAGGGCTGAGTTGGCATAGTGCCAACCAGGATGATTGGGTTTCCTCGGGTAATAGTTTTCTCCTCCAGATAAATCTGCATCGTTCCGCTTGCCTGGGGAACCTCCGTAGCTTCAGGGCAGGTAAAGGGCTCAATTTCCTCAAAACTGACCGTAGTTAAATCCTCCCAGCTCATTACAGCTTCCAGGTTTCCCAAGCGAAAAATCTCTCTCGTAGGGTAACCGGTTTGTTCATCAATTTCTTGGAATAACTCAGCAGAACGGCTTTGACCCCACAAGGGAGAAATAGCATTCCTCGGAAAAAGCTGAAGCAGTGTCTTACCGTTGCGGTTGATGATTTCCGCAGTAAAATTTTGCTCCAGGAATTTGAGATGATCGGCCAGCAAGAAACGGCTTCGTTCAGGAGGAAGGGAGTAAAAACTCCAGAATATTTTCTTTCCTTCAGCGGGAAAGTACTGCCAGACCCCCTGATTATCCGCAATTAGCACGTCCACCTTACCATTTTCCTCATTCGTAGTCTGAATGCGGAAGTTCGTGGGAGAAATATACCAGACTCTGGCCCGTTCCTTTTCTACCGTTTCTCCGTTGACCATAACTTCCAGTTGGACGGTGTAACAGTAAGGGGACGAACCAATAAAAGTACGGGCGTAATAAAGGGCCAAAAGATTCGGGGAAAGGGTGGGTATAAGCAGGAAGACAATCAATAACACTATCAAAAGTGAGCCGGTGAAAACCAGAACCGGTCTCCATGAGGAGCGGCGTGGCGTAAAACGGGAAATACGAGGTGCGGGCTGCCTTCCTTGAAGAACCTTGAGAAGGCGAGCAACGGGCAGCAGGGAGCGAGTTTCCTGATCATCCTTTAGCTCTTCATAAGGAGGGCGGCGCTCTTTAATTAAAGCCTCAATAAGGCGATCTGTTTTTTCTTCTGGGGTTTCTTTATTTCTCATCTTCCTCATGCTTTAAGAAACCTTTCTCTTCCAGCTTATGGCGCAAAGCGAGCAGAATATTCTGTTCCATTCGCTTAATAGCTCTGCGGTCACAACCAAAAAAACGAGCTATTTTACTTACTGACCACCTGCATGTGAAACGCAGATAGAGAATATCCTGCCATTCTAACGGTAGTTCCGTTAAACATGCTTTAAGGTAAGAGAGCACCTGCTCCTGAAGCAAACTCTCTTCCCATTGAGGATTACTGGCCAAATTTTCCTCCTCCAGTAAAACGAAGGTGAAATCTCTTTGACTTCGGAAACGATCAATAGTGATGTGGCGCAAGGTAACACGCAGGTAAGAAAAAAACTGGCTTTCACTATCACCCCGAAAGTTTTCCAGATGAGCAAGAACACGGCAAAAGGCCTCTTGAACAAGATCTTCCGCTTCCTGTCTGTTAGCCGCAAAGCGGTAGGCATAACGAAAAAGTGGAACCCAGTATTTGGCGCAAAGGAGATCTATGGCTCTTTGTTCCCCATTTCTGGCCCGTTCTAATAGATTTTGGACGCTATCATTGACCTTCTTCCGGGTCACTATGCCCTCCAATTCATTGTAACATAGCACATAGGTCATCCCTTATTACCTCCACAGTATCTGGCAGAACTCCTCTAATTTAAGATCGAACAATTTATGGCCCCCAGAGCATATGGACAATTTCAGAAATGGAGAAGGAAACAAGTCCGTCCTTTGGCGAGGGGAACATTTCCATCAGATATTTGCCATCGTCGGTCTCAAGAATAGGGTAAAGATTAGCGATAGCTTTTCCTGCCTCTCTGGATGTCGGAGCTAAAGAGAAGGTGATCAGCACGCCTTTTTGAGGAAGAACAACCACCTCCTGGGGAAAGTTGGTGTTTTTATCCGGAACTACAACCCGGGGATATGGTTCCTCCCTGATCTTGTTTACGTCTAAAGATGTGAGAATTTTTTCCTCCACCTTAAAGGAGGAGGGGTCAATAGTATAGGGAAGATCAGGGGGAATGTGTACACCTTTAATGCGAATGGCCTCCTGGCTGGTATTCTGGAAATAGAATTTATAAAGGGGATTAAAGCCGGGGCGCAAAAATCTCATGCTCACAAGGAAATGGCTTTCTTCCACGAAAATGCAGGAGGATTTGGGAAGGATTTCCCAGTAGAGATTCCCAAGGTTGAGGCTCATTAATGCACCAGAGGGTGAATGAAGGATTAGGGAAGAAAACTGGTGTAATCCGGGAGAAAGGTCCAGGATAGCCAGGCCGGCAGAGGATCCCACAGTAGTTTTTTTGCTGGGAAGGGAGATTTCCAAGATGGAGTCCTTTTTTTGTGCGGAGATGGGAACCTCTTCCCCGGCTCCCTGGAGCTCTCCCTGAATTTCTTTACCCTCGCCTAAGGCCAGAGAGCGGTAAGGATTGAGCTGAACGTTGTATTGAGGGTAAGAAAAATCTTCAGGATAAGCGGCATAGAAATTGACCGGAATCACTTCCGGGCCGAAAAAGCGCAGGCGGTAAATCGAGAGGAGGGCATCAAGGGGAACCCCGCGCTTCAAAGGGATAATCACGAAGCTAACCACCAATATTACGCAGACAATGAAAACGAAGAGGAAGAGAAATTCCCACCTTATGCGTTTTCTTCTTTTGCTTGTTCTACTTCCTAATTTTGGCTCCGGCGGGGGTTTCCTGGTGGTGGAACCGGGCGTATAGTTTGTAGCATTGCTTGGTTGGAGATTACTTTGTATTCTCGAGGAATTTTTCATTATATATACTTGTTGATGTAATTATAGAGGTCGGGAAAAGCCCCTTTGACTATTTCTTCCAAAAACTCCTTGTTCCACTGCATGCAACTGGGGTCGAAGTGCGCAATAATTTTTTCCAGGTTGTTCCTGAGTTCCCCTTTGAATTCTTCATCGCTTAAGGAGAGCACCCGCGCCTCTTCCTGCTTCCACCATTCCGGAGGGCGGATGTCCTTATGGAAATCATATGGCGGCGTGTTCCCATCATAGGCGAAGGAGACCAAATAGGCCCCCATGTAGAGAGATTTCAAACGAAACTCCGGACTGAAAGCTGTTTCGTTAGAATAAGCGCCTGGGACGATCCCGCCTGGGAAAAGTCCCATTGTGACGAGAAAAACCAATCCCAACACAACCAGCCCCTTGATAACTTCCCTTTTCATTTCTTCACCTCCAATTTTGAGTGTTTCCTCTTGCATACACCCTTTATTTGGAAGACGAACTTACCCTTCAAAATGTACCCATTTTTCCCAAATATTTTTTAACTCCCCTAAGAGCCAGAGACTCTCTTCGGCTCTGTACCCTGTTCTTTTCGCGTAGGGCTTATTACAATACTTGTTAAATCCCTGTTAAATCCAAAAGTGCGGACTTGGATCCCGAACGACTTTACTCCTACCTCCTGTCCATTTTCAGCTTTTTCATACGAAAGATTCTCTTAAATTAAAAGAAGGAGAAGAGAAAGAAATTTCTTCATACACAGGCCAAGGCAAATTTGATCCCAGAGGTTTTAAGGAAGCGACCTTAAGGTCGCTTCCTTTCCGGCCTCTAAGTTGATAATTCGCCCATCGGACCCATTTAGATAACCCATCACCCTTCCTGCTTCAGCTGAACTTAAGGCCACAAAGGGGATCCCAATTTTGGTCCCTTGAGGTGCATTAAGGAATCCTGTTGCATCTGGGGGCACTAGAAGATCTATGGAACCCATTGAATTAATGTCATAGGTTTTTCCTTTTAAGGTAGTTTTTAAGAAAACGTCAACATTCTCAGGAAAAAAGGAAAAAGGGGAGACAGTTCTGAGAAAAACCTGGTCTGCATCACCTTCAACTGTTAGCGGAGAAGAAATAGCCTCAGCCCGGAGAGATTCAGCTCGCTCCCTTAAAATTATCTTTGTCTCCCCTCCTTTGCTCTCTATGAGGCGGAAGCCACCTTCGATATCGATTTGATTACCTGCCACTTCCAAGCCCAACCCTGTAGGCACTATAAGATCTAGGAAACATTCTAAATCAATTTTTTCTTTCCCTTGCTTGAAGCTGAGAGCGCGGATTCGATAGACAAGCCCCCCTTCCTCCCTTTTCTCAATTCGGGCAGAACTCAAGACTGGCTCCGCTTTTTCTTTCAGAATAGGGGTCGAGGTATTTATCTTCCATGTAAGGAGAATATCGGGGCGATCTTCGCTTCTAACTCTTAAAGAAGTCAAGAGAAATCCCTGGCTATCCACAGCTAGGATCTTGGTCGATGAGGGAAGGGCAATAATTTCTTCTCCTGCTTTAGAGAGGGGAGAAAACAAAGTGCAGCTACTGAGGATAACAGCTATTACTGGGGCAAGAAGCCAGAGTGGTTTTTTTCGGAAAGGTTTTTGCACTGCCACAGGGGCTTCTTGCCCTCTTGATAGGTTTAGAAATATCTTAGAATGCTTGCAGAACTTTTGGATTATTCCTTTAGTATCCAGGGTAAATATATTCATAGCAGTAAAGGGAAATATTGCCTGGAGGCAGGTATGGGCTGTCATAATTTATATAAGTATATCCGGAACTCCAGCCGTCCCTGACTACCATTGTTCTTGTCGTATTATATACTGAATAGCCTATTCCCGTTATCCAGTGCCAAGTCCAAGGGTTCCAATTAATAAGGATCCCCATTGGCCTGTTAAGGTCAATCTCATTACAGTAACCATCAAAGGAGGGAGCAGCTGAGTTTGTAGTAAAGTGATAACTGCAATAATAAGGAGATGGACGGTAACTCCAGCTTTGGGGGTAATAAGGATAATTTCGATTGTCATGATAAGTGTTCGCATGATGCTCGATGCCGGAACGGAATTCACCAGGCCAAGTAAAGCCGAAATTACCAGTAGCCATGTCAGCATAGAGGCAAGTGTAAAGATCTGTCCCATTACTTTTGTCCCAAGAATATTGCAAGCTTGAAAAACCATGTCTTGCCCAATAGCTCAGAATCATAGCCCCAGCAACTGGACCGCAACTGTTTGGTAAACCTCCTGGTTGTATATAAGCTGGCACTTCTGATAAAACCTTGCCATAATAGTACATAGGAGCAATCGAGCCGCCTTGATTTGCGGTGGCTATTTGATAATTTTGTTCTGGTATCTCTGTTGAACTTACTATTCTTCCTTCATTATAGAAATACCATAACTCCGAGACTTTCTGACCGTTCCTTAGGATGTCGAAGTGGATATAATAAAGAAGAGGGAAAACATAAACGAATTTTGGTTCCCCCAGAATTTTTCCTTCTTCCAGCAACGCCTTGCTTAAAACCTCCTGTTTTACATTCAGCAGATGAGGAGGCGCTACCTCTGCAAACTCGAGAAAGCAAGGATTATCTAGATCGAAGTTCACCACAATTCTTCCGATGATCTTACCTTCTTTCTCTACCCCATAAACAAGAACCCTGTCTTCCCCATCTTTATCATTATAAACTAGAGGAGACACGGGATGAGAATTTTGCAGTTGAGGGAGAACAGTTCCCTGAGAGTTCAGAAAGTCTGAAGCTACTCGGTAGAAAGGGCTGTTATGATCCTCAGAGTAAGAGCTGAATTTATTCTGGTTTCCTAAAGTGGGAGTGACCATGGGGAAGAAGAGGAAACCAACCAAAACAAGGATCGCTAAGCAAATGATTTTCTTTCTCACTTAACTTCACCTCCAAATTTTGGGGCGTTTCTTCTTGCAAACACCCTCAATCTAAAAGACGAACTTACACTCAAAAATGGACAGCTTTTTCCCGAATAATCTCTCAATTTCTTAAGAGCGCTGTGAGTAATGTAATGAATCCTGTGCCATTCCTTTGGGTCACAACCAGCGCCTGCTCTGGCTGAGCCATTGGTCCACGCTTCTCTTCTCCGCTCTCTGAAATCTTAAAACTACACCCTATCGTCCCGGAGGAGCAAAAAGCCTCCTGGCTCCACAATTTTACCGAGAGAGGCTCTTTTTCCATCTTTTTGATTTGATCGCAGTGAGAGTTGGTCTAGCACCTATTAGTGTCCCCAAAATAACTTACAGAGTTCCGTAATGGAATAGCCTAGAGCACCACTTCCCATAGATGGAGCGAGAGGAAGCAGAAATTTCCCATCCCCAGTTTCTAATACGGGTTGGACCCATATAAGGGTCCGCATCGCTTCTTGGTTTAGGGGAGCAAGGGAGAAATGCAGGGTTACTCCATGCCCAGGAGGAACGACCACTGACTGGGGAAAGTGGTCGGTTTTCTGCGGTATCACCCGGAGAGGAGCAGGCTCTACTTCTGGCTGGTTGAAAGGTCCTCGTTTAAGGGAAACTCCTTCTTGTACGGAGAAAGAATCAGGATCGAGAGTCAATGGGAGAGCTTCCGGCAGATGCAACCCTTTCAGCTGGATTGTCTGATTAGCATCATTTTGGAAATAAACGGTGTAGGAAGAGTTATGGCCGACTGAGGATGAAATATAGATCGACAGGCTCTGGGGGTTATCAATTACGATCGTGTGCGAGCTTGGCAGGATCTCCCAGAATAGGTCCCCAAGCGAAAAGGCCCTATCCTTGCCATTAACGAAATGCAAACTTAGTGAGGTGAAATGATGCAAGCCCACCGGTAAATCGAGGATACTGGCACCGGAAGAAAGCCGATTCAGCGGAAGAGTAAGGGACCAGTCATCAGATACTCTTTTCTTGGGAGAGGCTCCTGTCGAACTAATTGGCTTTTCTTCAGCAGTCGGTCCTTTCTGCACGTTCACGGGAATTGTTTCCATGGGGCCGGCCAATTCCGCATGGGTAATTGAATCCTCCGGGGGGTTACGTGCAGGATTCCATTGAACCGTAGTAAGAGGAATCGCTGGTTTACCTTCCGCATAAGCTATATACAAAGTGCGGGGGAGAATATCCGGGCCAAACAGTTTTAAGCGATAGAAGCAAAGCAAAACATCTAAAGGAGTCCCTTCCAGCATGGGCAGAGCGAAGAACCAGAACAGGCTCCCCAGCAGCCCGAACAGCAGAAGGAAGCCCAACAGCTTGGCCCATTGTGCTTTTTTCTTTGGTTTCTTCGTTTTCACCGCTGAGGTTTTCAAGCGTCCAGCTGGGTTCTTCTATACTTAATGACGAATATATGAACTATAAGCATATCCCCCACCGGCATAAACATCGATATTCAGGCCGGGCCAAGCATGTTGAATCGGGATAACATTGGGCCAGGGTGCCCAAAGGGTAAATTTTCCCTCTACCCACTTGTAGAAATCTATCGGGGAATTGTAAAATTGCTGAGTTGCATTCACGCCATCATAGGTCCAAGAAGAGATGCCGTATACTTCTCCATAAGAGGATGGTAGGACGCTGGTAATCATAGTTGTGTCCCACCACCAGGTGATACGGCAGAAGAATCCCCACATGGCCACGCCGAATGCATTGTATCCATAGACCGCAGGAGTTACCGTATTGTTGCCAGGAACATAGGCCACAAGGGGTAAGCTCAGAGATCCCTGTGTTTCTGTTCCGTTTTCCCGCAAGATACTATCTATCAGGTCTGGGGCAACCTTTTTGAGAATGGTTTCTAAAAATTCTGGATCCCATTGCATGTGTTGAGGGTCAAAACTAGCCATTACCGATTCGATACTTAAGCGAAGCTCAGTCTCAAAGGCTTCATCGCTTAATCCCAGTAAACGCTTCTCTTGCTCAACCCACCACTCTGCTGGTCTGGTCTGGATAGTTTCTTGAGAAAAAGGAGCCTGCCCGCTTGGAACAGTATCGTTTACGGTGTAGGCACACATCAAAAGGCTCATCAAACGAAACTCCGGGCTGAAAGCTGTTTCGTTAGAAGAAGCACCAGAGACAATCCCGCCTGGAAGAAGTCCCATTGTGACGAGAAAAACCAATCCCAACACAACCAGCCCCTTGATAACTTCCCTTTTCATTTTTTCACCTCCAAATTTTTGGGTTCTCCTTATATGCACCCTTTATTTGGAAGACGAACTTACACTCAAAAATGTACAACTTTTTCCCGAATAATCTCTCGATTTCTTAAGAGCGCTGTGAGTAATGTAATGAATCCTGTGCCATTCCTTTGGGTCACAACCAGCGCCTGCTCTGGCTGAGCCATTGGTCCACGCTACTCTTCTCCGCTCTCTGAAATCTTAAAACTACACCACTATCGTCCCGGAGGAGCAAAAAGCCTCCTGGCTCCACAATTTTACCGAGAGAGGCCTCTGAATAACCAATGCTCTGGATGCTTTTCAAGGGAAAATTAGTATACGGCACCTTTATTTTTACGCTCTTCATTATTTCTCCCTCCAGAGCTCGTAATAGGGAGGTTCAGGAGGTCCGGCACAAATTTGCGTTGTGTAATGTACAATGAGGCCCTTTTCGATAGGCCTCAGGTTTATGAATCTTTTCCCTTCCTCGATATCTTTTTTCCAGAGCAATTGACCCGAATCAGGATCGAGGGCATAAATAGCATTACAACCATTGAAGTAGACCACATTTTTGGTGGCAAAGATATCCGAGGCAGCAAAAGATTTACTCCTTTCAACTGTCCCATAATCAGTTGGGATTTCTATCTCCCTTAGGGGAGGAGAATAGCTCCATAGTTCCTCACCTGAGCGAGCCTGGAGACAAAGGAATCTTCCGTCGAAGGAGGCAGTGTAAAGTTTTTCTCCATCAAGGGCTAAATAGGAGAAAGGGGGGATCCTCAAATCTTCGGGCTTTCTATAGGTCTTTTCCCACAGAAGCTTTTGGGTAAGCTTATCATAGACCTTGATGCAGAGCTCAGGAGGCTCGGGATATTCCTCTTTGATGATAGAGACTGCGATCACATCGTTTCCTATGGCAATTCTTAAACAGGAGCCAGGGAAATCAAAGATTGGCATTTTGAATTTGATCTCCTTTTTCTTTGTGTCATACAAGAAAAGGTAAGATGTATTCCTGATGTCTACAACTCCGTAGAGATTGGCCTCCTCAGCGGCGAGCATAGTAGCAACTGGTTGAAAATAATAGTGGTATTCATCCTCATCGAGGAATATCTTATCCAAGACATTTCCTGTATTGACATCAAAAACCCAGACCCCCGCCTCGTGAAAGGGTGAGGTTTTGTCGGTGTTTAAGGCCGGCAAGTAGAGCTTATCCTCAATGACCACAGGAAAGCCGGAGATGGAGCCCCTAAAGGGGCGATCCTTATCATTTCCAATTTCTCTACTCTGCCAGAGTAGTTCACCCGTTCTTTTGTCCAGGGCGAAGAGACGCTGCCTTTTCCAGCTATCCGGATAATAATTAACTACCACAAAGAGTTTCTCCCCACATACCACCGGCGCATATCTGCAATCATGGAGTACTTCATCAGCTTGGGGGTCCAAATACTGGTCGAACCTTTTGTGCCAGATCTCCTCTCCGTTTTTCAGAGAAATGGCATAGACTCCTCTTCCACCCAGGTAAAGCACACCTCCGTCAACCACCGGGGTGTTATACATTACAGTCATTGTCTCATCTAAAAGATCAAGCCTTTGGTATTTCCAGGCCACTTCAATTTCGCCCTTGGTTAGTCCAGACACATCGGCATAAGAGATACGCCTTTCATCCCCGAAGCATCCATAAAGACAGGTTTGTTCGGGTGATGTGCACCCAGAGGTTACCACCGCCAGGAATATAAGGAAAAGAATGATCCGTTTCATGATCCCGGAAAGGCGTAGCGAAAGACATTTGTGGTTTCAAAGTAATATCCTGCCTCATAGAGGGATTGTTTTATCCCTTGCTTTCGATAGTAATCAGGGTGATAGCTGTTCTCAATGTAATTGTTGTATCGGTTATATGTCCCATCGGTCTGGTTCAAGGGGCTATAGTGCGTAGGATACATCTTTAATATGGGCACAACTCCAGAGTAGATACAATAAATAGCATCTGTGAGGCTATCGGAATAGCCTACCGACGAGATGCCCGGGAAATTGGCTATGGTATCAAATATCAGTAAGTCTTGGTAGAATCCTCCATTGTTCTTCATCCATTCATTTAGATTTAAGGGATCCACCAGAGAGCCGCTGATGGTCAGATTGTAGGTAGCCAGAGACATGGCAGAGGAGGTAAGGAAACAACCATGACTACCGATAGTGGTTGGACCAAAGCCCAAGGTAACATCTCTCCAACCCACATAATTCTGGTTATAGGAAACAATGCTCAAAGCCCAGGTAAGTCCGGGGCCAAGATCTATAAATTCACCCTTGCCTTCTCTTCTATCGCGCTCCAAAAGAGCTTCCAGGGGGGCATATTCAAAATCGGAAATTCTCACCTGCTTCTTTCCCCTGGAATCCTCCCAGATTGGGTATAAGTTTCCATATTTGTCTTTGTACATCTCTTTTCCATTCAGGTAAACGACCCCTGGTCCGGTTTCTTCACTTGCCTCTGTGTAGTTCCCAAAAGGCAGGAAATTGAATAAAAGGATGAAGGCCAGGGCAACAAAGAAAACTTTTCCCGGTGTAACAGGAACCTGGGCCTTGCCAAAGCTACCAAATTTTCTTCTCATTTTCTTCACCTTCAATTTTGGGTGTTTCTTCTTGCATACACCCTCAATTTAAAAGACACACTTACCCTCAAAAATATGCCGCTTTTCCAAAATATTTATTCACCTTCTTAAGAGCCCAAGAATTTTCTGCATCTCTGCACCCACCGTTTTCACTCAGAGCGTATCACAATACTTGTTAAATCCCTGTTAAAAGCTTCAAGAACCAATCTTGCTTCCTATTCAAGTATTGATGGTCTCTATTCCCAATTAGATCAGGGTGTAAGGGGTGGGCCAGGGTAGTAAGAAATAGCAACTTGCTTCCTTCTTTTCCCTCTCGCAAAAAGATAGACGAAGGAAAAAGAAAAAATGAGCATCAAAATAGAGGATGGGGGAAAATTTTGTTCCTGTTGGAAGCCACTTCTGCATTCCTTTATTTCCAAATCATCTGTTTGCTGCCTAAGGAGAGATAAAGAGGACGGCCACTCCTTTCTGGCTGAAGGAGCAAGGGAAAACCATCTATCTTCCCGGTTTTCGTATCCACTTGCCAGAGGTTATACCCTTTCTGATTAGAGGAAGAGGATTTAGGAGCGCTGGTAAAGAGAACAGTTCTGTCTGAGATGAAAACTGGGTCTAAGTTATAAAAGAAGTCCTCCGTGGAATCTACCAGAACCTTGTGCTCCTTAGTATTTAGATCTACGAGGACGATCTTCCCACGGTAAATGCCTTCCTGGAGCCAGCGGGTAGCGAGGACGATCTGGCTCCCATCCCTATTGAATTGGATGTTGTGGATGAAGGTGTCCTCCTCATAGATCTTTTCCAGTTGGGAACCGTCGTAGTGGCAAATGTATAGGGCGTTACCTCGGCTGGGAAAGGGATAAGAGGACCAGGAGAAGGCGATTAGCTTCTTCTCCCAAGAGGTTGCTGGAGCCCAAAAGAGATTCATCTGAGGGTCCGGGTTGAGGTTCAGCTTCTTACCCAGGTCCTCTATCTCTTTTGTCTCCCGGTTAACGATGAGGAGACGGCTGCCAGGTACTCCTTCGTGAGATCCGAACATGTAAAGGATCTTCTGATCATCTAACCAGCACATGTTCCTCTCTGTGCCATTTAAATTGGAGAGCCTCTCTACCTTCCCTGTTTTTAAATCCAGTACATAGACATTACAAGCTCCTCGGTCATCCCATAGGTTTAGCGCCAAATAGCGTCCGTTGGGGGAGAGAGAAACCATCAGGTTATTGCCTACTGTGTAACGGTAGATATATTGGATTTCCTTCTTCTCAGGATCCAGGGCTACTACATAAAGGAGCCCCGGATGTTCTTTTCCCATATACTCTTGTACTGGCCAGACACCGATGACCTTGCCCCGATATGGGTTCTCTACCTCGGGGCTTCCCTGGATAATACAGCTTGTAAGGAGGAGCATTATCAGAGCGAGGAGAAGGCCCTTTCTCAGGGGAAAAAGGGCGATCTTAAACATTGTAATAGTTCACCCTTACCCAGGTTCGTCCGTAAGCAAGAGCGTAAGAACTACCATGGATGGTATACATCCCCTGGTAGGAGAGATCGAGGATACGTTTAGGACAATACCATTGGTTAGGGCCCGTATCAGTCCTAAAAAAGTCATAAGCAAACCCTGTGTCTAAGTCTCTAGCCCGGCATAGGTAGAACCAATCAACGATTGCCCACTCATAGGGAGCAGCGCATCCTTCCCAAACTTGCCGGCCTGGAGGAGCTGGCCGACTGCTATTGTCATAGCAACTCATTACTCCGTAAGTTAAGAGATAATTTTCCGGCGAACCAGGGTATTTGTCCCCCAAGGTATGGCGAACATAGCAATTAGGATCGACAGGATAAGGAGCATAGGGATTGCATTCGATATCTGCCCTCCTGCCAGCAATGAGATTGTCATCTGCATCCATAATTGAAAGAGGCGAGGCTGGAATGCCCTCAGTTGCTGTGGGGGTTCCCTCGAGTAACTTTTCCAGCTCATCCACTCTATTCTTGGAACGCTCGAACTCTTCCTCATCCCAGGGAGGGGGCTCCTTCCCCGTAGGGTTTCCGTAGAAGACGATGGCACCCCCGATATCGTAGACGCCAATCACCTTGCCATCCTGAATGACTTTTTCCCCTGGAGGGCCAGTCATGGGAAAGGGATAGTATTTCTTTTCCCCGTTCCTTACTTCCCCTACAACTTGGCCATGGCGGAGGATCATCAGTCCCCCATGAACTGGATGAGCCACTATGATCTCAACATCCCGGCTATTGCTTAAAGAAGAGTCTTTAGGCAGGGTCAAGGCTACTGCAGGGATCATCATAGTCCCCACAAAAAACACACAGAGAAGTCTCCAAATTCCCTTCATTTCATTCCTTTACCTCCAAATTTTTGGGCGTTTCTTCTTGCAAACACCCCTTTATTTGGAAGACGAACTTACACTCAAAAATGTACAGCTTTTTCGAAAATTTTTTTAACTTCTTGAGAACGAAGGATTATATCCTTGCTTCCTGTTCTCCTCATGTAGAGCTTATCTCTATACTTTATAAATCCCTGTTAAATGGAGGGCAAAAAACCTGGAAGGCAAAACGACTTCCATCGTAGAAATTAAGTCATAGTTCATGTTTTCGGTGTGCTTCAGGGGGAGCATCGGGTTCCTTCAGAGAACCTGGCCACCCTCTGATGGCCTATAGATCAAGTGGATGTACATTGGTTCAATAAAACCACGGTTTCTGGCAATTTCCAGGGCCTTAGAGCAAGAGATTCCCTCGCTAAGATCGATAACAAAGCGCACATCAGTATCAATCCATACTGCCTTCCTTTCCCCTCTTGAATCTAAGCCAATGACCAAACGATAAAGCGGCTCAGGCATGTCGCAGATTTCCACCGTTTCGCCTTTTACAATTCCCCCTTTCTTTTGAGCCAAGAGCAAGGCTTGTGATTCTGGACCCAAATTTGGACCAATTACAGGGGTACAGCTAAAGCACAAGGAAGCGGTAATTAAGATGATAGGTACAAGAGAGGCTCTTTTTGAAAAAATAGTCATTTTAATGGAGGAATAAACAGGTCGGCCGGGAGACCCTCTTCGGGAGCAGGGACTTCCACCTCCGCACCGTCCAAGTAAACTGCCATGAATTTGGGGATACCCCCTGCTACTGAATTCCATTCCACAATCAGAATCCAATAGGAGTCCAACCAAAAAGCGGAAAAACAGAGTCTGGAAAGAACTCTTACTCCATTACCGGCAAAGACCGCTATCTCGCTTGTGCTATCAGCAGAGTCGATGCCTATAAGGTGTTTTCCATCTGGACTCCAGGAAAGCCTGCCCGGAATAAGCCAGGGATACGTAAAATCCAAGCAAAATGTATTTTCCGTGAAGGTTTCTAAAAGCAATATATGCAGAATGCGCCCTTTATCTTTATTAGAGACCACATAGAGTGCTAATCTCTCTCCATCGGGTGAAACAGCCATCCTGAAGAAAGCCTGGGAATAGGGGGCGGGATCTGGCACAGGCTGATATTCCTCTGAGAGTGGAAATTCCCTGATTTGATCTTTGTCCTGAACGATTGCTTCATAAGCTCCTTCCGGGGAGCGCACCAGAAGAAAAATCTCGTTTTGCCATAGAGCCAAATAGCTGGGAACCTCCTTAAAACCTTCGGGAAGTTTAATTTCTATCTCTTGTTTTTCTCCATTGATGAAATTCCAGAGCAGATAATAATATTTGTCTTTTTCCTTCCACTGGAAAATCCCGTTTTCTCTCTCCTCATCCAGGGCAAACCAAAAAGGTCCGGGAAATCCCATTTCTTCCTGGAGTTTTCCTTCTCCATATACCTGGATTTTTCTCCCGGTCTCTCCAGGGAATAAATCCCGCGGTTTCTCCACGGCGATGATGTGCTCTCCCTTCAGAATGAAGCCGAGAAATTCGTTCCAGGGGAAATCGAAACTCGCTCTTTTCTCTTGAGGAGTCAGCCAGTGGGTAACCAAGACCGCCTGATCTCCTTTTCCCAAGAGCATAGACTGGCCCCCCGGGGGGCCCTTCTTCTTTGACGCACCCCGCAAGGAGGGATGAAATGAGCAGAAAACAGACAACTCCCTTGAAAATATCCTTTTTTGGAGTTTGGCCAATGAACTTCACGGTTTGGACGATGAAGTTAGTAAACATCTCGCATATAAACTCGATACCAATAGGTTGGGTTTCCGTTATCTGGAGGCGGATTAGAAGGCAGTAGAACTAAATCACCAGGCTTCAGGTCAGCGACATAAAGGCCTTGGGAATAAATAGCTCTATACCTATTTTGCAAGAAAAGCATCACCTGTGTGGCATCCCAGGCATCCGACCAGGAGTCGTCATAACTGTCATAGGTTCCATTGTGATTATACCACCAAGGATAAGGGCAACTATAATCAAAAATCTGATTACCGTTTACAAGGGATTGCGAAACGAAGTTAGCACAATCATAGGGTTCAAAGTTATGATAATAAGGATTGTGGCTTAAAGCCCACTGTCTGGAGTAAGAGACAGCGTAGTTCCTGTAATAAGTATTAGGAGAAAGGCCATCGGGAGAGATCGATTCATTGGAGGTAGTTGGAGGTGAAGGTTGGCCTTCTTCTAAGGGAAAGGCAGACTTTGATAGGTAAAAGAGATAGAGGTCATTTAAAAGATCTGAATAATCTGGAGAAGGAGGCAGGGTGAGCACATACAATTCACTGTATCCGTCTTTTTCTACGAGCCAGGAGTTTCCCCTCCTGGCTAACTGGAGCACATGATCAACACAATAATAACTAGTAACTATCTCTGGGTAGTTGCGAATGGATTCTTCCATAACTTTGATTGATTCCTCTTGAGCCCTTTTCTCAATAGGATCCAGGGAAAGAGCTAGCTCCTCTTTCCACCTCTTTAAACCCTCATAAAGTTCAGGGTCGCGGACCATTTCTGTTGGCTTCCAGATCCATTGGATTGACTCCTTGGCTACCACTACCCACTTAAGAGAAGTAGATGAAAGAACCTGAAGGTTTTCCAGTGTACTTTTAACCTGGAGAAGCGTTCCCTGAAAAAGATGGTTCCACTCTTTCGTATAGAATTCCACCCTTCTTTTTTCGAACTCTATCAATGCCTGGCTTTGAGAGCTGTAATACTTCAGGAAAGCGGAGCTAGCCAGACCTGTTGGAGAACTGGTCAAAGCCGATGCCCTTGCTTGGAATAACTCACTCAAAAAATTATAGAGAGAAGTAGCCCTATCTTCCTCGCTGGCTATTGCTCCGGAAGAATAGACGAAAGGACCATTTACGAATAGAAATACCACTATTAAAATAGGTATTAGTGTGCCATTCAACTTAAAAATTCCAGGTTTCATCTTCTCGCCTCTCCTGACGGATTTAACCAGATTTCTAATTTTACTAATTTTATTTTCGACCTGCAGAATTCTTAATCTTTTCATTCCTTTACCTCCAAATTTTTGGGCGTTTCTTCTTGCAAACACCCCTTTATTTGGAAGACGAAGGACCCCTTTATTTGGAAGGACGAACTTACTCTCCAAAATGTACCTATTTTCCCAAAATATTTTTTAACTTCCTTAAGAGCCCAAAACCTTCTTCATCTTTGCATCCTCGTTTTTGCGCAGAGCTTATCACAATACTTGTTAAATCCCTGTTAAATGGAACGTGAAAGAACTGGAAAGGCCTGAGGCAGATGGCTAAAAGGTATCGCCCTTCCACTCCCAAATGGTCCTTCCCTCGTAGAAATTAAGCCATAGTTCATGGTTTCGAGGTGCTCCCGGACGATCTTCACTTTCTCCTCCGCTTCTCCTCCGCTTCTGCTCCGTTGTCTGTCTCTACTTTTTCAATTTAATCTATGGAAATTTCATTTTCACCTGAAGCAGAAATAGGAACTTTAGACGCACTTTGGCTTCTCTGGAGAGCTCCTTGAGGGAGGAAAGAGGTTTTAAAGGGTAGGGAACTATCCTTCCTAAGGTTAAGGAGGTAACCGGGACCTACTTGCCGTAGACTCCACCTTTGAATTGCGCTAAGCTTTTTCATGTGCAGGGCTCCTTTCTTGTTGTTTATTCCAGAGTGAGGGTAACCCCTGCACATTCTTTTTGTCTACTGGGTGTATCGCATCTATCTGAACTTTTTCATACGGCAAATGACGTATTCCCAATTTACCTTCTTATCCCTATTCCTCAGGATGTTACCTGGCCAAAAGCCCGCTTTGCGCATAAAATGATCAAGGGCCTGTTTTCACTCTTCTAAAAAGAGGAGGATTTAATACCAGCTTCCTTTCACAAGGCATTGACTAGATAATCTGCCCTTCCATGGGAGTCTTCTGTCACCTGCTTGGAGCCCTGATTAAGACAGAAAGGGATGGTTTCATTTTTTATCCATTTTTCGCTTTTTCCCAGAGATAAAAGAGGCCACCCCTGAAAGAGAAAGGGGAATCAGCTCATACATAAAGGCTATGGCTGTCTTGAATGGCCATATATACCGAAAATCTGCAACGATTACCGGGAGATTGGAAAGAAGCATGGGGAGCGAAAAGAGAAAGACAGTGAAGTAATAGGCGATCAATGGAAAGAGGATGATCAGAAATCCAGGGGTTCTTTTCGGGTTAATTTCCTTCCAGCGAGTCTTGAATTTCCGGGTAAAAAGAAAGACTGTAGCTAAAGAACTTATCAGGAGAATAAAGGAAAAAAAGAAAGGCGAAGTAAGGCCAGAGGCAATAGATATAGCAGAGAGCAGGTGAAAGGGAAGAAAGATGGTTAGGCCCGCAAAGAAGAGAAATACCAAAAGCTTCAGGTAGCGATTCCCAATTAAAGGTTCAACAATCTTCTCTTTTTTTCTCAAGAAGAAGAGAGGAATTGTCCCCAATATTACCGACACAAGCTCCAGAAAGGAAAAACTGGATCGGGTTAAGATTTGAAAAGACTGGAAGGATTTCCAAATCGGAATGGAAAGAACTCCCTGAGATAAGAAGATGGAGCCACTTAAAAGGTATCCAAGGAATCCAGGATTGTATAGAAAGGAGAAGTATGAATGGAGAAAAAGTAGGAGAAATTTAGAGAGGATGTAGAAAAAGGGGAGAAAGAATGGAAAAGAAGGCATGATAAGCAAAGAAGAGATCAGGGAGGAAAGAAAAAGGAAGATGTAGCTGAAAAAAGGTGGGAGGCCCTTGAAGAGAAAAAGAAAGAGGGTCCAAAGGAGGATCAGAAAAAGACCCCAAAGGACGCTAAGGGTAAAATTCCTTGCTCTCATGGATGACCCCCGTTAAATAATCTATGAAGAAGAGAGAACCGTTCTCTGTTTTTAGAACCCAATACCAACCCTCAAGGGGAGAGAACCTGTCCGTAAAATAGACATAGGAAAGGAAAGAGTCAGTTATTTCCCTTTTTGCCTGGTCCTTAATTAACCTAATGGCTTCTTCCCTGTTTATTCCTCTTTCTGGAAGAGGCTGGAGGACATAAAAAAAGGGAGCTGCGCTATAAAGCTTTTCCAAATTGGCAATTGTCCGAACTTTCACCAGTTTACTTTCCAGGAAGGGAGGAGCTTTTCCCGCTGTCCCAGTGTTAAGATAGATTTTTTCCACTGAGAAAGGTTCAGCAGTGCTCAGGCTTAGAAGTAAGATAGAGCTATAATCGGGAAACCAGTACCATCTTCCCCAGGGAGGGAAAGTGATACTAAAGAGGAAATAAACAAAGTAGAGGATGATTAGAACAAGAACAATTCTACGGAGAAGGATACGCATAAACGTAGCCACCGAGGTAAGGAGCCAAGACATCGAAATTCCAGGCTACAGTTCCTGTGCTCCACCCATCCCTTATATAGATTATATTTGAGGGTTGATAGTAGCCTATTCCTACAACCCAATGAATTCCGTATGGCCCAAATGGCGATGTAGGAGGTGGCCATCCCATTATGATACATAATGGCCTATCTGCATTTATTTCCCAGACAAGAGACTCATATGTGGCTGGCCTTTGCCAAGCGGTCCAGAAGTGATAACCACAATTATAGGGAGGATGATAGGAGGCATTGGCATGATATTCAACACCGTATCGGAAATTACCCACCGGGCTACCCCATATTGAGCTTGTGCCCATATCATAGTATAGGCAAGTAGTCAGCTGGGCGCCCGTTTGTTCATCGTTGGAAAGCTGTAGTTTAGGGTACCCCTTTTTATGCCAATATCCCAAGATGTTGGCGCCAGCTACGGGACCACAGGGATTAGGCAGGTTTGTATTGGTAGTAAGATAGGCAGGCACATCTATGAGGATTTTGTAATAGCCCTTTATCTCACTTTGTCCTTGATTAACCTTCGGGAGAGGCAAGGAGGATGGAATCTCATTGGGGTTGACTATTCTTTTTTCATTCCAGAAGAGATAAAAGTCCGAGGATTTTGTCCCACCTTTCCAGACCGGGAAGTGTATATAATAGAGAAGAGGGAAGACATAGACGAACTCCATTTCTCCTAGGACCTCTCCTTCTTTAAGGGAAATCCTTTCAGTTGCCTCTTTTTTGACCTCTGAAAGATGAGGAGGCGCTACCTCTGCAAACTCGAGAAAGCAAGGATTATCTAGATCAAAGTTCACCACAATTCTTCCGATGATCTTGCCTTCTTTCTCTACCCCATAAACAAGAACCCTGTCTTCCCCATCTTTCTCATTATAAACTAGAGGAGACACGGGATGAGAATTTTGCAGTTGAGGGAGAACAGTTCCCTGAGAGTTCAGAAAGTCTGAAGCTACTCGGTAGAAAGGGCTGTTATGATCCTCAGAGTAAGAGCTGAATTTATTCTGGTTTCCTAAAGTGGGAGTGACCATGGGGAAGAAGAGGAAACCAACCAAAACAAGGATCGCTAAGCAAATGATTTTCTTTCTCACTTAACTTCGCCTCCAAATTTTGGGGCGTTTCTTCTTGCAAACACCCCTCTATTTGGAAGACGAACTTACACTCAAAAATGTACAGCTTTTTCCAAATAATTTTCAACTTTGCAGAATTCAGAAAACTTCGAGGCTTTAAGGATCTACTGTGCCCTTCACTGTCCTTTGGAAGCCAGGTACTCTAAGAGCTTCAATGCCTGATAAGTGACTCTTAAGTCGGGCACGAGGTAAGTGTTTGGGGCTTGAGCGATCAAATCCTCAGGAGCGTAATTAAACCCAAATTCAGAACGGCAGGACAGCACAAAATCCTTAGTTTTTCTCCAATCAATTTCCGGGCTGGCCTTTAAGTTTTCCAGGAGCTTTAAACTCAGATAAGTTGAGAGCAAATCAGGAATAGGTGCCAGAGGAGAACCTTTAAAAGCTCCTTTTTCAGTGCTTAATTCCAGGACTTCCTTGACGATTTCTTCTCGACTGGGAATCTCTTCTCCCTGATAAAGAGCCGATTCCAAAATGTAGAGAAAATCCAGCAGCCTGATCTCCCTCTCCGCTTTAAGAATGGAATCAATAGAATCTTTGATTCTGGAACGAGAAGTCTCATCCAGATCGAGGGCTAAATCCTTTGCTATTAAAGAAAAACAGGAAACGTCCCGCAAGGTGAAGTATGAATTTTCGCTCAAAGTGGGAGTTTCGTTTAAAAATTTCTGTGCGGTTTGAATTACCTTGGCTCGAAAATCCTTGGAGATTTCCCCTTTTAGCAATCCATAGGTTTGTAGGGCATAGTAAAGCTGGTATAGCTGATTACCTGTGCTTTGAAAAGATGAGACTGAGCCCTGAAGCTCTTCCCCTTTCTCAAGGAATGTTTCCAGGTAGTGAAGAAGTTTCTGTGAATTGAACTCCTCCTCCAGGCCCAAAGACTTAACAAGGGAGTAGGCGAAAAAGGTGAAATCCGGAGAAGTGTTAACCGAGACGAAGGGAACATAGCCTCCATCCAAAAAGTGAATCTTTAAAATGGAAAGCAACTTATCCTGGTGCGGATACTCCAGATCGAGCCTTTTTGCCAGTTTAACTACCTCAAAGGTAAACATAGGTTCTAAAAAGGTGTAGGAAGAAGGATAACCAAAACCCCCACAAGGAGCCTGTTGGGGGAAAATCTTCTCCTTTAGATAAGCGCACAGGCTTTCTTTTTCAGCGCTTATATCTATGCTCAGATGAGTACAAGCGTCCAGAAGGTTGTTAATCAGGATAACATTGGTGAGTTCACCCGGGAGGTTAGGGGCTTCAGAAATCTTTTCTTTAAGCCAGGTTTTTCCTTCCTCTGGAATAAGGGAGGGATCGATCTGGGCCAGAGTTTGAAGGGCCAAAATTAAGAGGCTGGCTTTATCTCCCATCAAGGTGGGTGGATTTAAGGAGAGCTGATCTTCAATATAGGATAGGAGGTAATTCTGGATGAGCTTAAAGTCAAAGAGCCTGCCCCATTGGTCCTGAGAAATTCCTGCGAGGCCCAAGATCTGGACGGCGAAATAGATGGGAGTTATGTACTCGGTAGGGCTAGTGGAAAGATCAGTAAAAACAAAGAGACCTTTCTCGTCTTGTTGGTGTTTGAGAAATTCGATCAGGGACTCCTGATCGAAAGAGGCCCCAAGCCTTTTTAGGGTGGAAACTGCCCAATACGTTTGAAAGAAAACGGGGGGTGGCGCTAAGTGCTGAGGAGTGGGGGGATTAGAATATCCCCCTTCTTGGGTCTTAAGGCTGTTGATCCATTTAACAGTGCTTTCTGGATCAGGGATAGTCTGGCCAAGATTTTCAAGAATTCCCACTGCGGCATAAGTAGTATCCAGGTTAGGGACAAAGTGTTCCGGACCGATGCTTGTAAAAGCTGCCCAATCCTCTTCTTCCATATAAGCTAAGCGAATCCATTGTTTCAAGCGTTCCCTCCACTGAGAGGGAAGGCCTTCCATTACTTGAGAGCTAACAGGACCAGTAAAAGGTGAAGTTTCCTTCAATAGTTCCCTGGAAGCACAACCGCTCCCCAACAAGCAAAAAATTAAAAGGAAAACCGAAAAAGTTATAAAGCAGTTTCTAATTCTCTTCACACAAACTCCTTTTTTTCTTCCACCAAGAGATTGTCCTTTAAATTGACCTTTCAAGACCCTGGCTTTTTGGGCAGAGCGTTTTGCCGATCAAACAACCATAGAGTTGGAGGCATAGGCGGTTACCCAGGTATTTCCTTGGAAACGATGGCTACCCATGCAAGATTCAGCAAAGAGAGCCAAACCACCACTTCCCGTTAAGCCGCTAAAGTAATGCCACATTTGCCACTGGTTGTACACTTGCTGGGGACCCCAAGTAACTGTAGTGCCTGCCAGGGAAAATCCTAATCCTGGGGGAATGCTGACGCTAATCCCAAGCCCACTCCAGGTCCACGAATCTGATAACATTACTACATCCGAATTATATTGGGGAGAGGTCCCTGTCCAGGCAGTGTAGGAATATGACCCATTCATCACCGTTACTCTGGTCGTTAAACCAGGGGGAAGGTCAAGATCAAGGTTGGAATTGAAGCTGGCACTAACATAACCATTGCCGTAAGCAGTTTGGCCAAAGCCATTTAAAGTGTAACTATAACCTAAGGGCTCGGCTTTTTTATCTGCAGGAGAAACACGGGACGAGAGATATTTCTCAATGGCTTTAATAGCGGCTTCCTTGTCGGATACCTGACCCCCGTAAGAATAAACGCTGCTGTACTCAGAAAGGTAAATAGCCTGTGGAATAATGTTATCCTCTCCCAGTGATTTTTCAGCGGCGAATCCAAAAACAGGAAAATTAAGAGCGGAAAGAAAGCATCCCAACATCATTAGAATCATCACTTTTTTTATGATTTTCATTTCCAGCTGTCTCCCAGTTTTCCTTACTTCAGCCTTCATCATCTTTACCTCCTTACTTTTTGACCATTTTAAAATTTATACGGGGAAATTGAGTTGTCAATACGGTAAATGACGTATTTCACGATCGCCCGTTAGGTTTCTCACCCTCGTTTCCTATAGCTCCTCCAGTTTTTGAGGAATAATTCATAAACGAGGGGGGTTGCCCCTTTACTAACCCCTCCCTCCAGGCCCAAGCTACCGCCTCAATGTGAGAATGGATCTTAAGGAAAGGCCTTTCACCGCTTATCCCTTTGTTTTTAAAGACGAGTGAAAGGAAAATTCTGTACGCCTAATCTTTGACTTTCAAGGAGAGGGTCTCAATTAAGTTCCTTCTATTATCTAAGGGAAATTCAATCCTCAGATGAAGGGTACCTGTCATAAGTTCAAGGAAAAAGCAGAGTGGAAGATGATCTTCTAAGGTGAAGGGCTGAGCGTTCTCTGGTTTCCCCTTATTTTGTTTTTCCTCGTTTTCATTGTCCAAAGCCAGTAAACGATCCCCATATATGCCAGGGCAGCTAATCCAATTGTAAGCCAACCCCACCAGGGAAAGCTTATTGTGACAACCGTCGGTTTTGCAACCGGCATTCCAGGAGAAGGCTCAAATTTGGGACTGAGTCCGATGGTACTTGCTGGATTTTCAATAACGCGAGGATTTGTGGGGCCTGCCCACCAAATTATGAAGTATATCAGGGAGCAGAGAATTAATAATCCAATCACCGCTCCTATAACTTTAGCCCAGAATTTAGCCATCATCTTTACCCCCTTTCTATATTAATAACTCCTAAGTTTTAAACCGCTTAAATTACTTGGCAACACAGATTGCCTCTAAGTGCGTCCAAGCGTAAGATCACCATAGTAAGTGATGTAGCCTGGAGAAGTTACCCAGATGTAAACTGGCTTAGTCCAGTCAACATTGCTCCAGACTTGTGTACTATGTCCTCCGGAAAGTGAAATCCAAGGGTAAGGAGGATTGGTATCACGGGTAAGACCCACCCATGCATTACCCAATCCAGTCCACCAAAGCTCTATTGCAGCATAGCAAACACTATAAAAAGGGCCATACCGAATTAACTGTGGATAGCCAACGGGAGTACGCTCTAAAGTAATTGTCTGATACCAAACATCTGGAGTGAAAGCCTGAGGAATGAATGATCGGATTTCAACTGTGCTGGTCTGAGATAAAGCATTAAGGGGGAGTAAAACTATAAAAAGTGAGAAAATCAATATCCCAATTAAAACTCTCCTTAAAAGATTGATTTCATTCCCCACCCTTTGCCTTTTTTCAGATAAATTTTACCAGCCACGAAAACAATATCAATACGGCAAATGACGTATTTTGAACCTCAATGGCCTCTCTACATACATTGCTGAACCACAAGGGTTCACCTATTTGCCTCTGAATCGCAGCTTTTCTCGGCCAGGCCCGCTTTTCCTTGCCCGGGTTGTTCCTGATAGCGGGAATAGATGCCGAGATTCTCTTTAGCTCACATTTATCAATATTAAGAGATGTGGAAATCTTCAGGCTGTTCAGGATTTTTGGGAAAAATTTTTTACTTATCTCCTGTCATGAACCGATAGACGGAAGAGCCCTAAGGCATGACGATTCTACCCTCTCTATCGATGACCGCTTGCTTCATCAAAAGGGGGTCAGTCCCTCCCTGATCTATCCTCACCACCGCCAAACCCTCGGAAAACCATAAAGCCTGAACGAACCGAGGGGGAATGACGAATTCTCCTTTGAGATCAATGTAGCCCATCAGGCCGTTCCGTTGAACCGGGGCCAGTCCTTCAGAAAAGAAACCTGCACCTTCAAAATGCGGCGGGATTACAACGGTTCCCTGGGAATCGATGTAACCCCAATTGCCTCCTGTCTTAAAAGGAGCGAGACCCTCCCGGAAGGGAAGCACTTCTTGAAAGCGAGGGGGAATGAGGTAAGTTCCCTCTTTATTGATAAATCCCCACTTTCCCCCCTCTTTTACCGCGGCCAGACCCTCAGAGAAGGGAAAAGCACCCTCGAAGCGGGGAGGAATAGCAAAATTCCCCTCCCTGTCGATATATCCGTATTTTCCCTCCTGTTCTGCAACCGCCAGGCCTTCCTTAAATTCGGATACATATTCGAACCGAGGTTCGATGGCGATTTGGCCTTTTTTATCGATGAAACCCATTTTCCTATTCACCATCACGCTGGCCAACCCCTCGGAGAAGGAAGAGACCCCTTCTTCAAACTGAGGAGCGATTTGAAATCGTCCAGCGGGGTCTATGTATCCCCACTTGGAGTCCTCTGTTTCAACAGCGGCCAGGCCTTCTGAAAACGGCTGGGCAGAATCAAATATAGGGGGTATCACAATTCTACCCGAATGGTCGATGAAGCCCCATTTCCCGGTTAAGGGATTGCCGATTAAAACTGGGGCCAATCCATCTTCAAAAGGACCAAAGCTGGTGGCTCCCTCCAGCGGTGAGGAAACGCAGGCAGAAATAAAAAGGACACCTAAAAGGCAGATGCCCATTAAAGCTAATTTCAACCAACCCCGCAAGAATTTCTCCTGCCTTATTGATACCATAAAGAAATTGTCCCTTCGATATTTAGATAATACAAATTATCAAAATTGGAAACGAAAATATGGACATATCCTGGATAAGGAAAGTAATTCACCGTAAAAGACCCATACCCTCCGTAAAAAGTATTGGAGTAAAGTACTACAAGAGAACCTTCATAGATTAACGA
>Ga0078972_1007101_pt1 | contig 25466 bp, 23 predicted proteins | sample YelNatPaOPGAMG01_FD_67568 | JGI IMG/M metagenome (GOLD analysis project Ga0078972, IMG submission 67568) | Hot spring thermophilic microbial communities from Obsidian Pool, Yellowstone National Park, USA - OP-RAMG-01 (SPADES assembly) (version 2) | ecosystem: Environmental > Aquatic > Thermal...
GTCGAAGAATATTATGCACGGCGCCGCCGTCCTCGCCTTCCTGAAGACCTCCCTCACGCCCCTCTCGCTCTCGCCGACCCACTTGCTGAGGAGCTCCGGCCCCTTCACGCTTATGAAGTTGACGCCAGCCTCGGTCGCGAGCGCCTTCGCCAGCAAGGTCTTGCCAGTCCCAGGCGGACCGTAGAGGAGTATGCCCCTGGGCTGATTCCCGCCAGCGTGTTCGAAGAGCTCCCTGTACTTTAGGGGCCACTCTACCGACTCCACCAACTCCCTCTTGACCTCCACCAGGTCACCTATATCGTCCCAGTGCACGTTCGGGGATTCGACGAAAACCTCCCTCAAGGCCGACGGGTGCACATCCTTTAGGGCGTCCAGGAAGTCGCGCATCGTGACCTTTATCCTCTGCAGTATGGATGCGGGCACGCTCTCCGCCCTTAGGTCGATGTCGGGCAGGATCCTCCTCAAGGCCCTGAGTGCTGCCTCCTTCGCAAGCGCAGCGATGTCGGCGCCGACGAAACCGTGCGTCATCTCCGCTATCCTCCTGAGGTCTACATCGGAGTCGAGCGGCATCCCCCTCGTGTGTATCATAAGGATCTCGTGGCGCGCGTTCGCATCTGGTACACCGATCTCTATCTCCCTGTCGAACCTTCCAGGCCTCCTGAGCGCTGGGTCTATTGCGTCGGGCCTGTTGGTCGCACCTATCACCACAACCTTCCCCCTCTCCTCAAGCCCGTCCATCAAGGAGAGCAGCTGCGCGACCACCCTCTTCTCGACCTCGCCCGTGACCTCCTCCCTCTTGGGGGCTATCGAGTCCAGCTCGTCGATGAATATTATGCTCGGCGCGTTCTCCCTGGCCTGCTTGAATACCTCCCTCAGTCTCTCCTCGCTCTCGCCGTAGAACTTGCTCATTATCTCGGGGCCGCTTATGGAGTAGAAGTTCGCGTTGACCTCATTGGCTATCGCCTTCGCCAGCAAGGTCTTGCCAGTCCCAGGCGGGCCGTAGAGCAGAACGCCCTTTGGGGCCTCCACCCCGAGCCTTTCGAAGAGCTCCGGGTGTCTGAGCGGCAGCTCTACCATCTCCCTGACCTTCTGTATCTGCTCCTTCATGCCGCCTATGTCCTCGTAAGTCACCCTGGAGACTCCAGCCGGTATCCCCTTAACGACCTCCTTGCTTATGCTTATCTGGGTGTCTGGGGTTACAAGCACCGCCTCGAGCGGGGGTGAGATGTTGGATACGACGAAGTCCACCCTCCTGCCCATGACGTTCACGCTCACCGTGTAGCCCCTGTAGACCACCCTGCCTTCCAGCATCCTGCCGAAGTACTCCTCGCCTCCCTCAACCATGAGCGGCTCGGTGGGGGCTATGGTTATTTTCTCCGCCCTCCTCACCTCTACCCTCCTCACGCTAACCACATCGTCGATCCTAGCTCCGGCGTTGCTCCTCATCTCGCCGTCTATCCTTATAGTCCCCCTACCGTAGTCCTCCGGTCGCCCAGGCAATACTATTGCATAAGCCCTCTTGCTCCCCCTGACCTCGACAACATCTCCAGATTGCAAACTCCTTTCTTCCATCACCTTCGGGTCTATTCTGGCTATGCCCCTCCCCACGTCTCTGGGCAAAGCCTCAGCTACCTTCAACTGCAGCTCCTCGTCCATAGCTGTCCAAGAGCTTTCACCCACATGTATATAAGTAGTAACTCATGCTTCTGAACGAAGGTGGAGCGGCTCCCTATCTCGTTCGCACGCCACCGTGTAACCTCGCCGGATGCGAAAACGTTTTATTCCAGTCGCCAGTCCATCGAGTTTCCAGGTGTTATAGGTTGGTTAAGGTTGAACTTCCTGCGAAGCTGCGATTCGACTTCCCCACGGCGATCGTAGTCGTGTCGTGCTCCGCGGGCGAAAGGGGCAAGCCAAATCTGATAGCCGTGGGCGCCATATCTCATGCGTGTATAGACCCGCCGATGTTAGGTGTAGCAATAGGCCACACGAGATATACCTACGAGGTCATCTCCCGTTCAGACGGCTTCGTCGTGAACGTGCCTTCAAAGAACCAAGTTGAAATAGTGGATTACGTTGGGAGCGTTTCTGGAAGGGAGGTCGACAAGTTCAAGGTCTGCAATCTGACGCCATTGCCTTCAACGAGGATCTCGTCTCCTGGGATACTCGAGTTCCCCTTGAACATCGAGTGCGCGATCCGCAAATCCGTGGACTTGGGAAGCCACAGCTTCTACTTCGGAGAGATCGTGGCGGTCCGCTGCGACGAATCGATACTTAAAGACGGCGGAAAGATAGACAAAGAGAAACTGCAACCTCTGAGCGCCTTCCTGGAAGGCTACTGGACCCTGGGGGAGCAGGTTCAAAGATTTGGCGAATCAAAGAAGAGGAGAAGTAAATTAGCGCGCGCTAGCACAAGTGACAAGGGAATGTAATCAGCGTGGGTACGTGGGCGGCAATATCTGCCGTCCGCACCGCTTTACGCCTTTCTGTTGCCAATGACCAAAAACAACCCTCCAAAAGGATATTAACCCAAAGCGCAGCGCCTTTTCGAGAGCTCATGACGGCGGACAACGAGGCTAGAGTTAAAGCGATGGCAGCCAAGGCGGCGTCATACGTTTTGGCCAGAGCACCTTCGCCAGTTAGGAGCAGAGCTCTGTTGAACATGGCTGACAGGATTTGGGAGCGGCGAGAGGAGATATTGAAGGCAAACGCCCTAGACCTAGAAGACTTTAAGTCGAGGGGTGGCAGTGGCGCCTTGGCCGATAGGCTCCTGCTGAACGAGAAACGGCTAAAGGAGGCTTGCGATGGATTGCGCCAAGTCGCCTCTCTTCAAGACCCCGTAGGCGAGGTCGTTGAGGGTTGGAGGACGAGACATGGCCTTGAGATAAGGAAGGTTAGGGTGCCGTTGGGCGTTGTGGCGGTCGTTTACGAGGCCAGACCCAACGTCACCATAGATATCTCAGGCCTGGCCATAAAGTCCGGTAACGCGGTCGTGCTGAGAGGCGGGGCGGAGGCGATAAATTCGAACAGGGCGATAGTCGGGGCCATGAAGGCCGGCCTCGAAGGGCTTGTGCCCGTGGACTCCATACAGCTCATAGAGTCAACAGACAGGAGGCTCGTCGACGAGCTGCTCAAGCTGGACGAGCTGATAGACGTGGCGATCCCACGCGGCGGTGCAAGTTTCATAAAACACGTCAAGGAGATCGCAACGGTTCCCGTCATCGAAACGGGAGCTGGCAACTGTCACATATTCGTTAACCTCGACGCCGATTTCGAGATGGCGAACAGGATAATAGTGAACGCCAAGGTCCAGAGGCCCTCCGTGTGCAATGCGGTTAGGAAGGTGTTGGTTCACAGGGACATAGCCAGGGATTATATACCCCTGCTGATGGAGGCGATGAGAAAACACTCGGTCAGGGTGAGGGGGTGCGAGGTCACTAGGTCTATAGCTGGAGACGTCGAGGAGGCGACGGAACAGGACTGGTACGAGGAGTACATGGACCTCACGCTTGCCGTGAAGGTTGTCAACTCGGTCGAGGAGGCTGTTGAGCACATAAACAGATATGGAACAAAACACTCAGATGCGATAATAACGAAAAACATAAGGGACGCGAACTACTTCACGTGGAACGTCGACAGCGCCTGCGTCTACGTCAACGCCTCGACCCGCTTCACCGACGGAGGGCAGTTCGGCTTCGGGGCTGAGGTGGGTATAAGCACCCAGAAGCTGCACGCGAGAGGACCCATGGCCCTCAGGGAGCTGACGACAACCAAGTACATAATCATGGGAGATGGGCAGCTGAGGGAATAGATGTGAAGAGCTGCTTCTTGATGGCCGCCATGACAATCTTAGCTATTGCTGTGTCATCGGCGACGCTGGTGGATTTGTTCAGCGGCACCGCTTCCTAGTACTGAAAATTAAAAATCTCGGGAATTCGTGTTAGCTGTATTTGTCTTTCATCGATTGATTTCCAACATCCGTCTAAACATACCTGAGAACCTAACCGGTCTCAAACTGGAGAACGTCAAACATGGGTAGCGCTGTATACGCGGCGGAAGAAGCAAGTCCTGTTGCCAGTGTGGCAAGCCACTCCCTTTTGTTCCACGACCAAGAGAAGGGCGTCGCCGTCGCAATCCACCATTATCTCTCTGACCCTTTGCGTGTTCCCGGAGGTTTCGCCCTTCATCCAGAGTTTACGCCTAGACCTGCTCCAGTAGTGCGCATACCCAGTTGAGATCGTCCTCTTCAAAGCCTCCCTGTTCATGTAGGCAACCATCAGGACATCCCTCGTCCCGTAGTCCTGGACAACCGCAGTTACAAGGCCAGTCTCGGCATCGAACTTGATTTCGCTCTCCGACATGACTGAAGCCTAAAGGGGCTTACTAAATAGCTTTTTGGCTGTCTCCGCATCCAAGCTCTCTTAAGCAGTTGCGGTCCATATTTGCCAATTGTTTCGCACATAGGTCGGGCCTCTTCGATTCACATAAGCTCTGGGAAGCGTGCTAGTGGCCTGGATTCCATTGTTTTCCGAGCTTAAGTATTTTGGCTAAAGCCTAACCGCGATGCCTCTCCCAAGTAGGTACTCCTTGACCTCCCTTATGCTGTACTTACGGAAGTGGAATATCGACGCGGCTAGGGCGGCGTCAGCTCCGGCCATGAAGGCCTCGTACATGTGCTGCGGTTCACCGCATCCGCCACTGGCTATAACAGGTATGTTGACGCTCTCGCAAACAGCCTTGATCAACTCGAGGTCATAGCCACTACCCGTTCCGTCTTTGTCGATCGAGGTCAACAGTATTTCACCCGCGCCTAGCTCCTCGGCCCTTCTGGCCCAATGGATCGCGTCTATACCGGTCGACACCTTGCCGCTCCTGACGTAGACCTCGAACCAGAATCTACTGCCCTCGGGACCAAAGAGTTTCATGCTGCTCTCCTGAGGGGGCGCGTAGTTCCTCTTGGCGTCGATAGCCACGACGACGCACTGGCTGCCGAACTCCCTCGAGAGCGTTGTTATCATGCTCGGATCCTTGACAGAGGCCGTGTTTATGGACGTCTTATCCGCCCCGCTGAACAAAGCCGACCTGGCATCCTCGAGTGTCCTTATGCCGCCCCCGACCGTGAAGGGCACGGAGAGCACCTCCGCCGCCCTCCTCACGAAGTCCAAGGAGGTGCTCCTGTTCTCTTCAGTGGCGGTTATGTCGAGGAAGACTATTTCGTCAGCGCCCTCCGAGCTGTACAGCTCGGCCAGCTCCACGGGGTCTCCAGCAACCCTCAGGTTTTTGAACATGACGCCCTTCACCACGCGCCCTCCGGAGAAGTCCAAACACGGTATTATCCTCTTGGCTAGCAACCCTGGACCACCTTTAAAGCCTCAACGAAATTTATCCTTTCCTCGAGAACCGCCCTCCCGACTATCGCGCAATCCACACCGGCGCTCGACATCGAAAGCAAATCGAGAAGGTCCCTCACTCCTCCGGCTGCCATTATCCTAAACTTCGGGAAGCTCAGCTTCACTCTCTCCAAGGTCTGGATGTCAGGTCCCTGCAGCATGCCGTCGCGGCTCGCGTCGGTCAGAAGGACCCACGAGAACTCGCCGTACGCCCTCCTCAGGGCATCCTCGAGGGGAAGCATAAGCTCGTTCGTCCAACCCCTGGAAAGCACATATCCTCCTCTGTAGTCGAGCGCAACGGCAATTGAGTCTCTGCCATATTCGGCCAAGAGACGCAGAGCGACCTCAGGGCTCTCTAGGAACATAGTGCCTATAACCAATCGTCTCGCGCCCAGCCCCATCAGAAGTCTGGCCCTCTCTTCCGACCTTATGCCCCCGGCAACCTGTACGTCGACGCCCAACGACAGCATCTTCTTGACCAGCTCACTGTTGTCAAACCCAGTGGAGAGCGCAGCATCAAGGTCGACGAGATGCAGCAAGCCCGCACCCATCGAGATTAACTCGGAAGCGCACACCAGGGGGTCCCCGGAGTAGTGTATAACATCGCTGGCCCTGCCCTGCCTCATCCTAACAAGCCTTCCGCGGTATATGTCGATCGCTGGCACGAGCATCATGTCCTGGCCAACCTCACCAGGTTGCTTAGCAGGCGCGCTCCAACTTCCCCTGATCTCTCAGGGTGGAACTGGAAGCCGATCACGTTGCCCTTCGCAGCTACTGAGGGTATCCTGGTGCCGTATTCGGTGAAGGCGCACACATCCTTCTCTTCGGCCACTGGATAGAACGAGTGGGCGAAGTAAAAGCGGCTCCCGTCTCTCACGCCGTCCAAGATCTCGTGCCATCTGACGATCTCGATGGCGTTCCAACCTATGTGAGGTACTCTGACCGAGCTCGGCAAGCGCCTCACGAATCCCGCGAATAGGCCAAGCCCCTGCCCTCCGCCCTCCTCGCTCCTCTCGAACATCAGCTGGTAGCCAAGGCATATACCCAGGAGCAGCTTCCCGTCCCTGACCTGTTCCTCGAGCTTGACACGCAGCGGTTCCATCTTAGACGCCGCTGCCTCAAAGCTGCCGACGCCCGGCAGTATTACCAAATCTGATACCTCGAGCTGGGATGGTTGAGAAGCCAGCTCGGCGTCGCATCCTGCCCTCCTGAGGCCGGCTAGGACGCTGAACAAGTTGCCTATGCCCAGGTCTAATACCGCAGCTCTGACCATCTACACGCTGCCCTTGCTGCTCAACACGACCGGTCCATCCCTGCGCAGCTCCGAAGCCTGCCCGAACGCCAAACCGAGGGCCTTGAAGGTGGCCTCGAGGGCGTGGTGCTCGTCCTCCCAGTACAGCACGTTCACGTGCAGGCACATCGGGGTCGTGAACGCGAGCGCCCTGAGCAGGTGGAGCGTCGCGTACGCCTCGGAGGAGCCCTGATCCGACTTTGCGCTGAAGCCCCTGAGCACGAAGTACGGCCTCCTCACGAGGTCGACGGCGACGAGGCTCATGCTGTCCTCCATAGGTACCGCTGCCCAACCGAACCTTCGCACGGATCCCCTGTCTCCGAGGGCATCACCGATCGCCTTCCCGAGGGTTATGCCGACGTCTTCAACTACGTGGTGTAATAGGTCTCCGGAAGCATCTATCTTGAGGTCCAACTTCGCGAACACCGAGAGCTGCGAAACAAGGTGGTTCACTAAGGAATACGGCGTCCTTATCTCGTATGCGCCCTGTCCGTCTAGGTCTACTTCCACTGAGACCTTCGTCTCCCTCGTCTCTCTGGTCACGGAAGACTTCCTACCCTCCGCCATCTCCCACCACTTCCGCAAGCTCCTCAAGGAACCTACTTATGAACTTGGTCGGCGGCACCGTGATCCTGATGAGGTTGGGGTGTTTTGAGGAGGTTGACCTGGGAAGCGACCTTACCAAGAAGCCCCTCTCTGCCATCAGCTCCCTTGCCTTCACTGAATCAATGGGCAGCGAGGCCATCACGAAATTTCCTCCTGACGGAAAGGCATAGACCCCGGGTACGCGGTCCAGCCCAAGGGTAAATCTACCCCTGGCAAGCTTCACCTCCTCCCAAATCCTCTTGAATGAATCCACCTCCTCGAGGAGCTCAGACCCGATCTCGCAAGCCAGGGAGCTCACCTGGTAGGGATGTTGTAGCTTCTCCCTCATCAGCCTGGCCGTCCTCTCGTTGGTTACGAGGTAGCCGAGTCTGAGGCCCGCAACCCCAAATGCCTTCGAGAAGCTCCTCAAGACCACGAGCCTCTCGGCCTCTTGTGCCAATTTGCACAGGCTGTCCTCTTCGGAGAACTCTATGTAAGTCTCGTCCAAGACCAAAACGCAGTCCGTGCTCTCGAGGACCTCGAGCACCTCCCCCTCCGGGAAGACGCTGCCAGTCGGGTTGTTCGGCCTGCACATGAAGACCGCGGACACGTCTTTAGACTTCTTAACAACCTCCCCCACCTCGAGCTCGAAATCATCGCCCGTCCTTATCGGGACGTACTGGACCCCGAAGACGCCCGCCCTTATCCTGTACATCGGGAAAGTGGGCTCAACCGCAGCAACCTTGCCCCCTCTGGAGAACGCCATCAGTACCTTGTCGATCAGCATGTCGCCCCCGTTGTCAATTACTATGTTTTCCTCTCTCACCTCGAGGTAATTGGCTATCCTTCCGACGAGCCTTTCGTAGGTAGTCCTGCTCGGGTAGATCCTGAGGTCAGACCTTCTAAGGGCCCTTGTGGCTAAGCGCCCGATCAAACCCCTAGGGACGAAGAGGTTCTCGTTAGAGTTGAGGCGTAGCTTTTCCTCCGACGTCGCCTCTACCTCAGGCGTGTAACACTCTATCCTCTCAAGCCCGGACAGCGAATCCCTCCACATCTCAACCCTGCCTCCGCATACGCGCCTCCAGGGACTTTGCGTGGTACTCGAAGCCCTCCTCTCGCGCGAACGTAAGCATCGCGCTCAGAAGGTCGTCGGGCAAGCGCCCGCAGCCTCTTACCTCAACCCTCATCTTGAGGAAATCCAAGGGGCTCAGGCACCCTCTCGAGGCGGCCATGCCAAGCGTTGGAAGTATGTGGTCGGGCCCCAGGAAGTAGTCCGTGGCCGAGGCGGGCACTTCCTCGCCGACCGACACTACGCCCGCCCTCCCTATCCTGCTCGCCAGCGTCTCGAATTTACTACCCACGAGCTCCACGTGTTCGGGGGCGAGCCTGTCCGCCAGCTCGGCCGCTCTCTCGGCTTTCGAAACTACCGCGATCCAACACCTCCTGCCCAAGCTATCAGTTGCAAGGCCGTTGTCCCTCTCGAGGGACTCCACCTCCTTCACGACTGTCCTTCCGAAGGCCTCGGAGTCGGTTATGAGGCCCACCCAGGAGTCCGGACCGTGCTCCGCCTGGGAAAGCATGTCCAAGGCTACCATCCTCCCGTCCGCCGAGTCGTCAGCGAGTATCAACAGCTCGGTCGGCCCGGCCATGAAGTCTATCGCCACGTCCTTAGAGACGTAGTGCTTAGCCATCGTCACGTAGATGCCGCCAGGACCGACTATCTTTTCCACCCTCTTCACGGTCTCGGTACCGTATGCCAACGCGGCTATCGCGTGCGCCCCTCCGACCAAGTAGACCTCGCGCACGCCCAGATTCTCACAGGCGTAAGCGAAGTTCGAAAGGGACCTCAGCTCCGCGGGTGGCGTGCAAACCTCGATCCGCTCCACGCCCGAGAGCCTGGCTGGGAAAGCCGCCATCACGAGCGTGCTGACGTAAGTCGACCTGCCCTTGGGCACATAGACGCCGATTCTCCTCAGCGGTTCGAACTTTATCTCTATCTCCAAGCCTTGTACCGTGTAGGAAACCTGCCTTCCCAGGAGCGCAAGTACCTTGTCGTTGAAATCCCTCGTTCCGCTGAGTGCCCTCTGAAAGGCCTTCGCAAAGCCACCGTCCGCGCGCCCTGCAAGCTCCCGGAGCCTTTCTAACCCCAGCGACAGCTCATCAGCCCCCTGGCCATCAAACTTTAGGGAGTACCGTTTCAAAGCGCTGTCGCCGTTCGCCTTCACGTCCTCGACTATCCTGACCACGTCAAGGTATGTCTGGTCCAGAGACAGGAAGGCCCTCTGGCCGTTCAGCTCCCTGAGCAATTCCTCGACGTCATCGGAGACCAGAAGTTTCAAAGAACTCACCTTATCTCATCAAGGGAGAGCACCTGCTTTGGCTCGTGTACGACCAGCCCCTGCGCGAACTTCCTCAGCACAGGCAGAACCTTGAGGAAGGTCTCCCTGTCTATGACGGTGTTTACCGCGTACCACCCCTTCTCGGAGAGCGGGCTGATGGTCGGGCTCCTGAGGGCCGGGAGCTCCTCGATGAGCCTCTTCAGGTTCTCCTCCCTTACGTTTATGAAGATGTGCAGCTTTCGCTTCCCGTCCACAACTCCGCGAAGCAAGCTCAGTATATCGAGTATCGACTCCCTCTTCTCAGGGTCTTGGAGGGAGCCCTTGTTGGCTATGAGCTGAGCGCTGGTATCCATTATCACCTCTATGGGCTTGAGGTTATTCTGCTCTAGGGTAGTGCCAGTGCTGGTCAGGTCTATTATCGCGTCGGCCTCCTCGGGCGGCTTCGCCTCGGTCGCTCCGAAGGAGAGGAAGATCGAGACCCTCCTGTTATCGCCGGTCACCCACCAGGGGGTAACCACCGTCGGTTTCATACTTCCGAACGTGCTCTCGTAAGCCCTCGTAGAAAATATCCAGTTTGATGCGATGTTCAAGTATTCCGTGGAGATCTTCAACTTCCCTCTGCTCGAAAGCGTCTTGGCCAGCAGTTCCTCGAAGTTCGTCACATCCGTGTTCGACTTGTCGACAGCGAGCACCAGCTTGCCCTTTCCATATGCCAGATCCTGTAGGACCTCAACGTCAGCGCTGGTCTCGACAACCCAGTCAAGGCCCGTCACGCCCAAGTCGTAGAGGTTCTCGGCAACGACGCGCGGTATCTCCTGAGGCCTAAGCAGCTTGACGTAGATGTCCAGCTCCTGTGACCTAGGCCTATAAGACCTCTCGGCACCCTCCAGCCCAAGCCCGGCCCTGTCCAAGAATGCAAACGTGTCCCTCTCCAGGCTCCCCTTGGGTAGCGCTATCCTAAGCTTCAGGGTTGTTCACCTCCCAGGTGGTGCCGTCCGAGCAGGGCCTGATAGACGCAGAGCTCAGAGTAGGCGAGCCGAGGTCAAACGATATGAACTGGTCCACCCATCTGCCCTGTGGGTGCTGAAGCAGTATTTATAACGTTTTCTGTCGCTCGCTCAAGGTCTTAGGTTCCGGATGTTGCTGCGTGTGTATAAAGAGAGGGCCGTAGGAAGTGTTATATCTGTCGTCTAACCTCGTTCAACGAGATCGCTTTGAGGGACTTGGACAGGCTCTTCTGGGGTTTGTTCGTCATCGGCGTCGGCATCCTCTTGTTACTGGAGAGGCCTTACGCCCTGGACCTGAAGCTCTGGCTGTTCTTCCTCGCTGGGTTGCTGCTCCTGCTGCTAAACCTCGTCAGGTTCCTTTCGAAGTCCAAGGTGAGCGAAGTCAGCACCTACTTAGGCGTCATCCTCCTGTCATACTGGTATATACTGAGGAGCGGCCTTGAGGTCAACATCTTGGTGGTCCTCTTGATTTTGATCGGCACATACCTGATAGTGAGCGCCATCAGGAGGAGATGACCGCCGCGGCAATGGGCCGACCTACTTGGTGCTTTCCGCAGCCTCGGCTCTCCTCTCCGCGGAGAGCTTCTTGTAGTAATCCGCCCAGCTGTTGTCTACCGGTCTGAACTTGAAACCGTAGCTTATTATCCCGCCGTCCTTCTGTTCGAAAAGCTTCCTGAAGCAAGCTTCGACCTCCATGCCTATGCGCACGTCCTCAGGCTTGCATTCGACTATTTGCGACATTACCCTAGGTCCCTCCTCGAGCTCGACCAGGCCCACCACGTACGGCGTGTACTCCTCGAACGTCTCGGAACCGACGTTGATCACCGTGTAGCTGAAAACCCTGCCCCTTCCAGAGAACTCAACCTGTTTGGTCCTCCCCCTCCTGCGGCACCTAGGGCAGATCTTCCTCGGAGGGAAGAACGTGCTGTTGCAGTTCTCGCAGTAGGTGCCAAGAAGCCTGTACCTCTCTCTCATGCTCCTCCAGTGTCTAGGCACGCCGGAAGCGCTCATACAGGTCACCTCCTCGACAACAACGTTACAACGGCCGTAGCGCCGGACCCGCCCACGTTGTGCGCAAGGCCGACCTCAGCGCCATCGACCTGTCTGCCGCCTTCGGCCTCCCCCCTTAGCTGTCTAACGATCTCCACTATCTGCTTCACGCCCGTTGCGCCTACCGCGTGACCTCCGGCCTTGAGCCCCCCGTCCGTGTTCACCGGTATCTTGCCCCCAACGTAGGTCTGCCCCTCCTCGTACAGCTTGTAGGCCTCACCCTTGGCACAGAAGCCGAGGTCCTCGAGGGCTAGTATCTCGGCTATGGTGAAGCAATCGTGCACCTCGACCAGGTCCACATCCCCTCTTTCAAGCTTGGCCCTGGCGAACGCCCTCCTCGCGGCGTTGACCGTGGCATCCAAGGTGCATATGTCCCTCCTCTCGAGTAGGCTGAGCGTGTCGGAAGCCTGCGCCACGGCTTTAACTACTATCGGCGTATCGGTGTATTTCCGTGCAACGTCGAGTGGGGCCAATATCAGGCAGGCGGCACCGTCCGAAACCGGGCAGCAGTCGTTCCTCCTGAGGGGGTCAGCCACTATGGGCGATGAGAGCACATCTTCCTCCGTTATCCTGTTCCTGAAGTGCGCCAGGGGGTTCAGGCTTCCATGGTAATGGTTCTTGACGGCGACTTTAGCCAAGGTCTCAGGTTTGAGGCCGTATTCGTGCATGTACCTCCTGGCCATGAGGGCGTAGACGCCTGGGAACGTGGTGCCAAAATATGCCTCCCACTCGTAGTCCATGGCTGCCGAGAGTATCTCCGTGGCCCGGCCGGGCTCCACGTCCGTCATTTTCTCTACACCGCCTACAACCACCAAGTCGTACATGCCCGACGCCACAGCCATGTAGCCGTGGAAGAATGCAACGCCACCCGATGCACAGGCTGCCTCAACCCTTGTGGCGGGTATCGGGTTCAGCCCGAGGAAGTCAGCCACCAAAGCCCCAACGTGCTCCTGCCCCTCGAACATGCCGCCTGACATGTTTCCGAAGACTATGTACTCGATGTCCCTCCCGCTTATCCCGGCCTCCTCGACGGCCTTGACTCCTACCTCCCATACCAAGTCCTTGAGGCCCTTGTCCCAGTGCTCGCCGAACTGGGTGGCGCCCGCGGATATTATCGCGACTTCTCTCCTCAAGGGCATTCACCTCTCCCTGAAAAGCTTCCTGTGTCTCGCGTACGTCGAGTAGTCAATGAATTCGCACCTCTCTACGTAGTACATAACCGGTGGAGCGAGTTCCCTCTTGGAATCTATGGCGTCCGTAACCCTTATGCTGAAGGAGTCGGAACCGGCCCCAGATCCGTAAGAGGTCAGGAGCACCCTCTCCCCAGGCCTTGCGACATCCAACACCGCCGCGAGGCCGAGCAGAGAAGAGCCTGAGTACGTGTTACCGATGCGGCCCACTATGAGCCCGGCGCGGAGCTTGCTCTCCTCAAACCCCAGCGTCCTCGCAGCCCTGAGTGGGAACTTCGAGTTGGGCTGGTGGAATACAACATAATCGTAATCCCCAGGGGTCGTCCCCAACTTCTCAAGGAGGGCCTTGGTACAGCTTATGACGTGCTCGAAGTAAGCGGGCTCGCCCGTGAACCTCCCAGCGTGCCTCGGGTAGGGAGCTCCGTCCCTTCTCCAGAAGTCTGGGACGTCCTTCGTGTACGAGTGGGTTCCCTCTATCTCACCTATCACGCCGTCGCCAGAGCCTATCACGTAGGCTGCGCCCCCAGCGGCGGCGGTGTATTCCAGCGCATCCCCGGGCGCGCCTTGGGCGGTATCTGCCCCTATCGAGATTCCATAACCTATGTAACCGGCCTTAACTAGCCCTAGGCATGCTTGCATCGCGGTCGTAGCGGCTTTGCATGCAAACTCCGTATCCACCGCGGTGAGGTTTGGTGTCAAGCCTAGAGCCTCTGCCACCGTCGCCGCGGTCGGTTTTACGGCATAGGGATGAGACTCGGAGCCCACAAAGACAGCTCCAACCTCCTTGGGTCCAACCTCCCTCGCCCGCTTCATAGCATTCCTTGCAGCTTCCACAGCTATCGTGGTAGTATCTTCGTCCAAGGACGGGACCGCCTTTTCCTCGATGCCCAACCCAACCCTGTAAGAGTCAGCGTCGTGCCCCCAGACCCGCGCTATGTCCGCGATCTTGATCCTAAGCCTGGGTATATAGGCCCCATAGCCGACAATTCCCACGATCATTTCCACTCATCCCTTGGGTTCATATAACGGCTTCTGAAGGCTAACCCGTATTTAACTGTAACCTGTTTTAACAACCTCATGGCAATCGCGTGACCTCTTTCCCATCTTCTTTTTGAACAAAATGTGGCTTTCAAGCGGATAGGCACTTGATTGCCGCTTGGAACATAGAAACCTCCGGTGTGTGGCGCTTTACCGTTGCTCCGAAAGTATTTGGTGAACTCTAATTATAGGTGCTAGAGGAAAGTGTGAACATCTATTAGTGCCACAACGGAACGTTTTTTATGGCCATGACTCCGAGTTGTCATCGTGCAGCTCAAGAAATCGGAGTCGGTGCTTTACGCCATCAGCTTCCTAGTCTCCGCCGTATCGGGCCTGCTTACTGCCATCACGCCAATAAAGGCGCTCGAGATAGGAGGAGGGCCAATAGAGCTTGGCTTGCTCGGAAGCCTAGGTCCCATAGTGTACTCCCCCACCACGGTGCTCGTGGGCATGGTCTCAGACAGGTTCGGGAGGAAGCCATTCATCGTCCTGAGCACGATGCTGTATGCTCTTGCGTGCACGATGTACTATTTCTCAAGAGACATACAGGGCATGTTGGTATCCAGGTGCTTAGAGGGGTTGTCGCTTGCAGTCCTCTGGCCTCCGCTCGAGTCGCTTCTCTCGAGGGTGTCTTCCAGGGATCCGCGGGAGGTCGTATCAAGGTTCGGCATATCCTGGAGCTCCGGATCCTCAGTGGGTGCTCTGACGGCCAGCGCCTCCATATCCGTTGTGACTTTCGAGACCGCTACGGCGAGCTCTGCGCTGATCCTGATCCTCTGCTCTCTGGCAACGTTGTCTCTCTTGGCGGAACCCGGCAGCCCGCCGCCCGTCGAGCGCACGGGCCCGGAAGCCGAAAAGCCAACTACTGAAATAATGGCTTGGGCGCTGGCGTTCACCTACTCCTTCTCGCAGGGCGTAGCCTTCTTCATATATCCTGCGTTCTCCGTCCTACTGGGCAACCCGCCAGTCGTGTCGCTGCTCCTGTCATCATCTGTAATGCTGGGCAGGACGATCGCGTTTGGCGTCGGTAGGGGTTTGACCTCGAAGGTCAACATGGGCTTGATCTTGATATTCGCCTCGGCTGTCGTACTTCCCATCGCGACGTCCATCTCACCATCATCCGTATTCCTCACGGGTCTCCTGTTCGGCTTGGGCGTTGGCATCTGCTACTTGACCTCCCTGGATTTCGCGATCCGCTCCAGCCTGTCCGACAGGGGGAAATACGCCGGTAGGTTTGAGGGGAGCTTGGGGATCGGCTACTTAGTGGGACCAATAGCCGCTGGCTCGGTTTTCTCCCTAACACCCCTCGCCCCATTCATCCTGACGTTAGGTCTGAACGTTGGGCTCCTCGTGCTGAATGTTGCCAAAAAGGCATGAGTGCCTGAGGGCTCGAGAACCCGAGCGTCGACTTCTTCAACGGCGCATAAAGTTATATCGGCTGTCGTCCAGTAGGGGTCGCGATGGCCTACCAAAGCAGGAGGAGTTTTGCGCTATCCCAGCTGTACAGCCAGGCGATGATAATAGCGCTTGCGGTCCTGAACACCTACTATCCTCAGTACCTGAGCTACACCTTTCTGGTTTTCATAGTAATCTCCTTCATAATATCTTTCTTCATGCTCAGGTCGCAGTTCAAAGGCCCATCTCCCGAACAACTTAAGGAGATAAGGGGCAGCAAGAAGCTCTACGAGGAGGACGGCTCCGAGGTCCTGAGGCTGATGGCCTCAGATGCGCAGCTATCTCAAGAGATGAAACCCCTGACCAGGGCCTCGCTCCTAAGCATGTTCGCGATTTTAATCACGCTCGCCTGGTACTACCTCTACTTCAGCTTCGCAAGCAACTTGACACACGATCCTTCTGTGGCAGAGCCCTCCAAGTTCCTGGCCTTCTTGGTCGGCTACGAGGTCCCCTACGCGTTGATGGCGGTGGTAAGCATCAGCCAAAGGAGGGCATCTAAGGCCTTCGCTCAGATCCCGCGTAACTACGCCCTGTTCGAATCCGGTCTGGTCGGGCAGGGTGTGGTCATAAGGTTCCCAGCGGATGAGTACGAGGTCAAGCTCGACTCCAAGAGAAAGTTCGTCGAGCTAGTAAGCAGGGATGAGAAAAGGCCTGCGCGCATCAGGCTTTACACTTCAAAGCCTGATGAACTCGTTGAGCTCATGAAGAGGCGCGGTCTTTCATCCAGGCCGTGAACAAGCACATCCGGGCCCTCACAACTTTTAGGTCCCGCTACCTTCGGCTTCGCGTGCCCCGCTCCGAGGTCCCTCAGCCAGCTTCCCGATCGCCCTCTCGACCACGAGTCTAAAGGATGGCTTAAACTTCTGTCTTATGTAAGACCACTTTCTATTCGCCGATTCGACATCTCCCCTGTACAGGTCTTTGCAAAGCGATATCAGCTCGGTGTGCCAGACGTCCTCGATCTCGCCCTTCAAGCACGCCTCCTCTGACAGCCTCAAAGCCGAATGGTTGACCTCCCCAAGCAGAACCCCCTCCAAAAAGGATTTCACGAAGTGCTGAGATGCCTCGAGATCAAGGCCGCACGACATGAAGAGCTTTCCCGCCAGCTCGTTGTACTCGGATGAGCCCCTGAGGTCTCCCTCTTCCTCCTTGCAAGCTGCAGCGTTGGAGTAGAGCGTTGCGGCCAGCTGTACACGGTTTTCCCTGCAGCACTCGCGCGCCAGGGAGGTGTAGAGTTCCGAAGCAAGCTCGAACCTACCTTGGCTTGCCAAGAACTCAGCGGCTGAAGCGCAAACCTCCCTCTCGGTCAACAGCGCTTCCATGTTGCTCGTAACCAAGCGGAGCAACATGTCGGAACACTCGGCGGCCAGTGAGCTGCAGAGCTCAGCGAGAGCTCTGTGAGCCAACGTGGCGTACTTTATCGCGAGTACCGGGTTCGGCTCCGCTCTGGCGGCGGCTAGGAAAAGCTCCCCTGATTTCCTCCTGAGGTTTTCGTATTCGCTGAAGTCGTTGTACATGCCGAAACAGATGCTTGCTCTGTGGTAGAGCTCGGCGGCCTTGCTTAACTTGCCCCTTCCCTCTTCGTCCCTCGCCGCCTTCAAAATACCGTGGCACTCCATCACCATCCTCCCTGACCGAGGAGGTGGGCGGCCGCCCACCTGACCTTCTTCTCGTGGTGTACTCCAAGGCTCTCGTGACCCATGCCGTGGTATATCGCGAGCTCCTTTTCATTCGATGTTATGTGGTTGAACGTGGCGAATACCGTCGACGCTGGACATATAGTATCTATCAACCCGACGGACATCAAAATGGGACGGTCTATCTCCGTTGCGAAGTTCATCGCGTCGAAATAGGACAACGTCTCCCTAACCGCCTCTACCTCGTCGGGGTGCGTTTTCATGAATCCCAGAATCTCCAGATAGGGGCCCTCGGTTGCAACCTCAACCGCCCTCTCGAAGTGACATAGGTATGGCACCTCGGGGAGTGACAGCGCAACCCTCTTGTCGAGCGCGAAGGCTACAAGTGAGAGGCCACCGCCCTGGCTCACGCCCGTGACGCCAACCCTGTCATGAGCAACGTCCTCCGTTTCGAAAAGGACCTCGAGGGCCCGTACGCAGTCCATGTAGACGTACCTGTAGTAGTAGCTGTTCTTGTCCAGTATGCCCTTCGTCATGTTGCCTGTCAAGCTCCCCGAGGGATATCTCGCGAAGTCCGGAGACTCCCCGGACTGTCCCCTAATGTCTATGGCCATGACCAAGTATCCCTGCAGAACCCAGCCCAAGTAATCCGATACGTGACCTCTGTTGCCACCGTAGCCGTGGAAGAATAGTATGGCCGGGAGTGGCCCATCCTCCTCGGGTCTCAACAGCCAGGCGCCTATCGGTGTCCTGTCCATGAAGCCATCGAAGGTTAGGCGAAAAACCCTCAGCCTCTTGACGGGATACGCAACCTCTTCAACCCTGGCGTTCAGAGGCTGTTCTCGCGAGGCCCTCATGTTCTCCTCCCAAAACCTGGAGAAGTCGCCTCTCCTTGTGAGCGGTGGCTTGTACCCCCTGAGCTGTTCGAGCGGCAGATCTACTATGGGCATCGCCACCAGTTGGCAGCACTTAAAAATAAGCTTTAACTAATAGTAAGAAAAACATTCCACGGTCATGCCTCCGAGCTCGGATTAGGTAACACTCAGCGCTTTCCGAGTTCCCGTATTGCTCTCCTAGTTTGCTCGTCAAGTCCGTGCTCTCTGTAGTTGACTCTAAGCGCGGGTATGTAGCCGAGCCTCCGGGCATCTCGTAGGGTTTTCCAGAGCTCGTCGCTAGAACGTGGCGAAAGCCGTGAAGGAAAGGTGTTGCAAACCTTCCCCACGGGGACGAAAGCGTCAGCGGCGCAAAGATGGGGGTAAAAGTGGATGTAGTCGTTCAGAAAATCGCGAACTGGGGATGGGTTGTCTAGCCACCCGTAGAGCTCATCGATTCTGCTTCTATCAGGAAGCGAGCCCTGTTGGCAAGTGCCGCATGCAACGTTCAAGTAGCCAGTTAAGCTCTGTCTGGCGTTTTGGCAAAAGGTCCAAAATCCCAAGTCCCACAGGGTCTCGAGCGTTTCACCTCCAAAGGGTATATCCGGCAGCTCTCTTCTGAGCTCGTCGAGCAGTTTCCTTGCTGTGTCATAGGGTGTTGCGTCTACGTGTACGGCATCTACTTCATACTTTCTTACCGTCTTAGCAACTTCTTTTACAAAAATTCTTACCCAGTCTTCGTTGTTTACATCAGCAAGGAGTATCGGGTGTGTCCATGAAGAGTATGGGTCTTTGGGGATGAAGCAGCGATATATTTCGTACCAGCTTCCGTTCCAGAGGGGTTCGCACTCGTCTGGTATTTCGACACTCACTCTGTTCACTCCCGTGCGCAGAAGAAATGGGAAAGGGAAAACGTATTCATCGTGTTCTTTGAACCAACCTGGTGGTGTCAACATGCTTCTCCTCCCTATGGTGACCTTGCAACGCGCACCTCCTATTTCCAGCCCCCCGATCTTGACCAGAGCCTCACACGTATCCGGCACATACGTCGTTTCGAATTCAAAAGACCTAAGGCCTCTGGGCGCGCGTATCTCAACCTTGCCGGAGCGAAACTTCAGAGGCCTGCTGAGCGGGTAGCTGCCTCCCCATATCCTGCCGCCGGTTTGCCACCCCTGAAATTTTCCGTCTTCATCTCTTGCTACATAGCTCAGAAGCTTGTCGATGTCCTTGTGGTATGGATCTAGACCCCATGCGTTTGTGTGTATCATGACCCTGAGATGGCATCTGTGCAAAGTCTCTATCATCTCCTTGAATTTTCCATCTCCGCCCAACTCGGCGTGAGGCCTGTAGGTTGGATAGGTCGAGTCGTAAGCGCCGTTCCACCCGGGAATGTAAACTATGGTGTCTTCGGGAGCTCCAACGCTCCTCAGGTCTTTAGCAAGTCTGATGACATCGTCGTAATCGTGAGCTATCTCCCAATTACTGCGCATCATGTCTACGACTATAACAAGTTTCACGTTATTGACCCAAATCGGCAAGCTCGGGTCGTCCTTTAGCCCGTTCACACCCAAACCCCGTAACCACTCCTCGTAATCTTGCATGGCATCGTCCATCGATGGGAAGAGGCTAACGAAGACCTCGTCACTTGCCTTCCATACAAAGGTGACGAGGAACAACTCGGGGTGTCTGGATATTTCTACGGCCGATCTCCCCAAGCGTGTCTGCCTCGACGTCAACATGATCCATAAGCCGTTAAGTTCGACCAAGAAAAAGTTGTAGTCCAGTTGCGCGGTGTAACATTCGCCAACCGGCATCGTGTGGTCAATCCTTCTGCTCAAGTTGTATGTCTCCGGCAGATGGAACTTTGCCTCAAGAGGAAAAGGGAGGACAATGCCGACATTTTCAGGGGCCCTTTCACTCTCCGGCTCTAAACTTAACCTCACCCCTCTACTTTGGGAACGCACTAATAATTTTCCAGAGGCCCTATTTGTAACCAACCTTAATGACAGAATACCATCATGAACGACCGCAGCCGAAACATCACATGCATCTCCATCGATCTCGTAAAGCGTACGCTTCAATGGGAAATGTACGCTCTTACCCGCATGCGTTATTTCCAAGAAGTTGCCACATCCATCTATATGAACGGCCGCGTCCCCGTAGCCGATTCTCATATCTCCAGTTCCGTTCATGTCGCTTAATATTCACATCGGCTTTTATTAGCTCACTAAATCTGTAAGGGATACCTTCCATATTTCTCAGCAACATCCCACAGTGCATTGAGGTTCTCTTGTGGAAAGGGCATCGCTTGATCTGGGCCGATCACGTACCCGCCACCTGGCGCCAATATGCCTATCACCCTTTTTACCTCCGCGCGTATCTTCTCAATGGGTCCTAACATTAAGAGGTGAGAGTCAATCGCTCCCTTGAGGGCCATCCTTCCAGCGCACCTTCTTTTGATCGACATCAGGTCATTGGCCCTTGCCTGAACAGGGTTCAGAATAGTCACGCCCAAGCCTATAAGGTCTTCGACGATATCTTGTATACAACCGCACGAATGGAAATCGATGATCTTGTCCTCTCTAAGCAGTGGTTCGAAGATTCGCCTGTACTCTGGCACGAAGAATTCCCTGAATTTTTTGGGTGAGATCATGAGCCCGTATTGGTGGCCTAGGTCCTCAGAGAAGGTGACGCCATCAACACCGATCTCCAAATATCTCTCAAAGACCTTTATGTTAAACTCAGCTATCTCGTGCAGGAGCCTCTTTACCTCTTTCGGGTGCGTGTGGATGGCCTTGAAGAAGTTTTCCATACCCATAAGAGCCCAGGCCCTTTCGAACATGAAATAGGTGAGTGACCCAAAAATCAAGTGCTTGCCTCTGTCTACGCTGCTCAGAAACCTCTTGTGCCTTTCCGTGAACTCCAAATCGTCTGGATCAGGAAACGTGTACTGTTCAAGTTTATCTAAGTCGCGTAGGGGGTTCCCCTTGGGAAAGGGGACCATGTCTGAGCGAGTGATTTTCCATTCGACTCCCCACCTATCCGTCCAATCCTCCATCTTGAAGTTGCCTTCAAACTCAAAGGCCACTATGACGTTCTCGTTTGTTCTTGGTATGTATTCTGGTTCATCAAAATAAATTGCTTTTAGAAAGTTATCTTTAGCGTTCATAGTTTAATCGGCGTTTCCCAGGCAGTGCACCAAATATATATGGCTTTCGTACTTGGCATTTCGGGTCATGCGAAATTCAATATTTCGATACTATATGATGCATAACACTGCAAAGGTAAATCATGGACTTTACCCTGGTAAAAAGCTTGCGAAACCTGGAGCGTGCGTAAGGCCGCACCTATCCGACTGGCCTCAGAACAGTGCGTGCCTTTTTGTGCAGGAAAGTCACCGCATTAAGAACGACATCTCTCGCGGTAGCATCATCTGCGACCCCTAAGACTCTGCAATTTCTTTCAATGCCTTTTGGGCAGCCACGCCTTCATGCACAATTTTTCTTATAGCCCTTGTCATCGCCTCCGGGTTTTCATGTTGCCAGATATTCCGTCCGAAGGCGACTCCAACAGCTCCAGCATTAACGGCTTTCTCGACCACCTCTAACACCCGCCTCTCTGTCTTCATCTTTGGACCACCAGCAACCACGATGGGTATTGGACAACTTTCAACAACTTTCCTGAAAGTTCCTTCGCTTCCAGTGAAATGCGTCTTTATAATGTCCGCGCCCAACTCTGCGCCAACACGGGCTCCAAGGCTTACAATTTCTGCATCGTATGGATTGCTGATCCTGTCGCCCTTGACGGGGACCATTTCGGCTATAAGCGGTACGCCTAATTTTTCGCACTCTCGGGCTACTAAACCCAAGTTGTGAAGCGCATCGTTTTCCTTTTTCACCCCAATATATCCCATAGCGATCACGGCATCTGCGCCCATTCTCACCGCATCCTCAACGGGAACTACTATACGAGTATCAAGAAACTCAGGTCCATATGATGTGGCTGCTCCATCGATGCGAAGTATTATTCCCGCACGCCCTTTGACTTCACCGGCAACATGGCGGCATGTGCCCGGGGATACTATAATAGCGTCGGCACCGCCTCTCAACGCCTTTCTAACGGTCTCCAAGGGGTCTTCCAATCCTTTTAACGGACCCATAAACAGTCCGTGGTCTAAGGCAACTATGACCGTTCGGTTGGTCTTCTGGTTTATCACTCGTCCCAGCCTCAGAGTTTTGCCGACTTGAGACATCCACACCGCTCCTCCACTTTCGCACTAAATAGTTAGCAGAACCTTAAGTCCTTTCAGCTGCGCAGAAATTTTCACCGCATCGAGCACTTGATCGAGCCTGAACTTATGTGTTATGAGTTTTTTAACATCTACTTTTCTTTTGCTTATCAGCTGTAACGACTTGACAAAATCAGCATGGGAGAAACCAAAGGTTCCGGTGAGCTTTACCTCTGAGTAATGGATCAAATTTGGGTCAAGTTTGAACTCAGTTCCAGACGGGAATCCACCAAAAAAGTTCACCGTTCCTCCTCTCCTTACTAGCTTCAAGCCCTGCTCCGCTGCGGCCGCACTGCCTACCGCAACGATGACCACATCTGCTCCTCGACCTTCCGTCTCATCCGTAACCTTTTTAACCGGGTCCTCTTTAGTTTCATTAACGATAACGTCCGCGCCAAGTTCTTTAGCCACGTTCAGCCTCTCGTCGAGACGTCCGCTCATTATTACCTTCCTCGCGCCCGCCACGTTTGCTAACTGCAAGTGCATTAATCCCATAGGTCCGTCTCCAACTATCGCAACGGTGTGGCCGACGCCAATGTGGCACTCTTCCATCCCATGCAGGCAGCATGCCAAGGGTTCAGTGAAAGCTGCTTCCTCGTAAGAAACATCTGCCGGAATCAGCAAAGTTCCCTTTTCTACAATGTTGGACGGCACCTTCACCATCTGAGAGAACCCGCCTGGAGTTGGCGTCCTCTCGAAAAGTCTACTGCACAGGGTATGCTGTTCGTGCTGGCAATAGTAGCAAGCGCCACAGGGCACGTATGGCGCGACGACAACGCGATCGCCGACTCTGTGCTCAGTGACATTCTTACCTACATCAATGACCTCCCCGGCTATCTCATGACCCAGGACCGTGGGAGGCTTAATCATCGGATGTCCCACCAAAATTGTCTTAACGTCAGTTGCGCAAACACCGCAGATTCGAACTCTCACGAGAACTTCGTTGTCTTGAATTTTTGGTACCTCTAGCTCCTCTACCCTTACATCTTCAGGTCCGTAGTATACTGCTGCCTTCAAGATAATCGCCGCCGCATGGTCAAAGCCTTTACCTTATATAACGATTTCAACGACTCTCGACGATTTCTTTGCTTTTTTTGATGATCTATTGTGAAGGACAAACATCAAAGTTTTTTAAGAATTTTCCTCATGTTCACATTAAACTGTTTCAAAATCAGCCCTGTCCTCTACTCCTCAGTGCGGTCAATTTTCATGCAGGTAGTAGCGCTTAAAGTACTCTTTAAGGTGCACATAGGCATCTTTGTACATCTGGAAGTGAAAGTCGTATTCCTTTCGAAAAGTTCTGCGTGGGCTGATTTTACCTTTGACTTTGACCATTTCCTCAGCCGCCGTTCTTATATCGTCGTAGATCCCAAGGGCAACCGCTCCAACTATTGCTGCGCCAAGCGCTGGTGCTTCCGTCTCCCTGAGTACGACGACGGGCTTTCCGGTTATATCGGCCTTAATCTGTCCAAGTAGGACGCTTTTTGCTCCTCCTCCGCAGCTTCGAATTTCGCCTGCTCTGCCACCCAATTCCTCAATTACTTCCAAATTGTGACGTATTCCGAAAGCACAGCCTTCAAGGATGGCTCTTATCATGTGTTTTCTCGTGTGGTTGAGCGACAAACCGATGAAAACCCCCCTCGCAGTTGGATCCCATAGCGGGCTTCGTTCTCCCATCAGATACGGTAGGAAGATCAGACCATCCGATCCCACGGGTGCCCCCTCCGCCTCTCTGTCCAAATCTGCATAGGATTCGCCAGGTTTTCCGAACTCATCACGGAACCATCTCAGAGAAGCCCCTGTGGATGACATTATCGCACACGTTATCCAGAAGTTAGGCAACAAGGGAAAAGCCTCACATAATACCCTTTTCTTTTTGTCCAGAATTCTACTATTGGAAGGAGCCATTAGACAGGTCGAACTTCCCGATATTTCGCAGACCGAGCCCTCCTTTAGGGCGTTGGCACCGACCACGGCCATGTAAGCGTCTATTCCTCCTATCACCACTGGGATACCCCTCTTCATGCCCAGCTCCTGGGAAGCTCTTTCAGTGACCGTGCCAACAATTTCTGTGGGTTTGCAGGCCTCTGGAAGTTTCTCGATAGGTATCCCAAGCTGATTTAGGATTTCCTCCGGATATCGAGACCTTTTGATGTCGAAGTGGTAGTTATTCGCGTTTAACCAGTCGGTGACGAGCTTGCCTGTCAGCTTACAGGCTAAGAAGTCAGTCGCCTGTAGGAACTTGTGCGTCTTTCGAAAGATCAGCGGTTTGTGCTCCTTAATCCACAAAATCTTGGGCAGGGACATGGATGGATCTTCTACATGGCCCGTCTCTTCCTCTATAATCCTAGATTGTTTGACAGCACGGCGGTCCATCCATATGATTGCGTTCATTAACGCATTACCTGTTTTGTCGACTGGAACCACGACAGGAGATTGTCCAGTGAGGGTGATGCACGCTATCTGACTGGGGCCTATTGTAAGTTGCTTAGTGACGCTTGAAACAACAGTCCTGAAAGCATTCCACCAAGCTCTCGGATCTTGCTCAGCCCATGAAGGTTCAGGAACGACTATCGGGTATTGTTGATACGATCGCGCTAGTGCCTCGCCCTTTTCGCTGAAGACTGTTGCTTTGCAACCCTCTGTTCCCAAGTCAACGCTCAACAAACGGGTTGACGACATCCCGTTTCCAGCCATTTTCGATTGCTTCGGAACCTTTGCGCTTTAAAAAGGATTTACGTCATTAATGTTACCGCAGCGCAACATCTCTACCGGAGGCAAAAAATTTCGAACCAGGTCTACAAAAATTAAATGACAAAAAAGAAAAAAGATTATTTTTACGGAACGTAGAAGCTCATGAACCCAGGGACTATGGCTGTCGTGAACTCAACGAACCACAGGAGCAGTATCGGTGCTGCGTTCCCCCATATTAAGCCACTGGCGATCGCGGTAGCGTATCGTGTGAACCTCGTTGTACCCACAGCCCTTATCATGATGATCCGCACTATCAACGTGACCAAAGCAATAAGCCAACAGTAGTCCATGTACGGCGCCGCGAATGCGAAGGCCGCGGGATCGATGAAGAACCAGGAGAACTTCATCCTCATCGCGTATATGATGAAGAATACCACTATGCCGAGCGCGTGCCATGTGAAAGGCGCCCAGATGTTGGTCTCGCCGGTTATGCCGGTACCGAAGCCAGTTACCCCGAATCCGTACTTCCACCAGTGGACCCAAGAACCCCAGGCGTGGGTGTGGGCTATGCCTCCACCATGTCCCAGGATCCAGACATACGTTATGTATGTCACGGGTACGAACACAAGGGAT
>Ga0078972_1007104_pt1 | contig 25452 bp, 24 predicted proteins | sample YelNatPaOPGAMG01_FD_67568 | JGI IMG/M metagenome (GOLD analysis project Ga0078972, IMG submission 67568) | Hot spring thermophilic microbial communities from Obsidian Pool, Yellowstone National Park, USA - OP-RAMG-01 (SPADES assembly) (version 2) | ecosystem: Environmental > Aquatic > Thermal...
ACCTATACCACGCTTCTTGATCCTCCTCTCCAGCTTCATGGCACTACTGCGATCCGGACATTCCAGGGCCCAAAGAAGCTTCCATGGACCGTGGAATCTCTTGGTCGTCTTTGACTGTTGGTAATAACGGAATTGTGCCCAAAAATAATAACGGTGGAACCCTGCTTTTTTAGTTCCTTTCTTTTTATTCCTCCAACACATTGATAAATTGGTTTTTCCTTTTTATTCTTTTTGATCTTTTTCTTCCCGCATCTTCCTTTGGTTTGTATGATTAAGATTATTCCACTGCCGAGGGAAGATCGAGATGAAAGAGAACCGATGTCCTTATTGTCAGAGGTATCTTACCAGTGATCCAAGGATAAAGGGAAGAAGGAGGACCTGTGGTGATCCTCTATGTCAGAAGGCGCTAAAGAGGGATAATAACGCAAACTGGAGGAAGAGGAATCCTCAATATTTTCAAAATGATTATGAGAGGCTGAAAGTTTGGCTGGTTAGGCATCCTGGTTATCTTAAGCGCTATCGGGCTTCTCATCCCGACTACGTTCGAAGAAATCGTGAGGCTCAGAGGCAGCGGGATCGAAGGAGGAGAGCCCATCTTGATATACAAGCCAAGATAAAGGGGCAACTTCCTGAAATCACTAAGGAATTACATCGTCTCCCGTTTCTTGATATACAAGACAAGAAATCACCCAAACCCCTTGAAATCACTTTTCTTTTCTGTTCTTATCCCCTTCTTGATATACAAGTTCAGATAGCCAAATCGATTCCTTTGGATCAAAATAGACTTATCTATTCTGGAGGAGGCTGATGAGAATGAAAAGGGTGATTTCTCCTGAGCGGGTTCGAAGAATCGAGGGTTCCTTTGGGTGGGTGGATCATCGTTTCATCACGGGAGGTTTTTTGAGGGATCTGAGTCCGATGGAGATGCTTCTCTATTTCTTTTTGGCGGTGGTCTCGGATCGACATGGGGTGAGTTTTTATCATGACGATCGAATCGTCTCCCTTCTGAAGATTGATTTGGCCTCCCTGGGGAAGGCCCGGGAGGGGCTGATCAAGCGATCTCTGATCGCCTATGAATCTCCTCTGTATCAGGTTCTCTCTTTGCCTCCAGAGCCTGTTCTCTTTCCTTCCAGAGAGGAAAGGGAGAGGAAGGAGCAGGAGATCGCTCATTACTATCTTAAGAAGATCAGAGAGATCCTCCAATGAAAAGAGGGACTCTGAGGGATTGGGGGAAGGTCAAAAGGGCTACAAAAAGCAAGCACTGGAGTTGCGGAAAGGAGGACGTGATGGATCCAATCTTTTCTTCTCAGGTCAGGCATCTTCATGAGGTGGAGCGTTTGAGCATGAGGCAGATTGCTCAAAAGCTTGGCGTCTCGAAAAAGCGGGTTTCTCGGGTGATTCGGAGGCAGAGCATGAGCAGAGCGCCGAGGGAATCTATTTTAAAATCCTATGAGCGACTGATTGAGCAGTGGTATCAGGAGTATCCCATGCTGAAAGCTTCTCAGCTCTATGAGCGGCTCCGCTCTTATGGATTTCAAGGAAGTTATGCGACGGTGGTTCTTTATTCGCAGAGGTATCGTCAGAAGCGGAAGCAAGCCTACCATGAGTTGAGCTTCTTACCTGGGGAGGCGGCTCAAATCGATTGGCTTGAGGTTCGTTTCCCCTGGGGAGTCGCTTATGGATTTGGGATGATTCTGGCCTATTCTCGATACCTCTATGTGCGGTTTTATCCCCGCCACAGTATGGAGTTCTTTCTCGAGGGGCATCTCGAGGCCTTCCGAGAGATGGGAGGGGTGGCCCACCAATATTGGTATGATAATTTAAAGAGCGTGGTCATTCAACGGAAGCCCACATTGAAACTCAACCCCCAGTTTTTAGACTTCGCTCGTCATTTTGGCTTCACCATCCATCTTTGCAATCCTTATCAGGCCCATGAGAAGGGAAGGATCGAAAGGGCCTTCAGGGATCTCAGGGATTGGCTCAGGGTCCATCCCGTTGAGAATCTCAAAGAACTCAACCGCAAGGTCCGCCTCTGGAGGATAGAAAGAAATCAGAGAATCCATCGAGCCACTCAAAAACCTCCGATCGAGGCTCTGAAAGAAGAAAGACTCAAAGCCCTCCCCGAGATTCCTTACCACCCCTACCGGATCATCCAGGCCTCGGTCGGGAAAACCTCCTTCGTGGAATTTGAGACCAACCGATACTCTGTCCCCTCCATCTACTCGGAGATTCCCTGTGAGCTCTTAGCCTATCCTGATCAGATCGAGATTCTTATCAAGAGCAAAAAAGTGGCCTCCCATCCGAGAAGCTTTGAGAGAAGAAAAAAGATTGAGAACCCCTCTCACCGTCAAGCCCTTCTTACTCGAACGCCCCACTTCAAACTCCTGAGAATCCATGAGTTAATGAGAAAGATGAATCAAAGTGTGGAGGAATTTCTTCGGGGAGCGGAGGCCGAAGGAGAGGATCCCATAAAGCTTTCCTATGAGCTATTCAAGATGCTTCTGGGAGGATCTAAAATCACCCTTCTTTCTGCCATCCGAGAAGCCGTGGGGTTAAAAATCTATCGTCTCTCTTATCTCCAGAGCCTTCTGAGACTCCCCCAGGATCAACACGATCCTCCCGTTTATCCTCAGGATCAGAAGCTCTTGGAAATCAAGTATCAGGGGAGGGAACTCAAAGACTATGATGACCTTATCTGAACTCTGGGCGCACTTCAAACTTCTCAGTTCACCTCAGTCCCTCTCCCAGGAAGAGCGAACCTTTCTTGAGCGATTCCTCCAAGAGGAGTATCAACTCAGAGAGAAAAAAAGGATTGAGTACCTGATGAAAACCTCAGGAATCAAACGAATTAAATTCCTTCACGAGTTCGACTGGTCCTTCAATCCCAAAATCCCAAGAGAGAAGATTATGGAGTTTATCAACACGGATTGGCTCAGGAAACCTTCCAACCTCCTCCTGATCGGACCCGCTGGCGTTGGAAAAACCCATATCGCTACGGCGATCTGTCATGATGCCATTCTTAAAGGCCATCAGACCATCTTTATCACCCTCTTTGACCTGGTGGCCAAACTCTCCAGGGCCCATAACCCCTTTAGCTCCATCGAATACTACGCCAAGGTTCCTATCCTCTGCCTGGATGAATTGGGCTACGTCGTCCCAACAAAGGAACAAGCAGACTGGATCTTCCAAATCATCTCAAAAAGAACAGAACTGGTCACATCCATCATTACCACAAACCTTATCCCCTCCAACTGGGGAAAGATCTTTGACTCGGCGACCGCCTCTGCAATCTTGGATCGTCTGAGCCTAAACGGGAAGTTTATCACATTCGAAGGGAGGTCCTATAGAACCAAAAAATAAGTAATCCATAAGAAGATATTTCGTTACCTCAGATTCACCCATTCCGGATCAAGCATCCTCACTCTATCTTCGAGAGGATAAAGATTCAAAGCATACCCCTATCTCTTTCTCAACCCAAAAGGAACCACCTTTATTATTTTTGGTACCATTTTCATTATTGCCTACAAGGGCGACAGGAAGTTCGGTGATCCCGTGGAATACGACAACCTCAAGCTGGTCCTGACCGACGACACCGTCGAGATCACGGTCTTTAACCGCGGGATCACGCTGCTGATGTTGGACGACGAACGAATACGGCGAATACACCGGGTGCTGTGCAAACTCGATGTAATGGAGATCGACTGATGGCAGGCTCACCCTCTTTCCCATTGACGAGATGGGGCTCCCGTGTTAGATTGTTTGAGTTGGTTGGCCTCTTTCCACACCTGTGTGAAACTTCTTCGAACAACAAAAAGGGAGGCTTTGGAAATGGCGTCAAAGGTCATCATGGAGGTTATTTCGGCAAAAGGGGTATGCGAGGCAGGTCATGAGGCGGGAGAAACATTTGACCTGGGCGGCGACATTCAATTGTCCTATACGAATAAAAAAGGGGCCATTTGCCCTGCCCTTTTCTACGCCATCTATCCAAATCTCCGGGTCCTGCGGTTCGGGGGCTCCCTTCCATGGGAAGAAGATAAGGACGTAGCCCATGTGGCCTGTCCCGACCCTTTCAATCCTGTGGTTGTCCGCCTGAGAAGGGTGAGGCAAGAAAAGCCGCAGGAATCCTAAGATTCTGCAGGAAATGAAACGGACCGACAGCGTGGAACCGACCGTCCGGGCTCTGGAGAAGGGCCTCAACATCCTGGAATATCTGAGCCGAGTTCGGGAAGAGATCGATCTTTCTACCCTTGCCAAACAGACCCGTATCCCTAAGAGTACCCTCCTCCGGCTGGTGAATACCTTGAAAAAGTTTAACTTCGTCCAACAAGATCCCAAGACTCAGAAATACCAAATAGGCTGGGCTTTCATCTACCTCGGGAAGATCGCCAGCGACTTTTTCACGCTTCCCAATGTGGTTCGCCCCTATCTCGAAGAGTTGGCCCAAAGAACGGGAGAGACCGCCTCCCTGGTGGTCCTGGAGGGCGACCACGCCGTCTATGTGGATCAGGTCGTCAGTCAGAACATTATCAAGGGCATTCCACCCATTGGATCGCGTCTTGGATTGCACTGCACGGCCTCAGGAAAGATCCTCTTGAGCGCTCTTTCCGACGAGGAGCTCCATCGGTTCTTAAGAGGCCGAGTTCTTGAAAAGAAGACCGAAAAGACGATCACAAAGAAGTGGGATCTAAAGAGGGAAGTGAAAAAGATAGCGGTTCAAGGGTATGCCTTCGATGACGAGGAGACCGAAATAGGAGGCCGATGCGTGGCCGCCCCTATCTTGGACAGGGAAGGAAAGACAGTAGCCGCTTTGTCCATTGTCGGACCTACGAGCCGGATCCGCGAAGCAGACCTTGAGCGACTTGCCAAGATTGTCAAAGAGATAGCCGGCCGGGCCTCGAGCGCCCTTGGCTATTCTTCCAAGGGATAAATCCCGTTCGCGCCCAGCCCCTCACCCCAAGCGACCATTTCTTCCAGAAATTTCCCTGTGCGGCATGCTTCTTGCCGAAACCCAACGTGCCGTATGGCCCCCGAATTCCTCTCTGGGAGAACCTATTGACAAACGAACCGGGTTCATTTTAAAAGTGGAATAGCGTTTCATAATTTGCAGGCTCGGGTGAGCCCATGCCAGAGGGAGGGGAGGTGAGGTCGGAAACCTGGAAGTAAAAAGGTAACGTTTTCTTTTTGGAAAATTATCGGAAAGGAGGGTTTAAGACGATGAAGATGCGTTTCAGACAATTCACTCTTTTTCTTGTGATCCTGGTGGTTGCTCTATCCATGCTTCCCGCCTTCGGTTTTGCCAAGGAATGGAAAATCAAGTTGAGCCATGTCCTTGCTCCCACCAGCGATTATCAGTTCATGGCCATCCGGTTCGCTGAACTGATGGACCGTAAGACAAATGGCCAGGTCAAGATTTCGGTGTACCCTGCAGGTCAGCTGGGAAGTGAACGAGTTGCCTTCGAGCAGCTCCAGATGGGCGCCCAGGATATGGCCATATCTGGGACTCCCGTGCTTTCAGCGTGGTTTCCGGAAGGACAGGTCTTTGATCTGCCGTACTTGGTTCAGACACGGGATCAGGGACTTGCCCTCCTGAACGGGCCGATCGGAGACTGGTGGCGCGAAACCCTTCGACAGCGGACTGGTGTTCGGTCGTTAGGATTCCTCGACTATGGATTCCGGCAGGTCTACAATAAGAAATTGCCCATCAGGACCCCGGACGACCTAAAGGGGCTTAAGCTTCGAGTCCTCGAGAATCCCACCTATATCGCCACCTATCGCGCCTTCGGTGTGAAAGCGACCCCCATGGCCTACGGGGAGGTCTATACGGCCCTTCAGCAGGGCGTGATCGATGGTGGTGAGGCGAATGCGCAGGGTTTCGTCCACGACAAATTCTTTGAGGTGGCTAAATTCTTCAGCTATACCAGTGCCACTTACAATCCGATCACTTTCCTGATCAACGATAGCCTTTACCAAAGCTTCCCCGCCGACATTCAGAAGGCTATCGACGAAGCAGCGAAAGAGGCCCTGGCCTATCAGAAGGAAGTAGCTCGAAAATTGGAAGACGAAGCGGTAGAAAAGATGAAGAAGGCCGGGGTAACCATTACCTATCCCGAACTCGAACCTTTCATTAAGATCGTTCGTCCAGCAGTCTGGAACGAGATGATGGGGCGTATCCCCAATGGGAAATCGTTGATCGAGCGGGTGTCAAAAGCGGCGGACGCCTTACTGAAAAAATGACCTTTCACCAGGCAGGGGGTTTCCCCCTGCCTGACCGGTTTCGGATCTTTCCTCCTCAACGGGCAAAGCCCTTAAGGAATGGTTTGAAAAAGAGCGGGCAAGGAATCAATGTTTCGAGTTCTTCATCGCATCAATCAGGCAATCGGCTATCTGGAGATGGGCGCCTTGGTCTTCCTGACCGTTCTCATGGTTCTCGTTGTGTTTAGCCAGGTCTTCTTCCGCTATGTCCTCAATCAGCCTAACCCGTGGACCGAAGAGCTGGCACGCTATCTCTTCATCTGGATCTCTATGCTTGGGGCAGCCTTTGGGGTCATGAAGCGCTCCCATTTCGGGTTTGATCTCCTCGTGAAGAAAATGCCCCCGTATCTCCAGAAATTTGAGCACGTCTTTGTCCATGCGTGCATGGGAATACTCATCTTTGCGCTCATTTACTACGGGTGCAGGATGTACCGGGTCGTCGCTTTTCAGATTACGCCGGCACTTCAGATTCCCATGCGATACGTCTACCTTTCCCTTCCCGTATCCGGTTTTCTCATGGGATTTCATCACCTCTGCAACTTCTTGAAAGTCCAAGAAAAATGGGAAGTCTCATCCGGGATGGCCCTGAAAGGATGAGCTGATGTTAGGTTTGTCGCTGCTTTTACTCTTTTTTGTGCTTCTTGCCACCAACGTTCCTATTGCCTTTGCTTTGGGCGGGGCCTCTATCCTGGCCTTATGGCTCTTCGGAAACGTGCCCTTGGCGATTGTCCCCCAGCAGATCCTGACGGGAACCGATTCTTTCCCCATGTTGGCCGTGCCCCTCTTCATCCTTTCGGGGGCGCTCATGGACATCGGTGGCATATCTGACCGCCTGGTCCGTTTGGCGAGGGTTTTGGTCGGCCATTTCAGGGGGGGCCTGGGAATGGTCACGATCGTGGCCGAGATCTTCTTTTCGGACATCTCCGGGTCCACCTCTGCCGATACGGCAGCCATTGGGGGGATCATGATTCCCCAGTTAGTGAAAGACGGCTATTCCCCGAGCAGGGCCACGGCCATCACCGCCGCAGCCTGCGGCATGGGTATGTTGGTGCCCCCTTGCATCACCATGGTGATCTACGGGGTGATCGGGGGGGTTTCCATCGGAGAGCTCTTCGCAGGTGGCTTCATTCCCGCTTTTATGATGGCCATTGCCTTGATGGTGCAGATCTATCTCCAAGCCCGGAGAGAAAACTGGCGTGCTGGGAGGAGGGCCTCCTTGGGGGAGATCGCGAGCGCTGGAAAAGACTCGGTTCTTGCCCTCATGATGGCGGTGATCATTTTCGGTGGAATTCTCGGTGGCATTTTCACGCCAACGGAGGCAGCGGGGGTGGCGGTGATCTATGCGATCTTCGTGGGCATGGTGGTCTACCGCCAGGTGGGGCTCAGGAGTTTTATCGACAAGCTGGTGGAGACCGGCAAGATCTCGGGGATGGTTTTGTTGCTCGTCGGAACAGCCCACTCCTTTAGCTGGATCTTGTCCCGGGAGCAGATCCCTCAGCAAATCGCCCAGTGGATGCTCGGCGTGGGAGGGGGAAAATACATTTTCATTCTGCTCACCTGTCTCGTCTTCCTTCCTCTCGGAGCAATCCTGGAAGGTGTCCCAGCCGTTATCCTACTGACTCCCATCATGCTTCCGATTGCCAAAAGCCTGGGAATCGATCCGGTCCATTACGGGATCGTGATCGTGGCCTGCCAGGGAATTTCCGTCTTCACTCCTCCTGTGGGCGTGAGCCTTTTCGTGGCTTGTAGCATCGGCAAAGTCTCGATGACCGAAGTGGCGAAGCCGCTCCTCCCCTACCTGGGTACCATGGGTCTTATTCTTCTTGTCATTGCCTATTTCCCCTCACTTTCCCTTTTTCTTCCCCGATTGATTTTCAGATGAACGGGATGATCTCTTTCTAATTCCTTGAAAGGAGTGAATCAGAGATGGTGCTAAGAGCTATGTCGGAATGGGTCACGGAAAGGAGTTTTGAGAAGACGAGGGAACTCTTAAAAGGGGCGATCGATATTCATGTCCACGCGGGGCCTCATCTGAAAAGCAGTCCACGAAGCGCGGACCCTGTCCAGGCGGCCATTCAGGCCCGTGACGCCGGAATGCGGGCGATCGTGTATATGGACGTGTTCGAGATGACCACCGGCACCGCCTGGATTGTAAGTCGTGTCGTTTCCGATTTCAAGGTATTCGGTGGAATTATACTGAATACCGTTTATGGAGGGATGAATCCGAGAGCTGTCAAGACCGCCCTTTTTTACGGGTCGGGAGCGAAGTACGTGAGCTTTGGTGCCCATTCGACGGTCTATCAGGCCTCCAAAGAGGGACGGGTTTTCGAAGACGGGGTCTTCAGGCCCTTGAAAGACGTTTTTCCACGATTTGTCGAGGAAGAGCTGTCTCGATGCATCTCAATCCCTCTCTCAGGACCTCTCCAACCCGAATTGAAAGAGATTCTCGAACTGATCGCAGCCAATCCGCACGTCTATCTCAATACAGGCCACGTGTCGCCGGCCGAGGCGTTTCGTTTGATCGAGCTCGCCAAGGAGTATGGGATCGAAAAGGTTCTGGTAGCCAATGCCGTAGTCGCCAACATGACGATCGAGGAAATGAAAAAGGCTGCCAAGTCCGGAGCTTATCTCGAACGGACCTTGGCCGCGCACACGCACACGACGAGCATTCCGAAAACCCATTATTACGTGGAGCCGGAATGGCGGGCTCTGGACGAAGGCCTTCCAGGCCAAATCACAGGAGGGGTCAAGATGATCGCGGACCAGATCCAGGAGGTAGGTCCCGAACATTTCATCCTCGGCACCGACTTTGGGGTCTACACCCTTCCACCTCCCGTCGAAGGTATGAGGGAGTTCATTGCGAGCATGCTCGACATGGGAATGACCGAGGAAGACATCCGCGTCATGACGAGCCATAATCCTGCGAAGCTCTTGGGGATGGAATAAAAGGGAAGGATTGAACGAGGGATGAGAGATCTCCGTGCGCTTTTAGATCCTCAATCGATTGCTGTGGTCGGAGCCTCGGAACGTGGCGGGGCAGGAACTTTCGTCATCGAGAATCTTCGACGCCTTGGGTTCCAAGGAAAAATCATTCCCATTAATCCGCGCTACGACACCGTGTTTGGGATGCGCTGTTTTCCTTCGCTTCTCGACCTCCCCGAGGGCGAAGAGGTCGACAGCGTGGCGATCGTTCTGGGCGCTCCCCATGTTTTGCCGGTTCTTGAGCAAGCCGCGAAGCGGAAGGTCCGGGGGGCTTGGGCCTTTGCGAGCGGGTTCGCGGAGACGGGCAAGGATGGAGAAGCCTTGCAGGAGGCATTGCGAACGGTTTGCCGCGAACATGACATCCTGTTTTGTGGGCCGAATTGCGTGGGCTACGTCAATCGCTCGTCAAGCGTAGGCATGTTCAGTGCGCCTCTCTCTCCCACCCTAAAGGCCGGGAAGGTGAGCGTGATTGCCCAGAGCGGTTCGGTCACCCTAGCCATCGCCAACAGCAACCGCGGCATCGGATTTCGCCTGCTCATCTCGAGCGGGAATGAGGCTGTTCTGGATACGGCCGAATACCTCGGCTACCTCGTGGACGATCCCGAAACGGAAGTCATCCTTCTGTTTCTGGAAGTGATTCGGAGGCCTCAGGCCTTTTTCCAGGCCTGCGAAAGGGCGGCGGAGCTCGGCAAGCCTATCATCGCGGTCAAAGTGGGTCGTTCGAGGCTTGCCCAAAAGGCGGCTTTGACCCATACCGCTGCCCTGACCGGAGAAGATCGGATACAGGACGTATGGCTCAAGAGGGCGGGTGTCCTTCGGGTCGATGATCTCGATCAGTTGCTGGAGACCGCCGAGGCTTTTTCGCGATACCGTCATCGCCTTCCCCGTGGTAACGGGGTGGGCATGATCACGGTTTCGGGTGGGGAGATTGGACTGATCGGCGACCTCTCGGAAAATCTTTCGCTTCGGTTCCCTCCTCTTTCAAAACCAGGCGAGGAAGAGCTTAGAAAAAGATTGCCTCCCTTTACGCCCATCGCGAATCCCCTTGATGCGTGGGGAAGGGGGGATCTTGCCGAAACCTATCCCGCGTGCCTTGAAGTGTTGGCAAGGGAAGAGGGGGTGGACCTCATTGCGGTCTCCCAGGACGCACCGCCCGGGATGGCAGAAGACCAGGTGAACCAGTACGCCAACGTTGCACGGGCAGCGGTGCGGGCTGCCTTGGCCGGAAAACCGGTCATCGCCTTCAGCCACATCTCAAGCGGTCTCGACGGGACGATTCGTGGCATTCTGGAAGAGGGCAACGTCCCCTTTCTCCAGGGCACCCGGGAGAGCCTGATCGCCATCGACCGGCTCATTCAATATGGAACTTTTCTCGAGAGGCGGGCCTCGCCGAAGGCGCTTTACGGCAAATCGCCACAGGATCTCGACCCCGTCATGAGACAGCTCGCCGGCCCCAAACGTTCTCTCTCCCATCGAGAAGCGAGGGCCGTTCTTGAGAGCTATGGGATTCCTATTGTCAAAGAATTCCTCTGCCAATCGATGGACGAGGCACTGGAGGCAGCGAGAGGGGTCGCTTACCCGGTCGTTCTGAAGGGACTCTCCCCAGCCGTCGCCCACAAGACCGAAGCCGGGCTAGTGAAGCTCCCTATCGGGAACGAAGAGGAGCTCCGATCCGGATTCCTCGAGATTCTCGAAAAGGTGAACTCCCAGGGCTTGGGTTCCTGTTTCGAGGGGGTCCTCGTTCAAGAGCTGATCTCTTCCGAAGCAACGGAGGTGATCGTGGGCATTTCGAGGGATGAGGCCTTCGGACCCGCGCTCGTGCTCGGCCTCGGGGGATTGTTCGTCGAACTCCTCAAGGCGACGGTGATCCGAATCCCTCCGATCAGCCGCGACGAGGCGTACGCCATGATTTCAGAGCTAAGAGGCCACGAACTTCTCGAGGGTTTCCGGGGAAAGGCCCGATCCGATGTGGAGGCCCTCGCGGAAACGTTGGTGCAAGTGGGACAGATGGCCGTCGACTTGAAAGAACGCCTTCACGGTCTCGATCTCAACCCCCTCATGGTGCTTCCTGAAGGCAGAGGAGTTCGTGTCGTCGATGTGGTGATGGTGGTGGGAGACGCATAGAGGCTGTTCTTACGATTTCAGAGCTTCCGGGGCCAGGGTGGCTACGGAGAGCAACAATTTGAATGAAACCACTCTACACAAAAGGGGTGTTGACGCATGAGGGTTTTACTATCAGGAAATGAGGCCATTGCACGAGGAGCCTACGAGGCGGGTATCCAGATTGCAGCAGGTTATCCCGGGACGCCGAGCTCGGAGATCCTCGAAGCGATGACGCAGTACAGGGAAATCTATTCCGAGTGGTCGGTCAACGAAAAGGTGGCCATGGATATGGCAGCGGGAGCAGCGTATTCAGGACGCCGCTCCATGGTGACGACGAAGCAGGTGGGAATGAACGTCCTTTCCGATTCCCTCTTCTACGCCGTCTATACCGGGTTGGAGGCAGGTCTCGTTGTCGTCACGGCCGATGATCCTGGCCTTTTCAGCACGCAAAACGAACAGGACAACCGGCATTATGCCAAGCTGGGGAAATTTCCCCTCCTCGAGCCTGCGGACAGTCAGGAATGCAAGGATTTCGTCATTGCAGGGATCGAGCTAAGCGAGCGATTTGACACGCCCGTTGTCTTGCGGACCACGATGCGGACGTCTCATTCGAAATCCATGGTAACCCTGGGAGAGAGGGTCCTTACGAAACAGGAAGTGGGGCCTTTCCCCCGGAATCCGGAAAAATATAATTGCATGTGCCTTTGGGCCAAGAAGCGCCACCCCGTTGTAGAGCAGAGGCTTCTCGATTTGGCCGCGTATGCCGAGACCTTTCCCTGGAACCGGATCGAGTGGGGAGAGAGGAAGTTAGGCATCATTGCAAGTGGGGTGGTTTACGAGTACGCGCGGGAGGTTTTCAAAAACGCTTCTTTCTTGAAGCTCGGAATGACCTATCCGCTTCCCAAGAACTTGATCCGTGAATTCGCCAAAGGCGTGCGAAAGTTGGTTGTCATCGAGGAGCTCGATCCATTTATCGAGGAACAGGTCAAGGCGATGGGCATCAAGGTGATTGGGAAAGAGATCTTTCCCGCCTGTGACGAACTTCTTCCTCAGACTCTGAGGCGGATCGGTGTTGAGGCTGGATTCCTACCCAAGAGGGAAGGGGGAAAGGTTCATGCTTCGCCTCCTGAAAATCTGCCCGGCAGGAGCCCCGTCCTCTGTCCGGGGTGTCCTCATCGGACGAGTTTCTTCCTGCTGAACAAGATGAAACTGCCGGTCGCTGGGGACATCGGGTGTTACAACTTGGGCGCACTACCTCCTTTCAGCGCGCAGCACACCATGGGGGCCATGGGGGCGAGCATCGGTGTGCTCCACGGCATGGGGAAGTCGGGACTTCCGGAACCCGCGGTGGCCACGATCGGAGACTCTACCTTCTTTCATGCGGGCATTCCCCCTCTACTCAATATGGTTCACAATAAGGGTGTTGGGACGGTTATCATTATGGATAACAGCACAACAGCCATGACTGGACACCAGGACCATCCCGGCATCGAAACGACCCTGATGGGAGAAAAGGTAAAGAAGGTTGATATCTATGAGCTGGTCAAGGCCATGGGGGTGGAAAAAATTCTGAAGGTGAACGCTTTCGATGTGAAGGCGATGGAGATGGCACTCAAGGACTGCACTTCCTTTAAAGGAACAGCTGTTCTCATCGCTCAAGGCGAATGCGTCTTTATCTCCAGAAACCCGCAACCCGCTTATGAGGTGGATCTTGACCTTTGTACGGCTTGCGGAATCTGCTCGCGAATGGGCTGCCCTGCCATTGTGAAAGTCAACGTGGTCCACGAGAGGACGGGGAAGAGAAAGACGGGCATTGATCCAGTTCTTTGTACAGGGTGTGACGTGTGCAGGCAGGTGTGTCCGACGGGAGCGATTCGGAAGCCGGAAAAGAAAGTCGCATAAAGATCGGATGAGGTGAACAAATGGTGTCTACGAAGAGCGTCGATTTTTTAATCGCAGGGGTTGGAGGTCAAGGGACTGTTGTTGCCAGTGACATCCTCTCGGATGTTGGCAGTGAGAGTGGGTACGACGTGAAGAAATCGGATATTCTGGGACTTGCGGTGAGGGGAGGCAGTGTCGTCAGCCATGTCCGCTGGGCCGAGCAGGTCCATGCCCCCATGATTGAAGAAGGGGCAGCTCACTTTCTCGTTGGTTTCGAGTGGTTAGAGACCTTTCGGCGATTATCCTATGTCCATCCCAAGGGAACGATCATGGTCAATGACTGCCGTCTCGATCCGATCACCGTGAGTTCCGGTGAAGCCGATTATCCGGAGAAAGAAAAGATTCTGACCGAACTAAAAAAGGCTGCCAAAAAGGTTTATGTGATTCCGGGGCTTCAGACTGCCCTTGACATTGGAAACGCTCGGACGCTCAATATCGTCGTGATGGGGGCGCTTTCAAGGCTTCTCGATCCCTCCCCTTCGCTCTGGGAAGAGGTTGTGAGGAGAAGGGTACCGAAGAAGCTGGTCGATCTCAATCTCGACGCTTTCAGAAGAGGCAGGGAACTCATTTAGTCGTCCTTTGACCTTATCGATCCAGAAGGCAGGAAACACGCGATGAATCAAGAGAGCATGAAACCCATTCTCTTTACACGGGGCAATCCCGCGGAAGAAGCTTTGCCGATTGCTGATCTGATCAGCTGCGCGAACGCCGTGTTTCAACGCGAAGGCAAGGTCCTGTTTCAGTACGGTCATTATTCGGGGTACGGTCCTCTCCGGGAATGGATCGCCCAGCGGTTCGGAGTGAAATACGAACAAGTGCTCATCGGAAACAGCTCGATGGAGTTTTTCACTTTTGTTGCCGCCCTCATGGTTAGGCCGGGGGATACGGTATACGTTGAATGCCCTAGCTACGACCGTGCGATCACAGCCATGAGGCGAATTGGGTCCAATGTGGTTGGGATTCCCTTGGAGAGGGATGGTGTGGACATCGAAGCCTTCAAGAAGGAGCTGAAACGCTCAGTTCCAAAAATCTTCTATATCATCCCCGACTTTCAAAACCCATCAGGGGTCACGACCCGTTTAGAGAAACGAAGGGAGATCGCCCGTCTGGCCGAGCAATACGGATTTCACATCGTCGAGGATTCCCCTTATCGGTACTTAAGATATCGTGGCAAGGACGTCCCCACTTTCAGAGAGCTTTTGCCCGATCGGGTTCTTCAGATTTCCTCCTTCAGTAAGATTCTGAGTCCGGGTATCCGGGTGGGTTTTATCATTCTTCCGCTGGACCTGGCTCCGCGGTTTCACAAGTGGAGCGAAGACACCTATATCCATCCGGTCCTTCCCACCGAAGGGATTGTGAATGAGTACTGCCGAAGAGGGCTTTTGGATCCGAACATAGAGCGGCTCAAGGGGATCTATCGCCCTCGAATGGAGGCGATGTTGACGGCCCTCGCTGAGAACTTGGAGGGCGCTGAGTGGATCGAGCCTGACGGGGGCTATTTTATTTCCACAACTCTTCCAAAAGATTTTGATGGCAGTGCGATCTTTAGAAATTGCAGGGACTTCGGGATCGTTCTGACGGACGGTAAGGGCTTTTTCCCTGACGGGAAGGGGGAGAATTTCATCCGGCTTCCCTTCTCGGCATTGTCCCCGCAGGAGATCGGGGAAGGAATTCGCAGGCTGGCCAAAGCGCTTGCTCATTACCGAAAATGATTCCTTTTTCCTTTAAGAGCAGGCGGCGGGATGAATCGGATCGGCCCAGAGGAGCGAGACTATGAGAATCATGGTGATCAACCCGAACACATCAGAAAGCATGACAGATCATCTCGAGCAAGAGCTAAGCCGCATCAAGAGGCCGGATACGGTCTTGACCGTCGTCGGTGCGGAAAGAGGGCCCGAGACGATCGAGTCCGCTTATGATGAAGCCTATGCAATTCCAGCGACTTTAGAATGGGTGAAAAGGGCAAACCAAGAAGGTTATCAAGCCATTGTGATCGCGTGCTTTTCGGACCCCGGACTTGATGCCGCCAGGGAGATCTCAACGATCCCTGTGATCGGCATTGAGGAGGCAAGCCTTCATTTCGCGGCCATGTTAGGGGCCCGATTCACGGTGATCACTCCGAGAAGGGAGAGAATCCCCTCGAGGCGGGAACATGTTCACCGAAGAGGGCTCGACTATTTTCTGGCTTCCGTTCGGAGTCTGGATCTCTCTGTTGCCGAAACAGATGCCGAACCGGAAAAGACCAAAAGAAGGGTCCTGGAGGTGGCGCGAGGCGCCGTGGAAGACGGGGCCGAGATCATCATCTTAGGATGTGCCGGAATGGTTGGTTACGCACAGGAGATCGAGGCCGAATTGAGAATCAAGGTCATCGATCCTTCCGCGGTCGCCTTGAAATTAGCCGAGGCCATGGTCGATTTAGGATTGACCCACAGCAAGGCCGGCTTGTATGCCACGCCTCCCCAAAAGGGGTTCAAATAGGCTTATCGAGACCCATTGAGGGGGAAAAGCCGAACGACGGGAAGGGAGGGACGTCGCATCGTCAGATTTGAGCCCAACCTCCAACGTATCGAGCGCGATATTCTGGCCCTTGCCCATCTTACCTCACCAAAAGAGGTAGGCTACACCCGTCTCTCCTTTACGGAGGAAGATCGAAAGGCGCGCGATTACGTAGCGCGTCTCATGAAAGACGAAGCGAGACTCTCGGTGAGGATCGATCCCGTCGGAAACCTCATCGGAAGAAGGCAAGGAAGAAGAGAAGGCCCTTCCCTTCTCTTGGGATCCCATCTCGATACGGTGAGAGGGGGAGGGAGGTTTGACGGTGTCTCAGGGGTCGTCGCAGCCATCGAGGTGGTCCGACGATTCACGGAGAAGGGGGTTGAAAACGTCCATCCCATCGAGATTGTCGCTTTCCTTGCCGAAGAACCCTCTTCTTTCGGACTCTCTACGATTGGGAGCCGGGGGATGGCAGGGAAGCTCACCCCTGAACGGATCGAGTCATTGAGGGATGAAACGGGACGCACGTTGGGAGAGGCCATTCGGGAGGCTGGCGGAGACCCTTCGCGACTGGATGAAGCGAGACGATCTTCAGCCGATGTGCTTTCGTACTTGGAACTTCACATTGAACAGGGCCCATGCCTTGACTCACAACAGATCCCCATCGGCGTGGTCACAGGAATCGCGGGGATTGTACGAGGAAAAACAGAGGTCATTGGGAGAAGCGACCATTCCGGAACCACTCCGATGGATGCCCGAAAAGACGCCTTGGCGGCAGGGGCGGAGGCCGTCCTGTCCTTGGAGCGGGTTTGCAGGAAATGGGCAGGCGTGGTGGGAACGGTGGGAAGCATCGACCTCTTTCCAAACGCGACCAATGTGGTTCCGGGAAGGATGACGCTTTACTGGGAGGTGAGGAGCCTCCGGGAGGATCTTCTTGCTCTGGCGGTATCTTCTTACGAGAAGGAACTGAGGCGGATTCGCGAAGAACGGGGAGTCGAAATCCTTTTCGAATCGGCGATGAGTTCAGATCCGATTGCCTTCGACCCCGCCCTTGTGGAACGTATCGCCGGGGTTTGTGAACGGCTGGGTATTCCTCATATTCAACTCGCTTCGGGAGCCGGTCATGACGCGAGCCATGTAGCAACCATCGCTCCCACAGCCATGATCTTTATCCCCTCGAAAGACGGAAGAAGTCACTGCCCGGAAGAATGGACGGACATTGAGCATATCGGGCTGGGAACGGAAGTTCTTGCGTGCACCACCATGGAGCTGGACCGAGATGGATGAGCTGCTCGTAATTTTCGTGACGCGCGAGGAGAGAGACGATGGGTGAAGCTTTCGATTTGCTCGTCTGTGGAGGCCTTCTTGTAGGTCGACAGAGAATCTACCGCTCCGACCTGGCTATCCTGGAAGGAAGGATTGCAGAGATTCGATATGGAATAGCCCGCGGAGAAGCTCGACGAGTGATCGAGGCGGAGGGGAAATTCGTTTTACCGGGGATCATCGATGTCCACACGCATCCCCTCTATGAAGACGACTTCGAGACCACCTCGTTGACGGCGGCCTACGGAGGCACGACGACGCTGATTCACTATGTCTACGCCTTTCCAGGCCAGAAGGTCTCCGAATCGATTGAAAACGGGATCAGAGAGGCCGCTCGGGTTTCGTATCTGGATTTCGGTCTTCACGTGGGCCTCTTCGAGGTGGAGAAACAATACGGGCAGATTCCCGAGGCCTTTCGCTACGGTGTGCGGACCTTTAAGATGTTTATGACCTACGCCAAGCTCGGCCGGATGACGTCGGACTACTATTTGGCGGCTGCCATGGATCTGATTGCCGAACACGGGGGCATGGCGATGGTTCATGCGGAAAACGGTCTTGCCACGGATTATCTGGAAGATAAGTTCAATAGCGAGGGGATTCCTGCCATCAAGGCCTTCTGTCGTATGCGGCCGGCAGCACTGGAGGCAGAAGCGATCCACCGGGCCATTGCCATCGCGGAAGTTTGCGGGTGTCCTTTGTATATTCCTCACATCAGCGCCGGAAGAGGGTTGGAGCCTGTAAGACGTGCGCGCTCGACGGGGATGCCCGTCTACGCGGAGACGTGTCCTCAGTATCTTCTGTTAACGGAAGAGGACCTGTTTCGCTGGGGGCCTCTGGCCAAGATCGGCCCACCGCTTCGTACCCCTGAAGACAACGAAGCCCTTTGGAAGGGAATCGAGGATGGAACGATTGACGTGGTGGCAAGCGACCATGCCCCGAAGGCCAAGCGAGAAACGGACGATTTTTTCGAAGCGGGCTACGGCTCTCCCCAGGCGGAGACGCTTCTCACCCTGATGTATGACGCAGGAGTCAACGGAGGACGGATCACCCTGCTGCGGCTTGTCCAGCTCCTGTCGGAAACGCCAGCTCGAATTTTCGGCCTCTATCCGCGAAAAGGGTGTTTGGAAGTAGGCTCCGATGCGGATATCGTGATCCTCGATCCGCAGGTTCAGCATATGTTGTCCGGAAAAACCCAGCACAGCCGTGCGGGTTACACCCTCTACGAAGGCCGCCAATGTCTGGGTCGGCCCTGGATGACTTTCCAGCGGGGTAGAATCGTTTTGAATCAGGACCGATTGATGGCCCGTCCTGGCGATGGGCGTTTCATTCGCCTGAGTTAGAGAATGATTCAAAACCTCAAAGGACCAATCGAGTGGAGGTGTTCTTGAGGCCCGCCAAAAACCAAATGAAGAAAGAACTTGATGGAAAAACAGATTGAAACTTTCCATGCGTTCTGATATAAGTAGGTTGGCGGGGGTGGTTTTACTCATTTTGCCCACTGCCGATGGAGAATGACGTATGCAAGCTTACATCTATTACGATGGTAAAAGGGTGGACTTCGACCTTCCCATGGGATGGAACGTGCTGTATGGAAGCGAAATCAAGCCGGTTAAGGCCTGTCCGGATCCGGTGGCTGAGGTTAAGAGGGCACTGGATCATCCCATCGGCTGTGAACCCATTGAAGAATTGGCGAGTCATGCCAGTCGCGCTGTCATCATTTTTGACGACCTGACGAGACCGACGCCGACCCATTTCGCCTTCCCCGAGGTTTTAAACCGGTTGAATCGTGGTGGAATCCCGGACGGGCGGATATCGGCAGTGTGCGCAACGGGGACGCACCAAGCCCCTGATGAGAGAGGGCTTAGGCAGAAGCTTGGCCACGAAGCCTACCAGAGGCTCTTCCCAAGGGTTTTCAACCACGACGCGGCGTCGAGAGAGAACGTTCTGATCGGAAGAACATCCCGAGGGACGCCTGTGGAGATTAATCCACTCGTGGCCGATGCGGATCTTACCATTGGAATCGGTTCATGTTTTCCCCACAATTGGGCCGGCTTTGGGGGAGGAAGCAAGATCGTCATGCCAGGCATTTGTGGTTTGCAGTCCATTGCGATCCATCATCTCACCTGGATTCGAAATGTTAATACCCACACCGGGGTGATCAAGGGCAATCTCTTTCACGAGGAGTGTAATGAGATTGCTCGACTCGTTGGATTCAAGTATAAGATTGACTTCCTTTTAAATTTCAAGGGCGAAGTCATCAAAGTCTTCTCGGGGGATGTGGTGGAGGAGCATGCAGAAGCCAGTAAAGAATGTGCTAAGGTCACAGCCGTGGAAATACCGCGCAAGGCGGACATCACGATCTCGGCCGCCTATCCTCTGGAGCTGGGCAACCAGTCGATCAAGTCATTGACATCCGCTGCCTCGGTTACCAAATTTGGGGGTCAGATCATTTGGGTTGCTCCCCAAAGAGACCGGGAGCAACTGCTCCCTCTGGTCCACGAGGTCAGTTTGCACAAAACGGCCAACGAGTATCACCGTCAGCTTCTTGAAGGGAGGTATCCAGAGGCGTTGAAACCCATGGGATTAAGCTTCATGTGCACCGTTCTGGAGATCAAGCGATACCGGGATCACTTCGCCCGCATTGTTCATGTGACGGATGGATTGGATCAAGCCTCGGTAGAATCGATGAAGATGACACACACCAAAACCATCCATGAGGCTTGTAAAATCGTAGCCAAGGATCTCCCAAAGGCCGATGTCATCATTTTTCCCTTCGGCGGGGTGGTGATGCCGAGGGTGGGCTCTGCATAGGCGCTCGAGACTCGTGGGGAGATGCGTCTTGAGACGTATTGGCTTTTTCCTTATAATTTGAGGCGGTCAACGGGGGAGGCAGAGAGCGGAAGGGTGGTCCCAAGGTTGAACGAACGGTTGGGTTGCAACCGGCAAATTCAAATAAGAAGGAGGAGAGAATCGATGAAAGCACTCAAAAGGTTTCTATTTATTGGAGCAATGGTGTTTGTGGTCTGTTTTGGTTTTGCCCTGTCGGGTTCGGCGCAGGATAAACCTCTTGTCATTGGCGTGGATGGAACATTTGCGCCACATGCCATGCCCAAGATCGGGGGCGGCGTGGAAGGGTTCAATGTTGACCTGGCGATGGAGATTGGCCGGCGCATGGGTCGCAAGGTGGAGATCGTGGCCCAGCAGTTCTCTGGTTTAATTCCGGGAATGAATGCGGGGAAATTCGATTTTCTTGCAGCCCCGACCACGGTCATGCATGAGCGGGCAAAGAACCTCCTCTTCAGCGAAGGCTACCTCGAAACGGACCTCCAATTTGTGATCCCCATTAACAAGCCGGATATCAAGACCTTGGAAGACCTGAAAGGAAAAGTCGTTGCTGTCAACAAAGGATCAAATTACGAGATGTGGTGCCGGGAGAATGAATCCAAGTACGGCTTCAAATATGAATCCTACGGCACGAATACGGATGCGGTGCAGGCGGTCATGTCAGGGCGTGCTGACGCAAACTTCGTTGGTCATACGGTAGCCGCCTATGCTGTGAAGAAGAATCCTCAAGCCCTCAAACTTTCTTACAAAATCAAGACGGGCTTGGTGTGGTCCATTCCGTTCCGCAAGGATGACAGAAAGATGCGGAACACGGTTGAGGAAGTGATCGAGTGCATGAAGCTCGATGGGACCATTGCCAAGCTGGCAGAGAAATGGTTCGGCGTGAAGCCCGATCCTGATTCGCCCGCGGTAACAGTCTATCCCGGATACGGACCTCCAGGCTTCGAAGGATATGATCCGACCGAGCACAAACCGAAGTGCAATTAGACAGTATAGAAGGGACGGAGCTGGGTAGCGGGAAGTGGGGATGGCTGCCCAGCTTTTTTATGAGCATGAAACAAGAGACGGTGGTTCCGGTGAATTCAAAACCGATCCTCGATGTCGCAGGCCTCCATAAGTCATTCGGCCACCTCGCCGTGCTCAGAGGAATAGACCTGCAAGTCCACCCCAAGGAGATGATCTTCATCATCGGCCCCTCCGGCTCGGGGAAGAGTACCCTGCTGCGCTGTTGTAATCGCCTTGAGGAGCCAACCGCAGGCTCCATCAAAATTGATGGCGTCGATATTCTCGCTCCCGGTGTGGACATCAACGCGGTGCGGCGTCGCATCGGAATGGTCTTTCAATCCTTCAATCTCTATCCGCATTTAACCGCGATGGAGAATGTGACGCTCGCGCTGCGTAAGGTGCTGGGCAAATCGAAGCAGGAGGCGGGCGAGATCGCGATGCAGGTTCTTAAAAGGGTTGGCCTCGCTGATAAGGCGAAAGCCTTTCCCAATGAACTTTCCGGGGGGCAACAGCAGCGGGTCGCCATCGCTAGGGCCCTGGCCCTTGAACCAGCGATTATGCTCTTCGATGAGCCCACGAGCGCCCTTGATCCTGAACTGGTCGGAGGCGTGCTCAAAGTCATGCGCGAAATGCGTGAATCAGGCATGACCATGGTGGTCGTGAGCCACGAGATGCGCTTTGCGAAAACTGCTGCCCACCGCGTCCTCTTTATGGACGAGGGCGTGATCCTGGAGGAGGGGCCTCCTGAGAAGATCTTCAATGAGCCCGATCACCCAAGGATCAAGGAATTTCTCTCAAGTCTCGAAGCTCACTAAAATCCTGTCCTGAAGGTCTCACCATTTGACCGGTGGATCTTCTTTTGTTGAAGGTGCCGGGCAATGCTGGAAAGATTTCTGTTCTCCTACTTCAACTGGGAGGTCATGGCAGAGTACCTCCCAAACATTGTGGATGGTTTCTTCCTCACGATCCGGCTTGCCCTGGAAACCGTCGTTACGGGCATCGTTGCGGGATTGTTTTTTGCACTCATTCGTTCCTTTCGCATCAGAATCATCAACTTCTTCATTATCCTCTTGGTGGACGTGCTGCGTGCCCTTCCTCCCCTCGTTATCATCGTCCTGTTCTACTTTGCCCTTCCCTCTGTGGGCATCCGGATGTCCGGGTTCACTGCGACATGGCTCTCTTTGAGTTTAGTCCTCACGGCTTTTGCAGAGGAGATCTTCTGGGCTGGAATTCTCTCTGTGCCCAAGGGACAGTGGGAGGCCGCCCGCTCAACGGGCCTATCATTTATTAAGACCATGCGCTATGTCGTTCTTCCTCAGGCCGTGAGGCTGACGATCCCTCCCCTCACAAATCGAACGATTGCAATCACCAAGGGGACGGCCCTGGGCGCGGTCGTTGCCGTTGGGGAAATCTTGAATCAAGCACAGACAGGCCTCTCCCTGTCCTATAACCCCTCCCCGCTGACGCTGGGCGCTTTCGCTTACTTAGTCATTTTCGGACCCGTGGTCTACTTGGGTCGCTGGATCGAAAGACGATTTGCCTGGAAACGTTAAGTCATGGAACAGATCATTCAAAACTTTTTTAATATTGGCATCCTCAAAGCTGCTTTTCCCTTTCTCGTGCGCGGTCTCGGGATGACCGTGCTCTTATGCCTAACGGTTGTTCCCCTAGGGGCTGCAGGAGGACTGACGGTAGCTCTGCTTTCAACGGTGAAGAACCGAATGGTGAGATGGCTTGTCGTGATCTACACGGACTTCTTCCGTGCCTTCCCTCCGCTGGTCCTTCTGATTTTTATTTACTACGGCGTTCCCTTCGTCGGGATCGATCTTCCCGCTTTTGTAGCGGTTGCCCTGGGATTTTTTCTCAATACCTCGAGCTATTACGGAGAGATTTTTCGGGCAGGAATCGAAAGCATTCCCAAAGGCCAAACCGAGGCAGCACGCTCGACTGGCTTGAGTGGATTCAAAACCATGGCTTATGTCATCGTTCCACAGGCGACCCGCAACGTCATACCGGACTTAATTAGCAATACACTCGAAGTGGTGAAGCTGACCTCTATCGCAAGCGTTGTCGCTCTCCCCGAACTACTCTACGCGGCTCGGCAGGGTCAATCCATCACTTATAATGCCACTCCTATTGTTGCAGCAGGGTTCATCTATCTGATCTTGCTTTGGCCAGTTGTACGCCTCCTGAGCCGTTTCGAACATAAGAGCATTGCCTTGCACTGAAGAAATCATTGAAGAAGGAGAGAGCATGTCTGAGGTGAATCTCATCGTCAAGGCGGGCCAGTTGGTCCCAGCCCATGATCAGGCCTCCATTCCCAAGGGCGCGGTTGCCATTTCAGGCAACCGGATCGTGGCGATCGGCACCTATGATGAGCTTTCGCGTCAATATCCGAATGCGAAGGAGATCGGCGGCGATCGATTTTTGTTGATCCCCGGTTTGATCAATGGCCATGGCCACGGAAAAGGACTGAGCGATTTTCAACGCGGCGCAATAGATAATACGCTTGAATCGTGGCTCCTGGATACGCGGAAATATGTCCCCGTGTCGGTCTATGACGACGTGGCTTTTTCTGCTCTGAGGCTTTTGAAATCCGGCGTGACCACGACCATGCACAACCATGTGTTGAAGGACCCAAAAGCCTATCAGCAGGAATTTGAGGAGGCGATCCAGGCTTACGCGGACGCAGGGGTTCGCGTTCAGTTCAACCCGGGTATTCGAAATGAGAATCCTTTCATCTACGGGGATAATTCAGCTTTCCTCGCGAAGCTGCCAGAAGCGCTCAAGAAACTTTTTATCCCGCGTCCGGAACCTGGGTTGTTCACAGGGGAAAACTTCATTCGGGTTGTATCTGATCTTCATGCTCGCTACGACTCCCCTCTGTGTCGGATTGGCTTTGGGCCCTCGGCCCCACAGTGGTGTACTCGGGCATTGCTGGTTGGCATTAAGGCGGCCGCCGACAGACTTGGAACGCCGATCCACATCCACGCTCTGCAAACCATTTTGCAAAAGATTTACGGGCTTGAACGTTACGGTAAAACCTGGATTCAATACATGAATGAGATTGGTTTTCTGGGTCCACGGGTTGTGATTGGACACTGTGTCTGGCCGAGCGAGACAGATATCGACCTTCTTGCGAAGACCCAAACGGGAGTGACACATCATGCATCGACCAACCTCCGAGTGAGAAATGGAATCTCTCCCGTCTTCGAGATGTTACAAGCGGGTGTTCGAGTGGGCCTCGGAATTGACAGTAAATCGATCAACGATGACGACGATATCATCCAGGAAATGAAAGTTTGTTTTCTCCTTCACCGGATTCCCTCACTTGAAGTGAATTCAGCCCATCTAAGTGCCAGGCAGGTCTTCCAGATGGTGACGGAAACGAACGCCAGCCTGCTTGGGTATGGCCAGCAACTTGGGCGTCTCGAGCCTGGGCGGCTTGCCGACCTTGTTCTTCTCGATTACCAAAAGATGTGTTTTCCATTTGTTGACCCGACGCATGACCCTGTGGAGGTTCTGCTCTATCGAGGGAAAGGCAGCCATGTCCATACGGTCATGGTTGATGGCCGGATTGTGGTCGAAGAGGGGCGCGTCTTAACCGTTGATGAAGAGGCGATCGGAAGCCGTTTAGCCGAAGCGGCTTCACGACCTCGGACGCATAAGGAAGAAGAGCTTGCCCGTGGTTTGGATGAGTTGAAGAAACATCTGATCAAATATTACGAAGGCTGGCCCCAAAAGGTTGAGACGAGACCATATTTTCCCATTAACTCCCGGGTAGATGGGGTGGAAAAAAGTTGAGGAATTGTGGAGGATGGAAGTGGAGTGCGGAAAAGATGGGAGGAAAAAGCCCCGAGCTTTTTCAATCGATCTGACGATGGATGAACTTTTCCCTTGAAAAAGCGAAATCCCCCTGTTATTGACTTCCGTATAAGTAATGCAATATCCCAGAGACATCCTAAAAGGGGGTGTCTCTATCCGTCCTCACGGATCTCCTCAATTCTTGGAAGAACGTAGACGCGGTGGGGTTAGGTTCCTGAAGCAGAAACTTTCGCTCCATGAGATCGCTCGGCGCTTGGGTTCTCATGCCAGCAGCGTTATGCGTTGGCGTCAATGCCTTTTGCCACCGACTTCCCGGCTCACTCGGTGTAGCCACTTGCTTTGGCTGTGCGGCCTTCGGAGCGATCTCGGGCTCCTCGATTGCAGCCACGGTGGTCTTTGGTAAATTGGCCATGCCCGAGATGAACCGCTACCAGTACGACAAGACTTTTTCCACCGCATGCATCGCTTCTGCGGGGACTTTCGCTTCGATGATCCCGCCGAGCCTTCTCTTTGTTGTCTATGCCCTCTTTACCCAGCAATCGATTGGAAAACTCTTTGCCGCAGGAGTTATCCCAGGCTTAATGACGGCAACCGTCTATTCGCTTTCCATCGTCTATCGGGTGAGAAAAAACCCACGCCTTGCGCCACGGCCTCCCGCGAAGGAGGAAGGGTTTAGCCCGAGAG
>Ga0078972_1007105_pt1 | contig 25452 bp, 23 predicted proteins | sample YelNatPaOPGAMG01_FD_67568 | JGI IMG/M metagenome (GOLD analysis project Ga0078972, IMG submission 67568) | Hot spring thermophilic microbial communities from Obsidian Pool, Yellowstone National Park, USA - OP-RAMG-01 (SPADES assembly) (version 2) | ecosystem: Environmental > Aquatic > Thermal...
TGCCCACACCGTCCGGGACTTCGAGGAAGCGATGGAGGCTCTGGTCAAGGCCGGGCGCTACACGATCCTGCTCGACTGCCGCCACCTCACCTACATCAGCTCGGCGGGCCTGGGCGCCATCATGGGGCTGATCGAGACCGTGCGGGAGCACGGCGGGGACATCCTGCTGTCCAACCTCCAGGCCAATGTGTTCGCCATTTTCGATACGCTCGGGTTCACCCAGCTCTACCGGGTCTTCGGGGATCAGGCCCAGGCCCTGGCCGCGATCCAGCCCCAGCGGCAGGCTTGAGGTGGAAACCGGCATGGACCATGCCCAGTTCCGGCTTGTGATTCCAAGCCAGACCCGGTACCTCAACCTGGTCACCGGCCTGGCCAAGCGCGCCGCCCTGGTGGCGGGCATGGATGACGCGGCCGCGGCGAAGGTGGGGGGGGGGGAACGCCCCAGCCTCACCGCAGCGGAGCGGCGGGTGGACTGGGCCCGACGCTCTAGCAAACACTGCGAGTAATTCAGCAACACAAGGCTCGCTGTACTGGGACCTGGACCATCCTGCCGTACAGAGGCACGCTATGCGCTCGAACTGGATCGAATCGAGGCTCCCAGTATACTGGAACTACGCCGGGCACTATCTAGCGGGCGCTGAGCCCGTGGATGCTGCCTACATGCGACCGAAACTACAACCGAGTTGCCGAGCGCCGGTGGTTTACGCCAACCCCTCCTACTCGGCACCTGTGTTGCTGGACAGAAACTGTTGGCAGACGGTGCATTTCGCCCAAAATACTGAGCGGAATGTCAAGGGCTGGTCCACAATCAAGTCGTCCTGGAACGACGAGGCGCAGTGCCTGCCTCCGACTGGGGCCGTCCCGACTAGCGTTGTCGGGTCTGGCTCGAAAATGAGCTGGCCGATCTGGTATGCAAGTCCTCAAGCATGGCCACCACAGGTCCAGGCCTGTCCGACAGTGCCGCATCCAGCGTACTGGCCTATGAGAGCTGCTCATTTGGCCGGACAGGCAGCACGCCCGGACGGTGTTCCAGCATTAGCAGTTCCGTCCGCCGCGGCTGCATCGCCACCTGGAAATGTCACCGACATGCCATCTTCGGGGAGCGACGCAACGTTAACGCATGCTGACCAGCGGATGAAAAAGCCCAAGAAAAAGAAAGAAGAACGGATGGCGTATCTGCGGTTTACCGAGGAAGAGGAGCGGCTCCTTCTCGAAGGCGTCGCGCTCTATGGCATCGGGAACTGGAAGACAATCCTCAATAAGATGGAGGGCTTCCATCCGAAACGCACGCCAATGAATCTCAAAGACAAGTTTCGGAACATTCTCCGCGCGCGAATGCGCCAATCCGCGGGCGGTCGCATGCGTCCGAACCTCGCGCCCTTGCTCATAGCCTCAACCTGCGGCGCCGATGCAGTCGCAGCGGCTCAGAAGCGGCGCAAACCTTATGAAAAGAAGACCTGTGCACAAAAGAACTGCGAGTGTGCTGATTCGGTCTCGCCGAATGATCATGCAGATGTGCTAACCGAACCAGGGCTTGGAACGGCCTAACAGAAAACACCAGGAGGTTTGCGCTTCTTGACGTCTACAATGAGAACCAGAACAAGCCGTTTCGAGATCTTCACATGGGACGATTTCCGCGTGAATGCCCAAACAATTTGGGTCAGCCGGCTTCGCTTCTTAGGCTCGAAATTGTTTCCTGTTAACACTTGGACGCAGTCGCAACCTCTAGACTAGAGCCGTAGCGGCACCACGGATCGACGACAGCCTCGCGTCGGACGGCATTACCGAATCGTCCACGATGAACCATAGTTACCAATCTTCGGGGTGTCTCCGAGTGCAGTGCACTCTAGTTTCAAGAGGTAGAGTGATGGTGCAGAGAGCGGTGACAGGGGCGTCAGATCGCGTATGCCCTGCTTGCGACGACGTTCCTGCGATTCCTGAACACCTTTCATGAACGACTGGTAATAGGTCAAGTCAATAAAACAGAGGCGCCTCCGCTTGACAGCTAAAATTATCTCTCTGGCTCGCGCAGGAGCACGGGCTCGACCACACACGCGCACAAGCGCCTGCACAGGTACCCTGAGGTCCATGAAGCCGGATGCGGATGACCCAGACAGAGACGCGCCTGCAGATGGAAGTTTCTCGGCATCGCGTAGCAACCGCTCGAATACTCGAATGGCAGGCTCCGGATCTTCGTGCTCTGCCAAGATCGCAGCAGTCGCCAAGCGTACGTTCGCCTTGTCGGAAAGGCGTTCGCGTGCCTGTTCGTAGAGATGGCGTGCAAGCGTCGTCGCGTACGCCTTGCCCGCTGCTGTTATGGCACAGGTAAACGAGATGGCATCTGGTTGAATGCCGAAACGTTCCTCCATCCCTTGTACGAGTTTCCAGGCACGCTCAGCGTCACCGGTTCGCGCACACGCTTTCAGCACGCCGTTCAGGGCGTAGGCAGTGATCGGCGGCAGCGCCGTTGGACAGGCGGCGGTTTCCGCTGAGAATCGTCCCTGCGCTGCTGCCGCTTGACATTGATCATGGTGGACGGCGAGGCGTTCCAGCACGGTTGCTGCTACGGCTGGCTCACCAATACGAGCGTAGGCATCAATTAAAGCGTTCACGTAGAAAGAATCAAGTCGGACGCCGTACCAGAGGGCACGTCTCTCGATCGCGCGTACGGCGTGGAGGTCATGCTCAACAAGTCGTAACTGAGCCGACAGCGTCCGCGCATCTGGTTCAATACCGTGCAAGCGCATGGACTCCACCAGCGCTGCTTCAAGTTTTCGACAGGCATCGCGCTCTGCCGGAACCCTTGTTCGTGCAAAGCGGCGCGCAAGGCATTCAAAGAGGATGTTGTAGCTGACAACATCGGGACATACACGAGCACCGGCGACCATAGCTCCGAACACTGCCATTGCGCCGTCCCAGTCGCCTCGAGACGCGTACATTGCCATCCACGAGTTGAATACATATGCATTCGGCTTCCGATGCTGTCGCATGCGCTGCATGCGCGCTAGTACCGTCCAGCCCGCTTTGGTATAGGTGTCCAGGTCCGGATGTGAGGCGGGTAACGAGCGGATCCTTTCGGCAAGGCAGGAGAGCGCGTTACTCCATCCTCGAAGGCCAATGGTGCCACCTGAACTCTCAATGAGCTGCACAGCGCGCACCACTGCGTCTGCTCGGCGGGCATCTCGAAGTGCTCGAAAAGCGAGCAGTGCGGTAACGTCGCTCGCAGGCACGCCGCGCGCCGCCATCACTCCTAGCACGTGCACCACTCCGTCAGCGTCACCTCTGTGGCGGTAGGCGTTCAGAATAGACGTGTACGCATGTGTATCCACAGCAACGCCGCGCTGATAGAGCGTGGTGCAGAGCGCAAGCGCTCGCTCAGGTTCGTTTTCGTTCGCCAACGCCAGAACTCGTGTGCGCTCATCGCTGGTACTCTCCGGACCGTCCGGTGGGAAAGAGGGACTCTTATGAGACCGGGGCAAAGTTTGGTGCCCATCCCAGTCGGGAGCCGGTTCAGCAGACCGCGGAGGCGCGTCCGTTCCCATGCGCCAAGGCAGACGAGCTGCGCGCGGCTGCACCCTGCTGGTGGCGGCTGACGGCAGGTGTGGGGCTCGCTCCGAACGCCAGCTACCGTGGCAGCAAGAAACCCTCGCCAGTGCCTGCCGCTGTCCGCGGGCAGAGCTGTAGGCAGCTGCGGACGAAAACAGCAAACTCATACTATTGTATGAACGCTGACAAGCAGCTGCGAGTCCAACGCCCTTCGCGCACCTCTACCTCCAACGCCTAACCTACTTGAATGGCTTTCGTGTACGACAAAGCCAACGAGATCGTTCCACGTCAGCACAATTGGCCACCGCACGCAATCCCACTCTGACGTAACTGAAAGCACAGAACGACGTGCTGAGGCGAAACAGCTCAACGCACGCGTTCTTGTCTGCAAGCTCGCCAGCGCTTCAGCCGTCTCGCTATCGTGGCTACTGGCAGGCGTTGCAGCCGCCGCGAAACCAGCGCCTGCGCTGGGGTGCAGCGGTGTGCGCGGCGGCATGGCCGGCGGCTGGGCGGCAGGCGCCCGCTCGCTCTTCCGCGGCCGAGTCGGGGAGCATACGCTTCGTCGAGGTCAGTGCATTGCACAAAGTGTGTAAAACGTACATTGGAAAGTCTTTCGGTAGCCCGGGTGATTCTGGACTCAATCCAAAAGTTCAGCGTCCTCACGAATCGGGCTCATTGGTGCCCAGTCTCGATATCACGTCGTCCGGGACTGGACGACAGGAGCGGCAAGCCTCGTCGACGCACCACCTTGAACAGCTATATCCAAGTACTCTGTGGGGCGTATGTCGAACGCTTGGATCAAAGAGGCTAATAAATACTTTAGGTTGGTTTGATTTGCCATTGGAGGCTGCTAGGTGCAGCGACTGGTGCCTGTGCGCGACCGAGCAGGACACCTCTATCATAGCGCTTTTGGGCGATGCACTCTTCTAGAAGACGTATCCGATTTCTTCCATGTTGCAAGCAACGCTTCCATTGTTTGCAGTGCAGCGGTGCCGGTGTGACTGCGCGAGCTCCGGTGTCGTGGACCGCGTGCTCTATCGCGCCTAGCAGGGCATGCGGCAGCGCGCACCCATACGTCATGCGCAAGCCGCAAGCAATGCAGCAGTGCGTCGTACTGGATGTCCCAACTTGACCTTGCTTGCGCGATGCATTCCAATACCAAGCAAGGCATCAGTAAAGCAACAGGTGAAAAATCATCTTTTCTTGCTCATCGTGAAACTCAACCAAGCAGCAGACAGCAGCGCAGCCGCACCTATTTCGCTATCCACACCGCTTACCAACAGCGGCTACATTGCGTGGAGAGCGCTTCCGAAGCAGCCTCGTGAAAATAGGCATGCACGAGCACTATCCAGCAACCCAGAAATACTAGCAAGTCCAAGCAGTAACGCACGTGGTGCTGCAGATATCCACCGAGCTGCCCGTCCGAATCGAGGTACGCCTCGCAGCCTACTGCCTGCAATAAAACACTCGGAGCGCGACACGTGTCCCTGCAGTGATGCGTGATGCGTCTCTCGATGACAGATGAGATCGCAGGGGCACGCAGCTGCAAATCGTCGCGCCAGCGCACGTTCACGCAGCAGTGCCGCTTCGATCCGCATGAGCGTCGTAGGAGCGCGCTCGCAATCTCAGCGCCTGCCTGCACGGTGCACTGGCGGCGATCGAAGGCGTGATGATGCGTCGCGCGCGCGCTCGCCGCCGCTGCTGCTGTTGCTCGCGCGCATCGCGCTCTGGGGGCTGAGGCCTGCGTGCGCGCGCGCGCGATCGAGACGCACTTTGGATGCCTTCCAGACGCCGTCGCCTCCAGTTCCGTGGCTGGCGCGGATCGATTTGCACGCATGGACGCGCAGATGCATGCATGCACGCACGCACGCACGCATAACGAACACGTCGGTGCGTGCGTCTCTGCGCGCTTCCCTGTCGTCTAGAGCAGGTACTTTGCTTTTGTTTTGTGTGCGCTTCTCGGTTTAGAGGATTGTTCTTCTGCTTTTGTGATTGGATTAACGAGGGTTTGAATGTATTGCGGCTAGGGCAGAGCTGGCGTTTGAATGTTGCCCACTGGTGAACGGTTTGGGGGAAACAGAATGGAGCTGGGGGGCGACGGAGCTTCACACCACTTGACGGGTAGCGCTAGGTTACCTGCGGCTTCTGTTCACGCTTCTGGACAGACCAGGATGATAAACTCCGGGAGCGATGAACGGCTCGGTCATGACGGGAGCCCTGCGCGTGCGGTCCGTCGCGCTATGCGTCCGTCGGGGACACCCCAGTTCAAGACGCTCGGGAGACCGGTGGCGTCTGCTGTACGTGCGATATCCGAGAGTCCCGCCATCGCTGTGAACGCGTTCCCGGATATCGCCTTGCGGCAGCAGGACCTTGGGTCCTTGTATGGGCCGACCGGCGGCGAGCAAGCACCGCAAGGCACAACGAACGGGGCGAGGGCACAGGCGCCTTTCGGCGTTGGTGTGCGTAACTTGCTGGAGCATGGCGCGACCAACGGTTTGCGGTCCTCGCAAAACTCCGATTCCTCAACGGAGCAGCATGCATCGATGGAGGCAACTGCTTCTTGTCTGGACGGGCACTCAGGCGCCAACCTAGAGGCACCCCAACGGCTCACGTCCGTGCTGAACTCGATCGAGCAGCTGCAAATGCCCCCGCCGCTGACCGAGGAGCGTGACCGGTTGTATCAGGTCCTTGGGATACCGCGGGATATGCATAATTTGCGTCAGATTCGGAACGCGTATCTTCGAGAGATATGCAAGTACCATCCAGATCGCATAACGGCCTTAATGAACGCGTACCGACGATGTAGTGAACATGCTCACTGCAGCAGAGAGACGACGGAGCAGGGCTTGGAACGTTTGGAGAACATTCGAAAGGCGTATGTGGATCGAACGCAAGAGATTCAACTTGCCTTTGAGACGATCAGTGACCCCGAGCGCCGTCGCGTCTACGATACGTTTGGTTACCGCTGCGTGCGGGATCGGCGTCTCTTGAACATGATTCTGCAACTGAGCGATTTCATTCGGTGTCGCAGTTTGAAAACTCGGCAGCTTCGGGAGCGGGTGCTCCGTGCCTCACGGAATCGCAGTGGACCGAACGCTGGCGATCACGCTAGCACTGATCAGGGGACGGCTAATGCAGCGACCACGACTCCGTACGGTTTCACTGGCGCTGGGGGTCCCGCATACGGCTGGTGGGATAACGGATGCAGCGCGTCGATAGCGGAACGTCAAGGTCTCGATCGGTGCCTCCACAAGATGCCCTGTGATACTGGGTCAGATTCTGCCTCGCAACCTGAGAAGCTCAGCTTGTGGTCTGGGCACAGCCTGTCTTCGAGTGCGAGCACTGGCACCGAGGGCACGGATCGTGGTGATGGCCAGCGGGCCACGAAATCGACGAGCAACGCAACAGCTGTGCACGACATCGTGCACGAGCTCGCTTTTGATCTGGCAGACTTTTACCGGGGTCGGGCGATACGCGTTGCGATTGAGAGATCGGGCTTTGGGTTAGACGGACGACCTTGCCGCGAGGAGTGCGCGCTCACGATCCGGGTGGAACCTGGCATGCGCGATGGCGATCGGGTGGAATTCCCCGGATGCGGAAACGCCGCGTATCCAGGGGCGGAAGCCGGCGCTGTCATCTTCGTTCTGCGAGAGAAGCCGCATCCGCGCTTCACCCGTGTAGGCGATGATTTGCGAATGCGCAAGAAGCTCACACTGGCAGAGGCATTGTGCGGGTTCTCGTTTACGCTGAAACTTCTGGACGGACGCACCATCATGGTGCAGAGTCGTGACGGCAGCGTGACACGCCCCGGCACGGTGAAACGGATCCCGCACAAGGGCATGCCAAAACGGCGAAGATATGCAAGTACACCGCTCGACTATGGAGATCTTTTTATTGAATTCGATGTAGAATGGCCACGTGACGGTGTCATCCGCGGACCCGCGAAAGAACAGCTCCTGGCAGTGCTGGCGACCATAAGTAGTGAGAATGATATGTGCAAAACTCGAGGGATGGAGCGCTCGGAAAGCGCACAGCTTGGCGAGACGAACCGGACAAGTATCGAATCGGTTCGAACGATAGATGAAGCACGACACTCGTTCGACGATTCCATGGACGATATACCGACACTAACGTCGAACACGGCCAATCAACGAGCCATGTCGTCGTATACACCGTCTGCGATCGATGATAACGACGACGATGACGACGATGATGATGATGATGATGGCCATGACGATGCCGAGAACACCACCGGCGACGAAAGCGATGAAGACGCAGCTGCTTGCGTCGAAGAAATTGTCACCGCAGAAAAAGTCCGAAGGTTGCCGCCCGAATGGAAAGCCTGCCCTCGATGCCATCAGGAGAAGACACGCGCGAGGCAATCATCGTCGGATTTGCCTCGTATCTCCATGGTGACAGATGCAAGCTCTCGCGAGCTCTCCCGCAGTTTCTCACTGGATCACTGAACGCTCCCGCATTCGACTCGTGTATCGCGCGAGGCGTTCAGAAACAACTCGCCTCTACCACCGCTAGCTACTGTCATACGTTGCGCTCGCGCTGCGCGCTGGAGGAAGGCACGCGACATCCGTGATCCGCCGGCCCGCGCGCCACCTTCAGGGTCACGAACACCAGCCTCGCATCCAAGGATGATGGTGTTGGTAGGTTCCGACCTGCACGTGCCTTTGCCTGGTTCACGTCCACAGGCGCTACGCAGCATCGAGCAGAGTTTACACCAAGCAGCTGGATATGTCCCGTCTATTGCGCAAGTCATCCGAGGCGCATACGGGGAAACGGAAGCAGCACACGCGTACGCCTTGTATCCGTCATGCGCTCGGATCCGTACCTAAACACCATGTATTACGAAACGTCCTGGATTGCTGCACGCTCCGTCGCCTAGCTCCGTCATGTCTGGTGCGTCGGTTGAGGGGTAGCGGAGGCGGCGCGTTGTTGTTGTTGTTGATGGTGCTGCTGCTGCCGAACAACGCGTTTCGCTACGCGCGTTGGTGCTGGTATCGACGACTGCGCAACCGGTGGTCGTCTCTCGGGTGCAGGTTGATCACCAAAGTCAAACAGACTCGGTGCTGGCTGCGATGGACGCCCGGCAGCATCTGCGACTGCGACTGTTTCGGCATCGTTTGTTGGAATCGAGTCGCCACGGCCGCCAAGGTCGTACTGTTCTAGGGCATCATAGTTGATTTTCTTGCTCGTACGCTTCGAGTGCGTCACTGCGCTGCGCACAGCGTCGCGTACGGAGCGCACGACCGCCTCGACTGCGGCAGGTGCAACTGTACTGGGACGCTCGCCACCAGGCGCTGCTGCTGCTGCTGCTGCTGCTGCTGCTGTCGTTGTTGTTGCAACTGCTGCTGCTGCTGCTGCTGTTGCTGTGGCGCTGTGACTCCAGGGCGCTTCAGCAGCGGCGCTGTTGCTGGCGTTGGATTTGTAGAAACCACGCATGTACTCTCGTTTGCGCATGAGACGCTGGTACCGCTCGGGATCGTCGCGTTCCCAACGAGCGATTTCAGCCTCACGCTCGATCCATTCCTGGTTCATCGCCGTCCATATTTTCTCCCGAAAGGCAGTTTCCTCGGGCGTGCACACGAACATAGCCTCCTCCTCGGAGTCGAGGTCGCTGAGCTCTTCGACTCGGTCGCTTAGCCAGCGATAATTCGCTCCGCCCTCGGGGCCGGATCGCGTCGACAGACCAGATGTACCAGCGATAACGCCCGTTGTCACCGGGTTTGCGGCACGCTCATCCGCTGCAGCGCCAAGTGGGGCCAGGGGTCCCGAGGCCTCGCGCCTCACCGAGCCGACGTAGTTCGAGACTGCACCGTGGGACGTTGCCGGTGCCACCAGTACCGTTACGGGTACGCGCTCGCCCTCGGCAGTGGCGGAGGCTTCCAGAAAAGCTCGCTCCTGCTCGGTAAGCGAGGTATCCGCGACAATGTCCTGTTCAGCTGCCTTGCTCTGTTCCAGGACGTGGTGTTGCTGCTCGAGCCACTCCAATGACGACGACGACGACAACGCGTGCCGGCGCCGGAACGCTGGCGGGTCGCAGCCGTCGAGTGTGTCAACTGCCTCAGGTGACACTGCGTTTGCGGAGGTATCCGCGGTTGCCGCCAGAGGCGCCTCGGTGGTGTCTTCCTCGGCAACGGATTCGATCAGGCCCGACTCGGCGGCAAGCTCTCGACCAGTGAGCGTTCCAGTGGGCGTCTCTTCGATCTCACAGAGTCGCTGGCGAATGGTCATATCACCGACACGAACGACGGCACCTATTTCACGCTGCGAGCGACGGAAGCCGTGCATACGAGCTGCAATGAGCAGTGCTGCCCCACAGAGACCAGCCGGACGCCGCCCAGTATGGATCCAGTCCCTCTTCATTCGACTGATCAGACGCAGTGCGGTTTGCGCTACTGCATTCTGCTTCTCGCCCAGATCCAACCGACTTGCAAACCGGTGAATGTAAAACGAAGGATCAATGATCGGCAATGCCAAATGCAGAACGCGGCACAATTTCAGATAAGTATGACCCAGGACGTACACATTGATACGAAGCGTATCGCTAAAGTCAATGAGCAGATGCGGCGTCTTCTCCCGTCGACAGACAATGTAGAGCGCTGCAGCCGCCACCGTCTGGGTACGCCTGCCCTGCACGAAATTGTGCTGGACAGCCAGCGTGAACAAACGATGCGCTGCATCCACAAACCGCGGCGGCAGGTGTAACTGCGAAGCGATGGTGGCGATTCTCCGGCGTCCGGCTGCGTACGTGAGTTCCCGCGACTCCCGATGCCCTATGGTGAGACGCGTCACACCGGCCGTGGATGCGTTATAGAGCAGCGACGCACCGGCTGCGGTGGCTGCAGCGGCTGCGCCCAGCGACGCTGCTCCGCTGCTGCCGGTGCGTACGAACTGACCTACGACGGCACTGTGACCGCCAGCACCCTCTACGAACTGGAGCTCATTGACTACGGTGTTCTCCTCAACGACATGTCCGCAGAGCATGCACGCTGTTTGGCCCGAACTGCTACCAAACTCGAGATCATCACCCCCGCAGTTCGGACAGCGCTTGATGACGGCTGTGGCCGGTCCGTCGACCTGTGGCGAACGCATGACGACAGCGCCTCTGGTGAGATGCTCCGATGAGGGAGCAGGCGTCCAACGAAGATCAGCACCGGTGCTTTCGGGAACAGCAGCACTGGTGATGAACGCAGCTGGGGTTTCCGGGGCATCCGGTCCAGAAGCACCCGCTGGGTGCCAAGCATCCTGCCCGCTCTGTCCTGTGTTGGTTCCTCCGACAGAGGTGCCGCTCCTTGGAGCCGCATCAGACGGCGGGTGCGTACTCACTGGGGCTCGCTCTGCAGCGCCTGTCGCGGACCGACGCTGCACCACTCGCTTCCGCACTTGGCGAGGACCCAGTGCAGAGCGCGTCAGTTCCGTTCCTGCTTCGGCTTCCTGACGCACCTGTTCCAAAGAGCCAAACCGTTCAGCGTCCGGCTCCAGGTGCTTGCCCGAATCCCGGGTTGCGCTCGCTGCAGGGCGCAAGTCGTCGCACCCAAAGTCGCTGGGCACCTCAAGCGTCTCCGCTGAGGCGCCTGGCTGGGACGCATGGTCCTCTCCAGAGACATCGCACGGGGGTGTGGATGCCTGCTGTGGCACCGCTGTTGCAGCAACAGGTCCGTGCTTTGCTCTGGATGTGGACGCAACCGCTGGGGCTGCAGTGCCCACACCCGAACCTCGCCGAGGCGTGTGCCGCACCATGATACCAACCGCGGGCTGCCTCTCACAGAAACCCGAGTCGCCCTAAGCGCTCGGTTCAGTAGTTTGCTCAGCTGCAGAAGGCCTGAGAGTACGAAAGAAAAAGCGACTTGACGCAGACTTTTCACAGTGGCCTTCGTTCACGCCCACCTCCAACAACAAACGCCTTTCAAAAGACAAACGCTGCTGCCAGTGGTACAATAGTGGCGAGAAGCCTGCCCTAGACAAGAAGTCTCCAAGTGACGTGCAGACGCCTCCCAGTTTTTTTGGACCGGCCAACGACTACTGGTTTCAACTTTTTCTCATATAGTTCGACTTGAAGTGATTGTCCGATAAAGTTCACTCTTGTCCTGTCTGGAGGTTTATGCTCCATCACCGCCCATCCCCGTATATTGATCGCGGCGTTCAAGTCTCGATTCACAAACTCCATCCGTTTCTTGCCATCGTTGGTTGTACTTACTAATGCAAGTAGTCCTCGAGCTTTCGCTCTCCTTTCCATTTGCTCTTCCGTCAGCGGTCCATATTTTGCTATATCCTCCTCAGGGCTCCGCTGGCACTTTTCCATCTCGACGTTCTGAAGTGTACATCCCAGTTCATGGTGTGTGTAGGACATTCGGAACTCATCTACAGGTATCGTAACGAAGCGCCTTGCGCACTCTTTGAATGTTCTCGTCGTTGGAGCTGGCGTAGTCCCTTTTTGGGTCTTCCATCGCCCTGCTCCGTATGCTACTAGGAGCCTCTGACTTTCATCCTCCTTCAAGGCGCTCAACTCATTGAAAAAAAATTCGCGAATGCACGCTGTTTCCCAAAATACAAATTCATTCGCAAACGAGCCCACCGGGGCTTTGTATACTCCGCCCCCCACAGCGCCTCCCAATGCGCAACGCGAACTTCCATGGACTCCCGAAAAGCTTTCAAGTCTGCTTCGCGGCTCGTCACTTCGCTCATAGCTTCCAGGTGCTCTTTCACTCCTGCATTCCAAGTCTCGATTTTCCTCCTCGCATTCATGATTCCCCATTCTCGATCGTATCTCGCTCTAGAGAATCTCAACAGACGCATTTCTTTCCGACGCAAGGTACCATCAGTACCATCTTCCGCACGCCTGCGTACTGCGATGGTTACGATGTTCGTGTTCCCGGGGTCCGCGCCAACGAAAAAGTCGTTCTTCTGCACGTTCTGCATCGCAGGATCCTCCTCCTTCTCATCTTCATGCTTCGTCTCGGGCAAAGCCGAAGACGGAACATGCCGATCTGTCTTGAACCGCCGATAGTGTACACATATGGCTAGTCCATCAGTTTCTATCATCCCAGTGAATTTCTTTTTCTTGCTCACTTTGAGACGTTTGATATCGAAGATATTCTTCCAGTACGTCTCCTGGGTTTCACCGGAGAACTCTGTCTTCCTTACATCGAACCCCGGACAGATCCCCTTCATGATGCCGTAAAGGACGCCGGAATCAATACGCACAAAATGTGACTTGATGTTGCACAACGGAACGATGTTGGAGCGCTCCCCCATTCGGAAAGCCTTCCGTCTCTCCCGCACTTCATTTTTTCCTCACTTAGCATCATCTCCGCCTTGCGTTCGAGCTCGCGGTCCAAAAGCACGAAATACCGCAGGATGAGATATTAGTATCTTTCCGTATCTGTTTTCAACTCTGATATCTTTTCTGCTGGATTCGCCAGTCCCAATTCTGCGCGGTGCTCTTTAGTAGGCGCACGGATTACAGAAGCTTCATTCCTTCTCCTGTGTGACGCCTTCTCGTCGACGAATTCAACCTCATCTTCATGCTGGGGATTGTTTGTAAAGCCATTGATAATTGCCCATATTCCTTTGCGAGAGATGCCCGGGTAAAGTGCAAACACGGGGCGTATCATGAAACGTTCGACGTTCATTGTCAAATGGTTCTTCAGATTCGTGAGATACTTCATCGCCCCGTATATGTAAGCATCCGCGTCACCCCTGTATCGATTACCCTCGAAGCGGAATTCCGCAAAGTTTTCGTGGAGGACGTGCACCCGCTCATTTTCACCCCGCGCATCCCCTGTACCAAGCATAAGGTGACGAATAAAGGTCTTGTCGAAAAACTCGTCCGGGATCTTGACTCTTCGAATGTCCGTCACATTGTCGTACATCTCCTTCGCCATATGCACCAGTCCCGAAGAAGCCTCAATAATACTCATTGAATACGACTCGACAAGGTTTCTGATCGTCTCTCGTAACTTTTTCCTATAGGGATACTTGCTATGGCCAAGAAAAGAGGCTTTCACCACCATCCCGTCGTACTGTCGTCTTTCGAGATCCTTTTCAACGTCCGGCCTCGCGCGATTGCTTCTGCTGCTTCGTCCTTTCCCGTTCCTCTATGCTCGGCACGGCTTTCCAGTTTTGTTCAACCCGGCAATGAAAGCCTTCCGGGATTTCCGCATTGCACCCCCATACCATTCCCTTAGATTTTTTATTACATCTAATGAACGACCTGCGATAGCGTCTGCTACATACAACGAAAAAAGCATCGACTTCCACACACCTTTGTGTGGAACACGCTTCAGTTGAGCGCGGTATACGGTGCGCCTGCACCAATCGGCACTGGCGTTGCCTCTGGAGCACACGCCCTGAGGCGCAGCGCACGCCTGCTCGACAACGTCACGATAAACTGGCCAAAACCTTTTTTCTCTATTCCAGAGACGGGTCCGACGTGACTCAAGTCTTTCGTCCGTCGGGTTTTCGGTGGCGAATCCAGCTTCTGCAGCTTCCGCCTGGTTCTGAACGGTGTCGGTGAGGCATGGCAGCGACCACCGCCAAAGCACAGCCGCCTCTGGGCGAGAACCCTGGGGAAGAGCCCGTTCCGGTGGACGCGCGTGTGGCCCAGTACCTCGACGCTGAAAAGAGAACTGGTTCTTTCGCGAAAGCGCAAGATAAGGTGTTCGATGACGGAGATCGGAACACGTCACCGGCAACGGCACCACCACTGAGTAGGGAGAGACCTCCAACCCCTCTGATCGAGGCGCCTCAAGAGCGGCCCGCTGCCTACGACATCACCCAGACAATGCGAGGTCAAGGAAAACAAGTGGAGCGCGCTTCGCCGCTGGCCGTGACCCAGGAGTTATCTACGGTCTTGATGAATGCTGCGCAGGCGTCGCCGTCGGCAAGGAGCCAGGGTCCGCGCGAGGGTCTGCTTACCCGAGGACAGACTCGCACGAAACTGGCGCTCCAGAGAGCAAGCGAATCCTGGGCCGACCTTGCTGGAATGGTACGTGGTGACCTGGATGCCTCCTCTGATCGCGAACGCGTGCAAGAGCGCTTCGAGCGGGCGCTCATGGAGGTGCTCGGGACAGAGGCAATGCCTGTCAGCGGGTTACCGCTTCTCTTTGCTCCGCTGACATTCGCGACGGAAGCTATGGAGGATGTGGTTGAAGATGAGTTTTCGCGGTGCTTCAAACGGACCCCTGTCCCTGCGTGGAACTGGAACGTGTACCTTTTCTTACCATGGGTATTCGGTGTCGTTATCCGATACGGCATCCTACTGCCTTTGCGCGTACTCTGCCTCGTGAGTGGGAGCGTGCTTTTCGCGCTCGCGTTCTCCATAACCAAATGGCTCTATCGAAGAAATCCAGAACGTCGTCACGAGCTGGAAAGAAAGCTTATTGTCTTGTACTCAGCGTGCTGGATCATGTCTATGAGCGGCGTTATCGCGTATCATGGAACTCGTCCACGAATGCGACCGCATGCGATTTACGTTGCGAATCACTCGTCGCTGATCGATTTGATTGTGCTCCAGCAACTGTGTCCGTTTGCGACCGTTGGCCAGGCACACGGTGGTATCGTGGGCTTGCTCCAAAAGCACGTCCTCGAGTGTCTTGGATGCATCTGGTTCTCGCGCGACGACCTCCAGGATCGACAGCTTGTACGGAAACGGATCGAAGAACACCTTCAGAAGCCGAATGTACCACCACTGCTCATTTTCCCCGAGGGTACCTGTGTGAACAATGAATACTGCTTAATGTTTAAGAAGGGCGCCTTCGAGATGAAGGATGCCGTCATTTACCCGGTTGCAATCAAGTACAACAAGCTTTTCGCGGACGCGTTCTGGAACTCCATGGAGGAGTCATTTCTTTGGCATCTCTTTCGTATCTGGACGAGTTGGGCGTTAGTTGCTGACGTCTACTTCCTGGAGCCCATGAAACAACAACCGAATGAATCGGCCGCCGAGTTTGCAGCTCGAGTGAAGCGAGCGATCTGTTCTGCGGCAGGCCTCAAGTCCGTTGAAATCGATGGCTATTACAAACGGATGCAGGTCAGCGATAAGTACGTTCGTGCACGGCAAGAGAAAGTCGCGCAGGCATTGGTCGCTACCCTGGAACGAGTCCCGCGCGGTGCCAAGTCCGAGACGGACATCGACGGCACCCCGTCGGATGATTTGCGCAACCATCGACCCAAGACGGCTCGCTTCTAATCTCCAGTGCCTGGTGATGCGGTGCACAGCTCTCGCACTAGGCTCGTGTTTCAACGCGAGCACGGTACGTCCGACCTGTCTGTATGCTGCTTTTCGCAGTTTCATCCGGGTGTGTTCGTATCCTGGTCGCCTATGATGTCGCGCTCAGTGCAGACTTGGAGTGCACTGCGCAACACCGCATTTGTCGCTCGTGTGGGGTGCCTGCGTTTGCGGCAGGTGTACATGCACACGCGAACGCGCACACACACAGTATGTATGTTCATTAGTTGTTCGTCCGTTTCCAAGCAGTGCGCTGCTGCTTCTATGGATCCTTCTCCATCTGCTGTCTCAGTACAGATTTCGGGATGCATGTATTGACCCTAAAAGATCAAAGCAGCCTAAGACGCAACCACCGGATTGCGTTGAAGCCGTGGTCGTCGCCGCTTGTACCGGGGAATTCCCAGCCGCTCGGGGCCCTGGACGGTTTCTCGAACGACACCCTTTTGTGCATAGAAGGCGATAGCCGATCGATCACGCGATGCCTGGAACCCGAAATGCGCTCGAGGATGCACAACTAGTCAAAGCCGGGCGCCAGGGTCGTTCTTTCGTCGTGTGGATGGTGCCTATATGCCAGCAGCTGAAATGATTTGGATCCATAGGCACTGTATCCGTTCAACGACCAGGAGCAGGGAGACGCCCGTGCAGATTTCCGGCCCCTAGCCTTGGAGGCTTCGTAGGTGTCGCGCTCGAGGCTGCACCGGTGTTCGATTTACTTGGGACACAAATTCACTCGAATTGTTCGTGACTTGCAGGTTTTCGGAGGTTTGTCTAGATGTACAGTATCGGCATGCCAAGTGCCGCAATAGAAAGGATTCATGGACGCACATGCAGTTTCTGGATTCTCGGTTGTGTTTCCGGGGAGGCGCTCTCGATGCTTTACCGCTGAAGTTCGTGACCTCACCTTTGTCAAAGTGATTCAGTACGCCGTCAAACAAGTGTTCGTAAGATAACGAATTGTATTATTTTTCAAGGCATACGTACAACCCTCTGCGCTTCTCTTTTTTTCCTACGTCCAGCACACTCATATCACGCATTCCTCAAGGTTTCGATCTTTCTGTTCCATGGCAACGAATGGGTGCAGTTCTTCGCGCTTCGGGACTGACACGGAGAGCAAACATGACGTCATCTCGTGAAGATTCGTCCATAGGATCATACCGAAAGCTCAATGAACGTGTCACGTCAAAGAATCGACTCCGTTCGAGAGGAAAATGCTCCTCTATTTGTTGCCATCGACGATATGGCATTCGGCAGCAGTGATCGATGACTGTGGAGCGTCCTTCATCACGACGCAAGAACAGCGAGGAGACACATCGAATTCTCTGGGGTCTGCTTTCTCCAGACAAGCACGAAGACCGAAAAGTACGCACTGCGGTCCTGAATAACCTGGGTGCTCACTGCCATCGGCCAGTGATGGATACGATGCAGCGCTGGCAAACGAGCGACGATTCTGTCACTAGACTGGGACGGCATGAGGAACCTCTTCAGAACCGGCGCTATCCCGAAGAGCATCGACTCGGCGCATATGGAGAACACGAGAAAACGTCATCGAAGACTCCCCAGACTCGAAGATGCTCAGGAGAACATGCAGCTGCCGCTGGCGTGTAGTCCACCTAGGCAGGACGTTGTGCTTCTGGATCTGGTATGCTTTTTCAGAGCGCCCCTGATGAGTATAGACTTTTTATGCAGATCCGAATGCGTCTCCAGGTCGCTTGCACCAGCACCTCGATTCGTGCATTTTTCGTTTCGTTGTAGAGGGAATCGCTTGTGCATAGTCGGTACAACATCGTTTGATGGAGACCAAGAGACTCGAGGCGAGCAAATAGGAGCTGAGCAGCGCTATCACGTTCATAAAGTGGACTGTAAATTTTTTGTACAAAAATTCGAAGCAATTCATGAACCATTGGTGAAACGAGATCGGCGGAGCACAGAGAAAGATGCGAAAGGCGAGGAAATGTGGACCAGCGAGATGCTCGCACGTCGGCAACGAGGCCTGCTGCCCGCTATCGAGACCGGTGCTGTGTATACCAGTATGCATGGTCGTCAACGCGAGTGTCGCGGACACTTTACGATCCGTCTCGGAGCGGAAACGCTCCCCAAGCTCAGATAAGGAAATACGTGGAGTTCCCATGTCCAAGCAGATGCGTTTGCCTCGAGAAGTTGGTCTCCAGTGCGGTGAGCATCGGTGCAGGCCGCAGTAGCGCGAATCTCTACACCTGCGCCTCCGTTAGACCCAAAGCGGAGCCTGAAACACGAAAAAGCCACCAACAACAAGAACACGACTTGTTGACACCGGCGACGCTTCATAGCCATGATTGTCAAATTCACCAAAATGCACCCACTGTCGTTATGTGGTACTCGCGCGTCTCTCATCTTGGTTTCACCGGATGGAGGCACATAAAAAGAACAGAACGACGAGCGTGCGAGCGAAACCGAAAAGAGTCTCACAAGTCTGGGACGCATTCTCGCAAGTCGCTCTGCCATGTGCACATTTTGCCCACGAATTGGAGGCATGCCTTGATGCCCTTGATGCGCGTGGACACGTTTCGCGGGGAGCGTACACAGCATACGACGAGCGTGCTCGGAAGCTGGTAACGAGTTATCGAATTGAATAGTGTGCGCTTTGGTGTACAGCGGACAGCGCACTCGCCCAGGGGATTGTCCGAATGAAACCCATGATTTTTGAGCACGGTACTGGGCACGGAAACGGAGCAAGGCACCATGCGGAGCACTCAGTACCCATTGATCACTTGTACCAATCAATGGATCAAGCGTTACGAGGCCATAAGGCGGCTCTTTGCAGAGTCGCGCTCGTGTACACAATGGAGTACCTACATACAATAATGGGTCTCCGCTGCGAAACGCGAACATGGACTATACGTATCGAAACTCATCAAGCAAATCATCGCTCGCACCTTTTGCCTACGCACGGGATACGTCGCTCAGGGCAGAAAGCGGTGACATCGGGACGTGAACGCTGCCATCGACATCCCTCAACTGCTGACAATCGAGCTGGCAGGGAAAGCAGAAACCGGCTTACCTCCGGCCGAAGATAACAGATAGGGAGAGGAACTGCAGTCCAGAAATCCCGCAAAGGCTGGCGCTGACGACAGAACCCACAGACCAAAGATCTACGTTGTACGCCCGAGTACGTGGACCCTGCTGCATTAGTTTCGCATACGGGTATAAAGCATACACACTGGCGTGCAGAGCGACGTGGGCACCTCGCGATCATTTTCCGTTTTACGACTATCTCAACGAGATGCGGAGCTTCTAGGTCATATTTCAGAACTCCAGACGACGGTATGCAAAGGGCGTAGTCGCGAGCGGGTCTGATTGCCAAACAGGGCCGCCGAGGCCAGGCACGTCGCACATACCCCGCGTCGTGCACGCGTTTGCGACACCACTTACCTCAAAACTCTGGGCCAGGAGTCTCGAATATGACGCAAGAAAAAACAATACTTGGTCAAGTCCGAATATTTTCTAAGCAAAATGCTACAAGCGATCATGAGCCTACCCGCACACTCGGTGTTGAAACTCAAAGTGGTATGCACTGCGCGTTCAAGACGTTCCGTGCGGATACCTGATTGCCTCAAGCGGCAGCTCTAGAGGAGTTTCCAGCGGGGCCAAGTCAGCGGTACGCCATCCACACTGATGCACTCGTCGACGCATTCCTCGTGTTCCAGCGTCCATGAATACGAGGTTGCTCATGATCCAATTCATTTTGGGGACGTCATTTGCAGCCGCGAGGACGCGCTGGTGCGTCGAACACGCTGATCCACCCCTGAGACCCGTTCGCTCATTCCTGCGTGCATGAATACGACTTCTGCTACCAGGATCACTCTTCGTGTCGATGTTCTAGAGTTCAAATGAGTGCCTGAAGCACCCACGTTCAAGAGGCGATACACGTGTCACCAGCAGCATCTCCATGAATGCATGAGAGGTGCGTTTCCAGCCGTCGAAACCGCTACCAGTCGAACTGACACTGAAGTTGGTTCAGTAGAAGGTCTTGGCCATTGATGTGTACCATAGCGTCACGAAGGAAGACTCGCCAGATTCGTTGCTTGTTCGTAGAAGGTGCCAAAACCCGTTCGTACTGAGAAAGCACGTAATTCGCAGTTTCCGGTTCTGGCTGGCCGGCAACCTGGGATATCTCGTCATCATCGTCACCAGAGGAAAGCGCTTCCCCTGAGTCTGTACCGGTATCCTCAAGTTCTGAAGACTGGGATGAACGTTCGGGCGGTAAGCTCCGTCGACGCTCACGGGGATCCCTTTGACGTAAAGTTTCATACACGTAACGAAGCGGATCCGTCCTATTCGTGGTAGTCGTGCCAGTTGCTCCAGAACCCGGTACCAGTAGATCCGTCCTGCAGAGTACCACTCGTAAGGAGCCTTGTTCGTGCAGCTCTTCGATGAGGCGCTGCCTCCACTGCGCCTCTAGCGTGCGCAAGGCTGCTTCATTGCGCTCATTCAGCTCTCCCTGGGTATCCAACGCTTCCCGTGATGCTTGCACCACCTCTTTGATCAGATCCTCCAGTGTCTCTCGTAATTCCGTTCCGTTCATAATTTATTATAGAAGGATTGTGTTCACGCAGCAGCAAGTTGTCTTGCGGGCCGGCACAGTACACCGTTCAGCGGCGTCTTCCCCAGGAGCGCAACGACAACGGCGACAGCAGCAAAGAACAAGCCGTTCCTAATTGCTGCTAGGTCCCGGAAGCGCCAACAAACCAAAGATGAGTCTTGGGAGGCCAGTTGGCAGCGTGTCCGAGAGGATGAACGCACCCCGAGAAACTCCCGTCCGCTACCTACGTACAAGAGTCGTGTGCTGAAGGCTCGCTGCAACGACGCCGACCAGACTCCGTTCGATGCTCACGAGTCACAACGTTGCCCGCCTCGAGTACCGAACGACCTTCCGAGTGTTCCCAGTGGCAGCTGAAGTAGATCAGCGTCCTTCGCGAGCACAAGGAGAGCACCTCGAGCGCGCACTGCTCGGGAACAGCGCTCAGCCGCTGCCGTGTGTACGGCGAAACGTCTGCAGTCCGCTCGGAGACCGTTGAAACTTCCGGTGATGTTCCTACAACGACTTATATATAACTGAAACGCGATCTCAGCAGTGACTCACACAAGTGTGGAACGAAACCCCGTGCACTGCTTCTCTACTGTTCTGTCGCTCTGCAACTCGCTTGCACTAGCGCGATCGTACCGTGGACGCTCTCTACACCAGTCGCTGCTCAGGCGTGTGCGCTACTCCTTCTGCATCCACCAGCTTCTCCAGCAACCCCTTGTTCAGCGACGAAAGCGAACACCAAACCTCTCTCTGCCTCTCTATCTATCTGTCTGTCTGTCTGTCTGTCTGTCTGTCCGTCCGTTCAGGTGCTTCACACCGAGCGCGAGCAGCACTCCAGTCAACAGCGTAGCAAAAGCAGTCAGAGGACGTCGCCGCTGCGGAGCAGTCTGCGGCGCGTACTGCGACGCGGACGTCGACTCTCGTGCTCAGACGTTTGTCGCAACCGCTTTGTTCCTAGAACGCTTTGAGTGCCTGCATCATAGCAGTTTACTAAGTTCATGGCCGGGAGGAAACGACAGCGATCAGTTGTCCACCAAAGGGTCCTGGCACGGAAACAGCGGTGTGCGAACAAGCGACCTGTATCAACAAGTCCTGAGGCGAGTGGCGCGAGCCCCACTTTGATCGTGGTCTTGGGCCTCACTTCTTCACAACGCCTCGCACCGGCACTGACGTACTGCTTTAAGCAATGGGGATATACCGAAATCTGTGGCCGGACCGGCGAACAGTTGGAGTCAACGGCACTGGCAACGGCAACGGAGTGCGGCGAACCCGCTACTGCGCCCTGGTATCGACTGCGGTACACAGTGGCCCGCAGACGCGCCCGTCAAGTCAGTCTAGTACATCAGTGGATATGCCTTGATGCTGAAGCTCCTCTTGAAGCGGTGCTTGACGCCGCCAAGGTTGCTGATCTGGGTCTCTTGGTGTACGGCGAGGGTGAGGGACTGCACGATGTCGCCGACTCCTGGTTGGCGGCGATCCAAGCGCAAGGCCTCCTGAGTTTCGTCGCTGTGGCGCTTCCACGAGCCACCAACACCCTCGAGTCTCTGATGGACGCCGACCGATGTGATGCAGAGCACCCCGGTGTTTCCGAGCATCCATTCAGGGGCCGAGCGCACGCGAGCTCTGCCCATGCTGCCGATAGCTCCACCTGGTTAGCCGAGTGTCACCAACGTCTCGCCGCTCTGTCGATTCTGGATGCCAAAGAGGAACCTGTGCGCATTCGAGTACTAAGTCATCCAGACGAGGTCGAGCATTCGCGACAACAGCTCGAATATGGCAAACGTCGAGCCATTCGCTGGCGAGCGAGTCGTTCGTATCTCCTAGTGGAACGTGTCGTCAGTGAGCGGGCACCGACTGCACCGTGTCGTCGAGTGCGGCTCTATGGATGGCTGCGGGGTGCCGCTGCCAGCGTCCACCAACAACTGCATATCACTGGGGTAGGCACGTTTGTGGTAGCGGGTCTAGAGCGGGCCGAGGCGCCATATGCGCGACACATGGCACCCAAGGGGTATACCGATCACCCCGCGTCCATGGACATATCTGATGGTGCGAAATTTGCGTTTCCAACAGCTGGGAATGGAGGCTTGGACCCTGTAGTCCGCATTCCCGATGGAACCGATGCTGCTGGACTCTCTGCGTTTGGAGATGACGCTCCAGAGCGCCCGGCATTTGGATCGTCATCCCCCATGGAGGCGGCCGTTCTATCCGGTATGCAGTGTCGGCAAGGGAGCGTGTCGCAGACCGAACGCCCACGGGTAAGATGCGCCATTCATATCCAAAATCGTGTAGAAACGATAACTGGAACGTTTAGGAGCGAGTCGGCATGGCTCGAAACCAGCGAGCGTTCCCAGATGCCTTCTCAGAACGGCCGTGTACCGGCGGCTGGTGTACCTCTGGAACCGTCAACAACGAATGTCGCTGTGGTGCACGATAAACCCCCAATGGAAGCAGCAGAGGATTCGTGCATGGGCTCAGGTAGCAGGAGCGCATCTCTTGCGAGCGATGACGACGACGACGACGACGACGACGACTCGGTATCCGATGACGCTTCAGACATAGGGACTGCAAGCGATGCGTCGAGTGCTCCGCATTCCAGGCAACGCGCGACTCGTGAGCCTCTTGCATCCGAAAAGGCGGAAACGTCTTCAGAGGAGACACCTTCGCTCGATGCGATCGATATCCAGCAGGTCGAACGCGACGAGCTCCTCTTTCCGGATGAGGTCGATACACCCACCGATTGCCCTGTTCGGGAACGGTACGCAAACTATCGACCGTTGCCTTCGTTTCGGAAAACACCCTGGGATCCGAGCGTTGGTCTACCGCCAGCGTATGCACGCATTGTGCAGTTCGAGCACTTCCAACGAGCGACGCGCGAGGCGTTCCAGCGAGCGCGGGACGCAACCTGCCACGGAGTCGTGCAATCACACTGCTTTGTCGCGTTCGTACTGGATGCTATTGCCGAGCCGAAGGCGCGCCGCTTAGAGAGCTGGCCTGGCCCTCTGGTTGCGTCGTGCCTGCTTTCGTACGAAGAACGTCCCACGGTGCTGCAGTGCCTGGTACAGCGCTATCACGTCATGACCAACTTGACCAGCACCGAAGACAACGAAAGCCCGGCGTTGGCCTGTCCAGACAATGGACTCGTGCATGCTGGACAGCTGCTTTGCTTCCACATTGGCTTTCGCCGACTTCTCGCTCGTCCTATATTCTCCGAGGCTGATTCCAAATGCGACAAGCATCGCTATGAACGCTATCTATTGCCCGGTCGCTGGAGCGTAGCCTCGCTCTACGCGCCGGTGACGTTCCCGCCAGCACCAGTGCTGGTGACGCGCCCTTCACACGGCACTGGTCCAGCAGGCACTGCCGCCACTACTCCAGTTCTGCCGGCCTTGGTTGCTCGGGGCTCTGTGCTGGGTGCGAATCCCGAACGGATTGTGCTGAAACGGATCGTGCTCACAGGGGTACCGTACCGCGCCCACAAGAATCGTGCAACAGTGCGCTACATGTTCTTTAATCCCGAAGATGTGAAATACTACCGGCACGTACCGTTGTGGACAAAACACGGTCGTCTGGGACGCATCGAGGAATCGCTCGGTACGCATGGAGCGCTGAAAGCCTCGTTTGATGGAATGATCCTGCACAGTGATACGGTTTGCATGAGCTTGTACAAGCGAGTGTTTCCGCGCTGGGTTCCTGGGACCAGTGCCGAGGAGCTTGATGAAACTGGAGATCCACGAGCAACACCTCTGGAATGATGTGCATCGTGGACGTGCGGAGTCTCGATATCGACTCGACCGGTAGCATGGCGTCCGTTGCTCCACTGCGTACACGTCGGATTCGAGTGCGACACTGAATGACGCGGTCTGTGCTATCTTGTTCATAAGTTTACAGTTGTGTTTTAGATGGACAGTCTCGACATTCGACGTGCAGCACTACCGGCCTATGGACTCAACGATCGTTTTGGGATGCTCGGTTGTCTCTTGGGAGTGGCTGTTTCGATGTTCTTGCACTGGAATTCGTGTCGTCACCAGCGTCAAGAGGATTCGCACCCCCCTGGAACAAGCGTTGGAAAAAATCCGATACTGTGAAGAAGCGCATCCATACAAGCCTCCCGTACGCGTTCACCTCTTCTGGCGTGCAGCGTATTGGAATGCAGCATTTTTCAGATTTTCGATGTTGTGCTTCGAGGCAATTCGTTGGCACAGGAAATCGAACTTTTTGAATCGACGAGGCATTCTAGTTGACGTCGTCCGTGGATGAGAGGTTCCCAGTCTCATGCCTATGGATCGAAAATTCTCGAGTCGCTCCGGCCTGGTTGTTCCTTTCGGTACGTATTTCATCGTGGAGCACGTCGCATACCCTAAACGCTCTATCCAATGCGATGCAGTGCGCTTGTTGATGCAGTGAGCAGACTCGTTGACGACGCATCGCTCAGAGCAAGTCGTGATCATGGCGTACGGCACAGGGTGCGCAAACCGTGGACAGCGCTCAGGAGCGATTTCAATAGTCGTCACGAGCATGTGCTGAACAATACAGCACGCCTTCACGCGCCGCAGTTCAGTTCTCGAAGGAGATAGTATGATGGACACAATGGACGCATTCCCATAGTCATGTGTCACCGCTGCGAAGGCGGCACTGAGGGTGTAAACGCACAACAAAATAGATATAAAAGGCAGCACACGTATCGAATCATCTGTCTGTGCATGGCATGTGTTGGGAAAAACCGGAAGCAGCGAATCGCGTCTATAACAGTGCCAGTAGTATCGCTCGCTTGCTGGCAACCGCGGTTGATGAAAAGGATGCAGTCGCAGTCAAAAAACTCAGAGCCAGGTATTGATGACATTAGAAAACGACGCAATATTCAGAGCGCCTGCTCATGTTCGAGGAAGCGTTCCTTTTTATCCCGACACAGGCGTGGACTGAATTGAAACGATACTCGAGCGCCTCGGTCAATGCTGACCGAATAACGCCTCCAACAGCGATGCAGTACGCTGGCAACACGTCGAACGACGTTGCCCAGCTGATCCCGAATACAGTGGCGCGTCGAGTAGCGATGCTAATGATTGCAGCATACTCGAGGCAAGCTCCAAAGCGTTTCTAA
>Ga0078972_1007107_pt1 | contig 25449 bp, 19 predicted proteins | sample YelNatPaOPGAMG01_FD_67568 | JGI IMG/M metagenome (GOLD analysis project Ga0078972, IMG submission 67568) | Hot spring thermophilic microbial communities from Obsidian Pool, Yellowstone National Park, USA - OP-RAMG-01 (SPADES assembly) (version 2) | ecosystem: Environmental > Aquatic > Thermal...
GACTTTTGCCTTCGAACTTTTCGGCCACTGATCCCGCTCGCATTTCCCCATTTGGCGACGAAGTCGCCCGTTTCAGCGCGGCGCGACAGAGCGCCCGGCTTGGAACGAACGCCTTTACCTCGCCGCGATCATTCGGCTGCGGCTGCGCCGCGCTGAGGAATCTGCAAGTTGATACCGTCTCTGCGTTTTTGAGCCCGACTACCGGGAAGACTCGGCATCATCCTTGTCGGATTCTTTGGTCGCCGGTTCTATGTGCACGAGGACGTCCTTCACCCTGAGTGGTGAAGACTTGAGTTTTTCCCCGACGTCATGAGCGATTTTGTGGCCACCCTTGACAGACATGTCCCCGTCCACCTCGACATGGATGTCCACAAGATAGCCAAGCCCGCTTTTCCGAATGCGGCATTTCTCGATCCTGACCACGCCCGAAACACCGGCTGAAAGTTTGCGCACTTGTTGATGCAACTGCTCCGAGACATCAGCATCCATCATCTCATTCATGGCATTCCTTAGAAGTCGCCAGCCGTTAAAGGCTATGATGCCGCACGCAGCCAGAGCCGCCCAGTCATCCGCACTTTCGTAGCCCGGGCCGCCGATTAACGCGATGCTAATGCCCACAAAAGCGGCTGCAGAGGTGATTGCATCCGACCTGTGATGCCACGCATCGCATTTGACCGCAGTGCTATCAATCGATGTGCCAACCCGGGATGCCAAACGGTAAAGAGTTTCCTTGGTCGCCACCACACCGACAAGGACCGGTAACGTAAACCATGCTGGCGCATGATGTGGATTGAGAATCTCGCGAATGCTCTGAACCGCAATCAGAGCGGCCGCGCCAAGCAAGGCTGCAGACACAACAGCCGCCGCAATGGACTCCGCTTTGCCGTGTCCGTACGGATGGCACTGGTCGGCCGGCTTGGTAGATATTCGGAGGCCTGTCCAAGTGATCACTGACGAGATAACATCGGTTGTGGATTCAATGCCATCTGCAACAAGCGCGTAGGAGTTGCCTATCAGGCCCGTTGCAATCTTGACCGTGGCGAGCAGAGCGTTCACTCCCGCTCCCAAAGTCGTAACAAGCAGGCCTTTCTTAATCGATGACATTGCAATTTCGGTCGGGGCACAGCGCCTCGCATTTGCAATTCGAGTTTAGGCGGGCCATTGCCGAAATCAAGCAACGTCGCCGGCACTGGCGTGTTTGCAACTATCGATCATTACAGACCTCAGTAAATGTGTCTGTATCAAGCGCCGATTGAACAGCGTGCAGAACCCCGGCGATTCTTTCCCGCCACACAGGGGCCGGACCGAATGCCAATGATGCGCATGCTTGGCAATGCCGGGACTTTGCCAAATCGTGTCAGCTTGTGAATCGGACCGGAGTTCTGTCAGTAATGTCCATGGGCCGCCCTGGACTGTTGGCGGGCTCGGCGGCGAAGACCTCAGGTAACCAACAAGTGAAAAACACTGGGACCGCAGACCGAAGTCTGCGGTCCCGACGTTCAGTTGTTTTAATCTCAAAAGCAGTCTGACGGTGAGATCAGACCGCCTTGTCTGACGGAATGCGCATTGAATAGAAGGAGCGGTAAACGAATATCAGCGCCACCAGGAAAAACACACCGCCCACGACCGGTGTGTACGCCTTGAGAGCGTCATCCTGCATCATTTTCACCGCAATTTCCGTCGCAAGCAAACCAAACAGCGTCGTGAACTTGATCACCGGGTTCATGGAGACAGAGGACGTGTCCTTGAACGGATCGCCCACGGTGTCGCCGACGACTGTTGCGGCGTGCAAATCGGTTCCCTTCTGTCGCAGGTCAACCTCGACGATCTTCTTGGCGTTGTCCCACGCGCCACCGGCATTAGCCATAAAGATGGCCTGGAAAAGGCCGAAGAACGCAATCCCGATCAGATATCCGATAAAGAAGTACGGATTGAAGAACGCCAGTGCCAGTGCCATGCAGAAAATGACGAAGAAGATGTTGATCATTCCGCGCTGGGCATACATTGTGCAGATTTTGACAACCTCTTTGCTGTCCTGCACCGAGGCCCGGGCGGCGTCCAATTTGATGTGTTCCTTGATATAAACAACCGCCCGATACGCGCCCGTGACGACCGCCTGCGTCGAAGCGCCGGTGAACCAGTAAATGACGGCTCCGCCCATCAAGAGGCCCATGATTACCTCCGCCTGAACCAAACTCAGCGCTCCAACGACCTCCGGGAACTTGTTCGGGAACAGCGTGTGCAGGCCCTGGAGCAACATGATGATACCGAAAACCATCGTGGTTGCCCCTACAACGGCTGTACCAATCAGCACCGGCTTGGCCGTGGCCTTGAAGGTGTTGCCCGCACCGTCGCCCTTCTCAAGCTGCAGTTTTGCATTCTCGAAGTCCGGATCGAACCCGAAGTCCTTCTTGATCTGTTCTTTGATTCCGGCCTGCGATTCGATCTGGCTCAATTCGTAGATCGACTGCGCGTTGTCAGTAACAGGGCCGAAGCTGTCAACCGCAATCGTGACCGGTCCCATGCCGAGGAAGCCGAATGCGACAAGCCCGAACGCGAATATCGGCGCAGCGAACGGGTATTCTGCAGGCATCAGCTTTGCCACCGGCGAACCTGCGAAAGTGGCGAACTTATAGCTCAGGAACATGAGCAGCAGAATTACCAATCCCATCCAGAAAGCGGAGAAATTACCTGCAACAAAGCCCGAAAGTATGTTCAGAGACGATCCACCGTGCCGCGAGCAATTTGTTATTTCCTGCACGTGCCGCGAATGCGTGCTGGTGAAGATTTTGGTGAACTCGGGTATCAATGCGCCTGCAAGGGTGCCGCAACTGATAATTGCCGCCAACGCCCACCAGAGCCCCGGATAATCTTTCATTCCTCCCAACATCAAATTGCTGGCAACGAACGTAACCACGATGGAAACAAGTGAAGTAATCCAAACAAGGTTCGTCAAAGGCGCCTCGGGATTGAAATCTTTCTGGCTGCCGTAAAGGGCTTTGCTCGCCTGCTTGTTGATGAAGTAAGCAAACAGCGATGTCAGAATCATCAAAATGCGCATTACGAATATCCAAACTATCATCTGCGCGCACATGACAGGGCTGTTGGCCAGGGCCAGCGCCAGAAACGCGATCAACGCCACGCCGGTCACGCCGTAGGTCTCGAAACCGTCTGCCGTGGGTCCCACCGAGTCGCCCGCGTTGTCCCCGGTGCAGTCAGCAATCACTCCCGGGTTCTTCGGATCGTCTTCGGGGAGCTTGAACACAATCTTCATCAGGTCAGACCCGATATCGGCAATCTTCGTGAAAATACCACCGCAAATACGAAGCGCACTTGCGCCCAGCGATTCGCCAATTGCGAACCCGATGAAACACGGTCCGGCAAGGTCCTTCAGAAATGCAAGAATGCAGATCATGAAGAAAAGCTCGACGCTGACCAGCAACAACCCCACGCTCATCCCGCTCTGCAGGGAAATCAGCAGCGTGTTCAACAGGTTGCCGCGAAGCGACGAAAACGCGCCACGCGAGTTTGCAACTGTGTTGATGCGGATGCCGAACCATGCCACACCATAAGACCCGAGAATCCCAAGGATCGAGCAGAGCAATATCACAATCAGGTTCCCGAAAGACTCGTGCTGCAGCACAAGAAAATAATATGTCATGCACAACGCGACCAGGAACCACAGCACCGCAAGAAATTTCCCCTGTTGGAGCAGATACGTCTTGCATGTCTCCCATATGATCGACGACACACTCCGCATCCGCTCGTGAACGGGAAGATTCTTGGTTTGCAGATACTGTACAAGTCCGAAGATCGCCCCGAGCAAGCAAACCGCAAGGCCAATGTACAGCAACGACAGCCCGCTCGTGTTGCCGAAATTGGCCTTTGTCAGATCAGGAATCTTGATGTCGGCTTCACTGGCCAACATCGCCGGAGCAAACGCCGCCAACGCGAAAAAAACAGGCAACGCCCGTTTCATCAGGTGTTCTTTTCTCATATGTTTCGATCTACACTTAAAAATGCCCGGTGACAGGTTCGCCCATGAACCCGGTCGGGTCTATCCAATGTCCGAATCCCTCCCGCTTAAAAGAATGCGCCGCACAAGTCAAGTATCATTTCCCGCCAGAACGGGTCGTTTTGTCGCAAACGACGTTGGTGACGATGGTTGGCGCGCGCGATTTTTCATGCAAGGTTCACCGGGTCGATGTCCACCACCATCCGAACGTCTTCGGGCAGACTCAGGTTTTGGATCAGCCCGGCAAGCCGTTCGCTTGCAACTGTCATGTGCCTTGTGCGGATCATTATCTGATGCCGATAGTATGTCTCGGCCCGGGACAGCGGCGCGGGCGCGGGCCCTGCTATTATCCGGTCTTTGCATTCCTCCAACACCCGGTCCAGCTCGCGCCTGACATGATTGGCCGTGAACCGGACCTTGTCATCATTGCGGCCCAGAAAGGTGAGCAACGCAATCCGGCTCACCGGCGGGTACTTCAGTTCCTGTCGAAACTCGATTTCCTGCTCGTAAAACCCGACATAATCGTGGCGGCGGGCGTATTGGACGGCCGGGTGAAAGGGCGTAAAAGACTGAACCACAACCTCGCCCTCGACATCTCCACGCCCTGCTCTCCCCGAAACCTGGGTCAGGAGTTGGAAGGTGCGTTCACCTGCGCGAAAATCCGGGATGTGCAAACTCAAATCGGCGTAAATGATCCCCACAAGAGTGACATTCGGAAAGTGCAGGCCCTTGGCAATCATTTGCGTCCCGACCAGAATATCAATTTTGCCGGTCCTGAAATCGCCGAGAATGCGCCGGTACTCCTGTTTGCGAGCGAGCACGTCGGAATCCATGCGCTGTATTCGGGCGTGGGGGAACAAATGCGCCAGTTTCTCCTCGACACGTTGTGTGCCCATCCCGGCGTATCTGATCGCCGGGTTCCTGCAATCAGGCTTCGGACACACAGATGGCGCCACAGCCTGATAGCCGCAGATGTGACAGCACAACTGTTGCGTTGTTCTATGGTAGGTGAGCGCAACACTGCAGTTTGGGCAACCCGCCACGTAACCGCACTTCATGCACTGAAGCGAGGTCGAGTACCCACGCCTGTTCAAAAACAGGATCACCTGTTCCTTCCGTTCGAGCCGCTTCAAAATCGCCTCATACAGCATTTGCGAGAAAATCGGCACGCCACGGTCTCCCTTCGCTTCCCGGCGCATATCGACAACGCGTACCACCGGCAGCCGGCGGTCATCAACACGCGTGGGGAGTTCCAATAAAACGTATTTTCCGCGGCGTGCGTTGTAGTAGCTCTCCATGGACGGGGTGGCCGACCCCAGCACAACCACGGCGCGCTCGCGCTGACCACGAACAACCGCAACATCACGGGCGTGATAACGTGGAGCTTCCTCCTGCTTGTACGAGTGCTCGTGTTCTTCGTCCACTATTATCAACCCGAGCGGATCCACGGGCGCAAAAACCGCCGACCGCGCGCCGATCACTATTCTGGCTCTGCCCTGGCGAATCTTGTGCCATTCGTCGTGGCGTTCGCCCGCTGAGAGGTGGCTGTGTAACACCGCCACCAAAGTTCGCGAACGCCCGCTCGAAAACCGCGCCTTGAACCGTTCAACCGTCTGTGGCGTCAGCGAAATCTCAGGAACAAGCACAATCGCTCCGAACCCGCGTTCAAGGGCGTATGCGATGGCCTGCAAATACACCTCTGTTTTTCCGCTTCCGGTGACACCGTGCAAGAGGAATGTCGGGACGCGTTGATGCGCTTTTTGCGCGTCGCTGCTGTCATCTGAGTTCGCGTCACCGGGCGGTGAACCTTGTGCGCCGATCGACCCGTCCTTTTGGACCTTGTCCATGGCGGCGCAGATGGCGTCAAGGGCGGCCTTTTGCTCCGGGTTCAACACAAGAGGTTCGGTGGGCAGAATCGTCTCACGTCCGTACGGGTCCCGCTCTGAGACTTGGGGCGCAATTCGAATCAACCCTTTGTCTTCCAACCGTCGCACTGTTTCGGTTGTGGTTCCGGTCAGCCGAAGGAGTTCCTGGAGGGAGATTTCGCGCCATTCTTCAATCACGTTATAAACATCGGTTTGGCGCCGGGTCAGCTTTGGCATCTCTCCTACCACCGGCAAGAGGTGAACAAACAACCTTTCCTGCCAGCCGGCTTCTTCGCGCCTGACCGCTTCGGGCAGAACGCTTTTCAGTGCTGTCTCGACCGGGCAGCAATAGTAGTGAGCAATCCACCGGGCCAAATCGAGGACTTTGGGTGTTATGAGCCCCGGTGTGCCAAGCACTCTCAGTATCGGGCGGAGGTTCGTCACCGGCGAATGCTCGGCCAATCCGGTCACAACGCCCGTCACCTGGCGCGCGCCAAATGGCACTTTGACACGCGTTCCGATCTCGACCTGTCCCTCCAATTCGGACGGGATCAGATAATCGAATTCCTTTCGCAGTGCGATTTCGAGTGTGACACGCGCAACCATGTCGGACGTGAGCGTCGGACTACCATCGCCCAGAGTCAAGCAGACGTAACGCTGCCCATGCCGAACAACCGGAAAACCCGCCTTTCCACCGCGCCCGGCGATGCTTCAAACATCGCACTGCAGAAATTTAACTGTAGCCAGCTTCCCCCAAGTGTGTTCAATAATTGGCGCCGCAGATGGAAGACAAGCCGACATTGTTAATTGTCGATGATGAGAAGCCGACCAGAGACGGCCTCCGCGCCGCACTCGAGGACAGGTACGACATTTATGTCGCCGAAGACGCCGCCACTGCCACAGCTCTGCTCGAACAGCAAAAGTTCGACGTCGTGCTGACCGATTTTCGCCTCCCGCGCGAGGACGGAATGAAGGTGATCGCCCGCGCCAAATCTCTGTCGCCGCCGCCGGTCTGCATTCTGATGACCGCTTACGGCTCCGAAGACCTCGCCGTCGAAGCAATGAAACGCGGCGCCGACGATTATATCGCCAAGGGCCGCCTCCAAATTGATGAGCTTGAAATGCGCATAGCTCGCGCGCTGCGCCAGCAAAAGTTGGAGGCCGAGAACAAGGAACTCCATGAGCGCCTCGATGAAAAGTTCGGTCTCGAGAACATCGTCGGCCGGTCGCCCGCCATGATCGAGGTCTTCGAGACGGTCAAACAGGTGGCGCCAACGCCAGCCACGGTGCTGATCCAGGGCGAGAGCGGGACCGGCAAGGAGCTGATCGCCCGGGCAATCCACCAGTTGAGCCCGCGTGCGCGACAACCGTTGGTTATTGTGCATTGCGCAGCTTTGGCGCCGACGGTTCTCGAAAGCGAACTGTTCGGGCACGAGAAAGGCGCGTTCACAGGCGCACATGAACGGCGGATAGGCCGGTTCGAACAGGCAAACGGCGGGACATTGTTTCTCGACGAAATCGGCGAGATCGACGCCACCACTCAGGTCAAATTGCTGCGTGTTTTGGGCGAACGCACTTTCGAGCGCGTCGGATCAAACAAGACCATTTCGGTGGACGTTCGCCTGATAGCGGCTACGAACAAACCGCTGGCAAGCCTCGTCAAAGCCGGAACTTTCCGCGAAGACCTCTACTTCCGTCTCCGGGTCGTCGAGCTGTGGTTGCCGCCCCTCCGCGAACGCCCCGGAGACGTACCCATCCTTGCCTATCATTTCCTTCGCACAATTTCGGCTGAGTATGGCAAAAAGGTGAACGATTTTACCATGGACGCGCTCCAAGCTCTGGTGAGATATCACTGGCCGGCCAACGTTCGGGAATTGCGCAACGCCATCGAAGGCGCAGTTGCACTGTGTCGCGGTGACAAAATCACATTGCGCGATCTGCCCCCCAACGTGCGCGGAGCGCTGCATTCGGAACCGGCGACATCCGCCTCGACCACCAATGCACAAGCGACCGACAACAGCCTGACATTGCGCGAAGCCGAAAAACAGCTCATCATACGCGCGCTCCAGGAAACTCAGGGTAATCGCACCAAAGCCGCAGAGCGCATAGGTATCAGCCGGCGCACCTTGCACCGCAAACTGCGCGCTTACGGACTCGATCATCTATGATACGGATACAAGAGATTATCCACAAATTCGAAGTGGGAGAGGGCACGTGGGCGATTCGCGCCTTCGTCGGGCTGCTGCTCATCGTGGCCCTCGGCGGTTGGTACGACATGACTGAATACCGAAACTTCCACGCTCCGGAAGCGATGGAAGCCGCCGCTTTGGCCCGAAACATCGCAAGAGGCGAAGGCTTCAGAACCCGGTGCATTCGCCCGTTCAGCATCTACCTCGTCGGCGAGCAGGGACTGAAAGAAAAAAAGGACACGCGCCTCTCTCGCATGCCACATCCGGACATCGCCACGCCGCCCGTTTACCCGCTGGTCCTCGCCGGGTTGATGAAAGTCCTGCCGTTCGATTATCAAATCGGCCCCAGGTTCTGGTACTACCAGCCGGAATTGATCATCGCCATATTCAATCAGGTGCTCTTCCTGCTGACCATCTGGCTGACTTATAGAATCGGATCGCGATTGTTCGATCGCGAAGTCGGCGCCGTCGCCGCCCTCTTGCTCGCAGGCGCAGAAATCATGTGGCGATTTTCTGTCTCCGGCCTCTCAACGAACCTTGTAATGCTCGAGTTCACCGCACTCATGGGATTGCTCGTTACGCTCGAACACGCCGCAAGGGAAGGACAGAAAACCACCGGATGGTATGTCCGCGTGGCGATCCTGACCGGCATCCTGATCGGCTTTGGAACCCTGACGCGATATTCATTCGGTTGGTTGTTGGTGCCCGTAATCGGCTTTTCACTGTTGTGGATTCGCCCGCGCGGCGTGATCGTCGCTGCTTTGATCCTTGTCGCCGCTGCTGTCGTAGTGACACCGTGGCTGGCCAGAAACTACAAGCTCAGCGGCACGCTCTTTGGAATACCCGGCTACGCAATCAAAATGGACACTCAGGCTTTTCCTGAAACGCGCCTCGAGCGTTCCCTGAAGCCGGATTTGGCCAGCGCCGGTTTCAGAGATTATTTCCGCAAGTTCTGCGGCAATACATGCCAGATTCTTCAAGATGATTTGCCCCGCCTCGGTGGCGGCAATTGGGCCGCAACCTTTTTCCTCGCAGGAGTCCTTCTCCCGTTCCGAAACAAATGGCTCGGCCGATTAAGAGCATTCGTCGTTGGCTCCCTTGCCCTGATGGTTGTTGTTCAGGCACTCGGACGAACGCACCTGAGCACTGATTCGCCCATGGTCAACACGGAAAACCTACTGGTCATTCTGACGCCTGGCGTGTTCATTTTCGGAGCAGCCTTCTTCTTCGTCATACTGGAACAAATGAACCTCGTCTTGATCGAGCTCCGTTACCTGGTCGTGACGTTGTTTGTTCTTCTATGCTCGGCGCCGCTGATCTTCACGTTCCTGCCGCCCAGAACCTATCCGATAGTCTATCCGCCTTACTTGCCACCTTGGATACAGGAAACATCCTCAATGCTCAAAACCAACGAGCTCATGATGAGCGACATGCCGTGGGCCGTCGCATGGTACGGCGACAGGGAATGTGTCTGGACACCTCTCGATACCAGCCGATCGTTTTACGCAATCTACGACGAGCAAAAGCCCGTCGCCGGCCTCTATTTGACACCGCTCACCACCGATGCCCGGTTCCTCACCGAAATACTTCAGGGACCCGACAGAGAATGGAGCCGGTTCGCCGTGGAAGTGTTGTTCCGGACAAATGTGCCACCTCGGTTTCCTCTCCAACACGCGCGCAAACGCTACACGCCAGATCAACTTTTCCTAAGCGACCGACCCCGATGGCAGCGATGACCGGCGGCAGACGTGGAACAACAAGCACCGGCATAAGCGGGAAATGAACTTGCGATCCGTTCTGCGTCAAGAAGACCCTCATACGACAATCTGATCTGTTGTGCCGTATGGTCTGCCATACGGACGCGTTTTAGCGGGGCGAACCAGCACCAGCGTCTTCGAGCTTGTCCAACAGCCGGGCCATTGGATCGTTGGTTGTTTCTTCTTGTGCAACCGGGTTCAGAATCTTCTTCAAATACTCGAGGGCATCTGGAATTTTTTGGATTGACCTTGGCAGAACTGCGGCGGCTGCGTTTGCGTGGCCGCCGCCCTTGAACCGTTCAGCAATCTGCAGCGCTTTTCCGTTCCTGCTTCGGAAGCTTGCAATGATTGCCCCGTTAACACCGCGGCACACGCTCGCCAGAACGGGGTAGGCAGCGGTTCGCTCTTCGAGCATTTGATAAGCGATCATGTTGCTGTTGCCCAACCGGATGTCGGCGTATCCGACTTCGTCGCTGATGCGGACCAGGTGGTTCTTGGACCATGCGAGCCCTATTGGGTCCTCGACTTTTCGTTTTACAGCCATGACCTCCAAGAGTGGGTGGTCGAGCAGCTTTTCGGGGTTTCCTTCGATCAAATCATGCACGGTCCAGAACTGGTAGCTCTTGACGAGATTGGCGTAATCACAAGCCAGAACAAAATCCGGGTCGCCGACAAGGAACAGATCGGAAACATCGTTCAAATGAACGAGTCGTTCCAGTGCGGGCGACCCGAGTCCCGCGCTGCAGCATAACTCATAGCAAAGTCTGGCAGCGGATTTTGCAGGGTCATGAATGAGCCGTGCAACTTCCGGCCGAGCACGGTTTATGTGGTGATCTATGACGACCCAGTTTGGCTTGTCCATTTTTGGATCGAAGCCGAGGTCGGCCACCCAAACTGGCCCGGTTGGCAGTTGGCGTCGCTGCCATTCATCAGCGTGACTCGACACCATTTTCGGGATCACACCAAACAATTTGAACGCCAGCTTTTGCAGCAAAAGCCCCGAGAGCAATCCGTCCAGATCGCTTTCGTGGGTCAAGATCACAACAGGTTGTGACAGATTCGTCATCGGCGGAAAACTAGCCGCAGCAACCCGGGTCCGCCAGCAGGTTTTTGACCGGCCGCTTCTGATCGCAGCCCGGCACGGGAATGTCTCAGCTTGGCGCGACGCAGCGGTGTTCCTGCAACCAGCGCAGTTGTCATGAGCCGAGCATTCGGTTGCGGCCGCGCCGCGCTGAGTGGGATGACACCGTACGCATGGGCGGCTCGAGACAGAGCCTCGCTGGCCAATCGGTTTTTGCGTTTGGCAGTACCATACGTTAAGTTGCGGCTCGGATTATTATGTCTGCACGACCTTTGTTGGCTTTGACGATGGGTGACCCGGCAGGAATCGGGCCGGAGATTTGCCTGCGCGCGCTTGGAAATGCGGAGATTTCCAAGGTCTGCTGCCTTGTTCTGTTTGGGGATGCAGGCGTTTTGCGTCGCGTAGCCTCGCAAACCAACCAGGAATTAAGCGCAGAAACGGTGAGTTTGCGGGATATCGAAAAACGCGAATTCAAGTGTGAAAGACCGGTTGTGGTCGAGTGCAGCAGATTGTCCGAGACTGAAGTTCAACCCGGCAAGTTGTCAGTGGCGGGCGGGCGGGCGAGTTTTGATTACGTTGAATCCGCAATCCGCGCGGCATCGCAGGGGAGAGTGAGCGCGGTTGTGACAGCACCGATTCAAAAAGAAGCGTGGCGTCTTGCGGGCGTCAATTGCCCTGGACACACCGAGCTGTTCACGATTCTCACCGGCGCTTCGAGGAGCTGCATGATGCAAACCTCCGAAGCACTCACCGTCACCATGGTAACCACCCACGTGGGCTACACCGAAGTACCGCGATTGCTGACGGTCGAACGCGTGCTGGATGTGATCGAACTAACGGCCCAGGCAATGTTGGACATGAAACAACGATCGCCAAAGCTTGGCGTGTGCGGTCTCAATCCACATGCCGGTGAGCATGGGCTCTTTGGACAGGGCGAGGAAGAGCGCATCATCGCGCCTGCAATCGAACGCGCTCGAAGCAAGGGAATCGACATCGACGGTCCATTGCCACCGGACGCGGCTTTTCTGACTCACGTTCGCGAGCAATTTGATGCCATTGTGTGCATGTATCACGACCAAGGGCACATTCCATTCAAGATGCTGGCTTTTCATACCGGTGTGAACGTGACTCTCGGCCTGCCGATTATACGGACCTCGGTCGATCACGGGACTGCATACAACATTGCATGGAAGGGGATCGCAAACCCGTCCAGCCTCTTTTCAGCAATCAATGTCGCGCTGAAAATTGCGGCAGGCAGAGGCGCTTCGGCCATACACCATGCAGGGTTACGCCAAAGTTAGCGAAAGTCAGCCGCCTGTTTTCCTGCCCCACGTTTTTTTTGCCTGCTATAAACCATATTTCTGCGCGTCTTACCGCTGGATTTCGTTCAGAACGGTCGTGCGTTCAGAGAGCCAAATCATGTCCTGATTGTTCGGGCTTGGGACACCGAGAACGAGGCTGTTGTTGTATTTTGGGCGGGGCGTGGTCCGTGAGTCGCGCCATTTCTTTATTTCTGCGTGGCCATCGGCGAATGAGATGCCGGCGGCGCCGTTGTGGTAGCTGGCGGGGTAATCGATTATGTAAGCGTTGGCAGGGTTCTCGACCATCTTGTTGGCGAACCCCCCTGCATTGATGCTGTCGGGATGCTCATCAAGCAGGACATAAACGCGGGTTGGCCCCGGATTGTCGAGGTCGGCGGATTTGATGAAAACCTTGTATTTCTTCTGTGGATCGTGCATGCCGGGTTCCGCCGGCAGCCACGGGCCCGGGCCGCCGATTGCCTGGCTCATGCCCATGCTGCGGACGCGGGGAAACAAACGACCGCCAATTCGCACGGCGCTTTTGTCGGCGGGGCATTTGTACACCGCTGCAGAGGGGATGTAGGGGGCGAACTTGGCTTTGTTTGGGTCGAGCAACTGAGAGGTGTTCGTGTTATCCGAGTTGGCCGGGTTAAAATCAAGCCAGCCCTGCACCCACGAGTATTGTTCGGTGCCGCTGTTTCCCGGCTTGACAAGGTAATCGCTGTTGTCGAGCGGGTACATTGCGAAAGCGTACTGGAGCTGGCGCAGATTGTTCATGCATGCAACACCCTGGCCTTTATCTTTGGCTTTTCCGAGAGCGGGAAGCAACATGCCGGCAAGAATGGCGATGATGGCTATCACCACCAGAAGTTCAATCAACGTAAAAGCTGTCCTGCGCGCGAGTGCGTCTCCACAAGGGATTGAAGAGCTTGCGTCCATGGCAACGATTCAACCTCGTTTCTCGCCGCAAATCAACGGATAAAGTGCCAGGCTCACTATTGATCGATGGTAGAATAGAGTGCCAGGCTCGTTATTGATCACCGGACCTGAGCAAGCGCCGGTCGGCCGGTCCAAGCTGACTGCGGCACCCAGATATGTGGACAGACACGGTGTCCGGTATACCGATCGGTAACGTTCAACGCACAACGTTCAACTCTCAACCTTCAATCGGGTGACCGAAAGGGGGCATGGTAGGCGGGATGTGGGGACAGACACGGAATCTGGACGACCGGACTATTACCCCCAGCGGAACTGACCAAGCACCCGTCGGACGGTTGAGGCTGGCTGCGGCGCCCAGATATGGGGACAGACACGGTGTCCGGTATACCGATCGGGAACGTTCAACGCACAACGTTCAACTCTCAACTTTCAATCGAGTGACCGAAAGGGCGCATGATGGGCGGGATGTGGGGACAGACACGGAATCTGGACGACCGGAATTTTGACCCGCCGGACCTGACCAGACGTCGGTCGGGTGGTCCAAGCCGGCTGCGGCGCCCAGATATGGGGACAGACACGATGTCCGGTATACCAATCACGAACGTTCAACGCACAACGTTCAACTCTCAACTTTCAACGGGGTGACCGAAAGGGCGCATGATGGGCGGGATGTGGGGACAGACACGGAATTTGGGCGACCGGGCTTTTGACCCGCCGGACCTGACCAGACGTCGGTCGGGTGGTCCAAGCCGGCTGCGGCGCCCAGATATGGGGACAGACACGATGTCCGGTATACCGATCGGTAACGTTCAACGCACAACGTTCAACTCTCAACTTTCAATCGAGTGACCGAAAGGGCGCATGATGGGCGGGATGTGGGGACAGACACGGAATTGGGGCGACCGGAATTTTGACCCGCCGGACCTGACCAGGCGTCGGTCGGGTGGTCCAAGCTGGCGGCGTGCACAGATATGGGGACAGACACGATGTCCGGTATACCAATCACGAACGTTCAACGCACAACGTCCAACTCTCGACTTTCAACGGGGTGACCGAAAGGGGGCATGCTAGGCGGGATGTGGGGACAGACACGGAATTGGGGCGACCGGGCTTTTGACCCGCCGGACCTGACCAGACGTCGGTCGGGTGGTCCAAGCTGGCGGCGTGCACAGATGTGGGGACAGACACGATGTCCGGTATACCAATCACGAACGTTCAACGCACAACGTTCAACTCTCAACTTTCAACGGGGTGACCGAAAGGGGGCATGGTGGGCGCGATATGGGGACAGACACGAAATTTGGGCAACCGGACTTTTAACCTCGTGGACCTGACCAGGCGTCGGTCGGGTGGTCCAAGCTGGCGGCGCCCAGATATGGGGACAGACACGGTGTCCGGTATACCGATCGGGAACGTTCAACGCACAACGTTCAACTCTCAACTTTCAACGGGGTGACCGAAAGGGGGCATGGTGGGCGCGATATGGGGACAGACACGAAATTTGGACAACCGGACTTTTAACCTGGTGGACCTGACCAGGCGTCGGTCGGGTGGTCCAAGCTGGCGGCGTGCACAGATATGGGGACAGACACGGTGTCCGGTATACCGATCAGGAACGTTCAACGCACAACGTTCAACTCTCAACTTTCAATCGGGTGACCGAAAGGGGGCATGGTGGCCGGGATGTGGGGACAGACACGGAATTTGGGCGATCGGGCTCTTGACCCGCCGGACCTGACCAGGCGTCGGTCGGGTGGTCCAAGCTGGCGGCGTGCACAGATATGGGGACAGACACGATGTCCGGTATACCGATCGGTAACGTTCAACGCACAACGTTCAACTCTCAACTTTTAATCGGGTGACCGAAAGGGGGCATGGTGGGCGGGATGTGGGGACAGACACGGGATTTAAAGGGAATTTACCAGGATTTCCTGCAGTTCTGCTTGCGACAAGGGCGCTGGATTGGCCTTCATGCTGCTTGCGCGAGCTGCTTTTGCGACCAATCCGGGCACGTCAGCCTCCGTGACTCCATGCACGCTCAATCCGGGAAGACACAAAACCGTCCGCAGATCACGAACCCATGCAATACCGTCCTCCGGCGCAGCTCCAGCCCGACCTGTCAGGATTTCGGCAATTTGTTGATAACGTCCAATCGCGGGTGAATCAGGGAGTTTCGACCTCAAAACGCGAAGATTAACCTCCATGACGGCTGGCAGGAGCGCAGCGCAGACACTACCGTGCGGGGCAGGAAAAGCGCCGCCGATCGGCGCCGCAAAACCGTGAACCGCTCCAAGGCCGGCGTTGCCAAGGGCAATCCCGCCGCACAAACTCGCCAATGACATGTCCTGTCGCGCTGAAATGTCCTGTCCGTTCTCCCATGCGCGGCGGAGGCTGCGTGCCGCAAGTCGCAGCCCCGTTACACAGAATCCGTCTGTGAACGGATTTGCGCGCGTGCAGACGTAGGGCTCGATGAGTTGTGTCAGAGTGTCGAGTCCTGTTGCTGCCGTAACATGAGGCGGCAGCTCTCGAGTAAGTTCGGGGTCAACGATCGCAACTCGCGGCAACAGGAACTGGCTGCGCAAGCTTGCTTTGACTTTGTGCGATGGCACAGCCAATACGGAGTTGCGGGTGACTTCGGCTCCTGACCCTGCTGTTGTTGGAACCGCAATACAGGGAACGCCCGGCCTGGTTATCGGTTGGCCCCGGCCAACCACCTCGAGATAATCCAACGGCACCCCGCCATTGGCCATCAGAACCGCAACTGCCTTTGCAGTGTCCATTGCGCTGCCGCCACCGAATCCGACAACAAGATCGCACCGTTCACGCAGCGCCTTTTCGACGCACACGGCGACTTCATCCACGGTTGGCTCGCCCGCGACAGAGAATTGGACGACGCCGAGCCCGGCCGACTCGAGAAGCGAGCGCGCACGGTCGGCGCGGGCGGAGGTCCGTCCCGTCACCAGCAACACGCGCGATCCCAACGGCCGCGCACAGTCGCCGATTTGATTGAGCGACCCGGTTCCGAACAGGACTTTGCCTGCTGTGGCAAACTCGAAGTTGAAGGCTGGAATCATTTTGGCTGACAAGTCACGACAGCTATCAGACAGTGGAAACAACGTCGGCGGCGCATTCAGCAAGGCCGGTTCACCATGCTGAGTCGTCCGGAAAAACATTCGTGCATTTCACGCTGTGACGGGGCTCGGCCATCATTGGAGCGACCGTGTCACGCCATTTTGCGTAATGCGCTGTTTCTTTGTGTTTGGCCGGTGCGTCCGGCGTGCGATACACCTCGATCAGCACGAACCGGCATGGATCATCGCTTTGCTGGCAAACGTCGAAACGCGCAATACCCGGTTCTTGAATGCTGCTGCGGGCGTTTTCGATCGATGCCTGCCGGAATGCTTCGACGAATTCCGGCTTGACGTGGACATGGACAAATACGACAAGCATGCCCATAGTTTGAGCACGAAGATCGTCAAAGGCAACCATTGTTCTTCGAGGTGTAGCTTGGTTCAAGATGGCAAGGCGAGAGAGGCTCAGAATGAATCCGTGTGTCAAGTTTGCTGTGGGCGTTCTTGCGTGCTGTTTGCACCCGGTGGTGTCGAATAGCGCGGTAATCCATGTTGAAGAACCTGATCCGGTTGGCTTGACGTTGGGCACCGGGGTGGGCGTCGATTTGAATCAAAACGGAACGGTTGATCTGACAGTGAGCTACTATGGAATACCGATTTGCATTGGTCCCCCCGAGGGCGGCACTTTTTCGTGTTCCCATGGCATTGCGTTAGAGCCTGCACCATGGCTGAAGCTGCTCGGAAACGCCGATTCATTTGCGCCGATTGCTATGCTTCCGGGGCAGATTGTGGGACCTGCCATTCCCGCAGAACGCTGGCTGGGACCGTCTCTGTCACCACTTTGGTTGATGTACCGGTACAGTAACGTCCCCGGCTCGTATCAAGGGTATCCGGAGTTCACCGCCGGTTTGAACCGTTTCGCCATAGGTTTCCAACTGATCGAAGGGGGCATTCCCACATACGGTTTTGCGGACATCGCCCTGTGGCGGACGTCGCCCGCAGACCCGAATTCCAACTGGGCTTTGCCGCGCGTAGAGGGCATCTTCGTAGCTGATGAGCCCGGCGTACCTGTCACTGTCAGTCTCATTCCTGAACCGGACAGGAACCTTTTGCTTGGGACAGGGGCCATGGTTTTGTGGCACAAGCTGAGAAAGAGAAGGCGCTGAACACAGTGCCAGACTCGAAGTCCGACTTCCGCCCAATTCTTCATTCGGATGACATTGGACCACTTGAACGTTGTAGGTTGAGCGTTGTGCGTTGTGCGTCGAACGTTGAGCGTTGACCGTTGAACGTTATCAACAGTGCCACGTGAGATCCCCGGGCCGGCTACCTTGACAATTGCTAGGGTGTCACAAGCTTGAGCCGGAAGAATGCGCTGTCTTCGTTTGTGTCCGGGATGACGGCCTCTTGCAGGTCTGTGGGGTCGGTCACGGGCTGGAAATTTGACTGGTTGAGCGAGGTTGCGCGTTCGACCACCCACAAGTGGACCCGGGTTCGAGCGCCAGTTTCAGCATCATACAGCTCGCTTGACGGGGCGTGCCATCGGATTGTGACCTGGCCATGCTCGCGTTTGACGCTGAGTATCTTCGGTTTGGGTCGGAAGCCGATCACACCCCGCGGCGGGAGGTAATCCCACGGGTTTGGCATCCATGTTTTAAATGCCCATTCGCGGAACTCGTAATCGCCTGTTGCCCAGCTTGTGCGGATGCGGACGTAGCGGGTGCCATCGGAATCGACCAAATAACCATAGGCCAGCATGCCGTGAATGTCCGGATTGCCCTGTGACAATTGAATGCGCGGCTGGGATTTGCGCATCGGATCCTGAAGCCAGATCAAAACCGGATACCCGGCGCGGATTTCTGCCTGCAAATCCTCGAAAGTGAATCCGGTCCCCGGCGGCGTTTCAGGGCTGACGTCGATGAGCTGTGAGAACACGTCCGCTTCATAGCCGCAAAAGGACGCGAATGCGCGAAGGCCGGATTGAAGGTCTCGAGCCGGGGTGCCGGCGGACTCATCCGGGATGAAATTGAGGCGGCGCGCGCCGGTCTTGTCCCAGTAATTGAAACAAAACCCGTCTATGTTGCCGTCGCATTCACCGTTCATGTTTCTCCATCGGTTCTGGTTCAGCCCGATGAAATCGCCGATGCAATCGGGCGTGTGTTCAATCCTTTGTGCCGTGACGTACGGGTCGGGCGCGGCGTTTTCGTATTCGATCCAATAATCTTCCCTGTGCCCTGGCTTGTTCCACGGGCGGCCGTCCCTGCCCGCCTCTGAGGCCCAGAGCGATCTGATATCGTAATTGGCACCGTAACTGTTCAGAGGGGCCACGCCACCTGCAGTCGGGCCCGTGTAGAAGTCTGGAAAGCCGTGTCGGTCCCAGAACCCGATCAAGTTGCCGCATGCGGTTCCGAAACACCCGAGGTGCCATTCGTAATCTGGAACTTCTGTGAGGTAAACGTTTTCCTGTGCAGCGAGACAGGCGGTTGCAACCAACGCGGCGGCGGCGACGCGGCGGCAACGACCGCGCATGGAAACGTTTGGCGCGTTATTCGAAGAAAGCGGGTTCACGCAGCCGGCGTCACAATCGCCCGTGTCAGGTTGCAGATTCTTTCCGAAAAACATAGGTCGCACAGCCCAAGATTGACCACAACGGCCCGAGAGTCCAATGCAAACATTGTTGCGGCGGGACTCGAAAGGCCGGAGAATACTGTTTTTAGATTGCGGTATTGGACTGACAGACCGGAGTTTCTTGAATGTCGCGAATCGTCGAACAGGCACGAGAACTGGCGAGCTTTGTAAAGCTGTCGCACACGCTTTTTGCGCTTCCGTTTGCGTTGGCGTCGATGGCGGTTGCGGCGCGTGACAATCACGGCTGGCCGGGGTTCAAGAAGTTTGGTTTGATTCTTGCGGCCATGTTTTGCGCTCGGACCTGCGCGATGTCTTTCAATCGGATAATGGACCGGCGGTTCGACGCGGCGAATCCGCGCACGGCGGAACGTCATTTGCCGGCCGGGAGATTGTCGCTGACGGCTGCGTGGCTGCTGTGTCTTGGCGCGGCTGCGGGACTGGTCGTATCGAGCTACTTCCTGAACCGTGTTTGTTTTGTGCTGTCGCCCGTGGCTTTGGTGGTGGTTTGTTTCTATTCGCTGACGAAGCGGTTTACGGATTTCACGCATGTGTTTTTGGGTGTTGCACTGGGGTTGGCGCCGATTGGGGCCTGGCTGGCGGTGACCGGGTCGTTTGATTTTTTCCCTGTCAGGGACGGTGCGTTGTCAATCAAGCACAGCGCGGTATTGCCGTTGCTGCTGTCCGTTGCGGTCGTGTTCTGGTTGATCGGGTTCGACATCATTTACTCGATTCAGGATTACGAGTTTGATCGGCGGCATGGTTTGCATTCGCTTGTGGTGCGGTGGGGTGTGAGCAATGCGCTCAAGGCATCGTTTCTGGCGCACATGATAATGTGGCTGGTTTTGGCGGTGTTTGGTTTGCTGGCGCGGTTTTGGGTGGCATACTTGGTGGGACTGGTGATCATTCTGGCGTGTCTTGTGCTTGAACACTGGCTGGCGCGGAAGCGGAGTTTGAACTGGGTTCAAACAGCATTTTTCCGCCTGAACGCTCTGATTAGCACGGTGTTTTTTGTGGTGACGCTGGCTGAGGTTGTGTTTCCGCGGTTCAGGATCACGTGGCAATGAACGCGTTGATAAAAAACAGTGAATTGTCAGATGTGTACGACGCCGTCGCAAGCGGTCGGCGGATTACAGAGAGCGAGGCACTTCGTCTTTTCGGGAGCAAAGACCTCAATGGGCTCGGCGTTTTGGCGAGGATGGCGACCGACCAGAAGGTCGGGCGGCGTGCAACCTACATCCTCAACCGCTACATCAATTACTCGAACTACTGTATCCTGCGATGCCAATTCTGTTCGTTTGCCCGGCGAAAACGCGACGGAAACGGATTCGAACTGACAATCGATGAGATTGTGCGAAAGGCGCGAGAGGCACTGGCGTTGGGCGTCACCGAACTCCACATTGTTGGAGGGCTGCACCCCACATTGCCGTTCGACTATTACCTTGAAATGCTCAGGGCGCTGAAAGCGCTCGATGCGCGCCTGCAACTCAAGTGTTTCACCGCAATTGAAGTGCGGCACATGGCGACCATCTCGGGCAAATCTGTGACCGCGGTTTTGGAAGCGTTGCGGGGCGCCGGGCTCGATTCGCTCACCGGCGGCGGCGCGGAGATTTTCGAGCCCCGGGTCCGGAACGCCATCGCGCGTGGCAAGGAAACCGCCGAAGAATGGCTCGAAGTGCACAGGACATGGCATTGCATGGGAGGCAAAAGCACTTGCACAATGCTTTACGGTCACGTGGAATCGTGTGCGGACCGGGTTGATCACTTGCGGCGGCTGCGCGAGTTGCAGGACCAGACCGGAGGGTTTACCGGGTTTGTTCCACTGCCGTACCAGCCCGAGAACAACGCGTTGCCGGTGTCGAAGCCGCCGACGGGTTTTGACACGCTGCGCACAATCGCCATCAGCAGGTTGTATCTGGACAACATAGATCACGTGACGGCCTACTGGGTTGGGCTTGGGCTGAAGCTTGCACAGGTGGCACTGAGTTTCGGCGCCGACGATCTGCATGGAACAATCCACGAGGAACACATTTTCCACATGGCGGGTTCGACATCGCCGCAATCTCAAACCGTGGCATCGATGATTCACGCCATCAAAGAGGCGGGTCTGGAACCCGTTCAGCGAGACACGTTCTACAGGCCGCTGCATGATAATCGATGCACCATGCCGGCTCACCCTGGCGGCGCTCCTGACGCGCTCGATGTTCTGAAACGCAACCTGGCCACCGGATAATCCAGCGCAGCTTTTTCAAGGTCATCCGTAATCCCGAGGTTCACGATGATGGACAAAGCAGGCAATGATCATTCACGCATTGGTTCGGTGCCGTATCTCAACGCGCTCCCGTTGACACGCGGGATTGAGAGCGAATTGCGATTCGGGACTCCGGCCCGACTCGCAGCGTGGCTGCGTGACAACAAGATCGATGCTGCGCTCGTCAGCGTGGTGGAGGTCCTCCAGACAGGACAATATGATCTTCTGGATGGGATTGCGCTGGCTTCGGACGGCCCGGTGTTGAGCGTATTGCTGGCGCACAGGGTGCCTCTGGACCAGTTGAATGTGGTTTATCTGGATCCAGCTTCGCTGACAAGCGCAAGCCTCGTGCGCCTGCTTTTCGCCGAGCGCGGACTTTGTCCGGAAATGCGAATTCTGTCGGATTACCGGTTGACCGCCGACCTGGAGGCGGTGCTTCTCATTGGCAACAGAGCTCTTGATTTCGTTTACGGGCCGCACACGCACAGCGTGTTGGACCTTGGAGAGGCGTGGCGCGAGCTGACAGGTTTGCCGTTTGTTTATGCCGGATGGGCCCTGCGGCGCGGCATTGACCAACACCGGGTGTCAAACCTGTTGCGTCAAGGCTACGCAAATGGAATGGCCAACCTTGACCGGATAATTGCCGAGTACCCGCGGTATGACGCCGCGTTTCGGGAAAGATATCTCCGGAGATGCATGAAGTTCGAGTTGGGCGATGCAGAAAAAGCCGGACTGGCGAGGTTCGGTGAGCTGCTGATCAAACACGGGCTTGGGCCAGTGCATCAACCGCGCTTTGTTGACTGAGCGATCTTGCCATTGGAAGCCGTTGCCGCCACACTGCGGTTGGTCGGCGATGCAACTTTGATTGCTGCAGCGCAATAGAGAATTGCAGGCGACCGGCCGACGTTTTCAAATCCATGCTCGAAGGCGTACGAAAACTGGTGAACCTTGACACGGTGTTGGACTCGCCACTGCCGCGGTCGTACACGAACTTTGTCGGGCGATGGCTGCTCAACTTGGTGGAAACGGTTCGGCAAGTGGGCGCATTTGCGCTGATCAGTTTGGGGGTGATGGTGACCCATTGGAACAGGGCAAAGACGGTCATCCATCCGCTGATTGCAAATCAGATTGCGTGGTCGGGGATCGGCCAGCTCCCGATGGTGACTTTCCTTGCGTGCGCCCTTGGCTTTGCGGTCATCGGCCAAACAGTAGCACTGCTGAGCCGGGTGGGAGCACACGATTTGATCGGCGTCGTCATGGTCACTGTTGTTGTGCGTGAGCTTGGGCCGATCGTTACCGCCGGGGTTGTGCTGTTGCGGGTTGGAACAGCGACCGTGATCGAGCTGGGCACGGCGCGCGCTTCGGGTGAGGTGGAAGCTCTCGAAGCGCTGGGGATTGACCCTGTTCATTATCTTGTGGTTCCGCGAATGATCGGCATGGCGACAGCGGTTGTGTGCCTGAGTGCATACCTCATTGTGGGGACTCTTTGCAGCGGGGGTTTGTTCGCCTTTCTGCAGGATGTACCGCTGGTCCCGGGCGAGTACTTAAAGCAGATCGTCCTTGCTCTGAGATGGGAAGATTTCGTGTTGCTGGCCCTCAAAGGTGTCATGTTCGGGCTGATTATCGCGACGGTGACATGTTTTCACGGGCTCGCCCGCCCGATTCAATTGACCGAGGTTTCGGTCGTTACCACGCACGCGTTGCTGACGAGCCTGATCCTTTGTGTCCTTGTGGATGCGGCTTTTCTTGTTGTTTATTTGTTGATGTGATTGGAACACGAGACCAACCATGCTACCCTGCGGGAAGACCAGGGGCAACCGTTGCCAAGATCGAACTTCGCGGAGCCGACATCGCTTCGACTGAAGACCTCGAAAAGGCGGTTGTGACAGGCGTGGATTGGGCGGTGCGCGCCGGCGAATTTTGGGTGATCAGCGGTTCGACTTGGTCCGGCAAAAGCCGGTTGCTCGAGACCGCCGCAGGTTTGACGCCGCCGATTCGAGGTGAGTATCTGCTTTTCGGCCAACCCCTCGCAAAGCTTCCGACGGACACAGCGGCCGCCCTGAGGCGCCGCGTCGGATTGGTTTTCCCCGACGGCGGCAGGCTGTTTCCACGGTTGACGGTGGCGCAAAACATTGGGTTGCCGATTTGTTATCATCGGGAATGCACGCTTGATGCCGCAGCACCTCGCGTGGCGCAGTTGCTGGCTGAAATGGGTCTGGTAACATACGCCAACTGGTCGCCGATGCGACTGAACAGAAGCTATCGTCAACGGATCGCATTGGCCAGGGCGCTGGCCATGGAACCGGAGGTGCTCTTGTTGGATAATCCCTTCAGCGGGCTCGACGTGGGCCATTTTGCATGGTGGCTGGAGTTCCTTGGCGCGCTCTTGTCGGGTCATCCACTCCTTGGCGGCAAGCAAATCTCGGTTGTAGTGGCGACGGATGATGTTCGGCCATGGCGGTCTGTGGCGAACCGGTTTGCCACAATCAAGGACAGCCGGTGGATGTTACTTGACGCGACATCCGACACCGCCCCCGGTGGCAACCCGGGGTTTTCTTAAATGCTCGCAGTCAAATCCAAACTCAGGTAAGGTCGATCTCAGTTGCAGGACCTTACGCCACAACTTCGAACCCGGCTCAGCCGCGTCGAGCGGGCAGTGGGATGTTTTGTCCTCATTGCGACGCTACTGTTGGCAACGGGTTTCTCCTATTACATCTATCACACCGCCAAAAGAAAAGGATGGTTCGACATCAAGGTTTCATACTGCACAACCCTGCCATACAGTGCGGCTGGACTCCGAGTGGGCGACCCGGTCAAGTTGATGGGATTCGACGTTGGCGAAATCACCCGCATTGATACTCAGCCGCCGGAAGATATTTTCAACGTTTACGTCGAATTCCGAATACGAAGCCCCTACTTTGGTTATCTTTGGACCGAGGGCTCGCGCGCACGAGTGTTGCCGAGTGATTTCATGGGCAACAGAATACTCGAGGTAACCAAGGGCACCAACGGCGTCCCAACCCACCTCACATGGGAAATCCGCGAATACACCGTCCGCGATGCCCTCGAGTTCCCCGAGCCGCACCGGAAAGCATTCTTGAATGCCATCAATCTCCCCAACCAAACAAATAACATCATTCCTCTCCAACCCATCGACCGCGACCATCTCCAGCAGCTCGTCGAAGCGGGTATTGACAGAGTCAAAGTCGTTGACCGCGCCGCAAACACCAAACAGGTAACAGCCGTCTGGAGTGTCATCTCGAATTGCTACCTGCCTTACAGCCCGAAAGCGAAGCCCTATTGGCTCCCGCCGGACGAAGCGCCCGCGCTAACCGAGCGCCTCGACATGATGTTGCAGGAAATCGACAGAAACCTGCCGTCGTTCTTCGCAATGACAAACCAGTTGACCCAAATCCTGACCAACGCCGCCCTGCTTACCGCGCACGCCGATCAACTGCTCGTTCAGTCACAACCGCTTCTCACCAATCTCACCGCAATCAGCGCCATACTCACAAATGCCGACGGCAGCCTCGGCCGATGGCTCCTCCCGCCGGACCTCTACGCGCAAACGCTCACAACTCTTTCAAACGCAAACGAAACACTCACCAACGCAAGCGCCACCCTCACAAACGCAAGCGCAATGCTTGTGACTGCAAATACAAACCTCGGCGCTTTAATAGCACAGCTCGAACAGCCGTTGCAGAATCTCTCGACCATCATCAGCAACCTCAACCTCCAAGTGCAGGCCAACACGAACTTCGTCACAACATTGCACGCGCTTGTCGCCCACACCGACGATCTCATTCAGGGGCTCAAACGCCATTGGTTGTTCCGCGGGGCCTTCAGGGAAAAACCGACAAACCCGCCGTCTGCAAAGCCAACAACCACACAAAGCCGCGATCCCAAAGGCGCAACCAGAATGCAGCAGTTGACACGCTGAATCGGCTTGCAGTACAGGCTTTTACCCGCCTCCCTAAAACGTGCGTATCCCCATGTGTATTCGCGCGACCTGAAGGCCAGACCACAATTCAACGGAATTAAGTTTTGGGGGCTTGGTCTGGTAAAACTGTGAGATTTCCGGGCCCGCATATTTAATACTGCTGCCAAGAAATCCGCTTTCCAGACTCAGAACTCCTGACCCCGAGGCTGTGACTTCAACTGCCGTGGAATTTTCCTGATACCACCGCGCCTGTAGCAGTATTGGAAATCAATGGGTTATACCCGGAATCCATCGCTTGGTGGTTTCAGGAACGGGCTCAGACTAATTCCACGGCCTCAGGAGACCTGAATCTGCCCCAGCCGAGCCGGGTCAATTCAGTTCAGCAACATCGAAACGGTGATGGCAGCAGCAAAAA
>Ga0078972_1007109_pt1 | contig 25440 bp, 21 predicted proteins | sample YelNatPaOPGAMG01_FD_67568 | JGI IMG/M metagenome (GOLD analysis project Ga0078972, IMG submission 67568) | Hot spring thermophilic microbial communities from Obsidian Pool, Yellowstone National Park, USA - OP-RAMG-01 (SPADES assembly) (version 2) | ecosystem: Environmental > Aquatic > Thermal...
GGGCTGTAGCTCAGTTGGCAGAGCGCTTGCATGGCATGCAAGAGGTCGTCGGTTCGACCCCGATCAGCTCCACCATTCAAAACCGCAGTAAATAAGCACTTCACGCCAAGCCGTAAAAAAATCACATTTTGTAAAAAAGGGGTGACATTTTGCCGGCTAAATAGGCAACATTGGGGACTCTATCTTTTAATTCCCCTTGTTGCAAAAGCGGGATTGCTTCGTCGCTAACGCTCCTCGCAATGACCGGACGGGGTCTTTGTTTTTAATTCCCCTTTTGTAAAAAAGGGGTGGCATTTTGCCTGAAAGGCAAAATGACGGGGTATTTTTAATAAAATATTCAACTAAAATTGGATTGTGTATTCCGATCTAACTGGAACTGTACGGCTTTTCCGTTTTTAGCTGGACACCCTGTTTATTGCAAACTAAAATTCCACTTTTTAATCCGCATCAGTTAATGGATTAATTGTTTTAAAACCAATAATTTTAACTATATTACAAAGATTATCATCGGCAGAAACAAAATACCAATCATCTTCGGAAATTAGACTAAAACATCCGAGATGTAATGCATCTAAAGTTCTAAGACCATGTTTTTTGCCGTATTTTTTTAATAAATTTTCTGATTCTTGCAGGATAGGATAACTTATATTCTCCACATTGAACTGAGCAATTTCCTCTTCAAAGCCTTCAACTGCCAAATTTAAAGAATATTCGTCTATCTCTTTGTTTCTGAATCTCCTGTATAAAGCGCTTAAAAACTCTAATTTACATAGATCTAATACGAAAACTTTATTGTTTTGGGAAGTTATAAGTTTTGTGACTTTTTCCGAGCCGTCTTCTTCGTGAAAAAATTTTACAAGTGCAGATGTGTCAAAGAATAGAATCATATCCTTTCTTCTCTCAGCAATACGATATCCTTTCCAAGAGAGCCCTTTATACTTTCAAGAGCCTTTCGCGCTTTTATATACGATAAACCGTTCTTTTTAACCGATTTTATTTGTACAGATTTTAATGCAATTATCATATCGTAAACTTTTATAATTTCGGATGGCTCCAAAGATTCTAATTCTTTTATGGTTTGGTCTTTTAATTTCATATTAATACCTCTAAAATTATTAATTTATATACTAAATATATTATTACATATAACAATTAAAGTAAATATCTCAAATTATTTGTAGGTAATTAGAGTCTGACGACTCTATTATATAATATGTAATAGGTCGTCGGTTCGACCCCGATCAGCTCCACCATTAAAAAAATTTTAAATCCCGTTTTTTCTTCCCTTATTCCGAGCTTTCCACCCTGTTTCTTCCGTTTTCTTTTGCTTTATACAGTGCTTCGTCTGCCCTTTTTACTATACTTTCGGCGGTGTCGCCGCGCCTATAGCCGGTTACTCCGAAACTGCACTTAACGTTAATTTTTGAGGAAAAACCGTATGTTTCTATCTTCAGCCTTAGTTTCTCGGCAAGTTCGACCGCTCCTTTGACGCCTATATTTTTCGATATTATCATAAATTCTTCTCCGCCGAACCTTGCAAAAAAATCATCTTTTCTTATATTCTGTTTAATTAAAAACGCAAGCTCGGAAAGAACCGAATCCCCCGCAGAGTGTCCAAATGTATCGTTAATTTCCTTAAAATGGTCTATATCGAACATTATCAATGAAAACTTGGCATTCGCAATCTTAAGCATCGCATTGCTTAAGTAATCTTCCAGCTTTGCATCGAATGACCTTCTGTTGGGAATATCGGTTAAACCGTCAAGCTCCGAAAGCTTTTTAAATACATCTTTTTCTTTAATCAAATTTAATTCGCTTACGACCCTGTCGCTTACATCGGTTATTATCATAAGACCCGTCCAGGCGTTTTCGAAAAATATAGTCGTCGAAATTATTTCTCCCCAGAATGTTTCGCCGCTTTTTTTCTTTACTTTCAAGGTGTATTTTGATTCAAACTGTTCGCCCTTGAGCCTTCTTTTAACGTTTTCCGACAAAAGAGATTTTTCTTCCTCTCTTGCCTCTACCAAATCAGGCGTATTCAAATCTTTGATAGTTTCCTCCGTATAACCGAGTATCTTTAATCCGAAAGGATTCATATAGATAAATTTTTCGCGGTACAAACCTATTATCGAAGGTGTATTGTCGCTTAATATTTTAAAAAATTCGACCGATTTTTTTAAAGAGTTTTCGTAATATATTTTTTCCGTTATGTCTTTAATTGAATCGATTAAAAATTCTTTGCCGTCAATTTCTATCGGCGCTATAGTAATTTCTACTCTTCTTACTTCGCCGTTTTTCAGTTTGTGGTTTATAATCCTTACAGTAGAATTTTCCGCCCCCCTGCTATAGACGTCTAATCTGAATTTTCTGTGTTCTTCCTCATCGGTTAATGCTATATCGGTAATTTTCATATCAGTCAATTCTTTCCTTGTCCATCCGTAAAATTTTTCGGCGGCTTTATTTGCATCTATAATTTTACCGGTGTTTATATCCATCAATAAATGTATAACAGGGCTGTTGTTAAACATATTTTTGAATCTCTGTTCGCTTTTCCTGATTTCTTTAAAAAATTTATTCAAATAAAATATGATGAGAATGCCCAGAAGTATGATTACGAACGTTCCGAAAATAAATGCGTATGCGGCAAAACGGACTAAATATACGAAACCGGCGGATATTTTACGGATAAACGCATATGTAGGCAAAACAGATTTATCCAGCGTATATTCGAGAAACATTCTTTCGGATAATTTTAAAGGCACAAACCCTGTATATTTAACAAATCTTTTGATTATAGGCTTTGAAACGTATTCCCAGTGGTAATAGGACTTTACGGCATATTCGGAAAAATATTTAGCATTGGAAAGCGATGATTTTTTTAATTTTACGGGGGTTTTAATGTTTAACAGTACAAATAATTTACTATAATCTTTATCGGTTTTTTTTATTTGAAAAGATAATTTTTCAAGATTTTTTTTGACTTTATTTTTATAGTTAAAGGGTTTATATGTTTCGTAAAAAACTACCCTTTTTACTAAAGTACCAGTCCGTGTTAAATCGTCGTTAATTACCGATACTTCTAATATTATTTTTGAATTTTCGCCTATATAGCTTTTTAAAGGTACAAACGTCCTATCGAAAGTTGCGGCGGCGGTTATTATCCATAAAATTATAGCCGCTATGCCGGCTGTAATTATTCTATTATTATTTAATTTTTTCATGAATTTAAGTCGATTTTTTTATGTCCGGATATGTCTAATTTTTCCATATGTTTTACCTTGTTTTACCTTGTTTTACCTTCTAAAAATTTATTTCCTCTCCGTAACCGGGCATATAAACGTTAAATCCTCTTTCTTCTAATTTGCCTTTATAAACGTTCATAACGTCTTCGTCGCCGTGAACGAGACAGACTTTTTGTGGCTTAAACTTTAAGGCGGTAATCCATTCTATAAGCTCTTTCTGGTCTGCGTGCGACGAAAAACCGTTTATAGTATAAATTTGGGCGTTAACTTCAAAATCTTCGCCGAGAATATGCACTTTTTTTTCTTTTTCCACTATTTTTCTGCCGAGCGTTCCTTTTGCCTGATAACCTACGAATATTACAGCGTTTTCTTTTTTCCATATGTTATGCTTAAGATGATGCAGAATCCTGCCGCCGTGAAGCATGCCGCTTCCGGCTATTATAATAGCCCTTTCGGATACTTTATTTATATTTTTCGATTCTTCTATATCTTTCACGATACTCAAATACGGAAAATCGAAAGGGTCGCCTTTTTTAAAAAGCGGAATATTGTCCTCTTTAAAATAAGAAAAATTTTGGACGAATATATTAGTAACGTTTAACGCAAGAGGAGAATCCAAAAAAACCCTGCATTTGGGCAGAAGCCCCTGTTCGTAAAATTCTCTGAGCATATAAAGTATATCTTGAGCCCTTTCCGTAGCATAGCTTGGAATTAAAACATTGCCGTTATTTTTAAAAGTTTCTGTTATCGCCGCCAAAAATTCATCCTTAGATTCCTTAAAACTTCTGTGGTTTCTGTCGCCGTAAGTCGTTTCGGTATATACTATATCAGCCTCGTCGGGATACTCGAAATTTCTGACTATAGGTTTTTCTTTGTTGCCGAGATCGCCTGAAAATATTGCCGATTTACCGTTTTTACCGACCTTCACGAAAGAAGAGCCGAGAATATGCCCCGCATCGCGCGCTTCGACTACAAAACCGTTTTTTAATTCATAAGGTTTCCCGTATTCTAAAATCGGGTCGAAATAATCGAAAGAATCCAGCACGTCGGATTCGTCATATAGAAGGCTCGGCTTTTTTTCGTTTCTTCTTAGCGCTTTTTTCAATTCGTATTTATAATTTTCGGACATTATTTTTCCGGTGTCCAAAAGCAACACCTTTGCAAGCTGATAAGTCGGCTTCGTGCATAGAATCCTGCCTCTGAATCCGCTTTTTACGAGATACGGAATCCTGCCGCAATGATCTATATGGGCATGCGTTAATATCAGATAATCGATGTCTTTTGGGTTAAAATCGAGTTTGTAATTTCTGTCTTCGAATTCCCTTTCCTGAAACAAACCGAAATCTATCATTACGCTCGAACCGTCTTTTTCGTCGGTTAACATGTGGCAACTTCCCGTAACGGCATCTATTTAAAAGTAAATAAATTAAAAGTAAATAAATCAGATGAAATTATAAAAATATCTTTAGCGTCGGCTATTAAAAGAGCTCTGTTGAATCAGGGAAATATTTTGAAAGCCGAGCATATAATATCCGAAAAAATGGACTTAAAAAAAGCGGCGTCCGCCGCTTTACTCCCCGATATTTCAGTTAACGCCGGAGGAATCTGGGCAAGGACGAAAAACGGATATCCGGTATTTGCTTCAGCCAACGGTATGAGGGAATTAATAGGACTTGCAGGTTTAACCGTTCCGATATACGACCCGAAAATATACGGCGAAATTTCGCTTGCAGGAGACAATCTTAAAGTTGCGGAATACAGACTTAGTTTGGCGCGCCTTTTCACTGCCGCCCGTATAACTCAATATTTTTACGGACTTATTTTGTTAAAAGACGAAATAAAAATAGACCGGAAGGCGTTAACCTCAGCTAAAAAAATTTTAACCGCCGCTAAAATAAGATATAAAGCCGGCAGTCTTCCGCGTTTCGATGTCGTCCAAACAGAGCTTATGACGGATAATATTCAAACTAATTTAGAAATTTTGAAATCTAAAGTAAAATCGTTTGAACGAATGTTCTTAATGGAGATATTTTACGGGAGCGTCAAACCGGCAAAACTTTCTTTATTTACCCCCGCTCCGCACACTGCCGGTTTCTATTACAATCTGCCTCCTTTAAACAGCCTTATTTCTAAAGCTATAAAAAAACAGCCGCTGATTAAAATAGTGCGCGCCGAAATTAATTCTGCAAATGCATCCGTTTCGATAAGCAAAGCCGGAAGACTCCCGAACATTCAGGGCGGCGCAGCATACGGGGAAGACACCGTAAATTCCTTCGACGCCCCTAATCTCGGATGGCAATTTTTCGTCATGCTTAACATTCCTATTTATAATTTCGGACTTCATAAAGATTATACAGATGCGGCTGATGAAAGGCTTATGGCGCTAAAATCCGCCGAAGCAGCAGTTAAATTATCCGTCCAAAAAAAGCTGGCAATCGATTACGGCAGGGCCTCCGCCTCAAAAAAGAAAATTTACGGAGCAAAAATTTTAGTCAAAAAATCGGAAGAAGTTTTTAAGATGACGAAAGAAGCTTATTTGGCAGGGGCTTTTAACGCTCTTGAATTGCAGACAGCCCAGAATAATTGGATAAAATCGCGTATAGAACTTGCTAAAGCCGTAAACGGGTTTTATTTAGCAATTTCTCAACTGGATATAGATATGGGAATAATTCCTTCCGGAGATGGAAAATTATGAGATTAAAAATTATGAAAAATGCAATTTTGATTTTAATTTTTATTTTAATTTTTACCTCGTGTGTCCTTTGCAGTATCGCTATTCCCTTTGCCTTTGCGGGTTCCGCAATGCACGTAAAAGTAGTCTATGCAAAAAAAACGTCTGCGGCAAAAAATATTTTCTCGCCCGGAAAAGTTTACAGCAACGGCAGGCAGGTTTTTACTGCTCCTTTTACCGGAAGGCTTATAGAATCTTTTGCTTTCCCAAAATTAGCCGCCGCCGGAACTGTTATCGCAAGGGTCGTGAATCCGGGCTTATACGCAAAGATAATTTCTGCTCGGTCTGAGGTAAAATACGCAAAGCTCAAGCTTAAAAGAGAAAAACTTTTATTTAATTACGGGGTTGCGGCAAAGAAAGACGTACAGACAGCGGCTTTAAATCTGTCTAACGCATATTCGTCTCTTCGCTCCTTGGAATCTATCGACCGCGAAGGTCTCCTTATTTCACGCTTTAAAGGAACCGTACATTATCTTGCGGCTGACGGCGCGATTGTTGATGCGGGAAGCCGGATTGCGGTATCGAACGGCAAAGGATTTCCGTGGGTCAAAACATACGTAACGCCCTCTCAAAGTTTTAATCTTTACGATAATATGACGGTCGAAATAAAAAAAGGGCGCATTAAGGAAAACGGCGTGATAATTTCTATCGGCGGCAATGCCTCTCATAACGGTCTTGTGCCTGTTTATATCAGCCTGCCTAAAAATTCACGTTTATTGCCGGGAGAATGGGTTAACCTTCGTTTTGCCGAATCTTCCGCCGCAGCCTTTTCTCTGCCGGAAAGAGCGGTTGTTATGCATAAAGGCGAAACGTCCGTATTTGCCGTAATAAATAACAAAGCGCAGGCAGTTTTAATAAAAGTAATAGGACGGAAAGGCGGCAGGATATACGTTAAGGGGGATATTAACTCTGCCGAACCCATAATAATATACCCGGTTACGCGGATTAAATCCGGTATTGCCGTGGAGATAAAACATTGAAAAGATATCTTAATTTTCTTTTAAAAAATAAGTTTTCGATAATTCTTCTTTCGTTAATGTTCATAGGCATAGGCTGGTTTTATACGCGCAATATGCCGGAAAGTATTTTCCCCGACGTTAATTTTCCGAGGGTTTCAGTTTTAGTCCACAGCGGCAGACTGCCCGTAAAATTTATGTTAATACGGGTGACTAAGCCTCTCGAAGCCGCGGCGGAAGGAGAACAGGGTGTCCGGCTCGTCCGCTCCCAGACGGGCAACGGCATATCTAAAATCACCGTTTATTTTCAATCGAATATAAAACCGCATATAGCCTATTTAATGCTTGAATCCCGCCTGAATCAAGTGGCATTGCCTCCGAACAGCAAGATTAACGTCAGCTTAATGTCTCCCAACGTATATCCTTTTGCCGAATATGCGCTTGTTTCTAATCGGAAGAATTATAACAGTTCGGATATGATGTCGGTTTTTGCCTTTAAAATCAGACCGGCTTTACTCTCGGTTAAAGGAATTTATCGGATTGAAGGGACAGGGCGCGGCTGGCCGGAGGTCGGAATAAACTTAAATCCGCTTCGTCTTGCCCAGTATCATATCAGTCCTGAAAAAATCGTAAAAATACTAAAGTCGTATCAGGGACCCTTTTTTTCGGGAACGCTGAATGAATACCATAAACAATTCGTAGTCGCGACCACCCCGCGTCCGGCGGATATAAAAGACCTGTTAAATCTTATGATTCCGGTAAGTCATACTCTTCTGCCTTTAAAAACATTAGGCAGGATAAATATAATCTCTCCGCCTTTAATTCGCGAAGCCGCAGTAAGCGGCTACCGCCATGCCCTTCTTATCGATATTATGCCGGATTTAAATATAAACACCGTTAAAGTCGCCGGAAATATCGGACGCCGCATTAAATCTTTAAACAGCCGCCTCCCGAAAGGCATGAAGATAGTTTCCGTTTACAACACAAGCAGACTTATCCGGTCAAATCTGAAAGACGTATGGATTGCGCTGATTCTTGGCGGCTTGATAGCTTTGTTTACGGTTTTCCTCTTTTTAAGGCGTATGGACGGCGCTCTTATAGCCCTCGCAGTAATACCCGTTTCGGTATCTTTAACGGTCATTATTCTCAATGCCTTAGGCTTCGGTCTTAATATTATGACGCTAGGCGGCATTACCGCCTCGATAGGAGCTATGATAGACCACGCAATAGTTATCGTCGAGAGGGGTTTTCATAAGATGAAAGGAGAAACGCAAAGCGATGAATCAGCGCTTGAACGAGTCGGAAAAATTCTTCCTCTCATGACCGCGGCGACAATAACTTCTTCTATTGTTTTTATACCGCTAATCTTCATACACGGAACGCTGGGACTTCTTTTCAAGCAGATGGCTCTTTCGATAGTGGTGGCTTTAATAACATCCCAGCTTGTTGCCCTGACCGTTACGCCGGTCCTTACGATAATGCTTGCGAAAAGAAAAAATATCGGCGGTAAACTTAAATTCTATAAAAAAAATAGGCTGAGAAAAATATACGGGCATATACTTGTGAGGGGTATGCGTTCCCCGTGGCTTGCATTGCCGATAATTTTTTTGTTGGCGGCCGCAATTGTTATAACCGTTATTTTACTGCGGACGGCTTTTTTACCGAAATGGGATGAAGGAATCATTGTGGTTCCGTTCAGAACGCCGGTGGGAAGCAGTGTCGAAAATACTTATAAAGTCGGCAGATATCTTATGCGCATTGCCGGAAAAAACGCTAATGTAAGCAAAGTATCGCTTGTCGTCGGCAGAAGCTTAGACCATGATTATTCTACTCCCAATAAAGGCGATTTAACCATACTTTTAAAGAGAAACCGCCAAGAAACTACGGAAGAGGTAATGCGCAAACTATACGCAAAATTTCATAAAGCCGCTCCGAATCTTATAGTATTAAACTTATCACAGATGATGGTCAATCGTCTCGGAAACTTATCCGGTTCCCATGCGCCGTTAGAGGTGCTGCTTTTCGGAAAAAGCTCTAAAATACTAAGAAGATACGGCGCAATTCTGGCAGGTAAGTTAAAAAAATCGCGCTATTTTCAGTATGTCGATTTCAAATCTCCTTCGGCAGGACCGGAAATAACCTTGACGCCGTCCGATTACGCCGCGATTTACGGTATTTCACCGCCGGTTATCGCCGATAAAGTTAAAAGATTATTATGGGGACAAAGAGCCGGCTTTTTGCTGTACGGCGAACAGGTACTGCCGGTGCGCGTATTTATTAAAAGGAAATACGCCTCGGTGTCCGAGCTGAAAAACTGGCCTTTTACCCTTAAAAACGGAACACATACGAGATTAGATTATATTTCTAAAATACGCATCAAAAAAGCCGTTCCTTTTATAACCCACCAGAATATGGCTCCGTATGCCTATATCTTCATCCGTCCGATAAAAGGCGAAGGTCTTTCGGCGGGAGCGGCTAAAGCCCGCTCGATTATCAACTCTATGCATCTTCCTCCGTCCGTTACCGCCTCAATCGGAGGATACTATCATTCCCAGGTAAAAAGTTTTAAAGAGATGGCTGTCATGCTTACTTTTGCGCTTATCCTTATATTCGTCTTTTTCGGTTTTCAGTTCGCAAGCCAGCGCGCGGCAATAGCATCTATGGCGGCTATTGCGCTGTCGGGAGCAGGGGCGCTTGCCGCCCTTTTAATAACGCGCATAGAACTTGACAGCACGGCATTCCTCGGAATTCTTTTAGTTTTTGCTATTTCTACCAATAACGCTATTCTTATATTCGCAAGGTCGAGGCAGATAAGCGGCGCGGTTAAAACGTCTCCAAGTCCTTCTTCTGTTTTTCTTGCCGCCAGAGAACGCCTCCGTCCGATACTTATGACTATGCTTGCCGATGTTTTCGGTTTTTTGCCGCTGGCTATAGGCATAGGAAGAGGCACGGATCTCCTAAAACCTCTTTCCGTTGCGGTTATGGGCGGATTGTTAATATCCGTTTTTATGTCTTTGTGGCTTGCTCCCGTTATATACGCAGGGCTTTTTGTAAAGAAAAATAAAATAAAAATGGAATAATTTTTATGCAAAAAAAAATTTCGGTTGTGGTAAAAACAGGTTCAAAAACTGAAAGCTATGAAATATTAAACGACGGAACACTGAAAATTTCGATAAAAGAACGTCCGGTAGAGAACAAAGCAAACGAAGCGGTCATAAGAAAAATCGCCGAAATTTACGATAAGCCTAAAAATAAAATTACCATAAAAACCGGTTTGAAATCTAAAAATAAAATAGTGGTAATTGAGAGTTAAAGCTTATATCGTTAGCTTATATCGTTAACTTATATCGTTAACTTATACATTTTTCTATTATCTCGTCGAAAGCCGAAACATCGGGGTTAATCCCTTCATATGCGACGGCTCCGGCTTCTTTCAGCGCGCCGATGAAATCTTCGCCGGAAACATAAACGGTATTAGACGGTTCTACAACCTTTCCTCTTATTACGACACAGGGTCCGTCGGGGTCGTTTTTGTCTTTATACTCTGACGGAATTACGGAAATTTTAACGTTTTTAAAAGTGGAAATGATAAGCCATACTACGGAAGAATACATTTTGCATCTTCCGTGGGGCGGACACTTCGTAATAATTTTTACTTCTACGGGTTCCATTTTTTCTTCCTCCATTTATATGTAATCGCCTCAAATTTATAATTACGGTTTAAACACGTAAAATACGCCTACAAAAACTAACAGAACCATAAGTATGTATTTTAACATTTTTTCGTCTAAATGCCGAGAAATTTTCGGACCTATTATCGAACCGATTATAACGCCGGCTAATGCCGCCGTCAGAACAGGAACGATAACGGGCACCCCCATTCTTATATAATTAGTCACGCTGGTTAACGACGAAATTAAAACTACCAGAATGCTTATTCCCGCCGCTAAAAAAATCGGAAGACCGATAACGTCCGTAAGAAACGGAACTATCAGAAATCCGCCCCCCACACCGAAAACAGACGATATCGCCGCTATTAAAAACCCTGCGGCAAATAAAACGGCAGGCTGAACGGAGTAATTCCTGTCTGCGCACCTAAAATCGATTTTCTTAACGGAAAATTTTGCTATCGAAGGAATATTGGGCTTGCCGTTTTCCCTTGCCGGAACGGCATCCGCTCCGCCTTCTTTTTTACTCTGCCCTGTTTTTTTCTTTCTCTGCTTTAAAATATTGTAAATCATTAAGGCTGTGACTAAAAATGTCAGGTAGCCGAAAAGATATTTAAAAGATTTAAGTTCGGAAAGATAGCTCTTGGAAAACCATGAGCCTAATAATATAGAACCGGAAATATAATAAATTAAACTTTCCATAAACTATTCCTCCGATTAATAATGCATTTAATTGCATTTTATAAGCGTAAAATATGCTTATAAATCCGAAGAATTTGATTATGGGGAAGCCGACCTGACTCCCGAAATTATTCAGTTAACATACATATATATAATTTATAACCTTAATAGTTTCGTTTTTTTAAATTTATTTTAAATAATATCACAAATAAAAAATAAATAAAAAATCAATTGATTTTAGAATAATAATTGACATTGCCGGTAACGGGTGATATGCTTTTACTATGTATATAGTATGCAATATTAATATAAAAAGCCGATATGAAAATAAATAATTTTTTTTCCGCTAAAAAATATAAGATTTTGCTGTTTTTCCCTCTTGCCGCTATCGCAATTTCTTATCTTATAGGGGCTGTAGATATCAGCTATATGTTTAATATCCCGATGATTATGTCCCCGGTGCAGGCTGGAATGCCTATGCAGATGCATATGCCTATGCAGATGAAACAGCCTTTTTCAAAAATAAACCCCCTGCACCGCGATAAGTTAAATTTGCAATCTTACATAACTTGCGTAGAATGCCAAAATTTACCGACCGTTTATCGGCCGAAACTGCTTTATTACGGAATTATTATTAAAACAGCCTCATTTGCGGAAAAAATATACGTTAAACATCTTTCTTCCGATATTCCTCACCCTCCTCAAAACCTTTTTATTTAATTATTAAACAGCCGATCTTTGTTTTTAAATTAAATTAAATTAAATTAAAAGAAGAGCGTTTAAAATTTCGCGTCAGCTCGATTTAGTTGAATATTTTATTATAAATACCCCGTCATTTTGCCTTTCTAAAGAAAGGCAAAATGCCACCCCTTTTTTACAAAAGGGGAATTAAAGACAAAAACATCACTGCCGTGTATATTGCAGGAGGAATGCCACCCCTTTTTTACAAAAGGGGAATTAAAAGCAAAAACCCCGTCCTGTCATTGCGAGGAGCGTTAGCCAATATCCTGTCATTGCGAGGAGCATTAGCGACGAAGCAATCTCGCTTTTACAAAAGGGGAATTAAAGACAAAAACCCCGTCCTGTCATTGCGAGGAGCATTAGCCAATATCCTGTCATTGCGAGGAGCGTCAGCGACGAAGCAATCTCGCTTTTACAAAAGGGGGAATAAAAGACAAAAACTCCGTCCTGTCATTGCGAGGAGCGTTAGCGACGAAGCAATCTCGCTTTCGCAAAAAGGGGAATTAAAGACAAAAACCCCGTCATTCAATAGCAGGCGAAATGCCGCCCCTTTTGAAAAAAAAAGAACTGACGCGTAATTATGAACGCTCCAATTAAAGAGGTTTATTTACAATGAAAAAAACTTTTGTATCCATGTTTGTTTTAATATTGCTTGCCCTTTCGATATTTATCAATCCGGTTAATAAATCATACGGGTATAAGTATAATAAACATAATAAGCATAAGAAAAAAACAGCGGATGTTTTATCCTTGGATATGCTTATAAAAAATTCTTTGAAAAATCCTAATATAACCTCGTCTGCGATTAAAACCGAAGGACAAAAAGAAGAAATCATAATTGCAGATGCCCTTCCCGAACCGGTTGCAGGTTTCGGATTAACCGATGCGAACGGATTTAACAATCCCGAAATCGGGGTCGAGTCAATGAGCGATATAGGTTTCAGCATAAGTCAAATGATACCGTTTCCTTCAAAACTTAACACAAAAAGCCGGATCAATAAATATTCTTATAAAGCGTCTAAAGAAAAAACACGCGCCTTAAAGGTCGATACGGTTTATTTGGTTAAAGCGGAATACTATGAACTTGCTTTAATAGAAAAGCAGATTCATATAATAAAATATGACAGAATGCTTTTAAAAATCATCCTAGGTTATATCTCGCAGAAATACGGAATCGGAAAAGCCTCTGCTCCCGCGTACATAAGGACGATGCTTGAGGATTCCGCTTTAAATGCATCGCTGTTTTCTTTAGATAAAGCCGAATCAAAATTGATTTATCTGTTAAGCGAGCAGTCGGGGTTAAAAGAGTCGTTAATTAAATCCAGACAGGCAATATTGCCTGGAATAAAAGGGGTTAAATCATCAATGCCCGGATACGAAACAATTATTAAAGAGGCTTTTAAATTTAATCCGGATTTAAAATCGCTAAATTACCTGCATAAAAAATCGAATAAAGAACTTGTTCTTGCAAAAGAAAGCTATCTGCCGGACTTTTATTTAAAGGCCGGTTACGGCGACAGATACTCTATGGTACCGGTTTTATCGGCATCGGTAGGGTTATCGCTTCCTTTATATTTTAACGGTTATCAGAAGCCCTTAATCAATAAGGCGGAAAAAGACGTTATTTCATCCGTTTATAATATCAGCTGGGAAAAATTGAGGATAATAAAAAATGCCAAGGCATCCTTAAAAGATATGAAGGAAGATTATAATAATTACGAGTTATATAAGAATCTGTATGTTCCCGAGGCGAAACTTCTCTTTAAATCGGAGTTGTCATCTTTCAGAGTGCAAAAAACAACAGGTTTTTCGCTCCTCGACAGTTTCAGGAAATTGGTCGATTCGGAATTTGAAAAAGATATTTACAGGTCAAAATTTTTCACTGATAAAGCAAGTCTTGAATTAATAGAGGGTAAGATTCGATAAAAAATAACCGTAAGGGAAATTTTTTCTGAATTACCGCCTTTACGGGAATAACGGTTGATAATAGGAGAAATAAAAATATGAAAACTAAAAATGTTTTAATCTTTTTGACAGCTTTTATCTTCGGAAGCCTTATAACATTTTTGATTATAAGGAATAAGGGTGCGGCGCATCCGGCTAAAAACAGCTCAAAACCGAAAATGAAAATGGCTAAGGGCGGAATAATGGTTAATAGCGCCCAGAGACAGCTTTACGGCATAACCGTCGGAAAAGTAAAGCTGATTAACCTAAATAGGAAAATAAGAACTATAGGCGAGGTTACATACAGCGCTCCTCTCCTGAAAAATATAACATTAAAATACAGCGGTTATGTTAAACGCCTTTTCGCCAATAAACCGGGGATGACCGTTTATAAAGGAGAACCTCTTTTTACCGTTTATAGCCCTGAGTTGGTTAACAGCGAAAATAATTTTTTGCTTGCCTACAAAAATTACAAAAAATTAAAAGATTCTAATTTCGGTTTCGGAAAAAAAGAGGCTAAGGGATTCCTTGATTCTTCGATTTACAGGCTTAAACTGTGGGGAGTAACGGCACATCAAATAAACGAATTAAAAAGCGGAAAATTGATTAAAATTAATACAACCGTTTATTCGCCCGTTAGCGGTGTTTTATTAAAGGAAAACATTTTGCCGGGGGACTATTTTAATGCCGGAAAACCGCTTTTTGAGCTTGCAGGCTTAAACCGCGTGTGGATGAATATCTGGGTTTATGAGAAGGATATATCATTTGTAAGAAAAGGTGATACGGTTAAAACAAGATTTAACGTCTATCCGGGAAAGGTGTTTTCCGGAAAAATTTCCTTTATTTATCCGTATCTGTCTAATGCAAAAAGAGTAATCGAAGTAAGGCTGGTTTTTAATAATCCGAAAGGCTATTTAAAACCGGGTATGTACGGAAATGCGGATATTTTTGTCAGAGGCGAAAAGACCCTTGCGGTGCCGGTATCAAGTGTTTTAATAACGGGAGGCAAGCCGCTCGTCTTTATTTATAAGGGAAAAGGTTATTTTACTCCCGAATATGTGACGATAGGACGCCGGGCAAACGGATATTACCCTGTATTGTCCGGTTTGAAAAACGGCGAAAGAATAGTTACATCGGGAACATTTCTTATGTCTGCAGATTCGAATCTTTCGCAAACGACAGGCTCTATGGCAGGTATGCCGGGGATGTAAAATAATTTTTTAAAAATATAAAATTAAGCATTGTTAATATCGGAGAATATTTATGATTAATAAGATAATAGATTACTGTATAGCTAATAAGTTTTTGGTTTTTGTTTTTATGATTTTTTTGGGATTGGGCGGAATTTACGCAATGTATAATATAAGGCTTAATGCCCTGCCCGATATCGCTCCTTCGGAGGTTATCATCAAAACTGACTGGCCGGGACAGCCTCCGAATATAGTTCAGCTTCAGGTAACCTATCCGATAGAAACCGCTTTAATTTCCGCGCCTAAAGTCAGAGAGGTAAGGGGCAGTTCTATGTACGGAACATCATTTGTAACCGTTGTGTTTAAAAGGGGGACTTCTTTAGGCTGGGCGAGGGCTCAGGTATTAACTTATCTATCGCAGGCAAAAAAACTGCTTCCGCCCGCGGTTACGCCGGTTTTAAGCCCTTATGCCAACGGAGTAGATTGGGTTTATCAGTATGCGATAATAGATAAGGCGCATAGCCAAAGTTTAGCCGATTTATACTCTTTTCAGCAATATTTTTTAAGGTATAATTTAGAAACTGTTCCCGGCGTCGCTCAGGTGGCAACTTACGGAGGATTTTACAGAGAATATCAGATTACGTTGAATCCTAAAGCGATGCAGTTTTACAATTTATCATTATCCCGGGTCATTGACAGCATAAGGGCGTCTAATGCGGATACAGGGGCAAGGGTTATAAATTCGTCTTCCGGCGTAAGCCATTTAATTTATGTCAAAGGTTATCTTCATAATCTAAAACAGATAAGAAATATAGCAGTCGGAATGTCGTCGAATCATATTCCCGTTTTAGTCAAAAATATCGGAACGGCGGAAGTTGTGCCCGCCTCTACGCGCTCTATTTCCGATTTAAACGGCAACGGACAGGTAATAGGCGGCGTGGTAATAAAACAACAGGGTTCTGATACTTTGAGGGTTATTAACGCAGTGAAAAAAAGGCTTAAATCGCTCAAAGGCTCGCTTCCTAAAGGGGCAAAGATAATTACGACATATAATCAAAACACCCTGATTCACCGCTCTATTTCCACCCTTAAAACCACGATACTTATGATAGTTTTAATAGTAGTTTTCGTTATAATGCTGTTTCTGTTTCATTTAAGGTCGTCATTAGTTATAGTAATCATGATTCCGTTTGCTATTCTGGGGTCTTTTTTGTTGATGTATATGCTTCACATAAGCGCAAATATAATGTCTTTATCTGGTATAGCCTTGGCAATAGGCGCAATGACCGATTCCGCGATAGTTATGATAGAAAATTCCCATTCCCATCTCGAAATTTTAGAAAATCATCCCGAAATTAGCCCTTATGGATATATGGAAGATAAAGATGAGGCAAGAAAATCAGCTATTGTAGAATCCGCTAAAGAAATGGGTAAACCTTTATTTTATTCCCTTATTATTATTGCCGCCGGTTTTTTGCCGATTTTCTTTTTAAACGGACAGGTCGGGGCGCTATTCAAACCGCTGGCTTATACCAAAACATTCTCGATGATTTTTGCCGCCGTAATTTCCGTTATATTTGTCCCCGTGCTTATGATTTATCTCATTAAAGGCAAAATAACGCCGCTCGAGAAAAACCCTATAAACAGATTTTTAGTTTTTGCATATTCGCCTTTATTAAAATTTGTTATGAAATATAAAACATTTTTTTTAATTTTGCTTTTAGGCATTTTAGTCAGCGGTTATTACGCTTACAGCCGGCTCGGTTCGCAGTTTATGCCTGAATTAAACGAAGGTACGCTTTTATATATGCCTTCTTCAGTCCCCGGTTTTTCATATACCGACGCGGCTCAGCTTTTGCAGGTGGAAGACAGGATAATCAAAAAATTCCCTGAGGTTAAAACGGTAACCGGAAAATCCGGGCGGGCAGACACGGCATTTGACCCCGCGTCTTTAACTATGACGGAAACGACGATTGTTCTGAGAAGACGGAAATACTGGCCGGCAGGGATGACGGTTTCAAAACTTATAAATAAATTAAACGGGGCATTAAAAATACCCGGGCTTGAAAATGTCTGGACTATGCCTATAAAAAACAGGATAGAAATGACTTCCGCTGGACTGAGAACGCCTATAGGGATAAAAATATACGGTTCGGATGTAAAAACGATTCAGAAATTGGCAGAAAAGGTGTCCGGGGCGGTTTCAATGGTTAAAGGCACGCTTAGCGCCTATGCCGAAAGGGTGTATAACAGGCCTTATATCGTAATTAAGCCGAAACCGCGGGCTATGGGTTTTTACGGCATTACGCTAAAAAGTATAAATGAGGCGGTGGATGCTTCCGTTGGCGGCAAGACTATAACTACCGTTTATAACGGTTTAGCCCGTTATCCGCTTTCTGTCAGGTATCCTTATTTATACAGAAATAATTTAAAATCTTTAAGGAATGTGCTGGTTAAAACCGATAACGGGTTTATTCCTTTAAAAGAACTGGCAGACATAAAATATGAGTTGGGACCTTCTTTCGTATCGTCTCAAGGCGGGATGCTCGACGATACGGTCGATATAACTTTGAATACTCAAAATATGGTTTTGTGGGCTAAGAATGCTAAAAATGCGATTAAAAAATATGTTAAATTCCCCAAGGGCTATACTTACGTCATAAGCGGCGAGTACAAATCCCTTAAAAGGGCAAACAATAAACTTATGCTAATAGTCCCGCTTACCGTATTTATTATTTTCCTTTTAATATATTTTAATTTTAAATCCGTTCCGCTTTCACTGCTGGTACTCCTCTCTATTCCTTTTGCGTTGGTCGGCGCATTCTGGTATCTGTATTTAATGCATATAACCATGTCTATTGCCGTGTGGGTCGGCGTAATTGCCGTTATGGGCGTTTCGACGGAAATAGGCTTAGTTATGATTTCCATACTGGAACTGACTTTTCATAATTATTACGAAGAAATAGATGAAAAGGCGAGGGGCGGCAGAAAATCTGAACCTGTAGAAAGTTCGGAAATAGAGGAGATTGTTATCAAGGGCTCTATAATAAGGCTTCGCCCTATCGTAATGACCGCAATGTCCATTATAATGGGTCTTTTGCCGGCAATGTTTGCCTACGGAACAGGGGCAAGAATGACTAAGTTTATTACTTCTCCTATGATAGGAGGCATGATAAGCAGCACATTGTTAAATCTTTTTTTGCTTCCGGTTTTTTATTTTATCTGGAAAAAATTTGAAATAAACTCGAGCCGAAACCGATCGGGAAGCAAATAGAAAAGTTTAACTCCGGATTTCCGCAAAATAGGAAATCCGGAGTTATTTAGCATCGGAAATTCTTAGGCAGTTTCTAACCCTAATCCCGATTTAGAAATTATTTTAAGAAATTCCAATATCCCGTCATTGCGAGGAGCGTTAGCCAATATCCTGTCATTGCGAGGAGCGTTAGCGACGAAGCAATCTAATGCGAGATTCATCGGACACGTGGTCCGATATGCTTCGCTCGCAATGACATTATTAAGTAATGTTAATCTATACAATTCTAAATCGGGATTTGGGTCTAAATCTGAATTTGGGGAAATACGTTCGAGATGATATAATAGTTTATATAAACTATTTAACTAAAATTATATTAAAATTTTACGGAGGATTTAATGTCTGGATTAGAAAACAGTTTTTTTACGCCCAATGTTCCATTTTTGGTTGCCTTTTTGGCAGGTTTTTTTTCTTTCGTAAGTCCTTGCGTATTTCCGTTGATACCGTCCTATCTTTCATATATCTCGGGGTTTTCGGTAACAGAACTTACGGAAGGAGACGGGGAGAGCAGAAAAAAGGCAAGAATGGCCGCGCTTTTCCATTCTGTTTTATTTATAGCAGGGTTTACGGCAGTATTTGTTCTTCTCGGCATATTCAGCTCCACTCTGGCAAGTTTTATTAAATCCCTTTGGGTTATGAGAATCAGCGGTATAGTCGTAGTTATTATGGGCATATATATTACGGGAATTTTAAATAATTTAAAGGTATTTTCTTTTTTAAACAGAGACGTGTCCTTTAACTTGAAAAACAGACCTGCCGGCATTGCCGGTTCGGTAATTATAGGCGCTATTTTTGCGGCGGCATGGACTCCGTGTATAGGTCCCATACTTGCATCTATTCTTTTTATAAGCGCTTCGCTTCACAATATTTACGAAGGCGCTTATCTGTTATTTATTTACTCTATGGGGCTGGCGCTTCCGTTTTTTATAAGCGCAGTGTCGTTAAACCTGTTTTTGACCGCATTTAAAAAATTTAAGAAATACATAAGAGCAGTGCAGATTATAAGCGGGATTTTATTAATTGCCGTAGGGATTTTGATATTCTTTAACTATCTTTCGGTTATTTCTTTGTATTTCGGCAATACGTTTCATTACAATATACCGTACAACGGGTAAGTAAAATATAATTCTTCTTTATTGAAAACTTATTTTTAAAGCCGGAATCGGTAAAATCGATTATTTATCAATGCGGCATAAAAATTCCAATCGCTGTTATAATTACACTTTTGCAATATCTTTAAATTAAAAGAATTAATGAAATAAATTATAAATATACGGTATCTTCTCGAAATCCAGTTTTCAAAAAAAGTAAAATATAATCCCTTATATGGCGGGTAATTAAAAAGTTGTGCTTTACATGGTTATGCCCGTTTTCTCCAAGATGTTTGGCATATTCGGGATTTTGCAGAATCTGCTTTGCGTATAAAGCGGTTCCTTCTATTGTTCTGGATAAGAGTCCCGAATATTTGTGTGTGATTTGAAGCGGTATGCCTCCGACCGCCGATGCTATAACAGGCTTAGATTTCCATAAGCCTTCGGAAACGGTAAGACCGAAGCCTTCCTTTATGGATTTTTGCAATATTACCGTTGACGCTCTCTGAAGAGCGTTTATTTCGATATTGCTTACCGGAGGAAGATTTAAAATAAATATATCTTTATCTGCGCCCGCTTTTTCGATAACTTCATTATAAACTTCAGTGGCTTCCGGATCGTCCGACGCCGCTCCGCCGGCAAGAACAAGCTGACAATCGACGTATTTTTTAACAAGCCTGTAAACATCGATTACGCCGAGAGGGTCTTTTAACCTGTCGAATCTGGAAACCTGCGTTATAATATTTCTTTCCGGGTCTATTTTAAATCTCGACAATACTTCATTTATAGTTTCGGCGGATAAATCTTTATTTTTATCGGAAAGAGGGTCTATAGACGGCGAAATTAATATCTGAGGTATTTTAATCTTTTTTGCAAACAGCGGAGACGAAAAAACCGAATAATCGTATTTTTCTATAAATTTTTTTAAAAAATTAAAAGTCTTAGTATTAGCCGAACTCAAATCTATATGGCATCTCCATATAAATTTTTTTTCTTTAAAGCCGTCTTTGTCTTTTATCTTTATTAATCCTATAGGCTGAGGATCATGTATGAATATAATATCGCCGATAAGATTGATTTCATTTAAGTTTTCTTCCGTAATGTCAAGAAAATGCTTAAAATCATCATCCGATATATTTTCTTCTACGCCGTGAAGCGAATTATGAATTTTTTTAGTTATTTCGAAAAACTTTTCTCCGCCTTTTATAAAATCCCATCTGGCGTCAACACCGACTTCTTTCAGGAGAGGCACCATTCTGGAAAGAATTTCGGCGACGCCGCCCCCTACCGGAGTGGAATTTATATTTTGAATAATTTTACCGTTTAAATAAGAACCTAATTTCTCAATTTCTTCTATCGTTTCTATGCCTGCAATATCTGCATAATCCTTTATAGATCTCATTTTATTATCCTTTTAGATGCTATTATTATTTTTATTTATTTCTAAATAATTCAGCCGTATTTAAATATATTTTTCTGCATATTTTATTATCTGTCCTTTAAGGCTGTCCATCGTAAAGGAATAAGGGTCGAGACTCTGAATTTTAAGGGCTAAATCAGGAAGTTTAAGTTCGTTTTTAATCCACACCGAAAAATCGTTTAATCCAAAACTTAATCTAAAATGGGATTCAAAAAAATGATAATAGACGGAAAAAATACTAATGTTTTTTAAGATATCGTTAAACTCTTTTAAAGTATATGCTTCTTTCCCTGTGGACATAACAAAAGTAACGGCTTTCATAAAATTAAATCTTTCATTTGCTTCAACCTTCCTTGTCATAGAATTTTTTTTAGAGATAAAAACCGAGAGTCTTTTTATAAGTTCCTGTTTATAATCCGCCACAGAATTATAATTAAACATGTCGATGCCGGATATCTCTTCCCCAAGCAATTTTTCTCCAAGAGTATATATAATCCAGTAAGCAAAATCGTTTGGCGCATCAGGAACAATGTAATGGTGCTGTATAAGATAATGATGCGTATGGTAGTATATAATCGAGTCGTCTGCCTTTTTTATACCGTCTAAAAGTTCTTTTAAGTTTAATGCATAAATCCCGGTAAGTTGAGGCAAAGTAAGTCGCGTATAAAATTTAAACGGGTATTTTGCTCTCGTTTCCATTTGTCTTTCCCCTTTTCATTTTTAATACAAAAGTCAATATTAAATCTCTAACCGGATCGTCGTATAGTTGAGGACTGTAAACTTCGACCGCAACAAAATAGCTGGACAAAGAAACATCTATCACCCTGATAACCGGAGACGGATTTTTTTCTATTAGATCGCCTATAATTTTAGAGTCGTTTTCGGAAATACCGGCATAATTTCCGCTCAAGGTTAAATAATCGTATAATTCGTTTCTAAAGTTTTCAAAATCGGTTTCTTTGTCTAATTCAAATCTTACCCTTACCAATCTTCTTTTCGTATTATCGTAATTCGTTACTAAAGCCTGCATTAAAATATTATTTGGCGACTTCATGGTAAAACCGGAGTCTTCTAGAATAGTCGTAAAAAGCATATTTATATCTTTAATTACGCCTGTATAACCAGGTTTTGCGGCTTCATGCTGATAAGTGGACATAAGCAATCCATACTGCCAAGTAACTATAGTAATTCTGTCTCCTATCTTAAAAGGTTTGCCGAATAATATTATAAAGCCTGCAAGCAGATTGGATAAAAACGACTGCGCCGCTATTCCGAATATTACGCCTATAAAAGTAGCGCCTAAAAGAATATTCGATATATCGATACCGAGAGTAGTAAAGATAAAAAGAACAAGAATAAAGTAAGCCGTAAAACTTAACAAAAATCTTAAAAACCCCGCCTTGTCTTCCGATACATAGCCGCTTAATATTTTATACGAGCTTTTCTGGATTATTTTTATCGCTAAAATACCGAAAATAGTTATAAATATTGCCTCTATAATGGAAAAATAACCTTTAGGAATCATATTTTTAGAAAAATATCTCGAATAAAAATGTATAACGTAAAATAAGACAAAAAACAAAAAACCTAAAAGGGCTATGGGTATAATAATATTAATCAGTCTCTTTAAGGGTGCGGAAGGAGCGGTTTTTTTATCCTTAAATTCGTATTCGCCGTTTTTGCCGTAATTATTATTCATAATTTATTATTTTTAAATTAAATAAAATAAAGAGCGGCAAGAAAATTATACGCCCAGTCGTAAATATCGTTTTCCATGATTATATTTTGCATCTTTTTAATTCTCGTCTCTTTTTCTTCATTATCCATCATAATAGTTTCGTATATTTTTTCTGCAAAACATTCTGTATTGAAAGGATTGACTAATAAAGAATCGTACAATTCTTTAGACGACCCTGCAAATTTAGACAGTATGAGCATGCCTTTATAATCGGTATTCGACATAATATATTCTTTAGCAACCAGATTCATTCCATCGTGCAGAGGAGAAACTATCATAATATCGCAAAGCCTGTAATATGCCAGATAAACTTTTAATTCAAGCTGTTTAAAATAGCCTACTACCGGATGCCATTCCTGCGTCCCGTATTTCCAGTTGATATCGCCGATGAGCTCCGTAATTTCTTCGTTTAATTTCTTATAAGCGTTGATATGCACCCTTGAAGGAACGCCGAACTGGACAAAAACAAATTTGCCTATAAGCTCCTGATGGTTTTCAAGCATTTTATCGATAGCCTTTAACTTTTCGACAATTCCTTTGGTATAGTCCAGCCTGTCCGTAGAAACGGCTAAATATTCATAAGGCTGCCCTATAATTTCGTCGTTCTTTTTGATTTTGTTTATAATTTTATCGGTTTCCATTGACAACGCAAAGTGGTGGATATAACCGGCATCAACCGAAATGGGGAAAGGTTTGACCCATGTTTTATGTCCTTTATATGTAACTGAATAATCCGACCAGTTTACCTGGGCTTCGAGTTCCCATTCGCACGTCCTTAAAAAATTCTGGCAATGATAAATTATTTGAAAACCTATCAGGTCGTTTGCCAGCAAACCTTCGAGTAATTCATGTTTTTCCGGGCATATCGAAAATATTTCCGGATTAGGCCATGGAATGTGCCAAAATATCGAAACTTTGATATTTTCGTCATATTCCTTTATATATTTTGCGCATCTTGCAAGATGATAATCTTGAAGCCATACGACATTTTCCGGAGAAGGCGCCGGAAGAGGCGCCGGACCCGCTGTATCGTCCGAACCGGTCCCGCCTGAGATATTGCTTAAATTAGCGGATGCGTAATTATTTTTTGATTCACTTATTTCTTCTAATATTGAGTCCGCAAATTTTTTATTAACTTCGTCGTAAGTTAAAAACTGCGCAGAGTTAAAAACGGGCTTAACGTAAACGATGTGGCAGAGAGGCCACAGAACTGAATTTGCATAACCGTAATAATAATCATTTATATCCTTTTTGTTAAGAAAAATTCTTTTAAGGGTATAGGATTCATCGCCTTCGGAAAGTTTTATTCTGCCTTTTGCGTCGGATACGGCTTTATCGGCATTTCCGCCGCCGTAAACGATCCATGTTCCGTTAAGATTTTTCATAATCGGTTCGAGGGCTATAGTAAGACCGCCGACCGATTTTACCGCTTTAATTTTTTTTCCTGAGTATTCGTGCGATACGGGTTCTCTGTTAGAGGCGACTATTAAATTAATATTGCCTAATTTTTCTTTAATTAAATCATTAAATCTTTTTTTTTCCATAATTATTGAAATTTATTAAAGATTTAATTAAAAATATAATTTTTAAACCATTTTTTGTTTTATTTTACTATATTTTCATTATTTTTACAATATTTCATTATTTTTTACATTGTATTATAATAGTTAATTATGCTTTATAACGGAATCAAAGAATTTAACGAAATAAAGACAAACATAATTTCAGAATCCCCGGACTTGCCTTATAAGCCTGATTTTATAATTTTATGCGTAGATTTCGACGGAACATTAGTCAAAATATGTAAAAACCCGCTGGATGTTTACGCTCCGGAACAGCTTAAATCCTTTTTAAAAACCGTCGGTAAAATAAAAAACGTTACCTTATGCATAATTACAGGACGAGGGTTGAACGATATCCGAAACAGGGTCGACATCGGCGAAAACATTGTTTATTCGGGCAATCACGGTTTTGAGATAAAAAGTTATTACGATAGCATAAAAATAGATTTTCTTGTAAGAAATACCGAAAAATATATTCCTTTAATAAAAAAGGCGTTAAATGAGATAAATAAATTTCGAAAAACTGTTTTGCAAAATTTAATCGTGGAAGACAAAAAATTTTCTATAAGCATGCATTACAGATTATTAAATTACTACGAAGCTAAGATTTTAAAAAAATATATAAAGAATCTGATCTCTGAAAATCCTTTGTTTAATGAATATCTGCATATAGCAAAGGGTAAAAAGATTCTTGAAATAATGCCGGATATCGACTGGAACAAAGGGTGCGCCTGCGATTATATAACAGAAACATTTGTAAAAACATCAAAAATAATTATCGGAAACCGGGGCGGCAAATCTGAGGAATCTCATAAAATAAATATCTTAAGAGTAAACATAGGTGACGATATCACCGACGAAAATATGTTCTCCGACAATTACAGCATTAAAACAGGCAATATAATCGCTGACGTAAAAAACGTAAATTGCGTAATAGGTAAAAAGAAATCCTCTGCCCATATTTATCTTGACGGTTATAAATATACGCCGGTTTTCATAGAAAATATTTTATCTATACAGCAAAGGTAATCCGCAAAATTAGTTTTTCACACTTTTATATTTAATAAAGGCAAATTCAGCATCCGTTCTCTATGGGAATAAGAATCGGAGCTTGCGCCGAGATGCACGGAACTTCTGCCGAAGCGCATATTTATATTGTCCAC
>Ga0078972_1007110_pt1 | contig 25439 bp, 16 predicted proteins | sample YelNatPaOPGAMG01_FD_67568 | JGI IMG/M metagenome (GOLD analysis project Ga0078972, IMG submission 67568) | Hot spring thermophilic microbial communities from Obsidian Pool, Yellowstone National Park, USA - OP-RAMG-01 (SPADES assembly) (version 2) | ecosystem: Environmental > Aquatic > Thermal...
GAGTTGCTGCTTGGCCGACCGGCTCTGGCGAGCACCCTCAGCAGCAGCACTGTCCACGAGGTCGGCGGCGACCCTCGTGACGCGGTCGGCGACGTTCGTCATATCCGCACCTCCTGTAGCAAGATGCTACGTCTTGTAACGAAATGCTACAAGGCGTGAGCGCCAACAAGAGGCTCTGGGATCCCCACGGTGGATTTCACACAGCGCGCTCGAGACGCTGGGCCTGCGGTGCACCACCACCCGCCGGCAATGGGAGCGGCGAGGTCGACGACCTGGCGAGCCTGCGCGAAGCTCGCGTGAGTCGGTTCATTCTCAAGCTCAACTTTGTCGTCCTCGGAACGCTGCAGGTCTTCGCGGTTCTGTCGGAGCTTCTGCACTGTGCGCGCGAGTGCGGCATCCTCGCCTGCGACCTCTTCGAAACGAAGGACAAGTTCAGCGGTACTACTCCTAGCTGACCGGCGAAAACCGTTCCAGCTGGACCGGTAGGCCACTCGGCGGTGGTGGCGGCAGTTGCTGCGCGACACCGTCGACGACCCGGGTGACATGCTCGCTGAGCCGGTCGAAGTTCAAAGTGCCGTGCTGGAAGTTCTGCGTCACCCACTGCGGTTCCTGAATCTCGCCGCTGGTCGGCAACCCCAGTTCGCCACGCTCGTAGCCGAGCGCGGCCCACGCGTCGTAGATCGCCCCGGTAACCGGTGTGGCACCGGTCTGCGGTGACCAGTACATTGCGCCCTTCTGGAAAGTGGCATAGCGTGCCGAGCCGGCCGCCGTCGACTCCGGTGACGTCGGGGCACCCAGCACGCTGTCCATCCCGCCCATCTCCTGCCATCGGGCATAGATCGCGCCGCCCTGCAGCGACGCGATGAGCTCCTCGAGGGCGGGCGGGTCGTTGAAGCGCGCGGCGGTGTCGCGAATCTCGTCCAGCAGTGGGTAGGCGGTGATGCCCGGGCAGTCGGTGGCGCCGACGTCGCGGTGGCCGAAGATCGCCGGCAGCGTTGCGGGCGCCCCTGCCGGAAAATAGGTGTGAGGACCGCCGGCCGAGGCCAACAGCACTGTGCTCCGGGGGTTGACGTGGTCCAGGCCCAGTCGCCAGCCCAGCAGCCGTCCGACGGTGCGCAGCTGGATCGGAGTGGGCGGCTCGTCGTCGAAATTGCCGATCATCGCCACACCCCAGGTGGCGCGGTTGAATCCGCCGGTGTGTGATCCTTCGACTGCTCGGTCGATCCCCCCGGCGCGACCCTCGAACACCTGCCCGTATCTGTCGACCAGCGCGTTGTAGGCGATGTCGCACCAGCCCAGTGTTCTGGTGTGGTAGGCGTAGATGGATCGCACGATGGCCGCCGAGTCCTCCGGCCGGTAATCGTTGCCCTCGGCGGTGTGGTGCACCACCGCCGCACGAATCCCGTCGTCGTAGCGGGCGGGACCGCATCGGATCGACTCGTCGGCGCCCCACTGCGAACGGCTGATGACGTTGGGGGGCTGGCCGGGGGCGAGCACCGCGGTCGGTGGTGTCCACTGCGTGTCGACCGGTGCCCGCGGTGGCGCGATCAAGATGGCCGAGAGGTTTTGCGCTAACGGCTGTTCGACCGTGGCCAGCCGGTAGCCCAGGCCGGGCCTGGCCGATGCTGTGGCGGGTACCTCCGATGCAGGCGGAGTCACCGGTGCGCCCGCCGGTCGGGAGACTGCGATTTGCACGGTCGTCGTCATCCCGACGAACACCGGTTCGGTGCCACGCAGGTCGTGTGCCGACCCGCCGCCGGCATCCAGCGGCTCGGCGTCATACCAGGGTCCCCAGGAGCCATCGGGTCGTTTCGCGCGTACGCGCGCCGAGGTGCCGGTCAGATCCCTGCTCGTCACCGCGACCATCGAGAACGGGATCGGTTGGCTGACTTCACGTATCGTCGTGCCGCCCCCGACACCGGTCAGTGGTTCTTGGATGAGTTGGATGTCGCCAGGCCGGGCGGGCTGGGCACGCTGATCCGGGGCCACCGCCCAGGGCAGAACGACGATACTGGCCGCAACGGCAGTCAGCATCGTCGGCGGGCGGCGGAGCGGCACGAGGTGATGTTACTGATGCGTTTTATGTTATAGATGATACGACACGATACTTTTGTTGATTATGTGACTAGGCATGGCGACGGCACCGCAGAGTTTGTGGCTTCTGCGGTGCCGTCGGGTGGCAGGCTCCTGTGCCTGGCCGGATCAGGGGGCGGGTGCGGGCGCAGCCGGGGCGGCCGCACCTTGGGCGGCGCCCTGAATAGCCTGCGTGATCGACGGCATCACCAGACCCTTGATCAAATCGATGGCTTGGGTGGCACCGAGCTGGTTGGCGGCGCTCATCACGTCGCTGATGATTCCGCCGCTACCGCCCGACCCGCTTCCGCTCGCCCCCGAGCCCCCGCCCAACGTCGGATCACCCAGGATGGGGTAGGTGCCGTCCGTCCCCGGGTCCAAGCCGATCGGTGTGCTGATCGGCATTTCGCCGGGACCGGCCAGCCCCGGTGTGTAGGCTCCCGGGTTGGTCAGGCCGGGGACCGCAGCGGCCGGGTTGGTCAGCCCAGGATCGGTCAGCGACGGGGTCGTGGTGCCGGGTGTGGTGAGCCCCGGAGTCAGATTTGGGGAGGTCAAGCCCGGCGTGGTCGCGCCGGGCGTGGTCAGACCCGGCGTGGTCAGACCCGGTGTGGTCGCGCCGGGCGTGGTCAGGCCCGGAGACGTGAGCCCCGGAGACGTCAGGCCCGGACTGGTTAACCCGGGGCTGGTCAGACCCGGGGAGTACCCGGTGGAGTTGCCCGACAGGCTGGGCACCGGCGGCAGGTTGATCCCGAACTGTGACAAGCCCTGGGACAGCGCATTCATCAGTTCACCGGGCAGGTCGGCCATCACCGCCGCCTGGGTGAACTCGCGGTGCTCGGGTGCGGGCTTGGTGTCGGCCGCCAACTGGCAGCATGCGATATAAGCAAATGGACTCGCGACCGCCAAGGCGGCGACTGCGCTCAGGGCTGTCGAAAGCCTGCGTCGACGTTGGTTCGGCACGGAAGTCTCCTCAATCTGGACTATGTGGTCATATCGGTGTAGCGACATGGTGCCCGACGGTTAGGGCATCAGGCCCACGTGATTGATGGTACTGGCGTGACTAGTGTGACTTCTGTGGCGATATCGAATTGTGAGGCAATCGCGACATTGACCACGCGTGCGTGGGCATCCCGGGCCAGGTGGCCTTTCCGGGCGTTGCCACGCGGGCTGCAGGCATGCGGTCGGATACCCTAGGCAACCGATGACCGCTCGCTTCGACCTTTTTGTCGTCGGCTCCGGATTTTTCGGCCTGACGATTGCCGAGCGCGTGGCCACCCAGCTCGACAAGCGGGTCCTCGTCGTCGAGAAACGTCCCCATCTCGGCGGTAATGCCTATTCCGAGCCTGAGCCGCAGACCGGCATCGAGGTCCACAAATACGGCGCGCACCTGTTCCACACCTCCAACAAGAGGGTGTGGGATTATGTCCGGCAGTTCACCGAGTTCACCGGTTACCAGCACCGAGTGTTTGCGATGCACGGCGGGCAGGCCTACCAGTTCCCGATGGGGCTAGGGCTGGTCGCGCAGTTCTTCGGCCGCTACTTCAGCCCCGACGAGGCCCGTGCGCTGATCGCCGAACAGGCCGCCGAAATCGACACCGCAAACGCCCAGAACCTTGAGGAGAAGGCGATCTCGCTGATCGGCCGCCCGCTCTACGAGGCCTTCGTCAAGGGTTACACCGCCAAGCAGTGGCAGACCGACCCCAAAGAGCTGCCGGCGGCCAACATCACCCGGCTGCCGGTGCGCTACACCTTTGACAACCGCTACTTCAATGACACCTACGAGGGTCTGCCGGTCGACGGCTACACCGCCTGGTTGCAGAAAATGGCCGCCGACCAACGCATCGAGGTCAGGCTGCAAACCGACTGGTTCGACGTCCGCGACGGGCTGCGCGCCGCCAGCCCGAACGCCCCGGTGGTCTACACCGGTCCACTGGACCGCTACTTCGACTATGCTGAAGGCCGTTTAGGTTGGCGCACACTGGATTTCGAGGTTGAGGTGTTGCCCATCGGTGACTTCCAGGGCACCTCGGTGATGAACTACAGCGATCTGGACGTGCCCTATACCCGCATCCACGAGTTCCGCCATTTCCACCCCGAACGCGACTACCCGACCGACAAGACGGTGATCATGCGGGAGTACTCCCGCTTCGCCGACGCTGACGACGAGCCCTACTATCCGATCAACACCGAGTCCGACCGTAGCGTACTGGCGGCCTACCGGGCCCGGGCGAAAGCCGAAACCGCCTCAGCGAAGGTGCTGTTCGGTGGCAGGTTGGGCACCTACCAATATCTGGACATGCATATGGCGATCGCCAGCGCACTGACCATGTACGAGAACATCCTTGCGCCGCATCTGCGCGACGGACGGCCGTTAGAAGGGGTGTCCACGGATGAGTGAGACCGCCGTGAGCCCCTTGGCCCGAGTCATCCTGCCACGCCAGGGTGAGCCGCTTGATGTGCGTAAGCTCTACCTGAACGAGTCGACGACCAATACCCGTCGCGCGCACCCGACGACCCGAACGTCGCTGCAGATCGGCGCCGAGTCCGAGGTGTCGTTTGCGACGTACTTCAACGCCTTCCCGGCCAGCTATTGGCGGCGTTGGACCACGCTGCGCTCGGTGGTGTTGCGTGCGGAGCTGACCGGCGCCGGACGGGTGGACCTCTACCGCAGCAAGGCCACCGGAGCGCGAATATTCATCGAAGGCCACGGATTTGACAGCGAACCCGATCGGCCGGTGGTACTCGAGTGCGAGATCGACCTAGGCCCGTTCGAGGACGGTGGCTGGATCTGGTTCGATATCACCACCGACAGCGAGGTGACACTGTGCAGCGCAGGCTGGTATGCGGCCCTGCCGGCGCCGGGTGTGGCCAACATCGCGGTGGGTATCCCGACCTTCAACCGGCCGGCGGACTGCGTCAACGCACTGACCGCGCTCACCTCCGACCCGTTGGTGGACCAGGTGATCGGCGCGGTCATCGTGCCCGACCAGGGCACTGCGAAGGTTCGTGAGCATCCGGGTTTCCCTGCCGTCGCAGCCGCTCTGGGTAACCGGCTCGCCATCCACGACCAGCCCAACCTGGGTGGGTCGGGCGGATACAGCCGAGTGATGTACGAGGCGCTGAAAAATACCGACTGCCAGCAGATCTTGTTCATGGACGACGATATCCGCATCGAGCCGGACACCATTTTGCGCGTGCTGGCCATGCACCGCTTCGCGAAGTCCCCGATGCTGATCGGCGGGCAAATGCTCAATCTGCAGGAGCCGTCCCATCTGCACGTCATGGGGGAAGTCGTGGACCGGTCCATCTTCATGTGGACGGCCGCTCCGCACGCCGAATACGACCACGACTTCGCCGAATGCCCGTTGAGTGGCAACAACCCTCGTAGCAACCTGCTGCACCGGCGTATCGACGTAGACTTCAACGGCTGGTGGACGTGCATGATCCCGCGGCAAGTCGCCGAAGAGCTGGGCCAGCCGCTGCCGCTGTTCATCAAGTGGGACGACGCCGATTACGGGCTGCGTGCCGCCGAGCGCGGCTATCCGACCGCCACACTGCCCGGCGCCGCCGTCTGGCACATGGCGTGGAGCGACAAGGATGACGCCATCGACTGGCAGGCCTATTTTCACCTGCGCAATCGGTTGGTGGTGGCGGCCATGCATTGGGACGGTCCCAAGAGGCAGGTCACCGGCCTGCTGCGCAGTCATCTGAAAGCAACGTTGAAACACCTCGCTTGCCTTGAATATTCGACGGTGGCGATCCAGAACAAAGCGATCGATGACTTTCTCGCCGGCCCCGAACACCTCTTCTCGATCCTGGAAACCGCGCTGCCGGAAGTGCGCCGGATACGCACAGCGTATCCCGACGCGGTCGTGTTGCCGGCGGCCAGCGAGTTGCCGTCACCGTCGCGCAAAAACCCGGCGATGAAACCGCCGGTGCATCCCCTGGCCATCGGCTATCGGTTGGCCCGCGGCATCGCCAACAACCTGAAGCGGGCCGACCCGGCGCACCACCGTCGCCCCCAGCTCAATGTGCCGACCCAGGATGCCCGGTGGTTCCTGTTGTGCACGCTCGACGGCGCCACCGTCACGACGGCCGACGGGCGCGGGGTGGTGTATCGGAAGCGTGATCGGGGCACAATGTTCGCATTGCTCTGGCAGTCGCTACGCCGCCAGGCGCGGCTGGCCCGCCGGTTCGACGAGATGCGCAAAAGCTACCGCGAAGCGCTGCCAACGCTGTCCAGCGCGCACAAGTGGGAGACGGTGCTGTCAACCCAAGACAACCCGCCCGGCGATGGCTGACCCGTTGACCGGCGCCCCGCGGGGCGAAGTCGCCGCACTGGTGGCGATCCAGTCGACGTTGGCGTCGCGGCCCGGGATGCTGCTCACAGCACGGGGACTGTCGTATTTCGGGGAACACAGCATCGGGTGGCTGGCGGTTTCGGCGCTCGGAGCGCTGCGGGCGCCGCGGCGGTGGCGGGCCTGGCTGCTGGTCGGGGCGGGCGCATTCACCGCGCACGCGGCGGCGGTGCTGATCAAGCGGCTGGTGCGGCGCACTCGCCCGGGTCATCCGGCGGTCACGGTGCACGTCGGCACACCCAGCCGGCTGAGCTTCCCGTCGGCGCACGCCGCCTCGACCACGGCGGCGGGTGTTCTGCTGGCCCGGGTCACCGGGACGCTGCTGCCGACTGCGGTGGTGCCGCCGATGGCGCTGTCCCGGATGCTGCTTGGTGTGCACTATCCCAGCGACGTGGTGGTCGGTGTGGCCGTCGGCGCAGCCGTCGCCGCGCTGGCGGTCGGGGTCGAGAACCGGATCCGAGGTGCGATCGGCGAATGAGTGAAGACGTGGCCTCGGTGACCGGCCCGCCGGCAAACCTGATCGCCGGTGTGGTCAAGGCCATGCGACCGCGGCAATGGCTGAAAAACGTGCTGGTGCTGGCCGCCCCGCTGGCCGCGGCCGGTCGCGGCATCCGGTACGACTACGCCGACGTACTGGGCGAAGTGGGTATCGCCTTCGTGGTGTTCTGCCTGGCCGCCTCCTCGGTGTATTTGCTCAACGACGCCCGGGACGTCGATGCCGACCGTGAGCATCCCACCAAGCGGTTCCGTCCGATCGCCGCCGGGGTGGTGCCACAGTGGCTGGCGTACACGCTGTCGGCGGCCCTCGGGATCGCTGCGCTGGGGATCGCCTGGTGGCTGACCCCGAACCTGGCGCTGGTGATGGCCGTCTACCTGGCCATGCAGCTGGCCTACTGTTTCGGGCTCAAACACCAAGCGGTGATCGACATCTGCATCGTTTCGTCGGCGTACCTCATCCGCGCTATCGCCGGGGGGGTGGCCGCCGGCATCCCGTTGTCGCAGTGGTTTTTGCTGATGATGGCGTTCGGGTCGCTGTTCATGGTGGCCGGCAAGCGCTACGCCGAGCTGCAGCTGGCCGAGCGCACCGGCGCCAAGATCCGTAAGTCGCTGGAAAGCTACACCAGTACCTACCTGCGGTTCGTCTGGACGATGTCGGCCACCGCGCTGGTGGTCTGCTACGGGTTGTGGGCGTTCGAACGCGACCGTTATTCGGGCTCCTGGTTCGCGGTGTCGATGGTGCCGTTCACCATCGCGATCCTGCGCTACGCGGTTGACGTCGACGGCGGTCTGGCCGGCGAACCCGAGGACATCGCGCTGCGTGACCGGGTGCTGCAGCTGTTGTTCGTGGCCTGGATCGGAACCGTCGGTGTTGCGGTTATCCTCGGCTAACCCGATGACGACCCCGTCTCGTCGGCCGGTGTCCATGCCGGTGAGCCGGCCGGCGTATCCCTACCGCCCCGCAGCCCGGATCAGCCTCGCGGTGAGCGTGGTCTGCGTCGTCGTGCTGTTCGGCTGGGGCGCCTGGCAGCGGCGCTGGATCGCCGACGACGGGCTGATCGTATTGCGCACAGTGCGCAACATGCTGGCCGGCAACGGGCCGGTGTTCAACGAAGGCGAGCGGGTGGAGGCCAACACGTCGGTGGCCTGGACCTATCTGATGTACGTCGGGAGCTGGCTGGCCGGGCCGATGCGGATGGAGTACGTGGCGCTGGCGTTGGCGCTGACCCTGAGCCTGCTGGGGATGGCGCTACTCATGCTGGGTACGGGCCGGCTGTACGCCCCCGCCCTGCGCGAGCGGCCGGCGGTGTTTCTGCCGGCTGGCGCTCTGGTGTACATCGCCATACCGCCGGCACGCGACTTCGCCACCTCGGGCCTGGAAAACGGTCTGGTGCTGGCCTATCTGGGGTTGCTCTGGTGGATGATGGTCTGCTGGTCGCAGGCGCCGCGGACCCGCCCGTGGGGACGGGGTTTGACCGGTGCGCTGGCCTTCGTCGCGGGCTGCAGCGTCCTAGTCCGCCCCGAACTGGCGCTGATCGGCGGGCTGGCACTGATCATGATGCTGGTCGCGGCGCGAGGTTGGCGACGGCGGGTGGGGATCGTGGTGGCCGGCGGGCTGCTTCCGGTGGGCTACGAAATCTTCCGGATGGGCTACTACGCGCTGCTGTTCCCCAGCACCGCGTTGGCCAAAGACGCCGCCGGCGACAAATGGCCGCAGGGCATGCTCTACCTCGCCAACTTCAACCGGCCCTACGCGCTGTGGATCCCGGCGGTGCTGCTGATGTTGCTGGGCCTGCTGCTGGCGATGTCGGGCGGCCGCCGCACCCCGGCACGGCGCACCCCGCAGCCCGGCTACCCGCGGCTGGCCCGCATAGTGCAAAGCCCGCCGGCGGTGGTGGTGTTCATGGTCGTCAGTGGGCTGCTGCAGGGGCTGTACTGGATCCGCCAAGGCGGTGACTTCATGCACGCCCGGGTGCTGCTGACCCCCGTGTATTGTTTGCTGGCTCCGGTTGCGGTAGTGCCTGTGGCAGCTCCAGTCGGCGCGAAATCCTTCCGCGAAGCCGGCACGTGGCTGGTGGGCGCGACGAGCGTGTTGTGGCTGGCCGTTGCGGGTTGGTCGCTGTGGGCGGCGAACTCGCCCGGTCTGGGCGAGGACGCCACCCGGGTCAGCTATACGGGCATCGTCGACGAGCGCCGGTTCTACGCGCAGGCGACCGGGCACGCGCATCCGTTGACCGCCGCGGACTATCTGGACTATCCGCGGATGCGTGCGGTGCTGGTGGCGCTCAACAACACCCCCGAGGGTGCGTTGCTGTTGCCGTCCGGCAACTACTACCAGTGGGACCTTGTCCCGCCCATCCCGGCGTCGTCCACGCAGCCGGACGGCACGCTGCGCAAGACCACCGATCCGCCGCAGAAGGGCCCGCACACAGTGTTTTTCACCAACCTGGGCATGCTGGGCATGAACGTCGGCCTAGACGTCAAGGTGCTCGACCAGATCGGGCTGGCGAATCCGATCGCCGCGCACACGGCGCGCCTGCAGCACGGCCGGATCGGCCACGACAAGAACCTGTTCCCCGACTGGGTGATCGCCGACGGCCCGTGGGTGAAATGGTATCCCGGCGTCCCGGGATACCTCGACGCGCAGTGGGTCGCGCAGGCCGAGGCGGCGCTGCACTGTCCGGCAACCCAGGCCGTGCTCAACTCGGTGCGCAGCCCGATGACCCCGCATCGGTTCATCTCGAACCTGTTGCACGCCTACCAATTCACCACGTATCGGATCGACCGGGTTCCGCGCTACGAACTGATTCGCTGCGGTCTTGAGGTTCCCGAGTTCGGCGACAACCCCGACACCGGAATGCCGGCCGCCGGGCCTTAGTGGTCTCGTTGGTCGTGCCCGGCACGGTGGGTCGTGGCGCAATAAGCGTGAGCGAGCAGATTCACAGATATTTTTTCGCGCGCCGATCGCTGACCCCTGCGATCCGGGTCGTGTCGTTGCGGCAGCAACGCCCGATGTGGCGTCTTACCGGGGCACGACCGCGTGCGGGCACAGTGCGGGCAGTGCCGCCGGACGGTCCCACACCAGGGCGGGCAGAACCCATGCCGGCGCGCTGTCTCACCCGGTCGAGGAGAGCGACCTTGCGAAGGTGTGGTTGACTACGTCGGAGCACTGTGCGACCTGCCCGTCGCCGCAGGCGGTAGTCCGACGATGCAGTCGGACCTAACGAGGGGCCCCAACCAAGAATGAGGAAGCAAGGATGACGCTTGTCGACAGGTTTTGTGGCGCGGTGAAAGGCATGCCGCGCCGACTCGTATTAGGGGCCTTTGCCGCGGCCCTGATGGCCGGATTGGTCGGTGTCGCCGGTGGGTCGGCCACCGCGAAAGCCTTCTCCCGGCCGGGTCTGCCCGTCGAATACTTGCAGGTTCCGTCGGCGGCGATGGCCCGCGACATCAAGGTCCAGTTCCAGGGCAGCGGGGCCAACGCGCCCGCGCTCTACCTGCTCGACGGCCTGCGCGCCCAGGACGACTACAACGGCTGGGACATCAACACCGAGGCGTTCGACTGGTACTACCAGTCGGGCATCGCGGTGGTCATGCCGGTCGGTGGGCAGTCCAGCTTCTACACCAACTGGTACGCCCCGGCCTGCGGCAAGGCCGGCTGCCAGACCTACAAGTGGGAGACCTTCCTGACCAGTGAGCTGCCGCAATACCTGCAGGCCAACAAGCAGGTCAAGCCCACCGGAAGCGCCGCGGTCGGGCTGTCGATGGCCGGGTCGTCGGCGCTGACCCTGGCGACCTATCACCCCGATCAGTTCATCTACGCAGGCTCGATGTCCGGCCTGATGGACCCCTCTCAGGGGATGGGGCCGTCGTTGATCAATCTGGCGATGGGTGACGCGGGTGGCTACAAGGCTGCCGACATGTGGGGCCCGAAGGAAGACCCGGCGTGGCAGCGCAACGACCCGTTGCTCAACGTCGACAAGATCGTCGCCAACAACACCCGCCTGTGGGTCTACTGCGGCAGCGGCAAACCGTCGGATCTCGGTGGCGACAACCTGCCGGCCAAGTTCCTCGAGGGTTTCGTGCGCACCAGCAACATCAAGTACCAGGACGCCTACAACGCCGCCGGTGGCCACAACGCGGTGTTCAACTTCCCCGAGACCGGCACACACAGCTGGGAATACTGGGGCCAGCAATTGCAGCAGATGAAGCCCGACTTGCAGAGCCACTTGGGTGCCACAGCCCAGACCGCTCCCGCGGCACAAGGCGCGTAAGCCGGGCGCCGTACCTCGGCATCCCAACGGTCACGCTGACGGCGACGGCCCCTCCCGGGTCGTCGCCGTCAGCCATTTCCGGTCTCTTAACGGCCCGGATGTGATTCACTACGGAACAGGGTCAGCTGCCGGGGTGATTCCAGCAATACGCGAACGAGGTTGCCGATGACGGATCTGTCGATGCTGCTCAGGGTGGTTTTCGCCGCCGTGCTAGCCCTGGGAGGGATCAGCACGACTGCCGGCCTCCGGGCGCACGCCGCGGCTTACGAAACCCTGATGGTGCCGTCGGCCGCGATGGGTCGCGACATCCCGGTGGCCTTTTTGGCCGGCGGTCCGCACGCGGTGTACCTGCTGGATCCGTTCGACGCCGGCCCCGACGTCAGCAACTGGGTCACCGCGGGCAACGCGATGAACACGCTGGCCGGCAAGGGCATCTCGGTGGCCGCTCCCGCGGGCGGTGCCTACAGCATGTACACCGACTGGGAGCAGGACGGCAGCAAGCAGTGGGAGACCTTCCTATCCAGCGAATTGCCGGATTGGCTTGCCGCCAACAAGGGGTTGGCTCCGGGCGGGCACGCCGTTGTCGGCGCGTCGCAGGGCGGATACGGGGCGATGGCGCTGGCCACCTTTCACCCGGATCGTTTCGGTTACGCCGGATCGCTGTCGGGTTTTCTGTACCCATCCAGCACCACCGAGAACGGCGCTATTCTGGCCGGTCTGCAGCAGTTCGGCGGGATTGACGGCAACGGCATGTGGGGAGCGCCCCAGCTGGGCCGGTGGAAATGGCACGACCCGTATGTGCACGCAGCGCTGCTGGCGCAGAACAACAGCCGCATCTGGGTCTACAGCCCGATGGGTGGAGCCAGCGACCCGGCGGCGATGATCGGCCAGGAGGCCGAGGCAGCGGGCAGCGGCAGGTTCTTCTACCAGCAGTACCGCAATGTCGGTGGACACAACGGGCACTTCGACTTCGGCGGCGGCGACAACGGCTGGGGGTCGTGGGGGCCGCAACTGAGCGCGATGTCCGGCGACATCGTCGGCGCCATCCGCTAAGCCACCGGGCTGAGCGAGTCGGCCTGCCTGAACCGCACCGCAGAACCGGTACCGTAATAGGGTGTGGCGGCGGGTGAAACGACCGCCGACTACCCGGCCGGTAGCCGCGTGAATCCGGCGCACCCGTGGTGCGGGACGCGCTCGTCGACTGCCGGGCGAACCGACTGTGCGAGCAGGAGATCATGACTGGTCAGTCCCGGCGCAATCGCCACCGAATCCTGGCGTTGGTCGCCGCCGCCGCGACGGCGCTCGCGGTCGCGCTGGTCTTGGTGTTCGTGGTGCACTACCTGCGTCAGCCGCAATCGCCCCTCAGCGCAGTGCCGCCCAGCATCATTCCACCGACCAGCAATCCGGCCCATCCGACGAAGCCGCGTCCAGCCTTCCAGTCCGCCAGCTGTCCCGACGTGGAGCTGATCGCCGTTCCGGGCACCTGGGAATCGTCCCCGCAGGAAAATCCGCTCAACCCGCTCGATTTTCCGCAGGCGTTGCTGCTCAACATCACCCGGCCGATCAGCGAACAGTTTCCCGCCAGCCGGGTCCAGACCTACACCGTGCCCTACACCGCGCAGTTCCGTAACCCGCTCGGTGGTGACGACCAGATGACGTACAACGCCAGCCGGGCCGAGGGCACCCGCGCGACGGTCAAGGCGATGACCGACATGACCGACAAGTGCCCGTTGACCAGCTACGTGCTGATCGGATTTTCCCAGGGCGCGGTGATCGCCGGCGACGTCGCCAGCGACATCGGCAACGGTCGTGGGCCCGTCGACGCCGACCTGGTGCTGGGCGTGACGTTGATCGCCGATGGCCGCCGCCAGCAGGGTGTCGGGCAGGAAATCGGCCCCAACCCGCCCGGGCAGGGCGCCGAGATCACTCTGCAGGAGGTGCCGGTGCTGTCCGAACTCGGTTTGACGATGACCGGCGAACGCCCGGGCGGTTTTGGCACACTCAGTGACCGGACCAACGAAATCTGCGCGCCCGGGGACCTGATCTGCGCCGCGCCGCAACAAGCGTTCAGCGTTGCCAACCTGCCGCACACGCTGGATACGTTGGCGGGCGGTGCCGGCCAACCCGTGCACGCCGATTACGCCACCACCAAGTTCTGGAGTCTCGACGGAGAATCGGCCACCCAGTGGACGTTGAACTGGGCGCGCAACCTGATCGAAAACGCGCCGCATCCCAAACACGGCTGATGCGTCGGCCGGATACCGGGCACAGCGGCGACCACACGTCGCGGGTGTGGCGACCGGCGGCAGGTTCTGATTTGGTCTGGGACGCCCCGCCCAGTAACATTAAGAGAAAATTAAGAGCATGTGCGGCTGGCCTACCGGGTCAACCCCGCGTATTTCTGTAGCATCTGAGAGGTTTGGCGTTCTCGCCAAACTCACCGGCGAAATGTGCGGCGCCCTGAAGCTGGTCGCGATGCGGATGCACCCGTCCGCAGAGCTCACCCGGCTCTAACCTGGTCGAGACGTGCTGCGAGGAGAGAGTGGATGGCCTACCACAACCCGTTCATCAAGGACGGTAAAATCCGGTTCCCGGACAACCAGAACTTGGTGATGCACGTGGAACGGTGGGCCAAGGTACGCGGTGACCAGTTGGCCTATCGGTTCCTGGACTTCTCCACCGAACGTGACGGCGTTACCCGCGACATCTCCTGGTCGGACTTCGGTGCCCGCAACCGAGCGGTGGGCGCCCGGCTGCAGCAGGTCACCCAGCCGGGCGACCGGATCGCGATCTTATGCCCGCAGAATCTCGACTACGTGGTGTCGTTCTTCGGCGTCCTGTACGCCGGCCGGATCGCGGTGCCGCTGTTCGACCCGGGCGAGCCGGGGCACGTCGGTCGACTGCACGCCGTGCTGGATGACTGCACTCCGGCGGCGGTCCTGACCACGAGCGCCTCCGCCGAAGGTGTCCGCAAATTCTTCCGCAGCCGCCCCACCAACCAACGGCCGCGCGTGATCGCCGTCGACGCAGTGCCCAACGAGGTTGCCGCTACCTGGCAGCCGCCGCTGGACACCGAAGTCAACTCGGTGGCCTACCTGCAGTACACCTCCGGCTCCACGCGTACCCCGACCGGTGTCGAGATCACCGGGTTGAACCTGGCCACCAACGTGGTGCAGGTGCACAACGCCTTCCAGGGTAGGGAGGGTGACCGCGGGGTGACCTGGCTGCCGTTCTTCCACGACATGGGCCTGATCGCCATCTTGTTGTCGCCGGTGCTCGGCTACCACTGCACCTTTATGACACCCGCCGCCGTGGTCCGGCGACCCATCCGCTGGATGCGTGAATTGGCCCGCAAGCCCGATGACACCGGCGAGGTCTACTCGGTGGCGCCGAACTTCGCCTACGAGCACGCGGCGCTGCGAGGCGTGCCGCGCGACGACGAGGAGCCGCTGGACCTCAGCAATGTCAAGGCGCTGCTCAACGGTAGTGAGCCGATTTCGGTGGCGTCGATGCGCAAGTTCCATGACGCGTTCCGCCCATTTGGCCTGCGCGATACGGTGATGAAGCCGTGTTACGGGCTGGCCGAAGCAACGCTGTTCGTCTCCATCACCCCGATGGAAGAGGGGCCGACCGTCATCCACGTCGACCGGGAGGCGCTGAACAATTACCGGTTCGTGGAGGTGGCCCCGGACGCGCCGAACGCTGTCGCGCAGGTCTCCGCCGGCAAGGTCGGTGTCGACGAGTGGGCGGTGATCGTCGACACCGAGACCGCATCCGAGCTGCCCGACGGGCAGATCGGCGAGATCTGGCTGCACGGTAACAACATGGGCGTCGGTTACTGGAATCGGGAAGAGGAAACCACCGAGGTCTTCAAAAACATCCTCAAGTCCCGGACCAGCCCGTCACACGCCGACGGCGCCCCGGACGACGGGACTTGGGTACGCACGGGCGACTACGGCACCTATTACAAGGGCAACCTGTACATCACCGGCCGGATCAAGGATCTGGTCATCATCGACGGTCGCAACCACTATCCGCAGGACTTGGAGTACTCGGCTCAGGAAGCCAGCCGCGCGCTGCGCACCGGTTATGTGGCCGCGTTCTCGGTGCCGGCCAACCAACTACCCGCTGCGGTGTTCAACAACCCGCACGCCGGCCTGAAATACGACCCCGACGACACCTCCGAGCAACTGGTGATCGTCGCCGAGCGCGCGCCCGGTACACACAAGCTCGACTACCAACCGATCGCCGACGACGTCCGGGCGGCGATCGCCGTCCGGCACGGGGTCACCGTCCGGGATCTGCTGCTAGTGCAGGCCGGATCGGTGCCGCGTACCTCCAGCGGCAAGATCGGCCGCCGCGCCTGTCGCGCCGCCTACCTCGACGGCAGCCTACGCAGCGGTAACGCGTCCCCGAACGTATTTCCCGACCAGGCGGGTTGATCTTTGACGATGGCTGACACCGACACCGGTCCGCAACCAATCGCCGCATCGGCGACCGCCGGCGACGATGCAGAGCGAAGCGATGCGGAGGAGCGGCGCAAAATGACCGCCGGCGACGATGCAGAGCGAAGCGATGCGGAGGAGCGGCGCAAAATGACCGCCGGCGACGATGCAGAGCGAAGCGATGCCCAGCAGCGGCGCACCGACATGACGGTCGCCGAGATACGGAGGTGGCTGCGTGACTGGGTCGCCAACGCCACCGGCCAGTCGCCGGACGCCATCGACGAGGCCACTCCCATGGTGGAGTTGGGTCTCTCCTCGCGTGACGCGGTGGCGATGGCTGCCGACATCGAAGACCACACCGGGGTGACGGTGTCGATTGCGGCCGCTTTCGAGCATCCGACCATCGAGTCGCTGGCCACCTGGATCGTCGAGGGCGATCCCTTAAAGGACTCCGCGGACTCCGCCGAGGACGACACCGACTGGTCGCGAAGCGGCCCGGTGGAACGGGTCGACATCGCCGTGGTCGGGCTGGCCACCCGGTTGCCGGGGGACCTGAACACCCCGGAGCAGACCTGGCAGGCGCTGCTGGAGGGCCGCGACGCGATCACCGACTTACCCGAGGGCCGCTGGTCGGAGTTCTTAGACGAGCCGCGGCTGGCCGAGCGCATCAAGAAGGCCCGCACTCGCGGCGGCTACCTCGCCGACATCAAAGGCTTCGACTCCGAGTTCTTCGCGCTGTCGGCGACCGAAGCCGACAACATCGACCCGCAGCAGCGTATGGCGCTGGAGCTGACCTGGGAGGCGCTCGAACACGCCCGCATCCCTGCCTCCAGCCTGCGCGGCGAAGCCGTCGGCGTCTACATCGGCACCTCGGTCGCCGACTACAGCTTCCTGGCGATGTCGGACCCGACCGTCGCGCACCCGTACGCGATCACCGGCACCGCAAGCTCGATTGTCGCCAACCGGGTCTCGTACTTCTACGACTTCCACGGCCCGTCGGTGGCGATCGACACCGCCTGCTCGAGCTCACTGGTCGCCACGCATCAGGCGGTGCAGGCGCTGCGCAGCGGCGAGTGCGACGTCGCCCTCGCGGGCGGGGTCAACGCGCTGATCACCCCGGCGGTGACACTCGGGTTCGACGAGATCGGCCAGGTGCTCGCGCCCGACGGCCGGATCAAATCGTTCTCCGCCGACGCCGACGGCTACACCCGCTCCGAAGGCGGCGCCATGTTGGTGCTCAAGCGGGTCGACGACGCTCGCCGGGACGGCGACACCATCCTGGCGGTGATCGCCGGCAGCGCGGTCAACCACGACGGCCGGTCCAACGGCTTGATCGCCCCCAATCCGGACGCTCAGGCCGACGTGTTGCGCCGCGCCTACAAGGACGCCGGGATCAACCCGCGCATCGTGGACTACATCGAGGCGCATGGCACCGGCACCGTGCTCGGCGACCCGATCGAGGCGCAGGCGCTGGGCCGGGTGGTCGGCCGGGGTCGCCCCGCCGACAAGCCGGCCCTGCTGGGCGCGGTCAAGACCAATCTGGGACACCTGGAGTCCGCCGCCGGGGCAGCCAGCCTGGCCAAGATGGTGCTGGCGCTGCACCACGACAAGCTGCCGCCGTCGATCAACTACGCCGGGCCCAACCCGTTCATCGATTTCGACGCGGCCCGCCTGCGCGTGCTGAATACGGTGGCCGACTGGCCCCGCTACGGCGGCTACGCGGTCACCGGGGTGTCGAGTTTCGGGTTCGGCGGCGCCAACGCGCATGTGGTGCTGCGCGAGGTGCTGCCACGCGACGTCGTCGAGCGTACGGTCGAACAGCAGCCCGAACCGGCACCGGTCGCCGAGTCCGGGTCGCTGGTCGCCGGGGTGCGGTTCGACGAGTACGGCGAGTTCATCGCCGACCAAGCTGTCGGCGAGGACACGCACTCGCCGTTGCCGGGCATCACCGAAGAAGCGTTACGGCTCAAGGAGATTGCGCTGCAGGAGCTTGCCGCGCAGGAAACCCCGGCGCCGTTGGTGCCGCTGGTCGTGTCGGCGTTTCTGACCTCCCGCAAGAAGGCGGCCGCTGCCGAGCTGGCCGACTGGATGGAAGGGCCCGAAGGCCGGACCTCGTCGCTGGAGTCGATCGGGCGTTCGCTGTCACGGCGCAACCACGGTCGCTCTCGTGCGGTGGTGCTGGCCCGCGACCACGACGAAGCGATCAAGGGGCTACGCGCGGTCGCCGAGGGCAAGCAGCGACCGAACGTGTTCAGCGCCGACGGGCCGGTGACCAACGGCCCGGTGTGGGTGCTCGCCGGGTTCGGCGCACAGCACCGCAAGATGGGCAAGAACCTCTACCTGCGCAACGAGGTCTTCGCCGAGTGGATCGAGAAGGTCGACGCGCTGATCCAGGACGAGCGCGGCTACTCGATCCTGGAGCTGATCCTCGATGACTCGCAGGACTACGGCATCGAGACCGCCCAGACCGTGATCTTCGCGATCCAGATCGCCTTGGGTGAGCTGCTCCGCCACCACGGCGCGAAACCCGCTGCGGTGGTGGGCCAGTCGTTGGGCGAGCCCTCGGCGGCCTACTTTGCCGGCGGCCTGTCATTGGCCGACACCACCCGCATCATCTGCGCGCGCTCGCATTTGATGGGCGAGGGCGAGGCGATGTTGTTCGGCGAGTACATCCGATTGATGGCGCTGGTGGAGTACTCCGCCGAGGAGATCAAGACGGTGTTCGCCGATTTCCCGGACTTGGAAGTGTGCGTCTACGCCGCCCCGAGCCAGACCGTCATCGGCGGCCCGCCCGAGCAGGTGGACGCGATCATCGCCCGCTGCGAGGCGGAGGGTCGCTTTGCCCGCAAGTTCGCGACCAAGGGCGCCAGCCACACCTCGCAGATGGACCCGCTACTTGGTGAGCTGTCCGCCGAGATCCAGGGCATCGCGGCCAGGCCGCTGACGGTCGGATACTTCTCCACCGTGCACGAGGGCAGCTACATCCGGCCCGGCGGCGAGCCGATCCACGACGTCGCGTACTGGATGAAGGGCCTGCGGCATTCGGTGTACTTCACCCACGGCATCCGCAATGCCGTCGACAACGGGTACACCACGTTTTTGGAGCTCGCCCCCAACCCGGTGGCGCTGATGCAGGTTGGATTGACCACCGCGGCCGCGGGATTACCCGACGCGCAGTTGATTTCAACGTTGGCCCGTAAAACCGACGACGTCGACGCGATGACGACGGCGATGGCGCAGCTCTACGTCTACGGCCACGACCTCGACGTCCGGACCCTGTTCAGCCGGGCCGCCGGGCCACAAGACTACGCCAACATCCCGCCGACCCGGTTCCGCCGCAAGGAGCACTGGCTCGACGCGCACTTCACCGGCGACGGATCGGTGTTGATGCCGGGCAGCCACGTGGCGACCCCGGACGGCCGGCACGTGTGGGAGTACGCACCGCACGGCACGACCGACCTCGCGGCATTGGTGAAAGCGGCGGCGGCCCAAGTGCTCCCAGACGCGGAGCTCACGGCGGCCGAGCAGCGGGCGGTGCCTGCTGAAGGTGCCCGGTTGGTGACGACGCTGACCCGTCACCCCGGCGGCGCGGCCGTTCAGGTGTACGCCCGTATCGACGAGTCGTTCACGCTGGTCTACGACGCACTGGTGAGCCGGGGCGGTCGCCCCGCGGTGTTGCCGGCCGCAGTCGGGGCCGCCACGGCTATCACGTCGACGGTCACCGCCGGCCCGACCGAGGGTCCACCGGCTGCCACGGCGGCGGGCGAGGTTGCCGCCGAACCGGATGCCGAGATCCTGCACGACAGCCTCACCGCGCGCCAAGTCGGTGGTTTGGCCAAGTGGTCGCCGGATTCTGGCGAGACGGTGCACGATCGGCTGGCCGGCATTGTGTCGATGGCGATGGGCTATGAGCCCGAGGACCTGCCGTGGGAGGTCCCGTTGATCGAACTCGGGCTGGATTCGATGATGGCGGTGCGGATCAAGAACCGCGTCGAATATGACTTCGACCTGCCGCCGATCCAGTTGCAGGCCGTCCGCGACGCCAGCCTGTACAACGTCGAGAAGCTGATCGAGTACGCGATCGAGCACCGCGACGAGGTCCAGCAGCTGCACGAGCACCAGAAGACGCAGACCGCCGAGGAGATCGCCAGGGAGCAGGCCGCGCTGCTGTCCGGCGCGGCGTCGGCGACGGCGACCGAAATCCCCACACCGCCGCCCGCCGATGTACCGATCCCGCCGCCGCCGACCGACCCGTCGGGCCCGGCGGCGCAGCCCAACCTCACCGGCGCCGCGCAGGCGCTCAATCAGCGGGCCGTCGCCGAGGCGCTGGGTGCCGACGTACCGCCGCGCGACGCCGCCGAGCGGGTCACGTTCGCCACCTGGGCGATTGTCACCGGTAAGTCGCCGGGCGGCATCTTCAACCCGTTGCCCACGCTCGACGGCGAGGCAGCCGCCACGATGGCGCAGCGGCTTTCCGAGCGTGCGGACGGGCCGATCAGCGTCGAGGACGTCACTGCCGCCGGCACCATCGAGGAGTTGGCGACCACGGTGCGCGAATACCTGGAAGCCGGACGGATCGACGGGTTCGTCCGGACGATCCGGGCCCGCCCCGAAGGCTCGACCAAAATCCCGGTGTTCGTGTTCCACGCCGCCGGCGGGTCGACGGTGGTCTACGAGCCACTGCTGAACCGTCTGCCGCCAGACACTCCGATGTACGGTTTCGAGCGCGTTGAGGGCACCATCGAGGAGCGGGCCCGCCAGTATGTACCCAAGCTGCGTGAAATGCAGGGCGACGGCCCGTTCATTCTGGTCGGTTGGTCATTAGGCGGGGTGCTGGCGTACGCGTGCGCGATCGGGCTCAAGCAACAGGGTTGCGACGTGCCGTTCGTCGGGCTGATCGACACCGTGCGTGCCGGCGAGGAGATTCCGCAGACCAAAGAGGAGACCCGCAGGCGGTGGGAGCGCTACGCCCGGTTCGCCGAGCGGACCTTCAACGTCGAGATTCCCGAAATCCCTTACGAACAACTAGAAGAACTCGACGACGAGGGCCAGGTGCGCTTCGTCCTGGAGGCGATCAAGGCCAGCGGGGTGCAGATTCCCGGTGGGATCATCGAACATCAACGTACGTCTTATCTGGATAACCGGGCGATCGACACCGCCCAAATCCAGCCTTACGACGGGCATGTCACCCTGTATATGGCCGACCGCTACCACGACGACGCGATCATCTTCGAGCCGCGGTACGCCACCCGCAAGCCCGACGGTGGCTGGGGTGAGTACGTCTCGGATCTGGAGATCGTGCCGATCGGCGGGGAGCACATCCAGGCCATCGACGAGCCGATCATCGCCAAGGTGGGCGCGCACATGACGCAGGTGCTCCGCAGGATCGAAGCGCGGGAGAAGGCAGGTAAGTGACCGCAACAGTGCCCACGTCCGGCCAGTTCAAGACCACCGCCCAACAACTTGACGAACTGCGCCGCAGGCTTGAGCTGGCCAAGGAACCAGGCGGGGAGAAGGCGGCCGCCAAACGCGACAAAAAAGGTATCCCCAGCGCCCGGGCCCGCATTCTCGCGCTGCTCGATCCGGGCAGCTTTTTGGAGACCGGGGCGCTGGCTCGCACTCCGGGCGACCCCAATGCGCTCTACGGCGACGGGGTCGTGACCGGGCGGGGCACCATCGACGGTCGTCCGGTCGGGGTGTTCAGCCACGACCAGACCGTCTTCGGCGGCAGCGTCGGAGAGATGTTCGGCCGCAAGGTGGCAGCGTTGATGGAGTGGTGCGCGATGGTCGCCTGCCCGATCATCGGCATCAACGACTCCGGCGGCGCGCGGATCCAGGACGCGGTCACCTCGTTGGCGTGGTACGCCGAATTGGGCCGCCGCCATGAAATGCTGTCCGGGCTGGTGCCGCAGATCTCGCTCATTTTCGGCAAATGCGCTGGGGGGGCGGTATATTCGCCGATCCAGGACGATCTCCTGGTTGCAGTCCGTGGCCAGGGCTACTTCTTCGTCACCGGGCCGGAAGTGATCCAGGAGGTTACCGGGGAAGAGGTTTCTCTCGACGAACTCGGCGGCGCTGACGCTCAGGCCAGCTACGGCAACATCCACCAGGTCGTCGAATCCGAAGCCGCCGCATTCCAATACGTGCGCGATTTCTTGTCGTTTTTGCCGTCGAACTGCTTCGACACCCCGCCGATCGTGAACCCGGGGCTGGAGCCGGAGGTCACTGCGCACGACCTGGAACTCGACTCGATCGTGCCTGACTCCGACAACGCCGCCTACGACATGCACGAGATCTTGCTGCGGATCTTCGACGACGGCGATTTCCTCGACGTCGCCGCCCAGGCCGGACCGGCGATCATCACCGGGTTCGCCCGGGTCGACGGGCATCCGGTCGGCGTGGTCGCCAACCAGCCGATGGTGCTGTCGGGCGCGATCGACAACGCGGCTTCCGACAAGGCGGCGCGGTTTATCCGGTTCTGCGACGCGTTCAACCTCCCGCTGGTATTCGTCGTGGACACCCCGGGTTTTCTGCCCGGGGTGGAGCAGGAGAAGAACGGCATCATCAAACGCGGGGGACGTTTCCTGTACGCCGTCGTGGAAGCGGACGTGCCGAAGGTGACGATCACGGTCCGCAAGTCCTACGGCGGCGCCTACGCGGTGATGGGGTCCAAGCAGCTGACCGCCGACTTGAACTTCGCCTGGCCCACCGCCCGGATCGCGGTGATCGGTGCCGAGGGTGCGGCGCAATTGCTGATGAAGCGGTTCCCCGACCCGCATGCGCCGGAGGCGCAGGCGATCAAGAAGAGCTTTATCGAGAACTACAACCTCAACCTGGCGATCCCGTGGATCGCTGCCGAGCGCGGCTTTATCGACGCGGTTATCGAGCCGCACGATACCCGGCTGTTGCTGCGCAAGTCGCTGCACCTGTTGCGGGACAAGCAGTTATGGGGGCGGGTCAACCGCAAGCATGGCCTGATCCCGATTTAGTGTGCCGCGATTGCGCGCATTTGGTGGTGGCGCTGCTGCGTACGGGCAATCTACACGCCGGGCGTGTCACCCGACGGACTTTATCGCGGTGGTCGCCATCTTGGCGGCATCCAACCTGGACTAACCGTGTAGTGTGGGACGTGTTGGTGATACCTCGTACCTGACTACCGAAGCCACGTCGTCGCCGATTCGAGTGATTTGGCCGGTTTTGCGGTCAAGACAGGAGCGTCGTTATGACGCCGGAAACAGATCCTAGATTTTGAAACCTCAGAGCGGCTCCGTCGATGGGGCATGGTGGCCGCACAATGCGGACCTCGCAGCAGAGCTGCCCGACTTAGTGTCGGTGCTGTCAGTTCGACTCGGCCCGATCGGCCGGGTGATCTACAACCTCGAGGAGTGGACTGGAGCACCAAGAAAGGTCGCCATCGGCGGGCGTGTGGTACGACTCGACGGATTTCGCCTCCAGCCAACCAACACCGTAGAAGTCCATGGGCTCAATGGCAAAAAGCTTGTCCTACTGCGAGTTTCTTCCCAGGCCGATCCAGACCGGCACACGCCATCATGATGACCGCAGCCGGCCCGGGCAATGCCTTGACAGTCGAGAGCCTGCTCAAGAGCAGCCCGAAAGAAAGTAACGCTCGCGTGTAGCCTCTTTTGGCCAGCCATCAGGCCAGCACGCTGGAAATCAACGGTTCCATCAATTACAGCTTAGTCGAATCTGGTGACAAGTCCTTCATTCTTTCCCCTATTGAGTAATGCTGCACCACAGGAATGCTCAACCACGAAGTTGTTATCGAGTAGACCGGGGACTAGGTGCCGACCGGTGCTACCTCGAAATGGTTTGAAGTCAGGAGCCGTGGAGATTCAGCCGACCTATGACAACGACCCAGGAGAGTGATGAGTTCAGAGCACGCAACAGAACAGGTGCCGCTGGCGGAGATCAGGGAGGGCGACATGCTCCAAGATCCGAGTTCCGGGAAATGGATCAAAGTCACGCAAACATCCGACTACACAGTGAGCGTCACGCATAGGTGCTCAGATGGGGAACGGACCGTGATCGAGGCGTACCGCGTCTACTACGGTGACGGAGGTGAAGAGATCGATTCTCGGACCGTTGCGGGCCTGGTCAATCGTCAGGTGCGCGAGTAGTCGCGGTAACTCGGGCTCCGCGGCCGGGTCCAGAATGCGGTGAGGAGTCGATCCGGAAGCGTCAACTTGGAAATGATACGAAGGGTGCACAGATACTGACGAACAAGCGGGCCGGTCGTATACGGCAGGTTGTAGGTGGCGCACAGGGCGCGGACCCGTTGTGCGATCGCTGCATAGCGGTTGCTCGGCAGATCAGGGAAAAGGTGGTGTTCGATCTGGTAGCAAAGGTTTCCACTGAGGAACGCCAGTACCGGCCCAGCATCAAAGTTTGCGGTGCCCAGCATTTGTCGCAGATACCATTCGGACTTCGTCTCATCCTTCAGCACGGCGGGGGTGAATTTCTCTGCGCCGTCAGCGAAGTGCCCACAGCAGATCACTGCATACGCCCACACATTGCGTAGCAGGTTCGCGGCCACGTTCGCCTTGAGTGTGCGGCGCCATCGTCGAAGACTGAGAGCCGGAAACAAGACATAGTCCTTGCCGCTCTGGCGGGCCATCTTACGGATTAGCGCTCGGGTCTGGGCCGACTTCTGCCCGTCGGTCGCCGCGCGCTTGTGCTCCGAATGCAAGCCTTGCATCGCGATGCCCCACTCGAACATAATGGCCAACAACACATTCCGGAGAGGCTGAAAGATATTGGTCCACCGCCACTCCTGGTCGTGGGTGACTCGCAGGACGCCGAACCCGAGATCGTCGTCCACGCCGATGACATTGGTGAACCTGTGGTGTCGATAGTTGTGGGAGTAGCGCCACTGTGACGAGACGCCCGCCATGTCCCACTCCCACGTGCTGGAATGGATCTCCGGGTCGTTCATCCAATCCCATTGACCGTGGGCGATGTTATGGCCAAGCTCCATGTTCTCGATGGCCTTGGCCACGGCGAGCGCGGTGGTCCCGAGCATCCAAGCGACCTTGCTACGGGTTCCGGCAATAACCAGCCTCGCGGCGATGTCGAGGAATCGCTGAATCGCGATGGCTCGCCGGATATACACCCTGTCCTTTGCACCGCGCGAAACTTCGATGTCGCGCCGGATCGCCTCTAGTTCGATTCGGAGCGCCTCGAGATCCGCGACGCTCAGGTGCGCGTAGTCGGACACGTCCGTTATTGCCATCGGACCCTTCCGGACGTCGAAACGAGGTGGCTAGCGCCCGGCTGGCGGCCTGTACGTGGACTCGGGCATGCGCGCCGGCCGGGTGTGCCGTCGGGCGAGCCGAGTGGGGCGGCCAGTCGACGAAGCAGAATGTCAAGTCCGCGGTCGAGTTCGGTGACGCCGTCATAGGCGGGGCAAGCCGGCATTAGCGAACGCCATTGGGGGAATTCGCTAATCGGCGGCCGGTCCACGACCATACAACACACTGTCGGCCTCCTCGGGGCGTGCGACGAGTCCCTGCAACTCGGTAAATGTTGTCTTTAGTGTAGGCATACGGCGGTGACGGAAGCATCAGACCGGCTGCTGAAATGCCGCTGCGATCCGATTGCTATGGCGGGTAGCCGACCTGCCGGCACCAGCCTCCGGCAATGCTCAGCGCCTCTAGTGTCCCGCACCATTAATTCGTTTCATTAGTCGTCCGAGTGCTTCGAGGATCTGTTCGGCGGTCTTGGTCCATACGAACGGTTTTGGGTTCTCGTTCCACGTGTCGACCCAGGCGCGG
>Ga0078972_1007111_pt1 | contig 25437 bp, 29 predicted proteins | sample YelNatPaOPGAMG01_FD_67568 | JGI IMG/M metagenome (GOLD analysis project Ga0078972, IMG submission 67568) | Hot spring thermophilic microbial communities from Obsidian Pool, Yellowstone National Park, USA - OP-RAMG-01 (SPADES assembly) (version 2) | ecosystem: Environmental > Aquatic > Thermal...
AGATCCCGCTGCTGTTGTCCGGCTTGCAGGGGCTTCTTTTCCTGAATCTGGGCGGGCACCAGTTGCTGGACTGGCACATTTCCAAGTCCATCCGATCCCTGCGCGGCCATGCCAACCGTATTGTCATCGAGTGGACGGAACAACGGTTCCACGACGAAAAGCTGGTTGATGTTTTGGCGAAGATCAATTTTCTGAAAGGGCTTGGATTCCTCTTGGCTATCGATGATATCGGCGCTGGGGCGGGCGTGGACGGACTAGGCCGGGCGGGCGCCGTCAAGTCGAATTTCTGCAAGATCGACGGTTCCTACTTTCAGGCGATCCGCGATAAGGGGCCGGAGTATATGCGCGATCTTTGCCGGCATCTGGCTATCGACGGTGCCCGTGTGATCGTGGAGTGGGTGGAGACAGAGGCGGACTACCGCTTGGCTCTGGCCGTCGGCGCACATCTGGGACAGGGGCATTTTTGGTCCAGGCCCGCAGCGCAGGGTGCAACCCCTTCGCAGCCGACGGACACCGCCGTTGCGGAACAGGGAGAAGGTTAATTTATGCACGACAACTTGCAGGACAACCAGCGCTTTATCGACGACGCCAAAAGCCGCGGGCTGGACACGCTGGCATACCACGATCGGAAAAGTCAGGGCTTTCTGTTGGTGGCGGGGCACCCGGAAAGTATCCGCGCATTGATCGGCATTCTCGACGATTACGAAATGATGTGTGGAATAGTGGGGGAGATCATGGATACCGAGGGAGAAAACGAACATGCGTAACAAGACGGTCCTGAAATTCGCCGTCGCGGCGGCAATCCTCCCGTTGATGGCCGGATGCGCCACGTTCCATCAGGCGCATGTTGCGATCACGCACTCAAGCGCCACCGTATCCAAAGACCTTGCGCAACAACGTTCACTGAAGAACGCGCCGATCGTGACTACGGTGAAGACCCCCTATCTGTTAGGCGCGGTTGTACATATCAGCTATCAGAACCGTCTACCCGCGATGTTCCGTAAAACGATTCATCTGTCCACGAACCAACCGTTGAGCATCGGACAGTTCGCAACGCAGATCACGCAGATGACAGGCATTCCCATCCATGTGGCCAGTCAGGTGACCGGATATCTGGACGCCAGCGCCATGTCCAGTGAAAGCTTGAAAATGATGTCCGGAGGCGCCGGAGGTTTGCCCGCATTGCCCGGACAGGCATCACCGCTTATGTTGTCGCCCTCCTTGCCCAATATGTCCAGCAGCAAGAATGCGCTGATGATCAATTGGAACGGGACATTGTCAGGACTGCTAAATCTGGTGGCAGCAAGAACCGGCACCTATTGGAAATACCAGAATGGCGAAGTCCGGTTTTTTCTGACGGAAACGCGCGCTTTTTCCGTGGACGCACTTCCGGGGACTACGGGGCTCACGGCCAGCATCACCAACAGTGGCAGCAATGGAAGCGCAGGTGGCGGAGGGGGTGCCGGCGGCGGTACGACCGGAAACGCTGGGTCCACCAGCCAGACGGCCACGGTAGCGACCAATCTGGACATTTACAAGTCCATCGTCTCGGGTATTCAGTCCATCCTTGCGCAAAGCAAGTCCGCGAGTGGTGGCGGTACTTCCGTGCAAGTGCCCACTAGTGTTTCCGCCAACGAATCCACGGGACAAATCATTGTGACCGCGTCCCCCCCAGAATTAAGAGCCGTTGCCGCCTATCTCAAGCCGGTAAATGCTGAGATGACCAAGAACGTCATGATCGAAGTGCATGTGTATTCCATTCAGTTAAACCAGTCGAATAATTACAATCTCAATCTTAACGTGGCACTGAACAATAAGGGATACGGCATTCAATCGTTGACTCAGAATGGTGTGCCATCGAATCTTCAGGGTCCCCAGGCAATCAGCGGGCCTTCTGGAGAGGGATCACTTTCGGCGGGGATTGTGACGGGTCCCGTCAATGCGCAGGTGGTGGCTACGGCACTGGCGACACAGGGCAATGTTTCTCTGGTAACTTCTGGCAGCGTTATCGCACTGAATGGCCTGCCTACTCCGTTGCAGGTGGCCAACGTGCACAGTTACGTGGCTTCTTCCTCAACTACCCAAACCGCGCAGGTGGGCAGTTCAACGTCCTTGACGCCGGGTCAATACACGACTGGGTTTAGTGGCACCTTCCTGCCACTGGTGCGCGGGCATCATATCCTGCTCGAATACACCATTAACCTGACGCAGAACCTGGGATTGCAAACATTCACGTCCGGCACTTCTACCGTGCAGTTGCCCAATCTGGCCATGCAGGCGTTTATGCAGCGCGTATCCATCAAGTCGGGGCAGACGTTGATTCTCTCCGGTTTTGAGCAGACGAAGAGCCAGGTGAATCGGGGGGGCATCGGAAGCGCGCATTTCTGGGGGTTGGGCGGCGGCGCCGGAGCGATGCATGACAAGACGGCACTGGTCATTATTATCCACGTTGTCAAGCTGGGGAATTGAGAATGCAGGGCATAACCAAGTCCGCGAAGATCATCACGCTGGGCGGGAAACACTGGCTGGTGGGCGGGTACTGGACGGCCGGAGGGCGCTATAAATCAAAGCAAAACTTGAAAAAGGCCGCGATTGCGGAACAGTTCGATCCCGGGCATACCGCTGCTGTCTGGCTCAGGGAAGCGGAGCAGATCGGATGGTTTGTGTTCGACGGAAAGCCCGTCAAGGAGCGGTCATTGGCACCGATGGTGCTATCCAAGTTGCGGATGGACAGCGTTCCGTGGCGCGGCACATTCAAAATGGAAGGCGGATGGTGGGTGGTTGCCGTCGATGACGCGATGGCGCTGCATCCACTGTGGGACGTTTGGGTTCCAGATAACGAATTTCAGAAGTTCGTTGAGGATAACAGTTCCCGCTTGATGACCTTTAATCAGAGTTTGCAACTGGACACGTCGGAAGAAAGCCAGAAATGGTTGCTGGAAGGAGAATATTACGGCAATTCACCCAAGGCAACACCCGTTATAGGCAACGAGCAAAATATCAAGAAAGGTGCCGTAGCATTGGTAGTGGCTGGTGTCGTGACGAGCATAGGTTATGAGGGTTGGCGTTTATGGCAACAGCATGAAGCAGCAGTGGCTTCGCATCAACAAATGTTGAGGCGGGAGCAAGCGAGGCTGAATGCCGAGGCTGCACAAAAGCTGACGTCCCGGGAGGTTCATGCCGAAGAACATCGCATAGAAAATTCCTGGCAGGACTGGCCGCGTCCGTGGACCAACCCCATTTCTTGGCGCACATTTTTCCAGACATGTGAACAGGGGTGGTCAGGGACTGTTAACGATCAAGGGTGGATGCTCGTTCAAGTTCAGTGCCATTGGACCGCCAAGCGTCCAACGGTGCTGGATATTCATAAAACCTGGGACAGGGGGACCTTCGCGACGGTTTTGCACGCGCCGCACGGGGTTATTCAGAAACATGGCGATGTCATCATTCAGACGATCCGAAAATCATTAAATTGGAATGCCACGGGAAATGCCGTCCAGAAACCACTGTCTTCCACCATAACAGAAAATCAACGCTTTTGGACGGGTCAAAGCCAGAAATGGAACGGAGTAATCCAGATCACACAGGGAAGCAGCACGTATTATCGTGCGTTGATCCCAAAAAATACGCCGCCTAACATCCGTAAGGATCTGCACCCCCCCATTCTGTGGAGATCGTTTCCCGTTGTTTTTAACAGCATCTACGCGCCAAGTCATTGGCCATTCTGGGCTGTAAGTGCATTGATTCCTTCAAGAATGACAGCGGTTCTGGGTAAAGAAAGTCAATATACGGTGACTGGAGTGCAATATGGACGTTAATGTGATGAAAGGAAGATCAATGCGTGCGCATATCGTTTTGCCATGGATTACGGCCTGCTCGTTGGCGGCTTCCTCAGTTCCGGCGCTGGCGGACGATTGCGCCACAGGGAGTGTTGCGCAACAGATGGCCTGTTTGAGAATGAGCAACGCTGTACTCAGTGAACGTCTTACCCAGGCGACGCTACGGAAAAATCTGAACAAGGAGTCATCCAGTGGTGGAGTGAAATCCCGTGAACTGGGACTTCCTTTGGTAATGTCGACCTATGGGATTGGGAACAAGATGTCCGCCGTGCTGGTGTATATGCATGACGGGAAAAGCGATGGAACGCTGATTGTACATTCCGGGTCGCGTCTTCCTGGCGGATGGATGGTGCGCGGCATGGTGGGTGGCACCGTAGCGATCCAGAAGGGCGACCAGGTGAAAACCCTGCTGTTGACCGACGGGTCATCCGGGCATTCCATGAGCCTGTCTGGTGTGGCTTCACATGCTGGATTCAATCTTTCCCCGATGGGGGGGCCATCGCCCATGACCACAACCAGTGGTGCGGTGAGCGGCATGGCGGGAGTGCGATAATGGCTGATCGTGCCCAAACACCAGAAACGGAGAGCCTGCAATTGCAGGTGACCGTTCCAGAGGATCTACGGAAATATGTTGTTCTGCAGGATCGTGTCTTATATGTCGCCAACGATTATCTGGCGCATAGCATGGTGCTCGATTTTGAAATGCGATTGATGCGCATGGGCCTGGTAACCCGTAAACAGGGCGTCCCCATGCAGCGCATAACAGAACTGTCGCAGCACTTATCTTCCGCGCAGGCCAGCAATGATGAAACTACAGAGCGTGCACGCGCTTTCGGGCTGCTGCGCCAGGCGGTGGAGATGAACGCCTCTGACGTGCATTTCGTGCTGGGCCGACACCATGCGGAAATCAAGATGCGCATTGATGGGTATCTGGGATCTTATATCGAGATCACCGTCGATGAAGCGCGATCCCTGGTCAGCGCTCTGTACGTCGCCTGTCAGGCAAGCACCAAGAACGGCAATCAGTTCAATTTCAACGGGCCGCTGGCGGCACGACTGGTGCAATCGGATGGATTGCCGCCGAAGTTGTATGCGGTACGTTTCTCGTCTACGCCATCGGACACCATTGGTCTCGTGGTGCTGCGGCTCCTGTATGACGGCGTGTCCAGCCGTAATGTTGGACGCAAGCGTATCGGAGAAATCCTCATTGAGCAGGGCATGATTACCGCAGAACAGATGAACCTGGCCCTTGCGGAGCAACGCAAGACGTTTCAGCCCGGTCTCAAATCCAGATATCTGGGGGATATTTTGGTGGAGCAGGGTTTTCTGAATGCGGACATGCTGGCGAAAGCGATCACGTTGCAGGAAACGATATCCGTCAAAAAAACGATGGATCTGTTTGATTTGGGATTTAATAACGAACAGGTAACGATGATTCGAGCCATGGCCGACGCGCCGAACGGCATGGTGGTCATCGTAGGCCCAACGGGTGCCGGCAAAAGCACGACGCTGAAAGCTGCCATGGAATGGATCCACCAGAACTATCCACATTTCAATCTGCTGACTGTGGAAGATCCGCCAGAATACCCCATTACCGGGGCATCCGCGCAAATTCCTGTCAACGTACAGGGCAACGAGTCAGACGGTGGAATTGGACGTGGTGAAAGATACGCGTCCATCATCGCGGATACCTTACGGCTGGATCCGGATATTCTGATGGTCGGTGAAATTCGGGACGGACATTCGGCACAAGCGGGATTACGCGCGGCGGAGACCGGACACCGCCTATGGACGTCGTTGCACGCCAATGATGCCTGGGAAGCCATTACCCGGCTGACAGATTTGTTGCGCGAGGCGGGCATGATGGACCCTCTGGCGGTGCTAGCCAACACCCAAAACTTGGCGGGGACCATGGCGCAACGGTTAATCCCGAAGTTGTGTCAGCATTGTAAAATCCCATTGAAAAGCCATGCTGATCGGGTTTCTCCGCAAGTGATTCAGGAGTTGATGGATGCCATCCCGGACATGGACCCGGAACGTATCTACCTGCGCGGGGACGGTTGTAAGGAATGTGTTCCCAATGCCGGAGGCGATGCGGAAAAGCAGAAGGCAGACAAACGGCACGGCATTATGGGGCGTACCGTCGTAGCGGAGATCATCATGCCTGACCAGGCGTTGCTCGACATTGTGCGCAAGGATGGCGTTCCAGCCGCACGTTATTTCTGGCTGAAGCACCGCAACGGAAAGATCTTGATGGATCATGCCCTGGAAAAAATACAGCATGGCATCGTGGCGCCAGATGTGGTCCGGGAGTTCGCTGGCCCCTTGATCAGTTCCAGGCAGGTACTGGCGCAAATGGACCGAGGCAGTCATGAGTAGCAACCATTTGATGGCATTGATGGCATCCCAGGAACGGTCTTTCCGGGAAATATCCCGGAAGATCCGGGATAGCTTTTCAAAGGCGTGGATGGTCTCGCCGGACGTTGCGCGCAGGTTTTTCTTTTTGAAGAAGAAATCGTTTTTGCGCAGAACGCAGATCATGGGTAAAGCGCATGTGCCTTTTTCGGATGCCATTGCCGAACTGAAGAGTCGCGCCTATGAAAACCATGAAAGCATCATGTTCGCTGCGTTGCAGGTTATGAATCTACGAGTTCAACGTGCCCAGGACCTGGCGCAGGTGCTGAATGGCTGGCTCGCTCCGGAGGAAATCATGCTCATTGTGGCGGGCGACAACCGTGGGTTTTCCGGCTATGTATCCGCCATCGATCAAGTGCTCGGGATGGGAGACGCCACAGCGGAAATGCGGAGCGCATTATTGATGGGAGTCATGGAACCCATCATTCTGTTAGTGAGCATCTATATGCTGATGCTGTGGATGTCGACCAAGTTTACCGGGAAGCTGCTTTCGATAACCCATGTCTCACCGGACAAATTAACAGGGCTCGCGTATCAGTTTTATGCGATGGGCCAGTTTGCGAACAGTATCTGGTCGATTTTGGTTCCTGTCGTGATTTTCGTTCCCCCTGTCCTGGTGTGGTGGTCTTTTTCGCGGTGGACTGGAGAACGGACAAAAACGGTTGCCGTGCGCAAGTTTCTGGACAAGATTCCGCCCTACAGCGTTTATAAAAAGATCGCCGGCGCGCAATGGGCATTGGCGTTCAGTGTGTTGGCCATGGCGGGCATCCCTTATGAGGTGGTTTTACAGGAGCTAGGACGCTTATCGGCCCCATGGGTGCGCGTGCAAACTCATCGCATCGAGCGCCGCTTCCGTAAAGGCATCACGTTGGGAGATGCCATGCGACAAGCGGGTGACTGGTTTCCTTCCCGTTCCATGGTGCAGGACATCATGGCATTCGGCGAACGCCCTGGATTCAAGGAAACCATGAAGGTGTTGGCTGATGAATCCATTAAGGACACTACGCGCGAAGTGAAAATCATGGCGAATGTTTTGCGTGGATTCGGATATGTAATCATGTTTGTCGCCCTAGTTTGGTTGTACGAAGCGTTTAATGACCTAAGCACTCAGATACAAACATTGCTGACGGCAGGCCATTAAACATTGGAAGAAGGTTGTTTTTAGCGAGTTGTATATTTTTTTAGTCAAGGAGAAATATCATGTGGATCATCATCGCGTTTGTGTTGGCTATCGGTTTGATTGCTTTGGCAATTTATGGGGTGTATCAGGAATTTGGCGTGGCGTCCAATCAACAAACGGCCCAAGGTGTGTTGACGAGCACATCAGCGGTGATTGGTAATGTCTTGACAGATTACGCAGGAAATCCAGATTACTCTGCGTTAACTAATACGACGGTGGAGAATGATGGCGCGGTGCCTAAAAACTGGGTGGTCAGTTCGAACGGGTTCTCGATCCCGGGCGGCGGTACCGCTTCTTTTGCGCCTGCATCGGTCAATGGCGGAACGGATAACGGGTTTGCGTTGACGCTTAGCAACTTAAACAAGCAGACCTGTGCGCAATTCGGCACGTATTATACGCCGAACACCGCATCTGTCAGTGTCAACGGTACGGTAGCGGATAATCCTGATTATAATGCGGGTACGGGAACCAATTGGCCGCCTGCATTGGCGGGTGATTGCAAAACCGGATCCAATACCGTTATCGAAACGATTGCCGGACAATAATGTTTTGATGGCGAAGCTCTGTAGGTTTACAATGAGAAACGCTAAGGAGGCGGCGGCGTGAAAACGCTCAAAGAAGCGGATTTTTCCGATATGTACCTGGACAGCGGATTAAAAAATAGCAGGATGCGCCGTCGTGGCGACAACCTGCTACATCCTCTTCCGGAAGATGTCGCGGAAGACTGCAAGAGGCTGCTTCGATATATTGAGAATACTCCTCGATCAGAAGCGGAGATCAAGGAGTTTTCCGTTCCTTACGACGACGTGATGTATCGGGTATCGGTTATCCCCGATATCAACGGGGTGGTTTATGCGGTACGCAAGGGGTCTGTGTTTATCCCCACGTTGTCCAGTTGTGGCGTGGACGCTGGCATTCTGGACATGTTGCTAAAATCCACGACAGGGCTGGTGATCGTCGCTGGATCCTTTGATACAGGCAAAACGACGCTGGCGTCCGCGTTGTGCCTGGAGCATTCCATGCTGGGCGCTCTTTGCATCACTTTGGAAGACCCGCCGGAATTGGCGTTGTCGGGAGACCACGGGAAAGGCCGGATATTGCAGGTTCAGATCACCAGGTCAAAAATAGAACAGGCCATAGAAGATAGTTTGCGGATGTCTTTTGATGTGCTGTTTCTTTCGGAAATCCGCACGGCGGGCATGGCGCAGGAGGTTGTGAATGCGTCAGCGAACGGGAAACGGGTGATTACGACCATCCATGCGGATTCGGCGGTGAATGCCGTGGCCAAACTGGTTTCCATGGGTGAAGGGGATGGCGCGACCGGCACAGTATTCCGGGAAATGCTGGGAGGAACTCTGAAGGCCGTCATTTACATGCACAAGGATGAGCAGGGGCGGCGTGGTGCGAAAGAATATATTTTGGGTTGTCAGGAAACCGCATCCAAGATTGCCAGCGGTGAATACAAAAGTTTGCAGAATTTGGTCAATCGTATTCGCAGCCAAATCAACATGGGCATACCGGTGAGCGTTTCCGGCGAACCCGCCGGTTCCGGTTTTCGTTCGTAGAGGGTTAACATTATGTGGGCAATGATCGCATTGGTGATGTCGCTGGCCCTGTTTAGTTTGCTGTCCTTGACCCACATGGAGCAGGATGAGAACTCGGTCTATCAGTCGGCGCTATCTGCCATGGAGATCCAATCCGCCCAGCAGATGGATACGTTCGCCTCTGCTGCGTGGGCCTATGCGACGGCGAATGCCGTTAGTACGGGTGTCACTATTTCCGTAGGTGAACTCATATCGGCTGGGTATCTGCCCACTGCGTTCGCGGCCAGCAATCCATTTGACCAAACATTGACGGCTTTAACCGGCAACAACACCTTGGCGGCTTTTTATCAAAACCCGCCCAATACGCTGTATGGGGTTCCCGTAGTCCCTGGAACGGAAAAGGGTGTCGCCATGGCGATGGCGGAAAAGCTCTCGGCCATGCAGGAAAACGCGCCGCTATATGTTGCGGCCATTTCCTACAATGGCGGAAGTGGTGCCTATACCCAGGCGTTGCTGCCTTTTGCGGCAACGGCCCTCACCATGTCTACCAATGATCCGCAGTTCAGCACCACGTTTCCGAGTTTGCTGGATTTGGTCAATGTGCTGCCGGCTACGGGATTATCGGCGGGGTCTGGTTCGGGTGCCACGGCGGCTGCTAATAGCGGCGTGTGCGGTACGCCCGTGTCCTACACAACACCAGGAACTTATCAGGTGACTGTGCCATCTTGTGCTGTTAGTGCTGACGTTACAGCCGTCGGGGCTGGTGGTAGTGGTAGCGAAATCAAGGTAGGCGGAGCAGGAAGCTCCGTTTCTGGGACAGTAGCCGTCTCCGCTAACGGCACATTGACTGTGGTAGTCGGCGGAGGCGGCACCTGGTCCGTAGGTGGTGGCGGCGGCGGATTAAGCGCCGTTTGTAATGGGACATCTTGTTCATCCAGTTCCGCTTTGGTGGTGGCCGGGGGTGGCGGCGGGGCTGGTTACTGGGGTAATGGCGGAAATGCGGGAACTTCCAATCAATCGGCGGGAAGCGCCGATGGAGGAACTTACAGCGGCGGCAATGGTGGTGATGGTTTCGGCGGATATGGAAATGATGCCTATAACTATCATGGAACCGCGGGAACACCTTTTGCGGCTGGAGGCAGCGGTAATAATTCTGGCGGTTATGGCGCTACAGGAAACGGTGGGTATGGTGGCGGTGGCGGTGGCGGCGGTGCTTATGACGGCGGCGGCGGTGGTGGTGGTGGGTTCCCTGGTGGCGGTGGAAGCGGAACTGGGCCGAGTATTGGCGGATATGGTGGACAAGGGGGTGAAGACCTGGTGCCCAGCGGGGGAACTACTGGCACGGGTGCCGCCGGCGGTGCCACTCAGTCCAATGGCGCCAACGGCTCCGTGTCCATTACCTTCATCAACTAAAGCGAGATAACCCAATGTACGCCATCCTATTTGTTTTTTTGCTTCTCATGCTGACAGCTGGGGCTTTCCTGACGCATCTCGTGAGCAGCACCAATCGTGCGGACCGGCATGCCACGCGTCATACTGTGCAGGTCACCGCGCAACAGGGCGCGCAGGTTTTCAATGCGTGTGAAAAGGAGACTTCTGCCGGAACGTATTCCGTGGCGAATCTGGTGTCGGCGGGAGACTTGCCTAGTGGTTTTGCCACCGCATCGCCAATGGGATCTTCGTGGGGATGTCAGGTGAGTTCCGGTGGGGTAAATGGTCAAAACGTCATTCTGCTTTTAATGAGTGGCCCATTCTCCGTATTGCCAGGCAAAGGCTCTTTAGCCACCCGTCAGACGGACTTGCAATCGCAGATAGCCTGGTTGGTAGCGCAGGACATCGGGCCGCAGGTCGCCGCCATGAACAACACGGTGGTTGGCGTGGTGCCAGCTGGAAGTACGACGCTGTATTCCATTGCGAATCAGCAACAGTATGTCTTGAGTGGATTGATCAGTGCACCTTCTTTTGCCACTCCGGCCATCGCACAGAATTTGGTGGGGGCCGCCTTGTCATGAACCATTTCGTATCCATAGGAGAAGCCGCTAGATTGTTGGGCGTGTCCGTTGGCACATTACGCCGCTGGGAAAAAGAGAAGCGATTCTGTCCGGATCGGCGAACGGCGGGAGGGTGGCGGCTATATGATCGCAAGCGTCTTGCGGGTGCGTTATTCCTGGAGCGGGACGATCGAAAAAATGTGTGATGCCGGAAAATTATTTTTGTTTTGCGGATGTTTGTATAGATTTGCATACGTTGTTATGGTGTTTTGAAAAGTTATACTATTAACTGCATAATCTTTTTGTTCCAAGGAGGATAGCCCATGAAACCCAACGCTTGCAAACTCACAACTGTTTTTGCCCTGTCAATACTCTCTGTTGTTGGCGTTGGCACCGCTTTCGCCAGCAATGCAAACTCTACGCTGGGCGTGCAGCAGTTGCACGCTTCTAAAGCGATGCTGATGCAGGATATTCAGCAGAACATGCAGATATTCACCATCGCCGCGCAGAAGTACGTCTTTGAGAATACGGGCGGCGTGCCATGGAATCAGACCGATTCCGCAACACCAATCGCCTATGCGCCGTTCTTGCTGTATGCTGGTGATGCCGGTTCTCCGCAGTCTGCGGCTTCGGTATGCGGTTTTGCGGCCGCATCAGGAACCGCCGTTCCAGGTTTTTCATCGCCGGTTTCCATTGAGGGAAGCGTGCCCACTATGCCAACGGCCAATGCGGTAAGCTGGACGTCGCCAACACGATTCTTGCCGATGAAGTGGACCCCCGCATTCAAGGGCACGTATTGCGCCGTGGTCAGCCTGAATACGCCATCTGCGCAGCAGGCATCAATATTGACCTATTATGTGGCACCCAATGGTACGGTGAGTCATTCATTGAACATCAAAATGGCGCCGTCCAGTGTAGCTTATAAGGGTAGCTTGGAATTGTCGCAGTCTCCGATTGCCAAACAGGGATTTGCGCCGGTCTGGAAACAAGGTCTGGACACGCCATCGCAAACGGCCAAGTCTTCATGGATATCGCCGAGTAACATGTCTTCAACGTCGACGCCTTCCGGCGGAACGGTAATGTCAACGTCGTCTAACATGTCTTCCGGAGGCTGATGCGCGATGTTCTTCGCCGATAAACCGTCAGAATTCCTGGTGCGGATATTCTTTCTGCCTGACTACTGGTTAAGGCGAGTTGATTTTGGATTTTGTCTGTTGTCTGCCGGAGTCATGGCGCGGTTGTATTTTGTGCAACCGGTGATCAGCGATTCCTTCATGTGGTGGGGAGCGATGGCCGGAATTACTTTTTCGTTGTGGATGACGAATGGTACGGCGCGAGGGCTGGCAAAGTTGAGGGCGGCGATGCCGGAGCTTTTGTTGTGGGTTTCGCTACGCTTTGGATAGATTGGGTTTGGTTGATCAAAGGAGGATGTGTCATGCAAAAGAAGCTGTCCATTATGGCATCCGCGGTTATTGCCAGCTTGGCGCTTTCGCCGTTGGCCAGCGCCACCACTTTTCCCTTCCTGAATCCGGGAGCAACACCCGCGCAGGACGTTATTGCGGCTAATCTGGATGAAATCACGCCGCAGAACACGGTAACGGTGGTGCATGCGGTGCCACAGACCACGCCAAGCACTACGACGGTGGAGCAATCCGCCAATCCAGCTACGGCGTCGTTTGGTTTGGTGTCAGGGATTAAAAATCCAAATATGAGCCAGAAAGTGCCGGATTGCGCACCACCGCCTACGCCACCATCTAATTGCAATAATATTGGCCAATGCGGATCACCGGGAAATGTAAGCTGGTCAGGATGGGATAAGGTGAACGGCGGAGTGTGCAATGGTGGCGGTGCGGGTGGCTGGCTGGTGACTGCAGCGGGTGCCGCTCCACCTAATTATTACCCGCCGCCGGTTACCGCAACCAGCACTCTTACCGTAAATACAAACCTCGGCAATATTACATATACAGCCTATAGTAACGGGACACTGGTGGTGACTGGCAATGGTGGATCCCACACTTTACAAGGGACAGTATCAAATGGAACCGTTACTGCCTTCAGTCCGAATACAGGGAATACCATCAGCGTTAATGCAAGCGGGGTTTCTGTTGCGTATGGTGCAGGAGGTGTGCAAACTTATAGCAGCAACGGCACCTCATCCTTTTCTTGTGGTTCATCAGGTTGTAATTCCGGGGGGACAAATTTCCAGGTGTATAGCGTGAGCGGCTCCTCAAGCCTGAACAACTGGTGATGGACAATACCGTGTGATGCAAGTAGACACGTAAAGGCGCCGGACATTTAATTGTCCGGCGCCTTTCTTCTTTTGGGGACGTTTAGCTAGTTACATTCAGCGAGGTCCGGTAGTGCAGTACATTGGTCGTGGCGGTTGAACTCAATAATCATCCAAGGAAATCCTTGGGATTTCGAACACTAGCCGAAGTAATGGCACAGAAAATCAGAGAGTCAAACGGATCCGCATCGTTGCTCAGTTGCGCGGCAAACCTCCCCGTTCAGGGGGAGGTCAAGAGCGCGGCGGGGAGGTGGCTCAATGCCACCGCTCCCGCCCTTGCAAGGCGCGGACCTTAATCCGGTGTTTGTTGCTGCTCGATGTATTGGCGAATAATGGATATGGGCGCACCTCCACAGCTTCCGGCAAAGTACGATGGCGACCAGAGTGCCCCGCCCCACAATTTCTTGCGGACGCCGGGATAGTTCTTCCTGCGGATCATTCGACTGGAGACGCCCTTGAGGCTGTTCACCAGTGCCGAAACGGCCACCCTGGGCGGGTAGTTCACCAGCAGATGCACATGGTCATCCTCCCCGTCGAACTCCACCAGCTCCGCGCTGAAATCCTGGCAGACGGCGGCGAAGATGCCGCGCAGATCGGCCAGAACCTCGCCAGTGAATACGCCACGGCGATATTTGGTCACAAAGACCAAGTGAACATGCAGGTTAAAAACGCAATGCCTGCCGTGTCTTATTTCAGTTGCATCAGTCATCGGCCAAGCATACAATAGAAGCATGCTGATCCGCAAAGCCGTGCGCTACCGCCTCGAACCCACGCCGGAACAGGAAAATCTTCTGGCCCGTGCGACAGGGTGTGTGCGTTTCGTTTGGAACCGGGCATTGTCCATCCAGAAAAGCTACCTGGAACAGGGTTGCGGCATCTTGTCTTACGTGGACATGGCCAAGTGCCTGACCACCTGGCGCAACACGGAAGCTTTCGGATTCCTGTCCGAATCCCCCGTCCATCCTCAGCAATGGGCGCTGAAGTTTCTGGACCGGGCGCTCAAGGATGCCTTCGATAAGAAAAGCCCAAAGCGTTTTCCCACTTTCAAAAAGAAAGGGATGCACGACAGCATGCGCTATCCCGATCCGGAGCAGATCAAAATCGACCTGAAACCACAGGATGCGGATGGACGCAGGTTACTCCCCAAAATCTTCCTGCCGCGTATTGGCTGGGTGAAGTTCCGCAAGTCCTGCATCATCGGCGGCGAAATCCGCAATGTCACCGTCAGCCGCTCGGGCGGGCATTGGTATGCCGCCATCCAGACCGAAAAGGAAGTGCCTGACCCCGTGCATCCATCCACAACAGCGGTCGGCGGCGATCGGGGCGTGGCGAACCTGCTCACGTTGTCCGACGGCACCATGTTCCTGCCGGTGACGGCCTATCGTAACCTGCAGAAGCGACTCGCCAGGGAACAAAAGAAACTGGCGCATAAAGTGAAGTTCTCGGCCAACTGGAAAAAGCAGAAGGCCATAATCACGCGATTGCATCAGCGCATCGCGGAGATTCGTAAGACCGTACTGCATCAGGTCAGCACCGCCATCAGCAAAAACCACGCGGTGGTAGTGCTGGAAGATCTGAAAGTGCAGAACATGACCGGTTCCGCAAAGGGAACGATCGAAGAACCCGGACGCAAAGTTCGGCAAAAAGCGGGCCTCAACAAGGCCATTCTGGACCAGGGCTGGGGCACTCTGCTTCGTCTCCTGGAATACAAACTCCAGTGGGGCGGGGGAATGCTTTTGCGAGTCCAGCCGGAATACACCTCACAAATTTGTCCGGTCTGCGGTGTGGTGGATGCGGAAAATCGCAAAACCCAAGCCGTGTTCGTCTGTCAGCACTGTGGTCACACGGACCATGCCGACGTGAACGCGGCAAAGAACATCCTCGCAAGGGGGTTAGGTGCAGAAGCACCGACAACGGCGGGGCACGCCGGGTTAGCCTGTTTCGCGGCGTAAACCGTGAAGTGTGCCGGAACCAAAGGGAACCGGCTCATCGAAGTGGCTGAGGTAGGGCCGCTGCTGGCAGGAAGGAATCCTCGCTCTTTCCGCTCTCATGAGCGGCAGCCACCGGCTGAGGGCGAGGAGGATGTCAACACTGAACAAACCTGTTATTTTCCTTTTTCTGTATCACTTGGGCTCCACGATTGCAGAATGGAGAGCCCAAGAGGCATCGGGCCATAGTTTTGTCTGGCCGCCATCCCATTTCTGTATCCTCTTGGTGCCACCAAGCAGCATGTTACACCATCCAAGGCTGTGCCGGCAGCCCCGCCCGTATCCCATTCCCCCCTCGCTATACCGAGTAGAGGCGTGCGTTTCGCCTGGTGCTTGGGAAGATGACAAGGGGGATGTATGGAACAACAGATGGTTGTGCGGAAGGTTGGCAAGGGTCGCGGTTTCTGGAAGTCGGCGCTGCCTGTTCTGGTTGGTGTGGGCGCGGCCATGGTGGCAGATGTGGCAATGGCCGCGAGCGGCGGTCCTTTTGGGGCAATCAGCAACTTCATCCAGCAGAATTTTATGCCATTCATCGGCAGCGTCGGTGTCGCTGGTGGTGTCGGCTATGCCGCAGTGCATGCGTTCAAGCATGACTATGGCAAAACTGCCATGGGTGTTGGTACCGCGGCTGGCGGCGGCTTCCTCATCAGCCAGTACGGCTGGTTTGGCCAGCAGGCAGGCATCTCGGCGGCGACGATGGGTGCGCATGTGTCGACGCTTGTCCTGATCGCACACGGTCTGGGCCTGTAAGTCGCATGCGTGAAGTCCGTTTGTACCAGTCTCTGGTTCGCCCCCATTTTTTGATGGGGGCCGAACGCAGGGCAACGATGTACAACGCTGTTTTTGCCATGATGGTATACTTCTTTACCATGTCCATCGCCGGCATTATCGTCGCCGTGGTGCTGTTCGTTGCGGTTCAGGCGGTTTTGCAGATACTCGCCAAAAACGATGCGCAAATGATCGATGTGGTGATGCGCTCACGCAAGTACCAGCCATTTTATGGGGATGCCGCGAGTCTGGATGCGCCATATCGGGATATCCCGCAGACCCATTCGCCGTCGCTTACCGCAAAGCTGCTTTCCCGGATGACCGCCAAAAAGAAACCTGCCAAAAACACGGAAGGGGACACCGTTCGATGATCAATATCAAGGAATTCCGTAGCAAGACCGAACTCGCGTTGCCGGACCTGTTGAACCCCGCCATTCTGGCGGGGGAAATCGATGTGCTGAATCAGCCCTGTGCCGTTTTGTTGAACAAGGACGGCTCCTTTTCTGCCGGGGTGCAATTTTCCGGTCCTGATCGGGAAAGCCTGTCCCATTCCGGCATCGACCGGCTGCCCGCCGTCGTGAATTCCGCTCTTGCCCGCCTCGATGCGGGATGGAGCGTGCACTGGTCGGCCATCCGTGTGGCTGCAGACGGCTATATCGATCCCGGACGGTGCCATTTCCCCGACCCCGTATCGGCGCTCATCGATGCCGAGCGGCGCCTGCAGTTCGAGCAGGAGGGGGAGCATTTCCTGTCCCGGTATGTTGCGGTATTCACCTGGCAGACGCCGCCGGAATCCGAAGTCTCCGCCGGACAGATGTTCATCGAGTCGAAAAAGGACCACGAGCCGGACAGTTTCGATATCCTCTTGCGCAAGTTCGAGGACAGCATCCAGTCTGTCCTGGGAATCTTGCGCCAAAGCTTTTTGCTGGTGCCGCTGGATGCCCGCGGATTGCTCACCCATTATCATGAATGCCTGACGGGGCATACGCACCCCGTCAATCCGCCGGCCATCCCTGCTTATCTGGATGTGCTGTTGGGCCACCACGATTTTGTCGCGGGGATGGAGCCGTCGATCGATGGAGAGCACATCGAAATCGTGACGGTGACCGGCTTCCCCGACAGGACGCATCCGCTCCTGATCGAGGATCTGCACAACCTGCCTTTCCCCCTGCGCATGACCACACGCATGATCCTGCAGGACCAGCAGGGCTCCAAAAAGCTCATCGCGTCCTACCGCGAGAAGTGGGCGAGTTCCAAGTTCTCCCTGCGCGACTACATCAGTGGCGCCATGAGTCAGGGTGTTCTGCGCCAGGACCGCGCGGATCCCTTCAAGCAGGCCATGGAGCAGGAGACGGCGCTCGCCGACGGGGATGTTTCCAGTGGTGCCGTGCGCATGGGCTTTTTCACTTTCACGGTGATTTTGCGCGGGAAAGATCACAAGGTGCTGGAGGAACAGGTACGCATGGTGCAAAGCCTCATCAACAATGCAGGCTTTGTGGCAAAGCGGGAGAAAGTCAACGCCGTCGAAGCCTTTTTGGGAAGCCTTCCCGGACACACCTGGGAGAATGTCCGCCGCCCGGTGATCAGCACCATGAACTTCGCCGACATTTCGGCCAAGACGGCCGTCTGGGCAGGGAGCCCGGATTGCCCGAGCGATCTCATGAAGGTGGATGGGTTGCACCCTGCGAAGGGTTTGCACCCTGCAAAGAGCAGGCGTGCGCCTTGCCTGATGTTTGCCAAGACTACGGGGAGCACTCCGTATCGTCTGAACCTGCACGTTTCGGACCTGGCCCACACGGCTATTCTCGGCCCGCCAGGAGCCGGCAAATCCACGTTGCTGGCTCTCATCTGCGCTCAATGGCTCCGCTACCCCAATGCCCGGGTCATTGCCTTTGACAAGGGCCGCTCGCTGCTTGCCCTGACGGAAGCCGTTGGCGCCAGTTCTCCTTCCTTTGCCCAGCACTACGATCTTGGCGGGGAATACAGCAAATTGACCTTTGCTCCGCTGGAGCGGATCGACACGGTGCCTGGCCGGATCTTTGCCGAAGAATGGCTGGAGAGTCTGGCAGTCTTGCAGAACGTTCCGGTATCGGCAGCTACCCGTGCGGTAATCCACCGTGCGGTGGAAGGGCTCTCGATGGAAGAGGGGAGATCGATTTCGGACGTGGTGAACCTCCTGCAGGATCAGCATCTCAAGGAAGCCATCGGGGTCTACACCGGCACCGGCAAGTATGGGGACATACTGGACGCCCGGCGCGACGGGCTGGACATGAATGGGCGCTTCCTCACCTTCGAGATGGATAGCCTGCCGCAAGGGGAAACGGCCAAGGGCCTTGTGGTCCCGATTCTGTTGTACCTGTTCCATCGTATCGAGTCGATGCTGGACGGCAGCCCAACGCTGATCATCCTCGATGAGGCCTGGTCGTTGCTGGACAACCCGATGTTCCTCGCGAAAATTCGCGAGTGGCTGAAAGTCCTGCGCAAAAAGAATGCCGCCGTGGTCTTTGCCACGCAATCCCTGGCGGACTTGAGGGACAACCCCCTGTTGCCAGTCATTCAGGAATCCTGCCCGACCAAGATCTTCCTGCCCAACAAGGAAGCCGGGTCGCCCAATCTGGTCGAGATGTACCAGTCTTTTGGTCTGGTCGACCGGCAGATCGAGTTGCTGGCCGCGGCCACACCGAAACGCGATTACTACGTGACGAGTCCCGAGGGTCAGCGTCTGGTGTCATTCGCCTTTGGGCCGGTAGCGCTGGCCTTTTGTGCCGTGTCCGATCCGCGGGACGTGAAGCGCGCGATCGAACTCAAGGAACAATTCGGTGCCACCTGGCCCATGCAATGGTTGCGCGAGCGCTTGCCGCAAAAGTCCATAGCTGGGTGGACGCAATATCTGGAGACGCTGTATCGGGAGTTTGGGGTCAACTGATGAAGGTGTGGATTCTGTGTTACTGGTTGGCTATGCTGGCACTTTCCATACGAATCCTGTCGGAGCAGTGGCTGTTGACGCGGAAAACTCTTCACGATTTTTGGAGCGACGCATTCCTCAAAGATGGCCGGGCGGGCGGAAGATCACTGGCACAAGAGTTCGCGTTAAGCGTTTTTGGTGAGCCTGATACCCATTGGTGGATGCGCATTTTGTACGCTGTTTCGGCTTTTGGTTCTTATTTTTCCTTCGCTTGTTTCATGTTTGTGGCCTGCTTACATGCCGAAGGAGTAACCTCTATATTTGTGTCGATAGCGGTTCTGTTCGTGATCTCATTAGCAATGCTGGTTACTACGGGAACTCTTCTTCTGCGGTTCACCATCAAAAGTGGAAGGTTGAAAGAACGTGTGGCCGATTTCCGATCCAGGCACGATCTGGCTCTTTGGCGGTATGCGCAAAGCGGCGAACCCTCTGAACTTCCGAGATGGTGGCTATATGGGGTATCCACGAGTGATACGGTTTTTCGATTGCTTGAATCTGCGTGGCCATTTGTACTCCTTTTCCTGGCCTTGGCTGGATTTGCGTTTGGGTTTTTGTCATGGGTAGGGGCGAAGCCCTCTTTTTTGGCGGGCACATCGTGGTTCATCCTGCTCTTGTGGATGCTGACAGGCTGGATCATGCCGATGGATGGGCTGGTGAAATTGGCAACATGGAAAGGCGATGGGAAGTTTTCAGAGGTGTTGCTGAGGAATGCCGCACAAAAATTTTGGATGGAGTAGCCGCCAACAGTGACCGACTTAGTGGACATTTATCCAATAAATTGGCATATTGTCCTTTATGACGGACAGGAAGCTTCCCATCGGCAACGCATTGGAACTCGGCAGGGCCCTGCGCGCAGAGCGCAGGATGCGCGGTTGGTCGCAAGAGGAGCTTGCCCGGAAAATTGGGCGCGATCGCAAAAGCATCGTTGCCCTGGAAAAGGGCGATAACGTCGGAATCCACGTGCTCATGGCGGTCCTCATGGCTTTGGGCAAAGGTCTGGAGATCCGGGCCTATGGTCGGGTCGAGTACGAACGTCTGCAGGAGATTTTTGGCGATGAAGACGGCGAGGGTTAGGCGGTTGATGGTGTCCACGCCCCAGGGCCCATCCGGGTGCCTGGACAAGGAATCCCAGTTCGTCTTCAACTACGACCGCGGGGTCCAGCCGGCATGCGAAGTGTCCTTGACCATGCCGTTGCGTGCGCAAAGCTACAATGCCAACGTGCTCCCTCCGATATTCTCCATGAATCTCCCGGAAGGTTGGCTTGCCTACAATCTGCAACAACGGCTGGCAAAGCTGGGCCCGGTGGACGATATGACCCTGCTGGCGATTACCGGCCAACAACAGATTGGCCGGTTGGCTTTCCAGGAACCGGAAGGTCCGCGCTCTGCAAGCAAGCCATCGATCCGGCTCAAAGAGATACTCTCCCTGCCATCCGTAGAGGTCTTTGCCTTTCTGGCAGAGCAATACTTCGACTCCGGTATATCGGGTGTACAACCCAAGTTTCTCGTTCCTGATGCGGACAACATCCGGTTTACCGGAAACACGGCAAACCTGATCGTGAAATCTGGCGGCTCCGAATATCCGGAGTTGGCGGTAAACGAATTTCTCTGCCTCACCGCAGCAAAGCATGCCGGTCTGCCCGTGCCGGATTTCTGGTTGTCTTCCGATCGCCAACTGCTTGCCATAGAGCGTTTTGACCTGGATGCCCACGGGACGCACAGGGGCTTTGAGGACATGGCGGTTCTCATGGGCAAAAATGCCGATGCCTTTGGCAACTACAAGTATCAGGGAAGCTATGAGCAGATTGCCAAGGCCATTCAGTTTTTCGGGAAAGAGAATGCGGCGGAGGATCTGCAGACCTTTTTTGCTTCGGTTGCGCTTTCCGTCCTTGTTCGCAATGGCGACGCGCACCTCAAGAACTTTGGTCTCCTGTACGATCATCCGCATGGTGCATCGCCAAGGCTCGCGCCAGTGTACGACGTTGTCACCACCACCGTGTATGCCGGCTTTGATCAGCGGACTGGCCGCGAGATTGTCGACAGGACCCTGGCACTCAAGCTTGGCGGCACGAAAAATTTCCCACTCAAAAAAGAACTCCTGGATTTTGGCTTGAGAGTTTGCGGGGTAAACCGTCCAGATCAGACCATTGACAGGATATGGAGCGGCATGGTTCGGACTGCAAAGGAATCTTTCGATTTGTTGAGTCCGGAGATGCGGGAAAAGATGCTGGAGGAATGGGGCATTGGGAGAGCCAAAAAGAGCGCTTCCCTCGATCCCATTGCCCACAAACGGAAACCAGACATCGAAATCGAGTGATCCCTGGCATGGGAGGCTTGGTGCCATGGCCGCCATGGACCTCCACGGACTGCCGCTATACGGCTGTGAGAGCGTGCCACGTCGGGGGTTGCTTTCTCTTGTTTATTGTGTATTATACAAGTGATGAAACAGCGAGAACCGGAGAAGCAAAAATCCACCCACGGTGGTGCAGGCCGCGGGCAGGGTCGCAAGACGAAAGATCAAGTGGCAGGCCTGCGTCGAGTCAATGTGAGTCTCGACCAAGGCAGCATTAGCAGGCTTCGCGAAATAGGTGCAGGAGAGCTTTCGCTCGGCATCCGTATGGCGGCTGCAGCGGTAAAAAATGGTTTGCAGGAGAAAATTATGGGTGCTGACACGGCTGGTACGTCTTTTTGGGATGGGATTCTTTCGGATGTGCGTGGCCTTTGTGCAGAATATGAAGGCATCGTGGTCATTGGTGGTGCTGCTGTCTGGCTGCAGACCAAAAAATTTCTGGGCCAACAGTTTTTGCAAACGAGCCATGACGCCGATTTCTACATGGGATTGCAGGACTTTTCCATGCTCAAGGATATTGAAGAGGTCACCAAAAACCCAAGATTGGGAAAGCACCAACTGATCAGGAATGGTGTGGACTTCGACATTTACGTTGAGAAAAGCAACGACTTGGCTGTTCCGTATGAGGACGCGGACCGGTTCTCAGAGGTGATAGAGGGGATTCGTTGCGCATGCCGTGAGCATCTTCTTGTATTGAAGCTCAGGGCTTTCGAGAATCGTCAACATTCCGCAAAAGGGCAGAAGGACGCCAAAGACATTGCAAAGATCTTGGCCCTGCTTTCGGAAAGCGAGGATCGCAAGCCTGCTGCGCTGGATCATCTGCGGGGCGAGGACAGGAAAAGGCTGAAAGAAATAGCAGATACCCCGAAACTGTTCCAGGACATTGCACAGTCCAATGTCCACTTGGCGAAGCAGCTTCGGGGCATGGCAAAGCGAGGATTGGATTATGTCGAAACCGCCCATGAACCTGAATCTTCCCGCCCCAATCGTGTTACGGGATCCTCTCCCGGATATGGGGGCGGCAAAAAACCGCGCCAAGGGCCTGACATCGATTACTGATCTTTGTGCGCAATCTGGCGTCAGACTCCGGGTGGAAGACCCGGATGCCCATGCTTACCGGATTCTGATTTCTGACCATCTGCCGACCTCGAAAGGATGGACCAGAGACAATCGGAAAATCCTGATTATCAGCGAAGACGACTTGCCGCAGGACTACCCTGCACTTCGCGCGCTGGAAGTGCTGGCCTATGCTTTCTTCGATTATGATGCCAGGGAATGCCTGTGCTTTCAGGATTACTTTGACCGAACCGACTGTTTGCCTCCAGCAAGATAGCCAGATCCTCTCTCCCACACGCTATACCGTAGATAGTTCTCCATTCACGTGGGTGGCCTATGCTCGGGAAAGCTCGTTTGTCTGTTCTGGTCGCGGTTTTGGGCGCGCTGTCTTTTGGTCCGGGAGCGCAAGCCGATGTTCCGTCCGCGTTGGGCGAGGATGCGGGTGCGCTCAATGCCATGGCGCAGACCTGGCCCGTGTTGCAGTCCGCCGCGCAATCCTATGGGCAGTTGGCGCCGTATGCCGCGGCTACGTGGGCAGGTCCCGGTCCTGTGGTCACCACCCCTTGGGGCTATCGCGAGCAGTGCCACAACACGCGCTGGGATACCACCACGCAATATCTGGTGACGGGCGGGCTCAACATCGGCGGGGATGCGGAAGCGGAAGCCTACGCCATTCAGGCGGTGGCGACGGATTTCCAGGAGCAGTTGTCTCAGTATCTGGTCACGTTGGCACAATCCGGAAATCCGCAAGAAGAGGCTCTTGCCAACGAAATCCTGGCCCAGAAAGGGCCTTTGCTCCAATCGCTCGATACGCTTACCGCGCTGCTGAACACGACGGCGAACCAGTTGAGTGACGCCATGGGCCCCTCGACAGACTTGCAGCCCTTGCCCATTTCCCATTGGCAAGCCGGTATTGGCGATGCGCCCAATCTGGCGCAGGTCCGATACCTTCCGGGACCCAACGATGGAGCGCCCATTGGGTGGTATGCGGGTATGGCCCCGTCGTCGATCTGGATTCGGCTGGAGGATATTTGTCCAACGGGCACGGCTTCCCTACCCATCTTGCCGCTGAAAGCGCAGGTAGAACAAGCGGTGCAACAGGCCTTGGTGGATGAACCGTCTCTGGGGCAGGTGGTTCAGCCCCTGGAGTCTGGGAGTACCTGGACGGCACCAGCCATCTTCTATGGATTTGGCGGAGTTGCTATCCATCCTGCCAGGGAACGTTTGGTAGCGGCCCTGGCGGCGGACGAGACGGGGATTGCCGGGTATATGGCCCCGATTTCTGGCCCACTGAGCCAATACAACGGGGAGGTTCAGCGGATCCTCCAAGAAGTAGCTTCCGGCGATGACTAGGCATTTTGCCATCGACCGCCAATTGTCGTAGATTTTTTCCATGACCCGAAACGCTCTGGACCAGGATAGCCAAAGACTACTCAGCCTGTTGGAACGGGGGCCACACACCCTTGAGCAACTTTCTTGCATACTCGATCTGGCCTCAGCACGCGCGGTCCGGCTGCTGGAGGATTTGCGTCGGCGCGGGTACATTCATACGCCGTGCTGTGTCCGCAACTCCCGCGGGCGCAACGTGAACCTGTGGGAGCTGCGCTCCCGGAAGCCATCGGAGCCGGTATGACCGTCACTAAACTGGACCTGACCAATCATCTCTACGACACCATCGGTTTCAAGAAAGCCGAGGCCGCCGAGTTGGTCGATCTCTTCTTCGATACGATTCGGGAAACCCTGGCCAGGGGGGAGGAGGTCAAGCTCTCCGGCTTCGGAAACTTCACGCTTCGAGACAAGCGGGCCCGTCCTGGACGTAATCCCAGGACCCGGGAACTGGTAGAGATTTCCGCCCGCCGGGTGGTCACCTTTCACGCAAGCCCGGTACTCAAAGCGCTCTGCAACGCTGTGGATCACCAGGACAACGTGACCTGACCAGGCTTGCCTGGCGGGCCACGGCTTTCAGGCATAGGCATAAAGCGGGTAAGCACCTGGCCCTGCTGGCTGCAGGTGCTGCACACGGCAAGTGCTGCACACGGCAAGTGCTGCGGACAGCAGGTCCTGCCGCGACTAGCGACTTCCCCAACGCTATCCCCACCCCCCCTTGGCTATACCCAAGAAAGCCTTTTGCTTTCGGAGGGTTTCCCATGTCCACGCGAGTTCGTCGTATCGTTTCTGTCCTTTTGGGGGGTATGTTGGTCTTGCCGGTGTGCGCCGACGCCGGCGGTGGACTGACGGGTGGGGCGACGCTACCCGAACAGATTGTCCAGGAGGCGACCCTCATTCAGTCCAAGATTTCGGGTGCCGAGCGTCTGGTGGAGCAGATCCAGCAGTACGAGAACATGGTACAGAACATGGTGACGCTGCCGCAGACCCTGATGAACCAGGTCCTGCAGCCGGTCGATCAGCTCTATGGAATGGTCAGCCAGGCGCAGCAGTTGGAGACCAATGCCATCAACATTGGCAACCAGTTCCAGAACCTGAATGCGAGTTTCAATCCGCAGATCACGGCACAGTACAGCCAGAATTACGAGAGCATCAGCCAGGGCCTTAACAATGCCTTGAATACCTTGCTGCAACAGGCGGGGTTGAACCCCAGCAACTTCACTAACCAGGCGCAGGCGCAGCAGGCCATTGCCAATGCCATGCAAAATCCCAATAGCCGCAATGCCTTGCTGCAAGGGGCCGTTGCCGTCGGGCAGGCTACCGTATCGTCGCTTACCCAGACCAACCAGTTGTTGAAGGTGCAGGCGGCAACGGAAGCGGACTGGAAAAAGGCGCAGTTGGCAGCGCAAACGTCCAACACAGAAGCAAATCAGGAGGCCAATCAGGCGCTGTACGGCACGCCTGGTCAAGCCACGCCAGCCGCTGCAAGCGGTGGCGGTACCGCAGCGGTCACGCAATTCCTGAGTGGGGGTAACTAATTAATGAAGAAGCATGCCCGCCATCTGTGGTTGTTGTTCCCTCTGCTGCTGTTGTTCGTGCCAGATCTGGCGTTTGCCACGACGTCTGGCACGTCCACCATCATGAAAGCCTTTGCCGGTGCTGCGTCTA
>Ga0078972_1007112_pt1 | contig 25436 bp, 25 predicted proteins | sample YelNatPaOPGAMG01_FD_67568 | JGI IMG/M metagenome (GOLD analysis project Ga0078972, IMG submission 67568) | Hot spring thermophilic microbial communities from Obsidian Pool, Yellowstone National Park, USA - OP-RAMG-01 (SPADES assembly) (version 2) | ecosystem: Environmental > Aquatic > Thermal...
CTTCTTTACCATCCTTTGTGCGCCAGTAAAAGAGATTGTTATGCCAACGTCCCCGGTTAGCAAGCCATGTCCGTAGTTGTCCGTGGCAAAATGTTTCCCATACGCTGCCCAGTAGGGGAGAGTCCTGCATCATCTGGACCGACTTGAACCCCAATAAAGCGCAGAACAGTCCTGTATCATTGAAGTATGCCTTGGGTGCTTTTATCAAACGGGAGGATGGATTTGAGTACCATCCCTCCACGAGGTTCAAGATACCAGAAGTAACTAGGAGCGATATCCATCGTTTCACGGTATTAGGTGAGATGCCTACATCTCGGGCCAGATCTGCATAGTTGAGAAGAGAACCTGTGCGAAGAGCCGTAGCCCTAAGGAATCGGCTGTAGGTATTTAAATCCGCCACTTGAACCAATGAACGAATATCCCGTTGCAGATAGGTTGAAATATAGGATGGATACCAGTCCACTGGGTCCACGGTGTTGCTCCAAATTTCAGGAAAACCTCCCTTGAACATGAGAGATTCGAGAGGAGTGGTAGGATCATGCGTCAATAATTCGGATGCACCGAGGGTAGACAATTCCAAAATGGACATTCTGCCTGCAAGGCTTTCACTTCCAAGGTTCCCTAATTGAAAGCTTTGGCTACCAGTTAGCAGGAATTTCCCGTTTTCTCTATTCCTGTCTATCTCCATTTTTATGTAGCGGAACAGAAAAGGTACATATTGAATCTCGTCGAGGATGACAGGGCTTGAAATTTCCTGAATGAATTCCCTCGGAGACCCTTCTGCTTTGAGTACTTGAAACGGATCGTCGAAAGTTACATATGTGTACTGAGGGAATACCCGTTTTAGTAGAGCAGTTTTCCCACACTGACGTGGGCCTGTCACAAGTACTGCAGGAAAAGAGGATACAAGTTTGAGAAGATGGGGTATCACGTCTCTATGGATCCAAGGCATGAGACTAGAATGCAATAAGATTGCATTCTAGTCAATATTGTGCATCCCATTGAACTTCTTGACCCCTGCAAAGGAAGGTGTATCATAGTACCAGGAGGTGCACCGCATGATCGAAAAAATCCATTGGTTTGGGCATGACACCTTCAAGATCGAAGGGGAACTGGTGATCTATACAGATCCGTACCAGCTTAAACGGAAGGATTCAGCTGACCTCATCCTCATTACCCATGAGCATTTCGACCATTGCTCTCTAGAGGATGTGCGGAAACTGATTACAACGGATACGGTAGTGGTAGCACCAGCGGATTGTGTGCCGAAACTGGGAGGGAAGGTTAAAACGGTCAGAGTGGGGGACTCCTTTTCGGTGGGAAAGGTGAAGATCGAAGCTGTCCCCGCCTACAATGTGAACAAACAGTTCCATCCGAAGAAAAACGGGTGGGTGGGGTACGTAATCACCATGGAGGGAGTGCGCATTTACCTGGCAGGGGATACCGACCGGATTCCCGAGATGAAGAATCTGGGCAAAATCGATATCGCACTGCTTCCCGTTTCGGGCACCTATGTAATGACCGCCCGGGAGGCTGCCGAAGCAGCCCTTCAAGATATAAAACCTGCCATCGCAGTACCCATGCACTATGGATCCGTAGTGGGAGGCCCTCAGGACGCGGAAGAGTTCCGGAAGCTCCTCGAAGGGAAGATCCAGGTGGTGATCAAGCCACTGGAATGATCCGCCCTAGACCCCTATAGGCCAGTATCATTCTATCCCCTATGCCCAGACATTCGGGGAGAGGGGCATAGTATACAAATCTAACCAACAACTTCAATGAAAAATTCATTGACAGCTGAGGCCTACTCATTATAGAATCATTTTATGAAATAATGTTTTGTAATACGAAACCTATTGGGGGTGGAATGTATGGCAAAAATGAAAGACAAACGGTACGTGTACAGAATCGCCGATCTTCCCATCACTATGCTCACAGAAGCTTCCAGAACGCGATTCATCCTCGGAGACAACCTATTGGTGAGTTTTATAGAAAACCCGCCGGGAACTGAGTTCCCTCTACATAGGCATGAAGCGGAACAGATCCTAATCATCCTCGAAGGTTCGGAGGAACACGTGATCGATGGCAAAACCTACCATGTAGAGGCAGGGGATGTAGTCGTGCATCCGGCCAACGTCGAGCATGGAGGGTTCACGAAAACAGGATTCAAGGGGATCGATATCTTCGCCCCTCCACGGGATAGCCACGTGGAACTGATGAGAAAACAAGGACTGTTGGAGGAATAGTAATGTCAACAGACAGCGCGTTCGAGATCCGGCATGGGATTCATCCAGAACATGGGAAAGCTCTCGATACAGAGGGGCTCCGGCGGGAGTTTCTTATCCAGGATCTATTTGTTCCAGGCAAACTGAAATGGGTCTATTCCCACATCGATCGAATCATAGTGGGTGGGGCAGTCCCCCTACCCGAGATTCGGATAGAGGCGGACAAGAAAACCCTCGGATCCGAGTACCTGTTGGAACGAAGGGAGATGGGGATCCTGAACCTGGGGGAGTCGGGAGAAGTGACGGTGGATGGTAGCGCCTACCGGTTGGACCATCTCGATGCTTTGTACGTGGGCAGGGGTAGTAAAGAGATCAGGTTCAGGAGCATGGATACCAAGAAACCCGCGAAATTTTACTTTCTCAGTGGCATGGCTCACGCTACCTTTCCTACTCGAAGGGTCACGCTCCAGGAGGCAAAAAAAGTCCCCCTGGGATCGGGGGAAGAGTCCAACAAACGCACGATCTACCAGATTCTTCATCCCGATGTGTTGCCTACCTGCAATCTAGTGATGGGGTTTACCCGGCTGGAACCGGGATCTGTCTGGAATACGATGCCCACCCATACCCATGAACGCCGGATGGAGGTGTACCTGTACTTCGATATTGCACCTGATGCGGTAGTGTTTCATATCATGGGGGCTCCTACCGAAACCCGACACCTGGTGGTGCGGAACGAGGAAGCGGTGATCTCTCCCAGTTGGTCGATTCACTCGGGGGTAGGTACCCGCTGCTATTCCTTCGTGTGGGGGATGGTTGGAGAGAACCAGACCTTTACAGACATGGATGCGGTTCCCATGTCGATGCTACGGTGAACGGATGAGGTTCGGCTATGGTACTGGACGATTTCAAACTGAACGGGAAGGTAGCCATCGTCACAGGCTGTAATACGGGGTTGGGGCAAGCTATCGCGATCGGACTGGCCGAAGCGGGGGCAGATATCGCGGGAGTGGCCCGGAGGGATGCAACGGAAACCCAGGAGGCGATTGAGGCTCTTGGCCGGAAGTTCCGCCTGATCAAGATCGACCTGTTGGAGCCCGATGCACCCAAGAGGATATCCCAGGCGACTGTCGATGCCTTCGGAAGAATCGACATTCTGGTGAACAACGCGGGCATCATTCGCCGGAACGATGCATTGGAATATACCGAGGAAGACTGGGATGCGGTGATGAACACAAACCTGAAAGCCCTGTTCTTCCTTTCCCAGGCAGTAGCTAGACAATTCTTGAAACAGGGAACGGGAGGCAAGATCATCAACATCGCCTCGATGCTTTCCTTCCAAGGGGGAATCCGCATCGCCGCGTACACAGCCAGCAAGAGCGGGGTACTGGGAATCACCCGTCTACTGGCGAACGAGTGGGCCAGGTACGGAATCAACGTGAACGCCATCGCTCCAGGATATATGGAAACGAACAATACCCTGGCTCTCCGGCAGGATGCGAAGCGGAATGCCGAGATTCTATCCCGGATTCCAGCCGGACGATGGGGGAAACCGGAGGACCTGAAGGGAGCGGCCGTGTTCCTCGCTTCGGCTGCTTCCAACTACATGCATGGGTATGCCATCGCAGTGGACGGGGGGTGGCTTGCTCGATAAGTCACTCCTCCGCCTGTAGGTGTCCCTCCGTGGGAGGGAACCTCGAGTTCCACTGCGAACTTATAGATCAAGGAGGCAGAGAATGAAACGAACAGGGTTACTCGTATGGGTACTGCTCCTCGTGTGCAGCTTAACGCTGTACGCTGCAGGGGCGAAGGAGCAAGCTGCAAAACCGATCCAGATGAAATTCGGCCATTACGCAGCGGATGGGCATCCGGGGGACAGGGCAGCGAAGATGTTTGCCGAGGCAGTGGAAAAACGAACCAACGGACTCATCAAAATCGCCGTGTACCCCAACAACCAGCTAGGGGATCCGCCCCAGTTGCTGGAGCAGAATATCCTCGGCGCCATCGATATGAGCCTTCCCACACAGGGAGCCTTGGACAAGTACACGAAGAAGTTTGCCACCGTCATGCTGCCCTTCGTGTTCCGGGATTACGCCCACGCGTACAAGGTGCTGGACGGAGAGTTCAAGGACTGGGCTGCCCCGGAGTTGGATAAGCAGGGACTGGTGTTCCTTTCCAACTGGGAATGGGGTTTCCGGAACCTAACCAACAACGTGCGCCCCATCAATAGCCCCGAGGACGTGAAAGGGTTGAAGATCCGTACCCCGCCGGAAATCCAGCTGCAATCCGCGATGGAAGCATTGGGCGCCGTGGTAACGAAGATTTCTTTTGCCGAGCTGTACATGGCTCTCAAACAGAACGTGGTCGATGGGCAGGAAAACCCGCTGGCTGTAATCTATTCCAACAAGATCTACGAGGTGCAGAAGTACCTTGCCCTAACCCGGCACGTGTATAACTCGATGGTCCACGTAATGAGTAAAAAGACCTGGGAAAAACTCACCCCCGAGCAGCAAAAGATCGTGAGTGAGGAGAGTAAGAAGGCGGGAGACTTCATGCGAAAAACCCTCCAGGAAGAGGAAACGGGACTCATCGAGAAACTCAAAACCTTGGGAATGGTCGTCACGACTCCGAACCTGGCTCCCTTCAAGGCAGCCATGAAGCCGGCCTACGATAAGATCGCTCAGTATGCGGGGCGAGAGTACGTAGACACCTTCCTGAAGATGGTGGAAAAAAACTAGTTCAGCAAGGAGGCCGGGATGGTAACCTTTGGAATCTTCGCAGTAATGGTAGCCCTCATGCTTATCGGTGTGCCTGTCGCGGTGGCGATGGGAATTACGGCGGTGGGCACCTTTGTTCTTCTGGGGGAGGGAAGTATCCTTGCGATGATTGCCCAGCGGATGTATGCCGCGACGACCGGGTTTACCCTCCTGGCCATACCATTCTTCATCCTGGCTGGGAACCTGATGAACACGGGGGGTATTACCAACCGAATCTTCCAGTTTGCCAATTCCCTCATCGGTCATGTGAAGGGAGGATTGGGGCATGTGAATGTATTGGCGAGCCTCATCTTCTCCGGAATGTCCGGCTCGGCCGTAGCCGATGCGGCCGGGCTTGGGTTGATCGAGATCAAAGCAATGGATGATGCGGGGTACGATCGAAAGTTTTCCGCAGCCATCACTGCGGCTTCCTCCACTATCGGTCCGGTAGTCCCCCCCAGTATCCCCTTCGTCATTTACGGTAGTATCACAAACACTTCGGTAGGGAAACTCTTCCTGGCAGGGTTCATTCCGGGACTGCTGATGGCGATATCCATGATGGTAGCCGTGTCTATCATTGCCAGGATCCGAAACTACCCCAAAGGAAAACGGGCATCCTTGAAGGAAATCTGGGAAAGCTTCTCGGCAGCCATACTGCCTATTTTGACACCGGTGATTATCATCGGAGGGATTCTCTTCGGATTGTTCACCCCCACCGAGGCAGCGGTGGTAGCCTGTGTCTATGCCCTATTCCTGGGGCTTGTGGTGTATCGGGAAATACGAATACGGGATTTACCCCGGATTCTCTGGGAAACGACCCTTCAAACCGTACGGGTTCTCTTTATCATTTCGGCGGCCGGATTCTTTGGCTGGCTCCTGATTCATCAGCGGATTCCCGACGCGGTCATTGTCGGGCTTACCTCCTTCAGTTCCAGCCCCGAGGTGCTCCTCCTCATCATCATTGGAATTCTACTGATTCTCGGGTGTTTCATGGAGGGAATCGCCGTTCTGGTAATCACCATACCCATTTTCATGCCCCTCATTGCACGGTACAACATCGATCCGGTTCAGTTTGGGGTGGTGATGATCCTCTGTTCCATGATCGGGCTGGTGACTCCTCCTGTGGGGATGAGTCTTTATGCAGTGGCAAGCATCAGTGAAGTGGACATCTGGACTCTGAGCAAGGAACTACTGCCCTACATTGTAGGGATTCTGATCGTAACCCTCATCATTGCCTTCTTTCCGGGATTGGCACTGTTCCTCCCGAATCTGATCGGTTGAGGGAATTTATCTTGGGGGGTTTTATGGAAAGGACGCAAAAAAGAAAGGAACAGAAACAGGGTTCTCTCATTGCCCGTATCGATCGTGCAACGGGGAAGGTGCTAAAGGGAATCAGTGTACTCTGTCTGGGATTCCTTTTTTTCCTTTTGCTGGGAAATGTATTCTTCCGGTTCGTGCCGATCTTTTCCTTCGGTTGGTTCGACGAGATTGTGGAGATGACATTTGCCTACTTCGTGTTCTTCGGTTCGGCCGCGCTCTGGAGAGAACGGCAGCATTTTAGGGTTTGTTTGATTCCAGATACCCAGCAGGGGAAATGGAAGCGGATTCTGGACTTGTGCATCGAGGGATGTAGCGTTCTATTTTTCCTGGTGCTTTTCATCTATAGTGCAGAACTGACTATCCGCGCAACGGATCAAACCCCCATCTTCAAGATGTCCAAACGGATCCTCTACCTCTGCATGCCGGTCTCCAGTTTCATCATGCTCATCTACGCTTCTGTGTTCTTCGTTTCCTGCTGGCGTGGAAAGCCTGATGATCGGGAAGGATGCCTGGAGGAAAGTGTATAAACGCAATACCTTTCCCCCCTATTTGACAGAACTTTTTTTACGTCGTATAATAGAACCAGTATTTCATAGCATGAAACTTTCTCCAAGGCATTGATAGAAGGATGGCACGAAGTTCCGGTACAACCGCTAGAAAACAGAAGGCAGGAATCGCGAAGCCCTCCGCGGTACGGTCGGTCAGCCGTACGATCGATCTACTGGAGGAACTAGCCAATAACCCCCGAGGGATCGGTTTGATCGAGCTGAGCCGAAAAACAGGGCTCCATAAGAGCACCGTGTTCCGGCTTCTTTCCGTACTGGCAGAGCGGGGGTATGTGCAGAAAACCCAGGAAGGGCAGGGGTACACGTTAGGGCTCCATCTGGTGGAACTGGCCAATTCTTTCCTGAACAGCCTCGATCTGAAGATCGAAGCCCGCCCCTGCATGTATGAATTAACCGAAGCGACTCGACATACCGTGTTTCTCGCCCTCCGGCAAGGCTTGGATGTGGTGTACATCGACAAAACGGAAACCTTCACTAGCCTGCGGCGCTACTCCATTATCGGTACCCGTGTGCCCATCCACTGCACCTCCCTGGGTAAAGCTCTTCTGTTGGATTATTCGGATGAGGAGCTTCGGGAACTGTTGAAAGATTATCCTTTCGAAAAAAAGACACCCAATACGATCACGAGCGCTGAAGCACTTATCGAGAACCTCCGCCTTGCCCGGGAACGGGGCTATACCATCGACGATAGGGAGCATGAACTGACTGTTCGGTGTGTGGGGGCTCCCATTCGAGATTACTCGAAAAGGATCATCGCGGCCATCAGCGTCTCGGGGGTGGCAGACTCGTTCTCTCCGGAAAAGATACAGGAGTTTGGAGAAAAGGTTCGGCAAACAGCCGCAGAGATATCCCGCCGCATGGGGTACTCGGGCGGAATCTATAGACGGAAGGAGTAAAGACCTATGGAAAAACTCACCATAAAACCGAAGAGCGCTTGCCGTTGGGATGCGGCAGCCTTGGGTGAAATCATGATCAGGCTGGATCCAGGGGATGTGCGGATCAAGACTGCCCGCATGTTCCGGGTCTGGGAAGGGGGAGGCGAGTACAACGTAATTCGAGGCCTGAAGAAGTGCTTCGGCATGGATACTACCGTGGTGACCGCCATTCCCGAAAACGATGTGGGGTACCTTCTGCAGGACCTCATGATGCAGGGCGGGGTGGACCTTTCCCATGTGAAGTGGGTCCCCTTCGACGGGATTGGTCGCAACACCCGGGTAGGTTTGAACTTCACCGAGAGAGGATTCGGAGTGCGAGGTGCGCTAGGGGTCTCCGATCGGGCAAACTCTGCCGCTTCCCAGATGAAAGTGGGAGATGTGGACTGGAACAAGCTCTTCAAGGAGGAGGGTGTACGGTGGTTCCACTGCGGAGGAATCTTCGCGGCCCTTTCCGCCACTACCCCGGATCTGGTGATCGAGGCGATGCAGGCAGCAAAGGCAAATGGAACGGTCACTAGTTACGATCTCAACTACCGGGCCTCCCTCTGGAAAGCCAACGGAGGGCAGAAACGAGCCGTCGAGGTGAACCGTGAGATCGCCAAATACGTGGATGTGATGATCGGCAACGAGGAAGACTTCACCGCTGCCCTTGGATTCGAGGTGGAAGGCCTTTCCAAGGACATCCGGGGAATCAATGTGGAAAACTTCAAGAAGATGATCGTAGAGGTGGTCAAGACCTTCCCCAACTTCAAAGCAGTGGCTACCACTCTACGGGAGGTGAAATCCGCAACCTTTAACGATTGGAGTGCGGTGCTGTATTATGACGGGAACTTCTACCAGGCCCGGGAGTACAAGGATCTGGAGATCTACGACCGGGTGGGGGGTGGAGACAGTTTCGCTTCGGGGCTGATCTACGGGTTTCTCACGGGAAAGGATCCCCAGCAGTGTGTGGAGTACGGGGCGGCGCACGGTGCGTTGGCTATGACGACTCCGGGGGATACCACGATGGCTTCCTTGAAGGAAGTGGAAAAATTGGTGGCTGGCGCCAGTGCTCGGGTAGAAAGATAATAAGGACGAGGGAGGATTGTATGTCGGACATATTAACGCAAATTGGGAATATCGGAGTGGTTCCGGTAATTAAGATTGACGATGCAAAGGATGCGGTGCCTTTGGCAAAAGCCTTGCTGGCAGGGGATTTACCGGTGGCGGAAGTCACCTTCCGCACTTCCGCGGCAGAGGAATCGATCCGGCGCATCACGAAGGAAGTGCCAGGAATGCTAGTGGGGGCAGGAACGGTATTGACGGTGGAACAGGTAAAGAAGGCTACCGCTGCGGGAGCCAAGTTCATCGTCTCTCCTGGGTTCAACCCCAAGGTCGTTGAGTACTGCGTGAAGGAAAACATCCCCGTCACTCCGGGTATCAACAATCCTACGGGGATCGAGCAGGCGTTGGAGTATGGGTTGAAGGTACTGAAGTTCTTCCCGGCAGAGAACTCGGGGGGTCTGGCGATGCTGAAGGCGATGGCGGCTCCCTACACGGAAGTTTCATTCATCCCAACGGGCGGCATCAACCCCTCTAACGTCACCTCGTACCTGTCCTGGAACAAGATCTGGGCGGTAGGAGGGTCCTGGATGGTGCCTAGCGATGCCATATCCGCCGGAAAATTCGAAGAGATCACCCGCCTGGCTTCGGAAGCCGTTGCCCTGGTACATGGGTTCGAACTGCTCCACGTGGGGATCAATACAGAGAACGAAGCAGAGGCGAAAAAGGTAGCGGAACTTCTTTCGAAGTTCTTCAAGCTGCCCATCAAGGAGGGCAATTCGAGCATCTTTACAGGCAAGCCCTTCGAAATCATGAAAAAGCCCTACCTGGGGGCTCATGGGCACATTGGGATCGCTGCCAACAGTGTGGAACGGGCGGTGGCTTACTTCGCTTCCAAGGGAATCGGAATCAAAGCCGATACGGCGAAGGTGGAGGGTGGAGTGATGAAGGTCGTGTACCTCGACCTGGAGATTGCCGGCTTCGCTTTCCATATTTCTAGGAAATAGCATGGAATGATTTACTTCCTCACGATTCTCAACCGGCTTCTCTTTGTGGTGATCCTCATGGGCTCGGGGGTACTGGCCAAGAGGCTCCAGCTTATTACGGAACAGGGGGAGCGAGACTTGAGCCGTGTGATGGTGGATCTCGTGTGGCCCGCTCTGATCTTTTCCTCCATTACACGCACGTTGAAACCCTCCGATGTGCTGGAAAACCTTTCCCTCCCTTTTCTCTGTATCCTGATCCATCTAATCGGCTGGGTACTCGGGATGGGTGCCGCACGGTTGGCCGGTTACCAGGGGGACCAGAAGAAGGTATTCCTCTTCCAGACTACGATGAACAACTTCCTTCTGATGGCCCTTCCCTTTGCCGAGTTTTTCTATCCGGGGAAAGGAACTGCCCTCCTCGCCGTGGCGAACCTCGGATCCATCCTGATGCTATGGACTATCGGAGCCTCCACAATTGCAGGGCCCTTGAGCCGGAAGGAACTGCTGGGGAATATTCTTTCACCGGGAATGATTGCTACGGTACTGGCGATTCTTTTCGTTCTTACCGGCTGGAACCGGTCGATCCCGCCCCTCATAGCAGAGTCTACCGCGGTTCTCGGTCAACCGACCCTTTTCATGGGTCTCTTTGTAGCGGGGGCCCGAATCTATGAGTTGGGATTCCGGGCTCTGAAACTGGACCGCTGGAACCTGCTCTGCGGCTCCATCCGGATCGTGGTGGTTCCGCTCCTCGTGTTTCTCATTTCCCTGGCCCTTCGGGGGATCCTTCCCTCGGAAACCCTCGTGATCTTCATGCTGGTGGGGATGACCCCCGCCAGCGTGAACTCGGTAACCATGGCGTTCAAGTACGATGTGGACCCCAAACATGCGGCGGAAGGGGTGGTGTTCACCCACGTGTTTGGCCTTGCAACGATGACGGTATTCGTACTACTTACCGTGCATTACCTGGTTCTGTAATTGCCGGGGGATGCTATGAATCGGAAAATCCTGGACCTCTTACAGTACCTCTACGGGCCTTCGGTAGGGAGAGAAACATACCGAACACTGGAGACTCACCTCGATCGATGGCGAAAGGAGGAGGGTGGGGGGTATAACGGCGCAATTGCCGAAGGGAAGAGGAGCGAGGCAGCGGGGGGTCATGCGGCTTCAAGGGATGGAGAGTTTCCCCTAAGCGAGCGGGATTCCATCGTGATTACCTATGGGGATCAGTTCCAGAAGCCACCCGTTAAGCCTCTGGAACTCCTTCTAGAGTTTTCCCGGATCTTTTTGGAGGGTACGGTAACGGGGATCCATATCCTCCCCTTCTTTCCCTTTTCCTCCGACGATGGGTTCTCCGTGATAGATTACCGACAGGTAGTTCCTGCATGGGGAAGCTGGGAGGATATCCAGGCTCTTTCCCGATCCTTCCTTCTCATGGCGGATCTGGTACTGAACCATTGCTCGGTCCAGCACCCCTGGTTCCAGGGGTTTCTCGAAGGGAAGGATCCCTACACCCGGTACTTCCTTTCCCTTTCCCCCGAGACGGATGTTTCGGGAGTGTTCAGGCCTCGCACCCATCCCCTATTGACTCGATTTTCTACCCAACAGGGTGACCGCTGGGTATGGACCACCTTCAGTGCGGATCAGGTGGATCTGAACTATGGAGAACCGGAAGTTCTCCTGGAGATGATCGACATCCTTCTGTTCTACCTTCGGATGGGAGTCAGGATCTTTCGTCTGGATGCCATTGCCTACCTCTGGAAGGAACTGGGAACTCCCTGTATCCATCATCCCAAAACCCATGCCGTGGTGAAACTCCTTCGGGCACTCCTGGACGAGGTCGCCCCCGGTACCCTTCTGATCACGGAGACCAACGTGCCCCACCGGGAGAATATCTCCTACTTCGGGGAAGGGGATGAAGCTCATTTAGTATACCAGTTTGCCCTGCCCCCTCTTCTTCTGGATGCCTTCCTAAGGGCTGATTCACGGCATCTCCAGGAATGGTTCCTCACCGTGCAAGCTCCGGGGGAGGGATTGAGCTTCTTCAACTTTGCAGCTTCCCATGATGGGATAGGGGTGCTCCCTGCCCAGGGGATTTTGTCGGAAGATGAACTAGAGGGAATGATCCGGGCCGTGGAAGAGCGGGGAGGCTACGTATCGTACAAGTCTACTCCCCAGGGAGAGGTGCCTTACGAACTCAACATCAACTACTTTAGCGGGATTGCGGAAACTACCCTGAGTGAGGAACTCCGGGTCAGGAAGTTCCTCGCCTCTCAGGCGATTCTCCTGGCATTGCCGGGGGTGCCGGGAATCTACATCCATAGCCTGATCGGTTCGGAGAATGACCGCAGGGCGGTGGAGGAAAGCGGGATCAAGCGGAGGATCAATCGGGCAAAGCTCTCCTACGATCGGGTGCAGGATGAGCTTTCCACCCCCGGAACGATCCGGGAGCAGATCTTTTCCGGTTTCGAGGGACTCCTCCGGGCCCGGGTGCAGGAACCGGCTTTCCATCCCCTTGCCGAAGCCCGGGTGCTACCCACCCCCAAAGAAGTATTCTCCCTTCTGCGGGTCCGTAGAACCCAGGAGCGGGAGAAACGGGGCGTCCTCTGTATCACGAACCTGTACCACAAACCGGCCGAGGCCAGTTTCAGCGCGGCGGATCTCCGCATGGGGGAGGAACGGTACTTCACCGATATCATCACGGGCGACGTATTCTATCCAACCTGGGAAACCAACGCTCGATTCTCCCTGGAATTGGAGCCCTTCGAAGTGCTGTGGCTGTCGTATAAAAGGAAAGAACCCAGGTAGGGGATGCGTGAGCAGTACAGTTCCGAGGCAAATACGTAAAAATAGTTGCCCCAAGCACCTAGGCCTTTAGTGAGTGCTTACCCAACAGTTCCCTTGCCTTCATGATGAGACTTGCAGGAGTCAGGTTCTCGTAGGTGACCCGGGTACGAAGGTCCCGTAGGGAGACGACCCCTCGACTCTTCTCCTCCGATCCGAGGAACACGCCGAGGGGAATCTTTTTCTTTTCCGCAAAGGAGAACTGGTTCGAAAGTTTTCGCTGTTCGGGGAACACCTCTGTGGCAAACCCCGCCTTTCGCAGTGTCTGGGCGAGGGAAAGATAGTCTCCGAATAAAGGTTCTTCCAGGCAAAAGACGAAGATTTCCGTAACCCCCGTTCGTTCCGGTTTCTTCCCCAGTTCTTCCAGAGCGGCCAAAAGACGGTCTAAGCCGATGGAAGACCCTACCCCCGGAAGCCGTTCCTTCGTGTAGAGAGAGGCGAGATCGTTGTACCTCCCCCCGGAACAGACCGAACCGATGCCCGGCAGATCCAGAAGAAAGGTTTCATACACGATCCCCGTGTAGTAATCCAGCCCTCGGGTGATGGAGGGATCCAGCATGTAGGAACCTTCTATCCCAAGATCCACCATCCACTGGTAGATTTGCTTTAGCCGTTCCGTATCCTCCGCAGGCCCTCCAGCAAGCTCAGTGATCTTGTTGAGGGTGGAAAGGAAATCGGGCTCCGGTTTCCCGAACTGGAGGATCTCCTCCGCTTCCCCTTTTCCCGCCAGCTCCACCAGTTGTTCCCGCACGGCCTCTTCGCCGATCTTCTTTATTTTGTCCACCGTTCGCAGTACTTCCACCGCTTTCTCCTGTATCCCCAACCGCTGTAACGCACGGTTGAAGATTCCCCGGTGGGAGAGGTGGATCCGCAGCCGGTCGATTCCCAGGGCATGAAAGCTTTCCCGCATCAGGAGGAGAATTTCGAAATCGGCGGCAGGACTGTCCACCCCCACGATATCGAAATCGCATTGGGTAAACTCCCTGAATCGACCCCGCTGGGTGTTTTCCCCCCGGAAAACCTTGGCAATGTGGTAGCGCTTGAAGGGGAGGTACAGCTCCTGGACATGGGCCGCCATGAATCGGGCAAAGGGTACGGTAAGGTCGAAACGCATGGCCACATCCCGGCCTCCGTTGTCCTGGAACCGGTACAGTTGCTTGTCCGTTTCTCCGCCACCCTTTCCTAGAAGGACTTCCGTGTATTCCAGAACCGGTGTGTCGATGGGTACAAAGCCGAAACGCTCGAAGGTATCCTCCAGGATTCCCTGGACCCGTTTTCGCTCCAGTTCCGCATCGGGCAAAAAGTCCCGAAACCCTTTCAGGACACGTGGTTCTATCAGTTCTGCCATAGTGGAGGTATTATGCCCACAGGTGAGCCTTTATGCAAGGGAAAGGTAGAACTCGCTGCATTCGACCTTATCACGCTACGGGTTTCTCGACAGTAGCCACTTCAACGCGATGGAGACGAGGGTTGTGTCGGGCCTGAAATGGGTGATTGAACTCAAGGAAACCCCTAGAGGTTTATAGAGAAGGTCGAAACCGAGGATCGTGGTGGAGTACCCGTCGATGGCTCCCGAGGAGGAAGGGTAATCGTACGACATGGCACTCTTCTGTTCCATCCAGTAGGTGCCCGCCGTGTAGGTGTACAGCCCGAAGGGGGAAAAGATGAACTGGCCGATTCCGATGTTCGCCTGGAGCCCTCCCGTGATCCTACCTGTGGCAGTGGTGGTGGAGACCGTAGTGGGGTCGATAATGAAAGTTGAAGGAGGGGCAAATTTCGGCACCTCTACCGTCATCGAGGTGAGTCCCAGGTCGCCCCCGGCACCCCCCAGCAGAAAGAGGGAGGTGTCTTTCGTAATATCGATCTGGTAGGCAAGGCTGAACTGGTAAGGGATCTGCATCATTAAAAGGTCGTACTTGTCGCCGAAGAGGAAACTGGCTCCGAAGTTTCCGCTTAAAGCAAACTTGTCGGTGAGGCAGTACTGCCAGTTGCCGAATACCATAGCTCCGAACAACTGGAAGGAGGTATCCATCAGTTTCGAACTAACGTAGATGAAGTTCCCTCCCACCGTCTGATCGGTAAAACCCTTCTCGAACACCGGGTATCCCACGGGCGGGGGCGCGATCACGAAGGAAAGGGTGTCCTGGCCAGCTTGTATAGAAAGCGGTATACAAAACAGTCCCACTGCAAGGAAAAGTAAAGAAAAACTTTTTGCATTCATTAGAAACCTCCAACTCATAAATATATTCCTATAAGTGGGATTTGGGAATAGAGGTTAGCATAATATTCATCTATTACCTGCATTGACAGGGGCGTGGAAACTCTCTACTGTATTTCTCAATTATGTCTCAAACCAGGCCTATTCTCTTGAATCTCTTTTCTTCCGTGTGTTTTGCCTTTTCCACGGTGTTCGCCAAGTACGCCCACAATGCCTGTAAGGAGCTCTCCTCCTTCCAGGTGTCCTTTGCCCGGTTCTTCGTGGGAGCCCTCTTTATGGGATGGTTTGCCTGGTATTTCAAGAAGTCTCTGGTGCCCAATCGGATTTCCTGGGTGATCGCACGAGGTATCCTCAACACCTCCGCGGTCATCGCCCTGTACTTCGCGCTCCAGCATACCACCCTCACGAAGGCCAACATGCTGAACTGGACCTTCCCCGTGTTTGTATTTTTATTCAGTCCATACATAAATAAGGAACGAGCCGGATTACAGCAGTATGTTTTTCTGGTTCTTACCATGATAGGGATGAGCCTGGTTATTTCCCCGGATTTCTCCTCGGTGAATATAGGAGACATTGCTGCTTTCGTATCGGGGATTCTCGGAGGTGCTGCCGTGAGTGTTTTACGGGAATCCCGTAAACACGACGACACCTTCATGGTCCTGTTCTATCTGATGATGATCGGGACTGTCCTGAACGGTGCCCTGGCCGTTCCCTTCTTCATTCTGCCCCCCCTGCCGGTGCTGGCCCTGATCGCAAGCTCCGCTCTCTGCGGATTCCTTGCCCAGATTCTCATCACCACTTCCTCCCGTCACCTGGAGGCACCGATTGCCTCGGTTCTCATGACCATCGGGATCGTGATAGCCGGCGCCATGGGAGTAATCTTTTTCGGGGAACACCTGACGGCAAAGATCCTGATCGGAGGGGCCTGCATCCTGGTTTCCATCGTGGGAGTGAGCGGAATTGCCCATCGGAAACGAGCCTGAGAGCATGAACTATAGTTTTAAAAACGATTACAGCGAAGCCTGTCATCCCCGCCTGCTTCTAGCCTTGCAAAGGATGGGAGTAGAGCAGGTTGGGGGGTATGGGGAAGACCCCTATAGCGAAGAAGCCAGGCAGTTGATTAAAGCTAGAATAGAGGATCCCACTGCTGGGGTATTCTTCGTATCCGGAGGTACCCAGGCGAACCTGCTGGTGATCGCTTCTTTCCTCCGCCCCCATGAATCGGTTATCTGTGCGGATACAGGACACATCAACGTGCACGAGGCAGGGGCTATCGAAGCTACGGGTCACAAGATCCACGGCGTAGCCAGTTCGGATGGCAAACTGAAGGTGCAGGACATCGCAAGGGTACTGGAGGAACACACGAATGTCCCTCACATGGTGAAACCGCGACTGGTATACATATCCAATTCCACCGAATTGGGGACGGTGTACCGCAAGGATGAACTCTCGGAACTTTCCCGGTTTTGCAGGCAAAAGGATCTGTACCTTTTTCTCGATGGAGCCCGGTTGGGTAATGCCCTGGCGGTGGAGGGTGACAACGACCGGAAACAGGGAAGGGATGATCCCCTGCGCCTCGCATCGAACTTCTCTTCTTCCAGACCGCTGGGTAAGGAGACCTCTGGAACCGGTGGCCTCAAGCTTTCCGACCTCCCCCGATTCTGCGACGCCTTCACCATTGGAGGTACGAAGAATGGGGCGCTGTTTGGGGAAGCCGTCGTACTGACCCATCCTGAGGTTGTGAAGGAGTTTCCCTTTCAGGTGAAACAAAGAGGGGCTCTCCTGGCTAAGGGATGGATCCTGGGGGTGCAATTTCGGGAGTTGTTCCGGGATGACCTATACTTCGAACTCGCCCGCCATGCGAACCGGATGGCCGCAAGGCTTGCCCGGGCTTTCCAGGAAAGAGGGTGCCCGTTCCTTACCGAACCTCAAACGAACCAGATTTTTCCGATCCTGGCCGAAGCTACCATCGAAAAACTCCTGCGCCATTACCAGTTCTACCGCTGGTCCAGGTTCGATCGGGATCATTCGGCGGTACGCCTGGTTACCTCCTGGGCCACACCGGAACATGCGGTGGATGAGTTCATTCGGCTGTTTCTATCTATAGGTACGGATTGACCAATCAGTCGGAAATGCCTATGATCTGCCCAATCAGATAGGATAGATAGGAGGGAATCCAAGATGCAATGGAGAAATGGAAGAGAAAATACTAAAAGGCGAGGGGATAAAATGGCCCTTACGAGGTTCCTACTACTGGGAGCGTTGTTCCTGTGTACCCTGGGAGTGTACGCCCAGCAGAGGGTGGCCCCCCTCAACCCAAAAGAGAAGGTAGTGGTGGCCTACGTTCCCATCATGAAGTTTGCCACTCTCTACGTAGCCGCCGGTAGAGGGCTGTTCGACAAGTATGGGCTGGATGTGCAGATCCAGAGTGTGAAATCGGGTACAGAGGTGATCGCCTTCATGACCCAGGGGAAGGTCGACGTGGGAGGTATCGCCATCGTTGCCTCCACATGGAATGCCTGGGCAAAAGGGATGGACTTGAAGATCATAGCCCCGGGTGCGCTGGAACCGATGAAGGGGAGCCCCACGAAACTCCTCGTTCGTAAGGATCTCGTGGATTCGGGCAAGGTGAAAACGGTGGCCGATTTGAAAGGCATGAAGGTGGCCATGGCAGGAGGCCCGGGGAGCGGGGGAGAGTACCTTGCAGCGAAGGCTCTGGAGCGGGGAAACCTCACGATTCGGGATGTACAGATCGTTTCCCTTTCCAATACGGACATGCCTGCCGCCTTACAGAACAAGTCCATCGACGCGGGGATCCTCGGATCCCCCTATGCGGATCAAGCGATAGAGAAGGGGGTGGCCGTACCGCTAGCAGAGGACCTCACTCCCGGCGCCATGACGGTGACTTTCGTAGCTTCGGGAAAGTTCCTGAAGGAACGGCCCGAGGCGGCCAAGAGGTTTGTGCTGGCCTTGATGGAAGCCGCCCGCTTGATGCAGGGGAAGGATTACCTTTCCCCGGAGAACATGAAGGCCTATCTGAAGTACGTGAACACTACCGAAGCAGCGATACGAAAAGGAGAACCGGTGATCTACGATCCCAACATGGAGATCGCCCTGGATAGCCTGAAAGATGTGGAACGGGTGCATCGGGAAAACCGCCGGACAGAGTACACCCAACCCATCGACCTGAAGGCTGTGACGGATACGTCCCTGGTCGAGTGGGCCCGTTCCGTGCTGGGCCGGATATAGAGAGGCGATGGATCGGATTAAAATAAGAGCATCCAACATTTCCAAGGTCTTTTCCTCAAATGGGAAGGGAACTGTAGTGGCTCTCCGGGATTTTTCCCTGGAAGTGAGGGAGGGGGAGTTTCTCTGCATCGTCGGCCCTTCCGGGTGCGGAAAGTCCAGTTTCCTCCGCATTCTGGCAGGGTTGATGTCCCCTTCCTCGGGGACCCTGGAGATCCAGCCGTCGGAAAATCCACTTAAGCCTGTTACCAGTATGGTATTCCAGGAGTACGCGGTGTTTCCCTGGAAAACCGTACTGGAGAACGTAGCCTTTGGGCTACAGATGCGGGGAATTCCTAAAAGCGAACGCCTTTCCCTCGCGCGAGTCTGGATCGATCGTGTGGGGTTGTCCAGGTTCACCCATGCCTATCCTCACCAGCTCTCCGGGGGGATGAAGCAGCGGGTAGGAATCGCCCGGGCTCTGGCCAACGATCCCGAAATCCTCCTGATGGACGAACCCCTCGGTGCCCTCGATGCGCAGACCCGGACAGTCTTGCAGGAGGAAATCCTGCGGATCTGGGAGGAACGGCGGAAAACGGTGGTATACGTTACCCACAGCATCGAGGAGGCGGTTCTCCTGGGGGATCGGGTGGTACTGATGACGGCCCATCCGGGCACACGGAAAGCGGTATTCCCCATACCTCTGCCTCGGCCTCGGGACCTTCGGGTTACGGCCACCGCCGAGTTCGGTGAGCTCACCTACACGATCTGGGAAGCTTTACGGGGGGAGGTACTTGCTGCGATGGAATCGATGGGAAAAGAGGGATTGAGGGAGGTAGCGAAGTGAAAAAGGACTCTAGCCCCTTCGCCTTCCAACTCGGTATTTCGATCTTTCTCTTCCTTCTCTGGAACCTAGGCCTTAGCGTTTTCCATGGGTGGGTAACCCTCTGGTGGTTGGGGTTGCTGGTGGATTTCCTTTTGATCGTGGGAATAGCCGAACTCATGGGAAGGATCATTCCTTCTTCCTACGGACCGTTATACCGGCGCGCCCTCTCGGTGTCCTTCCCCCTGCTCCTTTTCTTTGCGTGGGAACTCCTGGTGCGGGGAGGGGTCTTGAGTCCTGACTGGTTTCCTCCCCCCACGCGTATTATGCAGGCCCTCTGGGAACTGCTCACAAAGTTCGACGAGTTTTCGAAAACCAGCCTCCTGGGTCGGCCGTGGCTACTGCCGGGTGCGATAGGGGGGAATAGACCGGAAACAGTGGGAGAGCTTTTGGCGGAAAGCCACCTGTACGCCACCCTGATGCGGGTGTTCGTGGGATTTTTCCTCGGTGCGATTCCTGGAATTCTCCTAGGGATGGTCATGGGAGTCAGCCCCACCATTCGAACCATGATCGATGCCACCCTCTCGGCTTTCTATGTGTTACCCAAGATCGCCATCTTCCCCATCATGATGCTCATCTTCCCCGACCCCTTTGGGGAGGGGCCCAAGATTGCGGTGGTGGCGATTTCCGTATTCTTCCTCGTCACCATCAACACGATGGTGGGGGTGCGGGATATCGAACCGGTGTACCTAGAAGCGGGTAGGAACTACGGTGCCCGAGGGATACAACTCTTTTACCATGTAATTTTGCCCGGCGCCTTGCCTGTGGTGTTCGCCGGTCTCCGCCTGGCCCTGGGAACAGCCCTCATCGTGATTATCGCGGTGGAGTTTGTGCGGGCCAAAACGGGAGTGGGGTTCCTCACTTTCTACTACTGGGAAATTCTGTCACCCGAAAAGATGTACGCGGGGTTAGTGGTGGTGATGGTACTGGGGGTGCTATTGACGGCAGGGCTCAAAAAGGTGGAACAGTGGTTCATGCCCTGGCGCAGACCGTGAACCGATCCCTACGGAGCGAAGGGTGTGTAGTATGAGTGGCCCGCAGGCGGCCTGGCATAGCGCTCCGCCTCAGCTCTCACTCTTCCGCCTGCGGGGTCCCCTCTAACCCGATTTCTTTTGCCACTGTCCGCATCCCTAGAATCGTTTCGGTGATCAGCTCGGAGAGTTCCATCCCTAGCATCTGGGCTCCCTTCTCGATGATGGAGCGATCCACTCCGGCGGAAAACCCTTTCTCCTTCCATTTTTTCTTCACCGATTTGGCCGTCATGTCCAGGACGCTTCGCGAGGGGCGAACGAGGGCAGTGGCTGTGATGAGGCCCGTCAATTCGTCGGTGGCAAAGAGAACTTTCTCCATCCGGTGGGTGGGCTCCACTTCAGTACAGATTCCCCACCCATGGCTCTGTACGGCATGGATGTATTCCGGCGGAAAGCCGGCCTCCTGCAGGATCGAAACGCAGCGCCGGCAGTGTTCGGCTGGAAACCGTTCATAGTCTATATCGTGGATAAGCCCTACGATCCCCCACATTTCTTCATCCTCCTGGAACTTTCGGGCGAAGTGCCGCATCACCGCCTCTACGGCCAGAGCATGCTTCTGCAGGTTCTCCGATGTGACGTAGGTGGTGAGGAGTGTCCACGCTTTTGCACGGGTGGGTTTCTCATTCATGGGATGCTCCTTTGAGGTTAAGGGTGACAGAAATGGGACAGTGATCCGACCCCATCACTTCCTTCAATATTTTTGCCTCCTGCACGAGGGGGGCGAAAGCAGTGTTCACGCAGTGGTAGTCGATACGCCAGCCGATGTTCTTTTCCCTAGCTTTGAAACGGTAGGTCCACCAGGTATACTGGCCACCTTCCTTGTTGAACATGCGGAAGGTGTCGACGAATCCCGAGGCGATGAACTTGTCCATCCATTCCCGTTCCTCGGGTAAGTAGCCGGGGTTCTTTTCGTTGGCTTTGGGATTGGCGAGGTCGATGGGTTTGTGAGCGATGTTGTAATCCCCCGAAATTAGGACCCGTTTCCCCCGGGAAACTAGATCCAGCGCATAGTGCCTGAGGGTTTCGCAGAACTGTAGCTTGTAGTCGAGCCGCGCCCCTTCTTCCTGGCTATTGGGAAAGTAGGCGTTGATCAGGGTGAAGTCTAGGAACTCCAGTACGAGAACCCTCCCTTCGGAGTCGAACTGGGGGTCGCCCAGGGGGTGAACGGAAACAGGTTCGATCCGGGTAAATACCCCAACCCCGCTGTACCCTTTCCGTTCCGCACAGGCCCAGTAGGAACGGTACCCGTTGGGGTGCAGGAGCTCTTCAGAAATCTGATCCTCCTGTACCTTGGTTTCCTGGATGCAGATGATATCGGCCCCTGAACCCCTTACCCAGTCGAGGAATCCCTTCTTTTCCACGGCCCGCAGGCCGTTCACGTTCCAGGAAAGTACGGTGATCATTCTTGGATGTACCGCTTATAGGCGTAGATCTTATCGTTCAATCGGGACTCGAGAAGGGGACTGGTCTTCTTCAAAAATTTCAGAATCAGTCGAGATTCCTCCAGGTACTCTTTTCGCTTTTCTATATCCCAATGAGCGGGTGGCTCCCGGAGATTCACGATTCGGTCGGCCAGTTTCACGATCCGTACTTCCCGTTTCTGGGCTGCCAGTTCCCGCAGGTACTCTTCCAGCACTTTGCGTGTATGGGGCAGTTCCGGTTTTTTGGACAAAGCCCGTACCCCATTGGCTACATCCCGCCCGAAACGGTCCAGAAGTATTTCGTAGGTAACGGCCGTGTCTTCCAGGGTGTCGTGCAGGAGGGCACATTGCATGGCGAGGTTCGGGTCTTCCAGTTCTTCCAGGATGGCTGCCCGCATCGCTTCCATGCAGACATCCACCAGATGCACTACGTACGAGTAGGTTTTTCCTGGCACGAACTGCCCTTCGTGGGCGGAAGCGGCAAAATAGAGGGTATCGGAGTATAGGTCAGGGTTCCACATGGATCTTAGTATAATGGTTTTTTAACGGGAGGCAAGATCTATTGCCGGTCGATCATCGAAGCACTTGTTTTCAGGGTTTGCAGGAGGGTCTCGGTGGTTTCCCATTCCCCGTGGAGGCGATCCCTCTCGGTTTCGTTCCTCTCCAGTTCGAGTTTGATCCTCCGCACCTCCTCCCCATCCCGGTACACTTCCGGAAGAGTCAATCGGGATTCCAGGGTACGGTACTCCTCTTCGAGGTGCTCGATCCGGCTCAGGATCTCTTCCAGCTTCCTTTCCACCTTTCGGATTTCCGATTTTCTCTGCTTGGCCTCCTGCCAGGCGGGATTAACCGAGGCGGAGGGGGGAGAGGAATGAGAGCGGGATGAGGGTACGGATACAGGAGTTGAGGGGGAAACCTTTTTACCGCGGCTCGGCACCCGCAAAAGTTCTTTTGAGGGGGCTTCGAGACTTGCGTGGTCTAAGATTTTTTCCAGGTAATAGGAATAATTCCCGACGAACAGCCGGGGAACGGCGCCGAGCCTTAATTCCAACACTTTCGTAGCCAGGCCATCCATGAAGTACCGATCGTGGGAGACGAAGATCACCGTACCGGAATATTTCTGGAGAGCCTCCAGAAGAACATCCTTCGAGGTAAGATCCAGGTGATTCGTCGGTTCATCCAGGATCAACAGGTTGGAGGGCCGAAGGAGGAGCTTCAAGAGGGCCAACCGGTTTCGCTCGCCCCCGCTGAGCACGGAAACGGATTTGTACACCTCATCCCCCCGGAAGAGGAAGGCTCCCAGCATATCCCGGATCCTGGGGAAAAGGGCGGTGGGGCATTCCCCTTCGATTTCCTCCAGCACCGATTTGGTCATGTCGAGTTCTTCGTTCTGTTCCTGGGAAAAGTACCCGATACGTACTCCGCTTCCATAGAGGATCTTTCCGGAGGTGGCTTCCTCCTTCCCTGCCAGTATCCGCAAGAGGGTGGATTTCCCCGCACCGTTGGGACCCACTACCGCGAGTTTTTCCCCCTTTTCCAGAATGAAAGATAGATCGGAGAATATCTTTCGAGTTCCGTACGATTTGGATAGGGCCTCGATCTCGAGGACTTTTTTCCCGCAGGGGGGCGGAGGGGGGAACTGGAAATGGATCTTCTTCAGGGTCTCGGGGACCTCGATCCGTTGTAGTTTCTCCAGTTGCTTGATCCGACTCTGCACAAGGGCCGCTTTGGAAGCGTTGTAACGGAACCGGCGGATGAACTCCTCCTGCCGAGCTATCTCTTCCTGTTGGTGACGGTATAACGCAAGGAGGGTTTGCAATTCTTCTTCCCGTTTTTTTTCGTAGGAGGAGTAGTTCCCCATGTACCGTGTTACTTTCCGGTTGAAGATTTCGTACACCTCGCTGACCGTCACATCGAGAAAGTACTTGTCATGGCTCACCACAAGTACTCCCCCCGAAAAGGTAGAAAGGAAGTGTTCGAGCCAGGTTCTTGCCTCGATGTCCAGGTAGTTGGTGGGCTCGTCCAGAAGAAGAACGTCCGGGTCTTCCAGAAGCACCTTGGCCAGGGCGATCCGCATCTGCCATCCCCCGGAAAACTCTTCCGTGGGCCGATCCAGATCCTCCGGGGAAAATCCCAGGCCGCGGAGGACTTCGGAGATCCGGGCGTCCCTACGGTAGAACCCGGAATGGTTCAGTCGCTCCTGCAGGTGGTGGAGTTCTTCCAGAAGGGGAGTGGTCTGAGGATCGGCTTCCGTAAGGGATAAAAGCCGCTGTCCGATTCCCTCGATCTGGTCCTGGATTTGGTGAAAGTACTGGAACGCTCCCTCCATCTCCTGGAAGAGGGTGTTTCCCTGGTGTGTGATGCCCGTCTGGGGAAGGTAGGAAATGCGGACGCCCTTGCTTCGAACCACCGTTCCGGAATCGGGGCTTAAAAGCCCCGCAAGGATCTTGAGGAGGGTGGTTTTTCCGCTCCCGTTGGCTCCGCTTAGAGCCGCCCGTGTGTTCCGCTGGATGGAAAGATGAATACCTTCGAACAGGATGCGGTCCCCGAAGGCGAGGAATACGTCTACCGCCTGTACCACCGACATAGGAGCCTTACGAGAAGGTAAAGAAGAGGATCAGGGGGGTGGTGGAAAGCCTCTGGATCGTGTTTTCCCGGATGTTGGCCTGAGGGATATGAAGGAACCGCACCCCTCCGTCTGTAAACTTGTAGAGAAAGGTAGCTCGATTCTTTCCGGCAGTTCCCCCTTCGAAGAGAAAGGTGATGGACCCTTCGTACTCTCCCTGAATGGAGGGATCCTGGAACGTGGAAAACACGATCCGGCCCGAACCTTTCACCCCGTTCCCCAGCACCGTGGGGATCAGCCGATCGAAATCGACCCACTGGAAGGTCCCGTCCGGCTTTAAGGTGATCTCTCCGAAACCGGAACTGCGGAGAACACGTCCCTTTTCCAGAAAGGATGCGTAAAGTTTCTCCCTCCGTTCCTTCTCCTTCTGGATGATCTCTTCCACATCCCCGCTGAAGGCGATGAATTGGAGAGTCTTCTGTTCGTTTTTGTCCTGGAAGGTAATGGTAAGATTCCGAGCCGAGGGATCCATCGAGAGGGACACGGAGGCGCCTTCCACAAGGAACCGGTTCCCGCTCCCGGCAGTAAGAGAAGTGAATGGAATTTCCCGCTGAATCTCCGGGGTCTGGATTCGGATAAGGGGTGGGTCCAGAGTGATGAAGAGTCCGTACTCCGGTTTCAACCGTTCCAGATCGATTCTACGAATGGAAACCATTGTCTGGAAATAAGCGGGTCTCCACGTGGTGGAAAGGAGAAGGGCGATCCGTTCCTCCGAAGGATCCCGATTGGAAGCAAGCTTCGTGTTGGTTTTGCCGTCGTAGAGGGTGAGGTAGTAGTCGAAGCAGTAGCCCACCGTTCCGTCCTCTGTCAGTACCTTGTGCCAATGCCCTTTCAGGCCATTTTCATCGGAAGGTTCGGTTCCCAGCTGGAGGATCTTGATCAGCTCGTCCTGTCGCAAACGGTACACCTGTTTGGAAAGACGGTCGGGTTTTTCCCGAATGGGAAGAGCACGCCGTTCGGAAATGGCGAATAGGTACCGCACCGGTTCGAAGCTGGAGGCGAAAGACTCCGCTTCTTTGCGGGATTTGAACAATTGGACACGGGAAGCGGGAATTTCGTAGGGGGCCTTCTGGGTGGGGGAGCCGATGATGTAGGTTTTCTTGATCCGGGATTCCTCGTACACGGGTACCACGGAACCGGTGGAAACCGCCTGTTCTTCCGGTGACCAGAGGACGACCCCGTAGCCGATGCTTCTCCGGCCACAGCCGAAGGATAGGAGGGTAAGCAACAGTACGAATACAGCCTTTACCTTCATGCCCCTATTTCATCATATTCCGGGGTAGTTTTCAACTCCATGGGAGATACGGTATAGTAGGGACTGTTCATGATAAAAACGGTATTGGTATTCACCTATTTCTGGTTGTTCCT
>Ga0078972_1007115_pt1 | contig 25427 bp, 25 predicted proteins | sample YelNatPaOPGAMG01_FD_67568 | JGI IMG/M metagenome (GOLD analysis project Ga0078972, IMG submission 67568) | Hot spring thermophilic microbial communities from Obsidian Pool, Yellowstone National Park, USA - OP-RAMG-01 (SPADES assembly) (version 2) | ecosystem: Environmental > Aquatic > Thermal...
TACTTGCTTCTGACATGATGGAGGCAAAGGAGATCTGTAAGACAATTAAAGCCCGCGCGGAGGAAACCGGCGCCAGCGATATATTTGAAAAGTGTAAATCGTTCCTAGATTATGTCCCTGAAAGGCAGGCCGAAAAACTTGAAGTACTCAAAGACATACGTGAGCTACTCAGCGGTTCAACCCTCGCCTTTCTCTCCGAAAAGCAAAAGCGCGAGGTCCTTAAGTTTAAGAAAACATTTGACCTTACCGAACTTACCATAGACGAGATACCAGACGAAATCAGCGCAAATTTTGAGGACGTGCATGGAAGAAGAGGGGTGGTGGCATATGTATATTCATATACAACTGCCAATCTTTGGGACGGCAAGAATCTTATAAGGTTTGCGGATCTGATAAGAAAGATAGATCTTCCAAGTGGAAAGACTGTTTGGTCATCTGGCGAATTCGTAATATACGCAGATCTATTAAAAACCGTTGCCAAAGAAGGGCCAAAGATAACACTCATCTCATTCCTTGCAGTTGCAGCACTGGTGGTCATATTCTACCTAAGATCGCGTACATCCTTCATGATGATATCAAACTTATCTATAGGAATTTCCCTCCTCATAGCTATTATGGCGATCTTTAAGATAAAACTAAACTTCCTAAACTTTGTGGCGCTCCCTATCTCATTCGGGATCGGCGTAGACTACGGCATAAATATGTATCAGAGGTATATCCTGGAAGGGAAGGGTAGTATGGCCCACGTCACATCCACCACAGGGAAGGCGGTAGCTCTTTGTTCGGCAACTACAATAATAGGCTATTCGGTTCTACTCATCTCTAGCAGCAAGGCACTTCAGTCGTTTGGAATGGTGGCCGTAATAGGCGAGATCACATGTCTCACCGCAGCAATCATCATACTCCCGGCCATCGTACACTACATAGAGAAAAGGAAGGGAAAGGCATCGCAAGAAAAGGCCCAAGAAAAGGCCTAGGTTTGAAATAGTCAGTCCTCCATCCTCCTTTTCATCTCCTCCATCCTCTTTACACCTTCACTGCAAAGTTTGTCACCATTATCTAGCGACAAGGCCTTCTTGTAATTTGCAAGCGCCTCGGCAAACTTGCCCTCCTTCTCGTCGGCAACACCTAGGTTATAATAGGCGCACTTCACATCTCCCCCGCTAATTACTTCCTTCCAGGTGTCAACGGCGCTCCCCCAATCACCCGCCATAGCGGCCTTTACGCCGGCCTTACACTCCTTGTCTCCCATAAGCTTTGCCTCGATTGTCACATCCTTTGGCGACATCTCAGAGATGATGCGAGATATCAATTTCTTTGCAGTCCCCAAAACCATCCTCTCCTCTCTAGAGAGGTCGCTGATGTCCCCAACCGCCCTAAGGACCTCCTTTCCCTGCTGGTAGTAACAGATCCTATCTGTCACCTTTCCCCGCGCCACATTTGTCAGCTCAACACAGAATGAAACTTCAGCAGCCCCTAACATCTTCTCGCAGGTATAGTAATCGCAATATTGGAATCCCCTTATCTTGCCGCCTATAATAGCATCCACCCTGTTTGACCTACCTATCGCCAAGAGCTCCTTTAGACTATACTCATCATCCAGGGAAAGCCCTCTCACCTTGGGCTCTACCACATCGAATATCCCACTCTTTTTCATCTCATACGCAAACATCTTTGGGATATATCTAGAACCCAGCTCATGATATGTCATGGTGTATGAAAACGGAACAACGGCAATCCTCTTCACCCCTCGGAGATGGTACCTAGGCGGTACCTTATAGTTCAGCTCCACTAGATACTTTGCCTCAGCAACGTCTGGGATAGATACGGCAATCGCCATAATAATCAAAACACACCATGCCCGCATCTCGCCCTCCTTTGCATATACAATTAACCCGCACGCCTATCTTAAAAGATGAAATATCTCTTACCAAGCGCACTCACCAATAAAATATTTCCTTTGCAGAAACCAGATATATATGCTACCTATGCCTTAACTCTAACGGAGGTGTTGGTGTATGACAAGACATATTGTAAAACCATCTGAAGGTAAGTTGGGTGTACTCCTTGTTGGACTCGGGGCAGTCAGCACTACATTTATAGCAGGCGTGGAGGCCATAAAGAGGGGGCTTGCAAAACCATTCGGCTCGCTCACGCAGATGGGACACATAAGACTCGGAAAACGCACTGAAAAGAGGACGCCGCTCATCAAGGAATTTGTTCCTCTGGCAAGACTAGAAGACCTTGTCTTTGCGAGCTGGGATATATTCCCAGACAATGCATATGAGGCTGCGCTCAAGGCGGGCGTCTTGGAAAGGCCACTCTTGGACAAGCTCAAAGATGTCCTTGAGACACACAGGCCTTACAAAGGCGTCTTTGACAAAAACTATGTAAAGCGCCTCGATGGAACATATATCAAGGAGGGGCGGTCAAAGATGGAGCTTGCCGGGGCGATTGAGAAAGACATCGAGGACTTCAAGGCAAAAAGCGGGGTAGATCGTGTTGTTATGATATGGTGCGCCTCTACTGAGGCATTCTCCACACCCAAAGAGGTACACTCTTCGTTAAAATCGTTTGAGGCTGGTCTGGAGTCAAATGATCCATACATTGCACCGAGCCAGATATATGCATACGCGGCTATAAAGAACGGGATACCATTTGTAAACGGCGCCCCAAATCTAACTGTTGATATACCAGCGCTCCAAGAGATGGCGTCAAAAAACGAGGTCCCTATAGCGGGCAAGGATTTTAAGACCGGTCAGACCCTTATGAAGACGATAATCTCGCCCGGACTCAAGGCACGCCTCCTCGGTATAAGCGGCTGGTTCTCGACGAATATACTCGGCAATAGAGACGGTGAAGTATTAGATGATCCAGACTCCTTCAAGACAAAAGAAGAGAGCAAGCTCTCGGTCCTTGAGACGATCTTACAGCCGGATATCAATCCAGAGCTCTATGGAAATCTCTATCACAAGGTGAGGATCAACTATTATCCACCACGCGGCGACAATAAAGAAGGATGGGACAATATCGACATCTTCGGATGGCTAGGCTATCCAATGCAAATAAAGATAGATTTTCTCTGTAGGGATTCTATACTAGCAGCGCCAATTGTGCTGGATCTTGCCCTGTTTATCGACCTTGCGAAGCGCGCAGGGCTCTTCGGAATCCAGGAGTGGCTCTCGTTCTACTTCAAATCCCCAATGGTGCCGCCTGAACTATATCCTGAACACAACCTCTTCATCCAAGAGATAAAGCTAAAGAACACGTTGAGGCACATCATGGGAGAAACCGAGCTCACCCATACTGGCCTCGACTACTACCATATGTAGAAGAGATGCGGCAGCCAAACGCTACGCAAAGACATATCCGGCTTACCAAAGGGTAATCTACATCCTCTTAGGTATCTTCACATGGGCCGTCTTGTCGCAGAGTGAGGTGTAGACCTTGTATGGTGTACCCGGAGATTCCCACCTATCGTAAAAGAGGTACTTCACGCTGATAGGGCTTATCACGCCCTCCTTAAAGGCATAATACAGGCGATCGCCAAGCATATAGCCTATCGCATGCGTGACAGACATAAAGAGCAAAGGTCTCTTTCTGTAAAGCTCGCTGTAGTTTATGTTGAGCCCCTCTTTGCCGCTCTTTAGCAGCTCGCCTACGATGTAGGCGGTCTCGTACTCCAATCTCCTCCCCTCTGGCACCTTTATCGAGTGGAAGTAGTTAAGGAGCTCTGCAAACTCCTTTTCGTGCATACACTTGCGCTTGTTGTTGATCAATTTTGAACCAAAAAATCCTAAGGCCTCATGTAGGATGTTTGCGTAGAAGGCATCGACTGGCGCCCTTTCAGGCTCTGCCCCGGAACAGACATACTTTATGAAGTGCGCGGCCTCCTCGGCTGCATGATTGATGGAGAGGTTCGCGAGATATACGATCCTATGTGATGGTATATAATAGCTCTCTGAAGCGAGTATCTGTCTTTTCAAACGTTCAAATTCGGCGCTGGAGAAATTCTTGTCGCACTTCAATCTGTTTAAGAAGCTCAAGTCACCACTTGTATATACCTCAACATTCTCCTTCTCGCCCTTCTTCAATCGTATACCCAAAAAGCGGCTGAGTGTATTCACAAGTTCCAAAAAACTTGCCTTCGCATCCGCATAGTCTATCTCCCCTTCTTCATGCTCCAACCAATTGATGTAGGACTGTTGTACTACGAGTGGCGGCGTATGCATCCTGCAATAGCTCATCTCATCTATCTTTACAACGCTCACAGAATCGGCTATCCCCTTTTTGGCAAGCTCCCAGTATATATCCTCGCTGTTCTGGTAGAGGATGAGCATCTTGGGCATGGGATTCTTCTCGCCGGAAAGTTTATGGAGCGCCTCTTCTGTCTCGCGCGGAAGGTGTTCAGGCGCGATATGTAAATCCCCTATCAGCACAAATATCTTCCGACTAGGGTCTTTTAGAAATAACTTTGCTATTACTGAACCCGCCGCCTTATCCCTCTTACGTAACGAAGAGCCCTCCTCTGCCGCATCAATGGCAAAGAGGGGTATCCGGTGATAACGCGCAAAATCAAATATCGGCTTGAAATTCTCCCAAAGGTCAAATATCCATCTCTGGCGGAGCCCTATTCTTTTGATGAACTCATCTTCTCTGATCTTGCCAGCCATAAAGTCATCTAGCACCTTCTGTCTTGAGGCATGGACGAGCTCAAGCGCAATCGAAATATCCCTTGTCTTTTTTACCGCGAGCTTGAGTATCCTCAAAAAAGAGCGCTGGGATTGGCGGCATGTGTGATAGTCTCCAACAAATATGATATTGGATTTGGCTACAGCATCCATCATCTCCTCATCAGAGGAGATAGATACATACTTCCTGACCCTCCTTCTATACTCTGATTCATAACGCTCAAAGTCCGGTTCCTTTACGAGGATAGAGTCCTCAATCAACCTCTTGTTCTTTCGGTATATCCTCTTCTCCAGCCGATAGAGTTCTTCGAATGGAGCGGTGTTCATCTAGATGTCTCCATTGCTTTGGCCCGTTCCTTCGCACCTTGGATAAATTCAAGGAAGAAGGCGCCAAATACGGCAAGGAATATGGAAGCGGCAAATGCCACTCCTACAATAATCCGCCGCTTAGGTTTATATTTCCTCTCCGGCACCCGCGCCTCATCTATCACCTGAAAGGCGAGGTCTTCACGCGCCTCCTCTATCTTCGCCAGTTCATATTGCTGGGCAAGCAGCGTATTTAATTTACCCAAGAGCTCTTGGCGGAGCATGAGATACCTTAAGTAGACCTGCTGGGGGACATCCTTCACAACTTTTATATTCTCAAGCCTCTTTTTAAGCTCCTCCTTCCTCTCCTCTAAAGAGCTCCACATAGCCTCTCTAGACCCTTGAGGTCCAAGGTATAGGTCTAAAGGAGGGGTGGTATCCGTATCCATGATCGGAACTGTCACCATGGATTCGACATCTGATACACGGTTCTCCTTGTAAAATGCATTGAGTTCCTTACCCACCTCCAAGAGCTCTTTCTTGTTCTCTGCAAGCTGACCCTCTATAAATATCCTGTTCTTCTTTGCGACGGTAAATGCATTACTGTTCACAAATTCCCTGAGCCCGTCTATGTAGCCGTTTACTACATCTGCCGCAAGCCTTGGGTCCCGAAACTCCGCCGATATCTTAATCGTGGGGTCCTTCTTTGTTGCTACAAACTCCATATGGGAGAGGAGCCCTTTCACACCATCTTCAAGGAATGGCGGTCTCTTCGGATCCTTCCACCTTCCCTCCTTCTTGTCCCACTCGCCTTCAAATAGGACCTTCATGAGGTCAAACCTCTCTATAACCTTCTCGGCAAGCGTCCTGCTATTTAGTAACGCCATGAACTGCAACTGCTCCGGACTTGCAGAAGCACCTATCCCAGCAACCCCACCCAGCGCCCCACCAAGATTTCCAAGCGCCGCCAAGAGCGTCCTCGTCGAGGTACCGCTGCTAAAGGGCATTATCACCGCCTCTGCCCTGTATGTCTTCGGGGCAACGAGACTGTAGACGACAGAGATGGCGGTACATATAAAGACCACCCCAAATATAAACCTCACACGCTTCCTGAGTATCTCATAGAGCTCTATGAGGTCTATCTCATCCTCTTCTAACATCGCAAAAGGACGCCCCTTCTCATCCATACCCACCCCCTACTACCTATTCTTTATCAAGAAGATTGTAGATGCAGCGGACAGGCCAAAGCTAGCCAGGCTTATGGCAAGGTTTACCCACCCTTCAGGTGGTATCCTCCTATATCCGACAAGTATTGTATCACCTGGATTTATCATAAGCTCCTGATTGGGCTTTACTGTATAACGCTTCCCATCGGGCCTAAGTATCCTGATCTTTCCAGTAGCAAGATTAGTAAATCCGCCTGCCAGCGATATGTATTGGTGGATATTGTAATATGGATTAAAGGGATATGCCCCTGGAAAATTCACACCACCCAACACGAATACACGGTCTTCATACGAGGGGTAGAATACGTTTCCTCCAGGCACCTTGGAGACATTGTAGTCAAATTTGTGCCCTGCCGTAATCACACTAGGTACATATATCACATCGCCGTTCTGGATCTCAAATCGCCCTGTCTCCGGATCATGCTGCGCAAGTTCTACTACCTCCTTCTTTCCATCGACAAAGCGGACGACCCTTATAGGCTCTGTCTCAGCAAGACCGCTGGAATAACCTCCGGCCAGCCTCACAACCTCAGAGAGCGTTTTTTCTGAGGCAAGCTCATAGACATCGGGCCTCTTCACTGCCCCCACCACCTCCACCGTCCTCTGCCGAAGCGGCACATATACTATGTCATTGTCCTGCAGGTACGGGTTGTGGTCTAGGTTGCCGTAGAGATTAAACTTGAGGAGGTCGACTACCTTCTCCACACCGCCACCCCTCTTAATAATTATCCTCCTATTAGATGCATTCTCTGAGAGACCCCCTGCCCTCTCCAGAACCTCAGAGAGCCTCTCTGAGGCAAGCACCCGGTATGTCCCAGGTCTTCTTACCTCGCCAGAGACGTGGACCTGATATGTAATCGCACCCATAGAGGGCTCCGTGATGAGTGACCCCTTCTCTAGGAGTGTACCAGGTGGATACGTCCCTCCCTCATATGGGGACTGCCCACCACCCTTCCTAAAGCTCTTCACACCGCCCTCTTCCACAAGCGGGTGTTGGAATCTGGAATCGCCTAGTCCTTGGGCTAGAAGTGGCGTCGAAATGGTCTCGAAGAGGAAAGATACAATCAAGAATATTACAAAGCGCCTCATCTTCCGCAGGTAAGAGATCATAGATTACTGCCTCCCATCAAAGATTAAAACACCCCCTAACACATTGGCCGAATAAACGGTACAAAACAACACACCTCAATGCACGCCCTTCCCGGTGAGGACGATCCAGATGGACTTAAATATAATCTTTAGGTCAAATAGGAACGAGCAGTGCTTTACCCAATACAGGTCGTACTGGAGCTTTTCTAGCGTACCCTCAATCGAATCTGTATACGGGTAGGAAACCTGCGCCCATCCTGTGATCCCCGGCTTGGCGTAGAATCTATATCCATAAAACGGTATATGTTCTTCACACCTTTCGACCAGTTCCTCAGGTTCTGGCCTCGGTCCTACGAGGGACATGTCGCCCTTGAGCACATTTATGAGCTGCGGCAGTTCGTCTATCCTAAATCTCCTGAGTATCTTACCCACCCTCGTGATCCTAGGATCGTCCTTCCGCGTCCAGAAGCCCCCATTTACATCGGCGTCCTTCGTCATTGTCCTAAACTTGTACATAGTAAACGGCCTCCCATTCTTCCCTATGCGCCGCTGTTTATATATGACAGGCCCTTCTGAATCCAACTTGATGGCCAATCCGACCAAGAGGAAGAGCGGAAGGAGGAGGACGATGCCAATGAACGATGCCACGACATCAAAGACCCTCTTGAAGAAAAGATAGACCCTCTTCTGCCCAACGTTCCCCAACCCCTTTACCAACCACTTCTCATTTATATACCTCACCGGTATCTTCTTAGTAAACGTCTCATAGATATCTGAACCCTCTTCTACCTCTATCCCAGAGCGAATACACTGTGAAATCCTCCTCAACACCTCGGCATCCCTCTCCTCCTCGAGTGTAAGGACAATCTTGGGCGCGCCTACCTTTATCTGGTCAAAGAATGTCTTGGAGATCTGGGTAGGCCTTCCAAGGACAGGGACCTTCTTTCTCTTTCCCACCACATCCACCTCCACATACCCCTTCTCTGTATCACAGACAAAGCCGCGCAGGCAGCCCTTTTTCCTCCTCATCAACATAGAGGCAAGTTCTACCCCGAGCCTTCCGTTGCCTACTATCAGCAGGTCTTCCATCTCATCTACCTCCCTATAAGGATCCACGCCATAGGCCTATGCCAAACCTATTTATATAGATGTATATCCATCAAAGGAGCCTCCTGTCAAGAAATTATAAGGGGAGGCCAATGTCAAATAAATAATATAAATGCAAATCCAAATCAGCTATCCTAAGGGGGACTAAAAAGGCGCACGCACCTTGGTTACTTCTTCCAGTCCATCCCCAGAGAGGATGGAATATACCACGCCCCACCTCACCCCCTTTACGCTCACCTTCGCCACATCGAGAGAAAGATGGCGCATCACCTCCAAGAGGATAACTGCGCCGGCAAGGATGGTCTCCTCCCTCCCCTTCTCAATACCTACGAGCCCCCTCCGCTCCGCCACACTCATGGACCTTAGCTTATCTATAGCCCCTTGCATCTCTACATAGCGGACGACAAGGCCGCAGATGGCCTCGCGGTTGTACGGAATCCCCTTGATCATGGTGGCGATATTTACAGCGCTCCCACCTATCAGCACAAGCCTCCTAGGCGCCCTATCAAACAGGAGATTCCCAAGATGCCCCCTCACACATGAGACAAGGGAGCGATATTCATCATCTGTTATGGGGTCTGTATGGATATATTGACGAGTGAGCACGCCAGCGCCTATCGGAAGGGAGACCACTCGAAGGCCAGATTGCAACGGATAGATGACCTCTGTCGAACCGCCCCCAGCATCCAATACCGTAATATCCCCGCCAAAATCGATTGCAGCAGAGAGATATGAAAACCTCCCCTCCTCCTCCGGCGAAAGGATCCGAAAGGTAACGCCCTCCTCCCTTGCCCTCTCTTCAAGCCAACCTATGTCCCACCTCCTCCCTACCTCAGTGGCCACAACATGGATCTCATCTGCACCATACGAACGGGAGATGCCTATATAGTCCAAAAGGACCGAGGTTGCCTTTTCCTTAAAAGGAGGCGCAATGCCTCCATCACCTATACCCATACCGAGCCCGACGATCCTTGCCTCCTCATGCAAGGTCCTAACATCGAAACCGCCCACCTTGCCCTTTGCAATCGTAAGGAGAAAGGAGTTTGTCCCCACATCTATTACCGCAACCGTCTTGTCCATAACCTCTCATCATCCTATAACAAGACTCGCCAAGTCAAGCAGGCCGAGCAAATGAAGGAGGCAATGCACCAATATAAAAGACAAGGTCGCATATCTTAAAATCCTTGCCTTGCCACACCCCATATGCTATTGAGATAAAAAACAAGGAGGAGATATGGAAGATGTATTGAACAAGGTGTTTCAAAAGATCGAGTCTTTAAAAGACGAGATGGTAGAGATGCAGAAGAAAATGATTGCACTCCCAGCCATCTCGCCGGTAAGCGGTGGAAAGGGCGAACTTAGGAAGGCGAGGTATCTCGAGCCGATACTCAGAGAGATATTCGACGAAGTGACCTTCTATAACGCCCCACACCCAGAGGCGGAGGAAGGGATAAGGCCTAATATAGTGGCAAAGATGCGCGGCAAAAACTCCTCAAAGACCATCTGGTTCATGGCGCACCTAGATGTGGTGCCTGAGGGCGACAGGAAGCTCTGGAATACAGATCCATTTACAGGGGTAGTAAAGGATGGGAAGATATACGGGCGAGGCGCAGAGGACAATCAGCAGGCGATCGCCTCATCTATAGCTGCGGCAAAGGCGCTAAAGGAGCTTGGGATAAGACCAAGCTACGATGTGGGACTCTTGCTCGTTGCAGATGAGGAGACCGGCAACAACTACGGTATAAATTACCTCCTAAGCAAATACAACGGTGTTTCGAATGGCGACCTCGTGATCGTCCCAGATTCCGGCGATCCAAATGGTGAAAAGATAGAAGTGGCGGAAAAGTCTATACTCTGGCTGAAGGTGACCACCAAGGGAGTTCAGTCGCACGGGGCATTTCCAAATCAGGGGAAGAACGCGCATAAGGCTGCAGCATACCTCATCACCGCAATAGATGGCCTATACAACAAATTTACAGAAAGAGACGAGATATTTGACTATCCGAGACACAGCTTCGAACCTACCAAGAAGGAGGCAAATGTACCAAATGTAAATACCATCCCAGGGGAAGATGTGACCTATTTCGACTGCCGCCTCCTCCCATCTCTAAAGAGGGAGGACTTCCTAGAGGAATTTAAGAGATGTGCCAGTGAGATAGAAAAGAGGTTTGGTGTTCAAATCACTATCGAAACCGTACAGAGTGTAGCCTCATCTAAGACAGAGCCGGATGCACCCGTGGTAAAGGCGGTGCAGAGGGCAGTAAAGCGGGTGCTCGGCAGGGATGCATATCCATACGGAACGGGTGGAGGCACAGTGGCGGCGGTATTTAGAAACAAGGGGATACCGGCGGCGGTCTACTCCAAGATGGATGAGGTACCCCACACACCAAATGAATACTGCGTGATAGATAACATGGTCTCGGATGCCAAGGTGTGGGCGCACATCATGCTTGAGGGTTGATAAAGCAGCTAGCTACCTTGGATCTCCCAGCTCCTCTAGGAGGAGGAGAAGTCTTGGTCTGTCTGTCGCATAGATAGCGAGATCTGTGTATGCTCTTAGATACGCCGCCCCCAGTTCCCAGTCACTCCTTTCAACAAGATATATCCTGCCCAACAACCTAAGCGCCCGCACGTTCTCATGCCATGCCGAAAGGGCCTGCCTTAACAAACTAATCGCCTCCTCCCTCTTTCCAAGCCTTACATTGTATGCCGCCACCTCCGTCATAAAGAGAGAGCCTCCCCTTCCTGGAGTAGACGGTACATCCGCCCCACCAATCACCTTGGCCGCCTCATCTAGCCTTCCTTCATCCACAAGGAACCTAACTAACTGCGACCTCAAATAGAGAGAGGCCGGTTCGGCACCCAGGGCCTTGTAAAGCATGCTATGCATATTCCTTTTTGGCTTGCCACAATCCAAGAGGGACCTCGCCCAGTCTGCTACTACATCTACATCCCCACCAGATCTCTTGAGCAGTCGTTGGAAGATCTTCGACGACTCTCCGCACCCTCCCTTATCTAGGAGATGCCTTGCATACAAAAGGGAGATGGGATCTGGACTATCTTTAAGGTGGCTCGAGACATAAGAGAGATCGCCCCTCTCGATCTCTACAAGTGAGGAGATTACCTGCTTAGAGATGTCACACCTGGCAGTGCATGTAACGCCCTTTAAGATCTCGCCAGCCTTCACTCCCCTCCCTAGCACCAGCTCAAGCATCGCCTTGACCAGCATTGCCAAATCATCTGAAATCTCCTTTGTATAGATATCATTAAGTGCTAAAAACGAAGGCACATCTTCTCTGCCTCCTATATACATGGCAAGGAGGCGAGAGAGGATGGCGCCAGCGCGGTATATCTCCACTTTGCCAACTCGAGAGGCGCTACTTCGAAACCTGTCCTCTAAGATCCTAGCGCGGAGGATGCAGGACTTAGGGGTGGCACAATCAAACCAGCGCGTCTCGTCCAAACCGGCGCCAAACCCGCAAGAAAGCGGAAGGAGAAAAAATAACAGGGCAAGTACTATCCCTCTACCTGCCACTACCACACCCACGGATCTCATCCAAGACCCCCAAATATACATCCGTCTCCGCGGCTATACTAAGCCCAGCAAGCCGCGTAAAAGATGGGAGGATCCCGCTGCACCCGTCGAACCTCTTTGTCTCCAGCCCCTTATAGTATATGAGGCGTGCCGATCGCCTCGCCTCCCTGACGATCTCCCCTTTAAGCTCCATCCATGGGCGGAGGAGCGGATATTCATCTAAGATAGACTGAACATCTTTGTAGATGGATGAGAGCCCCTCTGCCTTACTCAACTCATCCTTCAAGGTAAGCACCTCTCCTAGTCTCCTGCGGACGAGCTCCATCTTTGGGGCGAGGCTCGCCAAAATCATCTCTTCAAGCCTCTCTCCTTCCCTTTCCAGTTCATCAAAGAATGTAGGACGCGCTGAACCTGTATTTGATGCGCGCCGAAGATCTGTAAGGACACGCCACGCCTCCTTTAGCCTCCCACCATCCCGAAGCGCAATAAAATCTCCCCAGAGCTTTGCCGCCTCGCCGATGGACTCTGTATCACCAGGACCGGACGACTCCGAACCGGCCAAGGCCACCTCTACCTCCGCCTTTAACTCCGCCGCCTCCTTCCATGAGGGACAATCACCTAAGATGGCATCTAAGACAACGAGCGCCTCCTTGTACATCCTACGTGCCACAAAAGATTCCGCCTCACCGATCTTCTCTACCGCATCCCATCCCCTGCCGCAGTCTGTGGCAGGCCCTTGCGGCTTAAATGTAGATATCCCCAGGCAAAACCCAGCACTGCAGAGGAATTGAAAGAAGGTAAATAATATAAATAAAAGTCCCCTCATCTCTTGCCAACCTCATTAACTACGCGCTCAAGCCCATCTACATATCCTGTGTCTGCAGGCGCCATCCTCCTCACACAGTTCAATGCGAGCCCACCCATCCAGATCCTACCGCTGGATATATGGGTAGCGGCGGACTTAAGACACCTCTTGAGCAAAGAGGTCCTAATAAAGGATATCCGCCCCAACGCCCTTGATATGCCGCTATTGGATGGGTCGAGTCTCTCTGCCATATGCAAGAAAAATTCTGAGGCAAACAACGCCCCAGAGGCCTCAAGATGCATCGCCCGATTGCACAAGATCTCTGCCAATACCTTCCGGCTGTGAGCGGCAATATCCGGCTCTATATCTGTAGAATCGGTAGAATAGAGGGGGAAAGAAATGCAAAAAATACATGCAAAGATAAATACCAATCTAATCGCCTTCATGACGCACCTCATCCAAGACAACCAGATATCTAAAGTCTGGAAGGACGCCGGCATCTATCCTCCTCCCGACGAGGCCATAACCCTTCCATTCCCCATTCGACTCAACCATCTCCAAAAACTGGAGGAGGTTTCGTCTTCCTACCCTCTCACCCAAGAGGTCCAAGATGTGCCTCCCTTCCTCAATGGAATCACAGGCTCCAACCCTCAAAGCCACCGCATCGTTAAAATCCGCCACCTTCCAGTTCCCATCAAATATAAGGATCGGTACACCCGCAAGGTGGATGAGAGAGATCACAACTGACCTCAAACAAGAACCGAGCTCCTCCATGAGGCGGCGCCTATATCTCGCCAACCTTCCAGCAAGGTATCCAAATCTCTTCACGCTCCCGTTCTCCAAGACATATGAGATATCGCGGCGCGAAATCCTCACCACGAGCACAAACAGCAGAGTAACCAAAACGAACACATGAGAGACCAAGACAAACGACTCAAAGGCGCCAACACGCCGCCTGCTATCTATAAAGAGATAGATGAGACCCACCCGCCTTTCTCCATCCTTTATCGGCACATAAAACTCGTAGCCACCCCTCTCCTTCGCTACAAAGGGTGCATGATTCAAGGCCTCCTCAAAGGTACGTCTATCAGATACTATCTCGCCATATTTAGAGGAGGGGGCAAGGACCATCCCGCTCGTATTGAGCACCAAGAGACGGGAGACGTCGCCACTAGAGGCTACCCTATCAAGCACATCATTTAGATTGGCGTCGGGACCTCCACCCAAAATAAGGCCCTTTGCGGCATCGCCTACGCGATCGGCAATGAGATAACCTTTTGAAGAGACCTCCCTTAGCTCAAATCCCTTTACCATCCAAGAGACAAAAAAGAGGGAGGAGATGGACGAGATTAGAAAGAAGCCAATGAAGAGGATGGCTAGCCTTACATGCCAGTCTAAATCTCTACGAATCAATGAATGCCACATCTCATACCTCAATATCCAACAAGCCTCTGAAATGTACCATCAATCCACATCACAAACAGTGGTCCTAGTATGACTATGAATACGGCCGGCAAGATACACAAGATGAGCGGGAGCAACGCCTTCTCCCCAGCCAACCTTCCTCTCCTCTCTGCCTCTTCAAACTTAATCCTCCTCATCTTTCTGGCATAAGAGGTGAGGATGGGCGCAATTGCTGCGCCTAATGCATCAGCACCCAGGATCAACCCAACAAACACATCTACATCCGGATGCGCAAGGCGCCGCCTCAAGGCATCGAACGCCTCCTTCCTCCCACTCCCAAGCCTTATATCTCCAAGCACCCTTGAGAATTCGCTCGCAAACATCCCCTCCTTAAGCGAGGCAACCCTTGACATCGCAGGGATGATGTCCAATCCAGATGAGACCGATATGGCAAGTATATCTAATACATAAGGGAGTTCGCGTGACACCTTGCGGCGCCGCCCGTCTCTTGCAGACCTAAGCCACACTATCGGAAATCCAAATCCAACAAGAAACCCTACTAGAGAGATGATGGAAGGACCAAAGAAAAGAAACATGACTCCAAAGAGGAATAGACCCATAACTATCTGATATGCAGCAACCCTCTCGCAATCCAACCATGCCGACATCCCAGAGGAGAATAGAAGGGAATCTAAATAACTAGCATATGGCGCTGGAAGAAAGCGGGCAAGATGGGGTCCAAGGCTTGAAAGTATGGGCATAATCCGCCCCAAAAACAGGCCCGGAGGAGGCGGCCCTTCTTGCACCCTACGGCGAAGGTAGGTCCGTAACGCCCGTAGAAAAAATATTGCCTTACTTAAGAGGCCTACAAACAAGGCGGAAAATGCGGCTGATAGAGCTACAAATGCCGCCTCAAAATAAAAACCTGGATTCAGCATAAGATACCTTCATCTCATCGTCTGTCCCGCTGCCCTTCTTTCTCACCTCCACCATCCTTATAAAGGGCATCCCCCGTTCAATGTCCCATATCTCCTCCCCTGCCCCAAAGAGCCTCACGCCCCCTTGATCTGTACTGAAACTGCTCATGATGAGATCAATTCTGGCAACATCTCTATCCATGAGCCTTTCAACACTGCTAAATGTGTAAGAGACAACCACCTGAACCTCCGTATCATCTAGAGAGAGTGTAAAGTCAGACCTCCACCTATCCCCCAAAGAAATATCACGATATGGATGTGTATCTGGCACGCCAAATGCGAGGAATTGTTCGAGGGAGACGGCTCGTGGATGAAGGGCATCTTCTGAAGGCTGATATCTAAACTCTACGCCCTTTATAAACCTATCTTTATAATTGTTCATGAAAGATCGTCCCCAAGATGCAAACGGCTGTACCTGGCTAAGAGACCTCCTCCCTTCTGATACCAGCTGCGTCGACTCACCTCCTCTCTCTATGTGGGCGACTGACACATACGCCACATCTTCAAACGGCTTTGGTACAAGGATGGGGGCCGCGCAAAGGGCAATCGGCACCAATGAGATCCACACGGAAAAGACTGCTACCTTCATAGGTCAGATCTCTATCCTAGATATACTCCTCATCCAAACAAACCCAACTGATTGAAAGAAGACCATAGCAAACAAAAAAGACCTTCCAAGCCAAGACGAAACAAGTGGCTTCACATACCAAGGCGACATGAATGCAAGCCCGGCCATGAGGGCAAAGGGAAGCAATGAGAGCAGGATCGCCTGGTACCTTGCGCTGGAAGTAAATGTCCTTATCCGTTCCGCAAGTAGGTGCCTTTCCCGTATCGTAGCCGCTATAATCGAAAATACCTCCGCCAGATTACCGCCTGTCTGCCTTAGGATTATAATCGACTCCACCAAGACCCTTATATCCTCTAGAGAAAGCCTCTTTTTCCACTCTTCCAAGACCTCATCTATTCCCCTGCCAAGCTTCACCTCCTCGATTATCCCCCGAAACTCCAAGGCTACATGACGAGGCCCTTCGTGAGAGACAAAATCAATCGCCTGTTCTAGACTTCTTCCCGCCCTAAGCGCCATTGCAAGCATATCTACAGCCTCTGGCAGTTCATTATCTATATGCCTCCTTAACCTCTTCTCTTTAAACTTTAGATAAAACCCATCTAGCATAACTACTCCAACACACCCTGAAATGTCGGGACGAACTGCGCCACAAATCTACCCTTCTCAAAAGAGTAAAGCGGTTGCATTGTAATCACCTCTCCCTCCATTCCAGTAACCTCGCTTATATCCACTATCCGCCTCGTCCCGTCCCTTTCCCTCCTCAAAAACACAATTACATCTATTGCGGCGGCTATTTGCTCCCTTACGGCCCTGAGCGGAATATCAAATCCGGCAAAGAGGGAAAGGGTAGCCAGCCTGCCCAGTGCATCCCTGCTGCTATTTGCATGTACAGTGGTCATAGAACCCTCATGGCCTGTATTCATTGCCTGAAGCATATCTAATGTCTCGGCGCCCCTGCACTCGCCGACTATTATCCTGTCTGGCCTCATCCTTAAAGATGCCCTCACGAGATCCCTGATGCTTATCTCACCCTCTCCTTCCACATTCGGCGCCCTTGCCTCCAGGCGAACTACGTGCGGTTTGGCAAGGTTTAGTTCCGCAGAGTCCTCGATGGTTACAATCCGCTCACCAGCGGGGATGAACGAAGAGAGGATATTTAGGAGGGTGGTCTTGCCAGAGGCAGTGCCTCCCGCTACCAAGATATTTTTCCTTTGTCTAACGCACACCTCAAGGAAGGAGGCCATCTCGCGGCTAAGTGAAGAGGCGGCGATAAGGTCGTCGATAGAGAGCATGTCTTTTCTGAATTTTCGGATGGTGATAACTGCACCATCAAGCGCCACAGGCGGCACAACAATATGAACCCTCTCGCCAGAAGGAAGCCTTGCGTCCACTATGGGGCTGGACTCGTCTACCCTCCTCCCAATGGGCGAGACTATCTTATCTATCACATTCCTCAAATGCCTCTCATCTGCAAACCTAGCACTGGTCTTAATAAGCCTCCCGCCCTTCTCTATATAGACATGATCAACTCCAATCACCATTATCTCGGTGACATCCGGATCCGCCACAAAGTCTTCAAGTGGGCCCAGACCTAAGGAATCCTTAACTACCTCATTCAAAAACTCCTCCCTGTCTCCTACTACAAAACCCTCCCTATCAAGGACATCGCTTGCCAGGCCCTTGAGCACCTCTTCCTTTGCGCGCGCATCTGCTCCATCGCTCAATACAAGCCTCCTCGCCTCACTATCCAGCGCAAGTTCATAGATCACCCTCTGCTTTAGCGCCGAGGCATCCAAGCCTTTGTCTTCCTTCGGAGCGCTGAGAAACTTAATCCTCTCCTTTATGAGCAAGATATAACTATTGATAGCAGCCCGAAACGTCCCGTCTTTCGAGGCGGCTGAAAAAGGGTCCAAGGCATCTCCACACTTCGGGATCTCGAGATCTGCGGACTTAGCGCCTTCCATCGACCCACCTTCCACGCACAGCGAATAGCCCTGAAGGATCGCATTCAAAAGGATGAGCAAAGATTTAGGTTCAGCCTCCATATATCTCCTGATGTTACGGGCATCCAATCCATCCAGAGGGGGCCTACAGACTATGGTAACTAGGTTGGAGGCCTTGATAAGCCATCTGGGAAGCGCTGGATATATGCCGCCATCTATCACAAGCCACCTATAAAAACACTTTATATGCTCAAGGATATCCAGCGCCCTATCTCCTACACCTAGCGACAAAAATCCCAAATTCGAGAGCCCCGTGTGGAGATACCCTTTGAGGAGATCTCCCTTCCCATATAGCGAGGAGGTAAGCCCAGAGACATCCTTTGCGCCGCACAGGCCCTCCATCAATGCGGAGGAACTCGTAGGAGAATGCGCATCCATATCGATTAGAATGGTTTCGTCTTCCTCAGATAACATGAGCGACGTGGCAAGAGATATGGTGGTTGCCCCATCTCCCAAATATCTGCCCGCAATAAGTATTACATGCGCCCCACCACCTACCATCCCCTCCGACCCCTCCTCTCCTTCTTGGTATCTCTTGCCATATCCTCCATTAAAAATTCTGAATACTCCCTCTTAGACCTCTCCTTTATCATCTCCTTTTCAGTAGAGAGATAGGACTTAAGTTCTTCAACAGCCTTCGGGGCGTCATCGATCAGATTCGGAACCATAAAGAGAAGGAACTCAGAGCGTCCAGATTGAAAATCCTTTGAAAGGGCAAGGTTGAATATGGCACTGGAGGTGTCTAGCCCTTTTGGGGGACGATTGTATGTTTTGAGGTCCCGGTTGCTCACTACATTGGCAAGCACCACCGCCTCGCCTCCCCTCACATAGGCGCTGGTCTTTATCGAACGCGTATCCACCCCTCCCTCTATGTTTGCAGCAGGAGAAGAAAGCGATGCGTCGATCAAAAGATCCACGTCGCCCGCGTATGCTACGGGCTCTACATGCACCTTTATCCCTACCTCTTTGAATGAGACACTCCCTGAAGAATAGTACGGCACCTCCGTCCCGCTGAAGAAATCCCCAGCCTCGCCGCTCTTCACAATGAGAGAGGCATGCTCCAAAACCCTTCCCTTCCCGCTCTCACGTACAAATCTAAGTTTAGGAAGGAGATTTACGGCAAACCCTATTGTGCCCGTGATTAGCTCTGAAATCCCTCCCAACACCCCACCGCCCTTCGACGGAGCGCTCTGTGTTGTGCTCCCGGGCGCCCACAAAATACCCAGTGTCCTAAGCGCCTCCTTTTTTACCTCCATAAAATAGACATCTATCTTGACCAGCCTCTCCTTACCTGGCCTCCTGCCTGTATCCTTGACATCTATTAGGTCTATAATGTCCGGTTCATAGAGCCTTGCGATTTCAAGCGCCTTCTTCTTATCGGCCGCGTTGTACACGACTCCCTCCAACACAATCTTTCCCTTCACCCCCCTCGCCTTAACGCCCGGTATCGCTATGGCGGCATCAATCTTCGAGGCCGTGGTGTCGAGTATCGCCTGAGAGATTGCAACCTCGTTTCTCACAGATGGGTATCTCGCCGCAAAGGCCTCTGCCTCTGCCGCCTCCCTCTTTGAGAGGGCGTCGCCGCTCAATACCACCTCTCCTCCCCTCACGCTCACATCTATATCTGTATTGCCAAATTTTGCCCTTGCCTCGCCCTCTATCTTCTTAACATCTTCCTCGTATATCTCTATCGGGACGAGGTCCCGCTTCCTACCCGATGTATCCCATATAGTGAGGGCTGTGCTCCCCCTCTCGCGCGGATTTAGATATATCTCCCTCCTAGTGCTTGCGATGACAAACTCACATATCTCCCCATTTGAAATGGCGGCATCGCCTATGTCATAATCCGTCTCTATCGATGTAAAACCACCCTTCACCAATCTCTGCGGAGGGATCGCAAACGACTCTCCCCATAACAAGACAAGCAAGATGGCAATACTGGCTCGTTTCCAGCTCACTCTATCTTCCCCTTTTTGCCCGCCGGAAGGGCGGTATTTACAAAAGCCTCGGCTTCTGCCGCGCCTTGCGCTGTATTATCCATGAGCACAGACCTGTCAGACGGCGACCTGACCGATAGGGTGATCTCCCCAGAATGCTTTGCATGCACAAGCCTTGTAGCGTCCAAGGCATCCACAAGGAGCGTCACCGAATTCCTTCCTTCAGCATCAAACTTATGTCCTATCCCAAAAGATGCGCCAAATGGCGACTCGCCCTTCCTGTCTCTTGACTCAAGACCCGCAGACCTTGTCCTCCCTCCAACTGCAAGGATAGCTACATCCTGAAGTAGCAAGACCGTCTTCTTCTCTCCATCTCTTGAAGTGCCAAATGTGACAAATACATCTACGTGATCCCCAGGCCTTATAAGACCACCCGCCATCTCATGTCCCTCAAGCTCCACACCAATTCCCCTCTTTCCATCCGAGACCATCGATGAGATACCGCCGCCCTCATCCGCATACATCACCTTTGTATCCAATACCTGCTCACCCTTCCTTAAGAGAGAAGCACTCACCATCCCCAAGACATCCTCTGAGGACCTAAATGCGCCGGGCTGGACAAACCTCTTTGGTACCCTCTGAACTTCAACGAGGGCAGGGGTAATCCATGTCCCCTCGCGCATATTCCTTGATGCAACTACTACCGGCTCCAAATCACCGCCCAGCGCATCCTTCTCCCTGGCCTTAAGCAAGATATATGAAAGCATAAACACCAAGAGAAATAGGAGAAGATAGATGTAATAACCTCTTTTCCAGACTATCTGCATATTGCTCCGTCATATAGGTAGATGGTCTTTATAATCTCCTTATGACCAAAGTCGCTAGCACCGATCTTTCCGTACACCTTTCCATCTCCCAATTTTTCAAGGCAAACTGGGAGCCCATTTTCTACGAGCATCTCTTCTATCTCCCTATTCAAATGCACAAGCAGTCTCCCACCTTTTATCCCAAGGGCTGCCATACGGGCAGACAAGGAGAGGACGATCGCAAGGAATACGAACGCAAATGCAAATTCGGCAATAGCAGCACCCTTTTCACCTACCCTCATATCTCCCCTCCACTACAGCAGAGAGCGGCACAAGCGCAGGGTGATACAAAAAGTCCCTCCCGCGCCGAATAGCCTCATCCAGATTCTCCGCGGGGGTATTGGCAAAATCCTTTATCGAGCCGCCGAATGGTTGTGAGGCGCTAGTAGCAGTAATCCTTAAAGGCGCGCTGGCAAAGAACCTTGGGAGGAAAGGCGGTAAAATCTTCGCTTCCAACGCTGCAACCATCGCAACATATGAAGGATCCTTTTTTAAGTACTTTTTAAGCTCATACCTATGCACCTTGTAATCACTAGGATCATACACAGCGCCACTTATCTCCGCAGCCTCCACAACATCTATATTCTTGTATCTCCCATCTAGGCCTACATCGTCTACCATATCAAAGAGAGGGGCGTCCTCTATGCCATATAGCGGCGTGTACTTGAGTGAAATTAGGCCGCCCATACCCCGGAGATTTTTCTCCACTACCCTCCTCGCCACAGAGTGCGCGAGGGGATAACCCATATGTGCCACATTCCTCATCTCATCTTCTAAGAGCGACTGCCTCCTCTTTAAATCACCGATCTGTCTCTCTATCCAACCAATCCCTTCATTAGAGGCGCGGTCCAAGTCCCTCCTCTTCTCAAGGTATGTCTTCTCAAACAACCAGTTCAGGTGCGAAATCTGATTCATAGAATAGGAAAGGGAGCTGGCGCCCGCATACATGGCGCGGTCGAGGCTCGAGACAAGTCTCATCCTTGCATCTATAAGGACAATTAGATCCACAAGGAACAAAACAAGGACAATGATAATAGGAAGCAAAAAGACCATAAACACAACCGCCGCACCCCTTTCATCCCTTTTCAACTTTAACATCCTTCTCTACTCCCCTCTCCCCACATAGGATTGTCGCCACACCACTCTCTCTTTTGGAACTGGCGGGAGAGCTCCCTTCCCCATATCTTCGCGTCCCTCTCCCTCATATAACCCCTGTACATAAACACCTCGCCACCTGCCGCAAGGAGGATGAAACCTACGACAAGGAGGAGGAAGGAGAGGATGGCCAATGATATAAACACCGCCTCCACCGTCTCGCTACCACCTTCACTTCTCAACCTTTTCGAAGTCGGGCGCATTGCTCAAATATTCCGTCTCGATCGTCTCTCCCAGCTTCTCTACACCCCTCTGGAACCTAGGTATCAACTTGGATGCAGCGGCCATAAGCCCCAGCACCACTACTGCTATGATGAGCATGTACTCAGTTGCAGATTGGCCACCCTCTCCATTAAAACACCTTCTAAAGAACCTGCCCATTGCCACCTCCGATCAATGTCACCAATAGCAAATAGCAAGGTCAGCACAGGCCGTGCCAAAAGAAAGGCTAGAATTCACAGCTGGTTTTTAAAGGCAATGTGAAGTCCGCTGTACAACATCAAGACAGATGAGACCTAAAACGAGACAATATGTGGAAGGGGATTATAGATAAAAATTTTAGTTAGAGGCAAGGTGCGGGGTCTAAATCTGTTTGATTGGGGGGAGCGCCACCGAACCCAAGAATCTCCTTGCCGTAGCCTCAAATGCCTCTGAATAATCTGTGAGATATATTATGTCGCCATCCACTTCACTACATTCAAAAGACCTATCAAGCGCCTTTCCTTGTGACAGAAGCGAAGTGAGCGAATCGGCAAGTGCCTCGCCAGAATCTACCAAGGTTACACCATCCCCCATGACTTCGCTGATCACCTTTTTTAGAAGCGGGTAGTGCGTACATCCAAGGATAAGCGTATCTACCCCTTCATCCTTGATCTTCCCAAGATAGCTCCTGGCTATAGACAACGGGACCTCTCCCTCTATCCACCCTTCCTCCACCAGCGGCACAAATAGGGGGCATGGAACGCTCGTAACATAAAGACTAGCCGCAAACCCTCTGATCCGCTTAGCATAGACATCGCTCGCCACAGTTGCCCGCGTACCTATAACGCCTATCTTCCCATTTCGCGTCGCAGAGATGGCGGCACGCACCCCTGGTTCTATCACCCCAACGACAGGGATGTCGAGAAAAGACCCTAGCTCCTCGATGGCGTAGGCGGAGGAGGTATTGCAGGCCACGACTACTAATCCAACCCCCTTCTCCTTTAGAAACGTGGCATTTTCCTTAGAATACCTGATGATGGTTGCAGGCGATTTATTGCCGTATGGAAGGCGCGCCGTATCCCCTAAGTAGACAATCCTCTGATTAGGAAGGCGCTCCTTGATCGCCTTAAATACCGTAAGCCCCCCTATCCCAGAATCAAATATCCCTATTGGTCTGCCTCTCTGCATGCCCCTGAAGTAGGCCACAATAAACCCGCTTGTCAAGGAGGTTTGTATTGCGCCTCTTGTAAACCTGGATCCAAGTCAGGGTATAATCAGGAAGGCACTGCAGTATAACTATAAGACGGAGTAAGATGGGCAGAAAAGACTACGCAATCGCAAGGCGGAGTATCTGTAAGGCGGGGCAAAAAACTTCAAAAATCTCAACACCAGATACAAGGAACTCTGACCAAGGCCTCTTTACATAGGCGATGCGCCCATCGTATTGGCAATGGGGTGCAATAGTCGAAACGCCCACCATGCCGCACCACCTATACTTATGATAGTGAGGATCGAAAAGACTATGAGCGCCGTAGCAAGTCCGCCACTCAACCCGCACACTTCCTTTCGAACCGCCCTCACATCCTCATATATACAATAGATATATGCCAATGCATACGGAATGATGATCAATTGAAACGCCATCATAACCGGCAATAAAATAAACGATGTTGTGGGAATAAACATCCCAAAAGACGAAACAAAGGCCAAGAGGCTGGCCACACCAAAGATGACCAGGCACAAGAGTAATAGTCTACCAAAGATCGGCCACCTTAGACCCTTTGTAACCTGCCAGCTTGTGCCTAGGGCCTGAAATACACCGGTATCCTCCAATACTAACAGATACGGCGCGAGACAAAGACCGGTACCCAGGATGACCGCCGGAAATATGAGGAGCCAAGCAGCGCTCCACAGCGAAACCAACACGACTACTTGCATTAGAAAGAGCGGAAGGAGGCGCTTTAAACCCATCTTCATCGAGCCGCCAATAGGAGCACGCCCACCCTTAAAGCCGACCGTTGCAACTGTCACAGAAAAAAACCATGCATATACTAACATAAACAGCACAATAAGGCCAAGGGCTAACACCCCAAAATAACTCGGTAGGGTGAATGGAGCCTGCCCCGGCCCATTCAGGATCAACCTGATGAAGGCAGGACCAAAGATCGCCACCATTGTAATGATCACTATGAGTATTGAGACCGCATATAAAATGGCGTATGCAACCAGAAGCGGTGCCCAGTTGCGAAAGACTATGAACAATGGATCCTTTATCAGATCCTCAATCGGGCGAAACCTCGGACTCTGAGAGGTATTGGCCACACCCATATCTCCCATCAATCACCTCCTGTAAGCAGAGCTTTGACAGCAAAGCATTGGCACCTTCCGCCGATGCACTCCAAAACTTACATGGACATATTATCAGATTATCTTGTCCATGCAAAGAGGCAATATGCGCTTAATACAAAACACAGGGCAACGAAGGCGAGATAAGAATACTTACCCCCTCCTCCTCATTGCAACCAGTGAGGCGAGGATAAGGATGAAGGATGGGAGGATGGCACTTGGATTTACTTGGCCACCGGTCATGCTGCAGCTCACTGCCCCACCACCACCCTTTCTGGATGTGATACACCCTTGGGTGAGGAGGTCGAATGTACCACCAGACTTTACGCATTCTAGTTCTGATTTGTTGAAATAACATCTTCCCTCGTAGTACTCTCCCTTCTTGTTCTCACAGAAATCAGACTCACTTAGCTTGATACAGCTATTCCCTGTGGCCTTATCAGTTACATACATATCTCCCTCATTGCACACACATATTCCAGCCTCACAGGCAAGCCCTTCTGAAGATATGCAGCCGTGTGTCTCGTCACATGCCTCACCAAAGCCCCTATCTTCTATTAGCGGCGGATTTTCGCTTCCACCGCCACTGCTTCCGCCACCGCTGCTGCCACCGCCACCGCTTCCACCGCCTTGTGACACACAGATATGACCTTCACACCTCATGCCATCTGGACAATCACTGTCAAAGCCGCAGGAGTTGGATGATTTTTGACCTACATCTTGAGGTAGTTTACATTTGTGTCCATCACATACCTTTCCATCTTGGCAGTCACTATCCGATTTACATTCTACACACATCTTCTTGGTTTTTTCACCAATCTTAATGTCAGCTATTATAGGTTTATCCGCAGGACAGGTACAGGAGGTTTTGCTCTCATCAGTATAATCGGCGCCTTGGATAGTACACTCGCAAGTATTGTTCTCTGGTTTCCATTTTGTCCCATCCCCGCACTGCTTTTTTACCTCACATCTGCCTTTTATCTCTACCATTCCATTCTTGCATATACATTTGTCCTTCTCCTTGTCCCAAACGAAACCAGCGGGCTCCTTCTGTTTACACAATTCCTCATCGGTAATGCGGCACTCACCTCCAGACTCCTCATAGCCTTCGAGGCATGGGCCACATTCATTTTTGGTATAGTCGTAGTCTCGATGTTCGTCAAAGCGACATTTATCTTTAAACATTTCGTCCAACTCTACTTCTTTATCTG
>Ga0078972_1007117_pt1 | contig 25426 bp, 25 predicted proteins | sample YelNatPaOPGAMG01_FD_67568 | JGI IMG/M metagenome (GOLD analysis project Ga0078972, IMG submission 67568) | Hot spring thermophilic microbial communities from Obsidian Pool, Yellowstone National Park, USA - OP-RAMG-01 (SPADES assembly) (version 2) | ecosystem: Environmental > Aquatic > Thermal...
ATCTTCGGTTGAGGTTATTTGTAGAACCAACATAAGTATATTTTTTATATCTTTCACTTCTTAAGATATACACATACCACATTTTCAGTTTCTATATGGCTTTAGCCAGACGAAGCTTACTACTTTGAATAAGCTACTTGCAAGCGTAGTCTGGCGGAGAGGCTGGGATTCGAACCCAGGGGCCCGGTTTCCCAGGCCAAACGCTTAGCAGGCGTCTGCTTTCGACCACTCAGCCACCTCTCCGTATCTGGTTATTCTCGTTTAGTTCGTTATTTTCGTTAATATCGTTATTTCGTTGGATGCGCTTATTTTTAAAGAACTCTTTCAATAAAGAACTACATTCTTGCTCCAATATCCCAGATTTAACTTTTATCCGATGATTTAATTTTTTATTACCGGTGATATTTAAAACTGAGCCACAGGCACCTGCTTTAGGGTCGGAGGCACCGAAAATAATATTTTTTATGCGTGCCAAAACCAAAGCTCCTGCACACATCGAACAGGGTTCAACTGTAACATATATAGAACAGTCATTCAACCATTTGCTATTAAGATAATTTGTTGCGGAAGTCAATGCTAACATTTCTGCATGGGCAGTAGGGTCTTTAAGACGTTCTACCTGGTTGTGTGCTCGGGCAATAATTTTTCTCTGATAGACAATTATACAACCCACAGGAACCTCATCTTCTTCGAATGCTTTTTTTGCTTCTTTTATCGCCTCAGACATATAAATCTCATCAATCTTTCCCATAACTAATTACTATGAACTATCGACTATGAACTAACTGGTGCGCCTGGCTGGAGTTGAACCAGCAACACCTGGTTCCGTAGACCAGTGCTCTATCCAATTGAGCTACAGGCGCAAAATTTATCCTTTTAATAATTTATCGTAATCCAAACCCAACTGTTTAACTGTATTATAAGGGTCATTAATAAAATCGCGACAAAACCGTGAGACTTCAGAGATATCTTTAATATTTCTCTCTAACAATGCATTAAGGACTTTACCCCTTATTCTTATCTCATCAATTATTTCTCTGGAAGTTCTATTACTCATCTGTGCAAGTCTATCTCTATATATACTGGAGACCATCGTCTCATGGAACTGTCTTTTTATAGGATCGTATGACCAAAGCTGTGAGAGTAAAACCATTTTTCTTTCCATTCCCGCAGTCTCCACTATCTCACCTAATGCCCGGAAGACCTGACCTTTTATATGGAATCTTTTCATAATAATAATTACATCAATAAGATTTATCAAAACCTCAGGCACATTCATTGGTTCATTCTGAAGTCGCATAATCGTTTCTCTGGCAGTAGAGGCATGCAAAGTTCCCATACAGTACTTTCCGATATTCATCGCAGTCATCATATCTTGGGCTTCTTTTCCCCTTACCTCACCAATAATTATTCTGTCCGGTCGCATCCGTAAAGAATTTTTTACCAGATCAGCCAAAGTTAAATCTTCATCGCTTTCCAGACGGGAACAGTTCTCTTCATAATCAGTATTTAACTCTAAAGTGTCTTCAATAATTACTAATCTATCTGAAGCAGGAATAAAACTAAAAAGGGCATTAAGAAGAGTAGTCTTCCCTGCACCTGGTCCACCGGAAATAAGAAGATTCGCTGGTCTCACCCCTAAACCCTCTACATAAAGCCAAAGTTGTCCGGCGATTTGGCTGGTTAATGTGTTATTTTCTATCAAATCAATAATACTTAAAGGCTTTTCTTTTGCTCGCGTAATAGTGATCTGTGGGCCAAACGGCGAATAAATAATATTTACCCTACCTTTTATCTCACTTAATTCTATATTGTTTATCTTCCTTACATTGCGTCTTCCTGAAAATACCACTAATTTCTTTATAAATAGTTCTAATTCCTCAGGACTTTCAAATCTTCTGTCAGTTTTTATCAGACCTTGTGAAGTCTTATGGATATATATAGGACTTAGCGAGTTTATCATTATATCCTCAACTTCGGGGTCCTGCAAAAACTCATCAATAATCCCGTAAGATAAAAATTCCTTAAAAAAAGTCTCTAATTCCATACCTCCTATTCTACTTATATATCTTTTACAGCGCTCAGTATTATAAACCTCCAAGAATACCTCAAATATTTTTTCTTTTCTTTTCTCAAATGACTGAATAAGATAAATCTTACCTGCTACTTTATCCAGAATTTCATTTTCAATTTCTATCCTTTCTTTATCCATAAAAACTCCTTTTTAAAAATTTAACACTTTAACTAAAATTCAACACTTTAACCAAATCAAATAACGCAACAATATCGTAAAAACATACCAGGCTCATAAAAGGACCAATTATATAATGATGCTCTATTAACCACTCATTAAAATAGGTTATATTTGTATCCAGAGGAGTAATATAAGGACAAGGAATAATACTGGTGCTTACCCTTTCCTCTATTTTTTGAAATAACTTGATAGAAAAGGTAAAAATTAAACACAAGATAAAAGTAGGAACATATATTGAAATTATTACTGCAAATGAAAAGATGTCAAAAGTATCCCATCCCATAGCTTCTAAATTATCTAATATCTTAAATATCGCTTCCATTTCTCTAATATTATACTATAAAAATAAAAATTTCAACAAAGAGTCTAAAATCTGAACCTACCATCATTTCACTTCTGCCCATAGAAAAGCCCGACGAAGTTTACTTCGTAAGAGTTTCCTACTTGCTTAGCGTAGTCTGGTTTATCAGACGAAGCTTACTCCGTAAGAATCTCTCACTTGCTTAGCGTAGTCTGGTTTATCAGACGAAGTTTACTTCGTAAGAGTAACTACTTGCTTAGCGTAGTCTGGCGGAGAGAGCAGGATTCGAACCCGTCGTCGCTTTAGCTCCTCCCCATAGGGAAACCTTATGGTTTCCCCTCTGGCCCCCGAAACTTCGGGGTGTCACCCCTTCCTTTATAATTCTAAAGAACAAACCTTAGGGAGAAAACGGTCTTTTCTCCCTAAAACCCTCTTTTTTAGGTTCTCATCCAAAAATAAAAGTATTTACGGAGAGAGCAGGATTCGAACCTGCGATCCCGAAGTTTCGGGATAGACGCTTTCGAGGCGCCCCCGTTCGACCACTCCGGCATCTCTCCTATATTCGTTAATATCGTTTAGTTCGTTAGTTTCGTTTAATATATTAACCACTGGCTTGCCAGACGAAGCTTGCTACTTTGAGTAAACTGCCTGTAAGCGTAGTTTGGCGGAGAGGCTGGGATTCGAACCCAGGGGCCACCTTGTGGGCAGCCATGCGCTCTCCAGGCGCACCGATTCAACCACTCTCGCACCTCTCCAATTTTTTGTTAATCCTATTTAGTTAATTATTTTCGTTAATTTCGTTTAATATTTCAAACACTGGTTTATCAGACGAAGCTTGCTACTTTGAGTAAGCTACCTGTAAGCGTAGTCTGGCTTATCAGACGAAGCTTACTTCGTAAGAGTAACTACTTGCTAAGCGTAGTCTGGTTTATCAGACGAAGCTTACTCCGTAAGAGTAACTACTTGCTAAGCGTAGTCTGGCGGAGGCGAGAGGATTCGAACCCCTGATCCCGAGTTATCGGGATACCTGTTTTCAAGACAGGCCCATTCAACCACTCTGGCACGCCTCCAAAAATATAATCTCTTAACGGTTTATTGATTATAAGAAAAGTTGCTTAAAAATTATTCTATAAATACTTATACCAATCTTAAAACTCTGATTAAAAAAATTAACGAAAGAATATTCTTTTAAAATAAGGTTAAAACCGAAAGATAAGATAATAATATTAACTAACCAAATGAAAGAAAAGCCAAAAATATAATTCGCTTTTAAATAATCGGACGACCTTGATTTCAATGAGTTTGCGCTAAATACAAGATGAAGAGTAATCGTTAAACCAAATAAAAACATAAAACTATCCAATATATATTCGGGTTTAAATATAAGCAAAGATAAAAAATAAAGTAAAAATAGAATAATAGTATATACCGGCAAAAGATAAGGTGCTAGCTTAACCAAAGGAGAAAAAAATCCAAAGATAATCTGCACAAATTTTTGTCCTTTCTTATAAATTATTGCTGGCTCCCAGATAAAAAGATAGACTAATAAAAAAACTGCTATACCGGAAAAAAATCCTATTTTAAGATTGCTTTCCAAAACAAAGACCTCATCTAAAAAAACTTTTGTAGAACTATAAACAAAAGGTAACAATAAAATTCCCAAAAATAGTTTTAACCCCACCAATAACTTCTGAATTATTCTTTGGAATTTTGAAGGAATAACGATGTTTTCTTCAGGTAATAAATTCTTTTCCATCTAAGTATGGTCTTAAAATCTCAGGAACGGTAATTGAACCGTCCTTATTTTGATAATTTTCCAAAATACAGATAAGCGTTCTAGCCAAAGCCACTCCCGAACCATTCAAGGTATGCACATAATTTAATTTTTTATCTTTACTGCGATAACGGATATTTGCTCTGCGTGCTTGAAAATCTTCAAAATTACTACAACTGGAGACCTCCAGCCACCTGTCTAATCCAACTGCGTATGCCTCCAAATCATAGCACTTAGAGGCAGAAAAACTTAAATCCTCAGTAGGAAGCAAAACCACCTGATAGGGAAGTCCTAAAAGTTGTAATACTTCCTCTGCATCCTTAACTAATTTTTCCAATTCCTCATACGAACTATCAGGCTTTACAAATTTTACCAATTCTACTTTATCAAACTGATGCACCCGCACCAATCCTTTAGTCTCTTTTCCGTAAGAGCCTGCTTCTCTTCTGAAACAGGCGGTATAAGCGGTAAGATAAATGGGTAAATCCTCTTCATTTAAGATTTCATCCCTAAATATATTAGTTACCGGAACCTCCGCAGTGGGAATAAGAAAATAATCATCATCTTTTAGTCTATACATATCCTCTTCCAATTTGGGAAGTTGACCCGTCCCGGTCATACTCATCCGATTCACCAAAAAAGGAGGGAATACTTCCTTATAACCATGTTTTTTAGTATGTAAATCCAACATAAAGTTAAAAAGTGCTCTCTCTAACTTTGCGCCCCAGTTTTTATAAAGCACAAAATTTGAACCGCATATCTTAGCTGCTCTTCTAAAATCAATAATATCTAAAGCCTCTGCCAGTTCGATATGGGTTAAAGGCTTAAAATCAAAATGGGGAATTTTTCCCCAACTGCGAATAATTTCTTTTTTTGTCTGGTCTCCCCTTGGCACAGAGTGATGTGGAATATTAGGGATATTTAAAAGAAAATAATCTATTTCTTCCTGAACCCTTTTTAAATCATTCTCCAAACGATCAATTTCATTAGATAACTGCCTCATCGAATTAATTTTTTCCTTAGGGTCTTTTTTTTCTTTTAACAAAAGGGATATCTCATCGTTAGTTTTATTCCTCTTTGCCCTTAAATTTTCTAAATCGACAAGGATTTTGCGTCGCGTATCATCCAACTGCATTAACTTATCTAAATCTAAATTAAGCCCGCGCTCTTTAATAGCTCTTTTTACTAAATCTAAATTATTACGGATAAATTTTAGGTCAAGCATTTTGTTTTAATATATCTTTTAAATCATTTTCTATCTTTAATTTTTCTGCCCAACTTTTTAAATAAACTTCATTAACAACTTCTTTATTTTCCTCATAAAGATACTGTGCATCTAAACGGTCTATGGATCTATTCGATAAAAGTTTAAGCAGGATCAAGTCTTCTAAAGAGGCGATATTAATCTTTATTCCTAAAAAATCTAATCTTGTTTTTCGTTTTATAACCTCTTTTTGAAATTCTGTGGTAACTGTCACTAAATCTATAAATATCTCAAAAGTTGTAATTTCATCTAAATAAACAAATCTTAATAATTCAAATCCGTTTATTTTAATAATGCCCTTTTCTCTATCAAATTTAAAACCTGCTTTTTCTATATTCTCTATAAGTTTAGGAATTTTATTCTCATTAACCAAAATCATTAAATCTATGTCTTTGGTTGCCCTAATTCGCTTATAAACCTGCATAGCTAATCCTCCAAATAAACAGTATGGAAGATTTTCTTTTTCTAATAGATGAACTATTTTCTTAAGTGCTCTTAAAATAATTCCGCTTATAGTCATCTCAATCTCTTTAATGATGTAAATAATGCCTGAAAATGCTCTTGACTCTGATGTAAAAGTGTCTTTTTTAACTCTCTTAAGGCTTCCTGCTTAGACTTTCGTTTACACAAGAACGCTAAACAAGACTCCATCCCTAAATCCAAAATTTCCTTCCATAATATAGCTTGATTTTTTCTCATCCCTTAATCACTCCCAACGGCTTCATCCTACAGACCCGCTTAGAAATCCCCGCATTATGGACAACATCGACTACCTCATTTACATCTTTGTAGGCTTGAGGTGCCTCTTCAACAATTGTTCCTTTGCCTGAGGCTTTCACGGTAATCCCTTTTGCTTCAAGTTCTTTTAAAAGTTGATTTACATCAATAGATTTGGTAGCAGCGGTGCGCGATTTTACTCTGCCTGCGCCGTGACAGGTGCTGCCAAAGGTCTCCTCCATCGCTTTCTGGGTTCCTACTAAAAGATAAGAATTTCTCCCCATATCTCCGGGAATAATTACGGGTTGACCTGTTTTTTTATATCTCTCAGGTAAAGCAGGATGTCCTGGCCCAAAGGCGCGGGTTGCTCCCTTTCTATGCACACATAAAGTGATTTCTTTTCCATCAACGATATGTTTTTCTACTTTAGCGATATTATGAGCAACATCATAAATCAAATACATACCCATTTTCTCCCAGCTCATTCCAAAAACCTTTTCAAAGCCTTTACGCACCAGATACATCAAACACTGCCGGTTATTCCAGGCATAATTCGCCGCGCATTTCATCGCACTAAAATACGCTTTCCCTTCGGAAGAATTAAAAGGTGCGCAGGCAAGTTGACGGTCAGGAACATGAATATTATATTTAGTTAAACAGTGAATCATACTGCGGGTATAATCATCGCAGATCTGATAACCAAAACCGCGTGAACCAGAATGAATCATAATAGTGATTTGACCTAAAGTTAGTCCAAACTCATCACATAAATCACGGTCATAGAGTTGATCGATTACCTGAATCTCCAAAAAATGATTTCCTGAACCTAAAGTTCCAGACTGGGCTTTCCCCCTTTCATAGGCGCGCGAAGATACTGCGGTTGGGTCTGCGCCTTGCATTGCTCCGTATTCTTCCGTACATTCTAAATCCTCCTCTGTACCGTATCCTTTTTCTACCGCCCATCTTGCCCCTTTAATTAAAATCTCTCTTTCTTCCCTTTCGGAAACCCTAATTTCTCCTTTTGAACCAACACCTGCAGGAACCATCGCAAATAATACATAGATTAAATCTTTAATTTTATCCTTTATCTCATCATATTGAAAATTTGTCTTTAATAACCGCACCCCACAGTTTGATACTATGAAATTATTAGCAATAAAATTATGCCAAGGGCTTTCAACTGTCAGATCATAAACATAATCTTTATATTCTATCTGTTCAATAGAAAGAATTTTTTCCCAGAGATAGCAACTATTTTTAATCCCCTCGGTAACTTCTTTTTTATATTCTATAAAATAAGGGAAGTTAAAGGCGATTCTTGGATCTGTAGACCTCGGTTCAAAGATACTCCTTTCTAAAAATCTTCTATTTACCCATACGGATGATAATTTATTATAGATCTCTTGGGCTGATATTCCATTTTGATATAGTTCTAATGCTATCTTTTCCTTATTTTGTCTTTCCAAAATAACTTTCTTTTTTAACTTTAGATATTGAAGAACCAGATTTGCTGAATTCTTTTTTTTTAAATTATATTCAAAACCTAAATGCGAATAAAAATTTATTAGATTATCTATATCGGAAGAAATTATTAACCGTAATCGATAAGTTATTTTACCTTCTTTACTTTCATATTCTTTACGCTTGCCGATTTTTTGAACCCTAATTCCAAATTCTTCTAAAAGCAAAGTCAATTGTTTTAAGAAATAGATGCCATTATCTACCAAACTTTTTTCTTTATTCATTGATAAACAGGGAGGATAAAAATTATAATTATACAATACCTTTGGACTAGAGAGTTCCGCATCAAAAAGACCGGCTAAAAACAACCGCTTCTGCCATTTCTTTAATTTAAAAATCCATTGAGGTAAACTGTATTTCTGATAGGCTTTTTTACCTACAGGCAAACCCAAAGCAAAAAATAAACAGAAAAAGCTTCTACTTACCACTTTTATACTATATTCTTTTTGACTAAATTCATATGTATCGTAAAAAGTAGTTATCCTATGTATTCTTTGCCTTACATATATTTTGGAAGGTGTATAACCTAAATTATAAATATCCTCTCTTATTAACTCTAAATCATTTATCTGTCCGTAAAACCAAACCGTTGCTTTATCTTTAGTAATATACATCGTCCCGTCACCCAAATGATAACCTAATAGTCTTAAAAGAGATGGCAGCTTAGGATTAGAAGCACTCAAAGGTAAAAATCCTCTTTTTTTAAGTTCTTTTATTATTTTATCTTTTTTAAATGGTAGTTTTAAATTTATTATATCATTTTCGTCTAAAATAACCTGCTGTTCTGGTTCTTCATATTCTACCCCTACAAAAGGACTGATAGCAATTTTACTACCATCCGAAAGAAAACCTGCTTTAACCATACCATCAGGGGTCCAGAAAGGATGGTCTTCACTGGCAATAATCTCGTCTCCTGCCTCAGTAGTAATCTTATAAATTTTATTATAGGGCTTTCTTTTAATAAATCTTATTATGGGGGTTGTCTTTTCCTTAAATTTATTAAAATCTATACAAAGCGTATTAAATCTATCCCAATTTTTTTCCAACTCTTTTATAGTTAAATAATATCCATTCTGCATTCTTATCCTGGTATCACCACTAAGACAGTTTATATCGAAGCCTACACCTGCAGGAGTAATTATACCATCTTTACTGATATCCGTAGCAAAAACTGCACCGATAGAAGGTCCGTATCCCCAGTGAATATCTGGCATTGCCAAAGATGCTTTTACAATCCCTGGCAAAAACGCCACATTGGCTACCTGTTCAGGTGCCTTATCCTGACGGATATCCTTTAAAAGTTTTTCATCCGCATAGATAATCCCATCTACACGCATCCCAGGTTTGTAACTTTTGGGAATACGCCAACGATAATCATCGATTTTTTCTAATGGACCTTGCCAAAAGTCTGACATATCAACTACTCCCTGAATCTGTGTAATCTGTGATTTTTAATCTGCGTAATCTGTGATTTAGACATCAAAAATCACCTCTGCCTGCCAAAAATCACCTTTATCTTCAATCTTTAACTCATGATAGGTTGCCGCTTTTATTTCTGTATTTACTTTATAATTTTTAATATCTTTGCCAACCGCTTCTGCTTCTAAGTTATTTTTGTCTAATTTATTTATCTTAAATTCAGAAAAAATCAACCCTTTTGCAGAAGATAAAGAAAGTAGTTCATTTAACCAATTTATAAAAAGTTCCTCTAAATCCTGCGCTTTCTGCTTAATCATAATTCTTTTAACTGGTGACTGGTGTCGGGTGACTGATGACTTTTCCTCTGCCATTATTTCAAACATTGCCAAAGCAGTATTTCTAAAAAGTTCTTTTAAGTCTTTTGCTCTTACCCTTATACCAATATCCGCAGTATGTTCTATTAATTCGTAATTCTTCATAATTAAGTGGGCCACGAAGGACTCGAACCTTCGACCTTGGGATTAAGAGTCCCCTGCTCTACCAACTAAGCTAGTGGCCCAATTTTAAATAAATTATACCTTAAATATGTAAAAGGTCAAATAAAGAAATAAAAGGAAGGAATTAAGAGTTAAGCCAGAAGGCTTGCCCATTATTTGCCTCAATAAGCGAAAAGGCGATATCCACTATCTTGGCATCGTATCTTTTACCTTTACCATCCTTTAATTCCTCAATTGCTTTTTTTAATCCTAATGCCTCTCGATAGGGTCGGTAAGAGGTCATAGATTCTAACACATCACTTACTGCCAGAATCCTTGCTTCCGGCAAAATCTTCTCATCTTTTAACTGACGGGGATAACCTGAACCATCGAGTCGTTCATGATGTTGGTAGATTATCTCTGCCAAAGAAAAAGGAAAATCAATATCTTTAATTAAATCATAACAATTTTGCACATGCTGTTGGATAAGATTGTACTCTAAATCGGATAATTTTCCAGGTTTATTCAGTATTTCTAAAGGAATGCTAATTTTCCCTAAATCATGTAACTCTCCCGCTAATCTTATCGCCAGAAGTCTATTCTCATCCCAACCTAAATTTTCTGCTATCTTTAAAGAAATATAAGCCACATTTTGGGTATGAATAGAAGTATAAGGGTCACGCATCTCCAAGGCTTTATTAAGCACAGTCAAAGCATTTATAAGCATACTCATACGTTCCTTTTCTAAATTAGCATATTTAGTCATATCACGGGTTATCCCCATCGTGCCGATAATTTTCCCTTTGCGGTCATAGAGAGGAATTTTAGTGGTAATTACCTGATTCCAGGTTCCGTTGCGCAAAAGCGTGCGTTCAATTTTACCGACGATAGGCTTCCCAGTATTTAACACATAGTTATCATCATCAAACATCCTCTTTGCCTGCTCATAAGGGAAAAAATCAAAATCGGTTTTTCCAATAATCTCTTCTTCTTTAAGACCGGTTCCCTGAATATAGAATTTGTTTACCTTAATAATGCGGTTGTGTCTGTCCTTAAAATAAATCGCATCCGGAATATTGTCTAAAAGATTCTGCAAGAAATCCCTTTCCAAAAATAGTTTTTCTTCGGTTTCTTTATGTTTAGTTATATCTTCAACTATGCCCTCTATGTATTCTTTTTTTTCTGTTTTGATATAAGAGGCGGTTATCGCCACCCAGATAGTTTTTTTATTTTTGGTCTTAAAAACCGCTTCAAAGAAGCGGATATTTTTATCCTGTTTTAAAATTTCGAAGAATCTTTTTCTCTGATTTGAGTCCAAAAATAAATCTGAAAATTTTATATTTTTAAAATCTTTTTTGGGATAACCTAAAAGGCAAGGTAAAGTAGAATTGGTAATGATAAATTCTTCTTCCGGATAAAGGCTATACTTAAAAAGCCCAATCCCTAAGTTATCTGCGCTTTCGATGTTTAAATAGAAGGTATTTCTCATATTAAAATTATACTATTTTTTTATTAAAAATCAAATTGAAACTTACGCGCTCGGGGAGAGTCGAACTCCCAACATCCAGTTCCGAAGACTGGCGCTCTATCCAATTGAGCTACGAGCGCAGAGTTTACTGAAATAAAAACCCGTCTCTTTTTTATTATATTATTAATGAGACGGGTAAATCTTTAAAAAACTTTTTACTTTATCTCTAAAACAGAATTATTGCTACCTAAGGGATTAGGAACGCGCAGTTTACAGTTAGGATCCTCTATCCAATTCCCATCTACCACAAATTTATACTCATACCTTCCAGGCGTAAGGCTTACTTTTGCGATCCAGTTACCCTTAGAATCTTTCTTGGCTAATAAAGAATTTGTATCCCAATTATTAAAGGTACCTGCCACTGCTACTTTTTTAGCCGAAGGCGCAAAGAGTCTAAAATTAACAATTTTCTTTTTGGATACACATTTCTTTACCATCTCCTTACCTCCTTATCCATTAGTCTATTCCTTAAAAATAAACCTGTCAAGTATTTTTAAATTGCCACTATACACAATCCTTTATTTTCTGCCAGTCTTACTGCTTCATCTTTATCTAAAAATATAGTTTTTTCTGCCTCAATTGCCAAGCAACTTGCCCTTGCTTTAATCAGATTTTTTATTGTCATTAAACCTACTACGGGCAAATCAAAACGCATATCCTGATTGGGTCTGCTTACCTTTACTATCACCAAACCTTTTCCGGCTAATCTCGCTGCTCTTAAGATAAGTCTATCTGTTCCCTCTAATGCTTCTACCGCCACGATTGCTTTATTTTTAACTGCTACGGTCTGCCCAATATCAAGAAAAGCAATCTTTTTTGCCAATTCCCAGCCAAAATAGATATCCTGCCAGAGCTCAAAGCTCGGTTCTCTTGAAGTTAATGTTTCTCTTTTAGGAATAAAATCTTTCATAAAAACACGCGAATCCAATACATTGAATCCTTCCTCATTAAGTTTTTCAGCAATAAAACCAAAAATAGTAACCGCCCTTTTATCCTGCATCTCTTTAAAAAAATTTTTTATTTTGGGATCCTGCATTACTTTCTGATTAAATAGATAATAGGGATTTATCTGACCTGCCATTACCACATCTTTTATTGCTTCCTGCTTAAATATCTCAAAAATTTTCTCAAATTCACAGATATCTATCCAGAAGAGTTTAGAGGTATGCTGTGAGATTTCTCTGGAAGTGTTATTTTTAATAGCTACCGCTATAACAGAGTAGCCATTATTCTTTGCCTGTTGGGAAAGGATAACTGGATAGCGCCGATTACCGGCAATAAGACCGATTTTTTTCATCTTATGCCACGGCAGACTCCCCGTGAAGATTTCTTTATGAAATCAATAAGATAAACCACCTCGGGAGGCAAATTATCTTTAGATTCGATTTTCTTTATGGCATTTTTGATAGAAAGACCGGAATTAAAAATAATTTTAAAACAATAGGAAATTTCTCTAATAATAGAAGGCTCTATATTTGCCCGTTTAAGCCCCACTAAATTTATTCCGTAAACCCGTGCGGGATGTCCGTCACAGGTCGAATAGGGTGGAATATCCTGAACTACCTTGGAACATCCTCCAATGATAGAAAGTTTTCCCACCCGCACAAACTGATGTATTGCCACCAGACCTCCAATAACCACCTGATCTTCCAAAGTAACGTGGCCAGCCAATGTTCCCACATTGGCAACAACGCATTTATTTCCAATCACACAATCATGTGCCACATGGGAATAAGCCATAAAGAGATTGCCGTTTCCTACTACGGTCTTGCCACCCTCACCTGTACCCGGATTAAATGTGCAGTATTCTCTAATAATATTGTCATCACCTATTTCTAAGAAACTTTTTTCACCCTTATACTTTAAATCCTGAGGGATACTCCCGATAACTGCTCCGGTAAATATCTTACAGCGTTTTCCAATAGTAGTGTTTCCTTCAATTACACAGAAAGCACCGATTTTGGTCCCTTCCCCAATCCTTACATTATCTCCAATTATACTGTAAGGACCTACTTCCAGGTCAAAAGGTAACTCTGCTTTTTTTGAGACTATTGCGGTGGGATGTATTTTCATTTTTTAACTTTCTACCAAGGCAAAAACCAATTCTGCCTCTGCCACTACTTTCCCTTGAACATAAGCAGTGGCTTTTACTGAGCCGGTCTTTGATTTTAATTTTAAAGTCTCAACCTCTAAGATAAGTTCATCACCGGGTAAAACGGTCTTGCGGAATTTTGCATCGTTGCAGGCAAGAAAATAGGCAAGTTTTCCTCTATTTTCCGGCAAAGAAAGCATCATTACTCCTCCTACCTGCGCCATCGCTTCAATAATTAAAACTCCCGGCATAATGGGTCTTCCAGGAAAATGCCCTTTAAAAAAGTAATCATCATTAGTAAGGTATTTTACTCCCAAAGCGTATTTTCCTTTTTCTAATTTTAAGATTTTATCCACAAATAAAAAAGGATCCCGATGGGGGAGAATCTCCATGATCTGCTGACGATCTAATTGACCTTCTGAAAGATTAGAAACATCCTTTGCTATTACGCCTGCCCCCAAATACCTTTCTTTTTGTAATTTAATTCGGTTAAGCATCTTTAAATTTAAACTATGACCACTGCGCAGACCAATAAAATGCCCCTTTATGGGTAAACCCAAAAGATAAAGGTCACCTATAAGGTCAAGGATTTTATGTCTTACAAATTCATCCTCAAAACGCAAAGTATTATTAATTACCCCATCCTTACCCACTACTAAAGTATTAGAGTAATCCGCACCTTTCCCCAATCCTAAATCCAAAACACTTTTGGCTTCTTCTTCTAAACAAAATGTCCGTGCGCTAACTAACTCATCTCTAAAATTTTGCTCATTAATCTCCAAAGAAAGAAACTGGGTTTTAATCAAAGGATGTTTATAATCTAAGGTATAACTTATCTTAAAGACCTCTGCGGGGAAAACTGCTAAAGTAGCATCATTTTCCTCTATGATTATCGGTTCTCTTATCGCATAGTACTGTTTTTTTTCGCTCTGCTCTTTTATCCCTGCTTTTAATAATGTATCGTAAAAATCTTTACCACTGCCATCCATCGCGGGAATCTCATTGCCGTCTATTTCTATATAAATATTATCGATCCCTAAACCGCATAATACTGCCATTAGATGTTCTATAGTCTGAATATTCGCTGTTTCATTACCGACAGAAGTATGCCTCCTTCCTGAGAGAGGAATAAACAAAGAATTAACCTCCGCTTTAATTGAAGGTTTATCTTTTAAATCTGTGCGGATAAAAACTATACCTGTATTCTCTTCTGCAGGTTTAAATTTTATATTTACTCTGCTGGCAGTATGTATTCCTTTACCTGATAAAGAGACCTCTTTTTCTATCGTTCTTTGTCTTTCCATTTTTAAGTGTTAAGATTCATTTGGCTATCTTTTTTTCAAGTTCATCTAATCTTTTTTTTAATTCCTCTATCTTCTTATAAAGCAAAGGAAGCCTTTGCACACAGGCATTTATACGTTTGGCTTCTCCAAACGGTTTTGCAGGATAGCCCCAGACTTCTGTATGAGCAGGTACAGATTTACTTACTCCTGATTGCGCAGCCACTACTGCTCCATCACCGATATGGATATGCCCTACTACTCCCACCTGACCAGCCAAAATCACATTTTTACCTAAAGTGGTACTACCGGAAATACCTACCTGAGCCACAATAAGACAATTTTCTCCAATCACTACATTATGGGCAATCTGGACAAGATTATCGATTTTTGTTCCCTTGCCAATAAATGTTTTATCAAATCTTGCCCGGTCGATAGTTACATTTGCACCGATCTCCACATCGTCAGCAATCTCTACTATCCCTACCTGAGGAATCTTATGGTGAACTCCCTCTATAGTCACAAAACCAAAACCATCAGAACCAACCACTGTTCCGCTATGGATAATTACGCGGTTGCCTATAATTATCCGCTCACGGATAGAAACAAAAGGATAAATAAGACAATCATCCCCAATTTTACTCTCATAGCCAATAAAACAATGGGGATAAATCACTGTGCCTTTGCCAATAGAAACATTATCCTCTATTACCGTATAGGCACCTATAGCCACATCTTTTTCTATATTTACATTCTTGCCTAAAATCACTGTAGGATGGATACCTTTGGGTTTTATTTTTTGAGGAGTAATTAAAGAAAGAAGTTGTGCAAAGGCCAAAGAGGGATTCTCTACATGAATTAAGGTTTTATGGCTACTTTTTATATCAGGGGTAGTAATTATCGCTGAGGCTTGGGTAGTTTCTAAAAAAGAAATATAACGCGGATTAGCTAAAAAAGTTATATCTCCTTCTTTTGCCTCCTTAATTCCTGAAAAACCACGGATAATCGTATTTTCATTACCGACAACTTTCCCTTTTATAAATTCAGCTATCTCTTTTACTGTTTTATTCATTTACTTTGAAGACTATTTTTTGGCAGGGTATCTCTTCTGTAAGATCTCTAAAACTTTATCGGTAATATCTAAGGATTTATCCTGATAAACTAAAACCCGATCATTAAAAACCAAAGTATAATTTTGGCTCTTGGCATATTCGGAGATGGCGCTCTCTATATCTTTGAGTATCTCCTTCATCTTTTCATCTCTTTCCCGACGCAAATCCTGCTGTTTATCACGATCAAATTCCTGTAAAGCCTTTATCTTATCTTCCAGTTCTTTCTTTTTACTTTCTTTTTCTTTGTCACTTAATAAATCAATCTTATCCTGGAGCTGTTTTACCTCATTTACCTTACTTTGTCTTTCCGATTCATAGGCCATCTGCTTTGCCTCTAAAGCCTTATCATAATCCTTGGTTTTATTATACTCATCAAAAAGTTTACCTAAATCCACATACCCTAACTTCTCTGCATAGACATAAGCACTTGTAAAACAGAAAGCAAGAACAACCAAAAAGATAAATATAGACCTGCGCATCTTTTACTCCTTTCTTTTTAAAACCCGTAACCTACACTGAAATGAAACCTACCGTTAGATTTTTTATCTTCACCGGGTTCTTTATTTAAAGGGATACCGTAATCTAAACTTATCGGACCTAAAGGAGTTTTTAGCCTCAAACCAAAACCAAATGAGGACTTAAATCCACCACTACCTAAATCAGAGGTTTTCTCCCAGACATTTCCGGAATCAAAAAAGACCGCAGTCCTTAAGAAATCAAACAGAGGATAGGTGTACTCAATGTTTCCAATTAAAAGCGATTCTCCTCCTAAGGGATCTTTGGTTACAGAATCATAAGGACCTATTTTTCTTTCTTCATAACCGCGGATAGTATAAGCACCACCGGCAAAAAACCTCTCATATATAGGAACCTCCTCCGAATCACCATAGGCATCGGTTATCCCTAAACGCAGACGAAGCTCCAGGACCGAATTAAGCCAGAGAGGAAAGTATTTTGAACCTCTGCCAAAGAATTTCAAGAAATCTTTATCTCCAGAAAATGGCCCTCCCGCAACTTGCACAGAACCAGTTAATAGATAACCCGTGGTAGGTAAAAACCGATTATCCCTTCTATCCTGGGTTAAACTAAACTCCATACTGCTGATAGAATTTTTACCCTCTTCTTTTTTTAAATCTTGGGTGGCATCTTCTCTGACTCCGGAAATTTCTATTGTATCATAGCGATAGGTCAGGTCTCCCCTGAGATATTCAGTAAATTCTTTACCAAAACGCAAGTCTCCACCCGTGCGTTTCTCATCATAACCGTATCCCACATCGGATTCTCTTTCGTGGCGTTCTCGATAAAGGTCAAAACCAAAAGAAACCGGATAATCTAAAAACCAGGGCTCGGTAAAACTTAAAAGATAAGAATCGGTTAAAGTTCCGAAACTTGCTCTCAATTTTAAATCTTGGCCATCACCCGTAAAATAGGGAAAATTCTTCCAGTCAAAATTCCTCTGCTCTATCTCCACAAAACCTATAAATTCATCCACGGTAGAATAACCTCCACCAAAACTAAATGTTCCGGTCTTTGCCTCCTTTACATCTACAATTAAATCTTTTTTGTTAGGAAATTCGGTATCTTCGGTATCATAACTTACCTCTTCAAAGAACCCCAAATTCTCCAGGCGCTGTTTGGAGCGCCTAAGTTTTTCTCCGTCAAAGCGCTCTCCCGGATAAATCCTTAATTCTCTTCTGATAACAATATCCTTAGTTTTAATATTACCGCGTATTTTTATTTTATTTACAAAACCTATTTCATTTTCTACAATACTGTAAGAAACATCCACTCTCCCTGTCTGGGAGTCAATAGAAACCGTCTCCTGAACCTTTGCAAATATATAACCCCGATCAAAATATATCCCCTGAATATTTGCCATATCCTCTTTGATACCATCATAACTGAAGACCTTGCCTTCAGAACAGTTCTTTAAAACACCTCTTATCTGGGACTCCGAAACCACTGAATTTCCTTGAATGCTTACCTTTCCTACAATATATTTTTTGCCTTCCTCAATCTGAATATCGATATATATGAAAGGTTTTTTAGGATCGCGACTTACTTTATAATCAATCTTTACATCCGCAAAACCATTATGTTTGTAAAAGGCTTCTAATCTTTTGATATCCTCATTTAATACATCTTCTTTTAATGCTCCGGGATTAAAAAGCCAGGCGCGTTTTGTTTTCATTAATCTGAGCAATTTTTTATCCGGATAAGTATTATTCCCGGTTATCTCTATTTTTCTTATCTTAAGTCTCCTTGCCTCCTTAACTAAAAAAATAACTTTGGCGGTATTCTTTTCTTTATTTAAATCAATACTATATTCTACCTCTGTATCAGAAAAACCTTTTTTTACATAGAGGTCTTTTATGGTCTTTACATCCTCTTTTAGTTTGTTATAATCAAGATATTCCTTCTCTTTAGATTTAATCATCTCTTTTAATTTCTCTTCTTTTATATAAAGCCTCTTCATCCCCTCAAAGGAAATCTTTTCCAAAAGCGGTCTTTCTGTCACATTAATAATTATCTTTATCCCATCGGCTAACTTTTCCGTCTTTATGGATATATCGCTGAAGAAACCTAATAGATACAATCTTTTTATATCATCGCTTACGATGTTCTCCTGATAAACCTCACCTACCCTTGTCTTTATTTTAGAAAGGATGGTATTGGTGCTTATGGATTGATTCCCTTTTACCTCAATAGAGCGCACTATCGCAGGAGCGGACTCTTCAGGCGGGCTCTGCGGTTCGGGATTCTCTAAGGGAGGTTCTTGTGCAAAATTAACCGCCTTTAAAACAAATAATATAATAAAAATAAAAAAGATCTTTTTCATTATTTTATTATACTTTAAATTTTAATAAAAATAAACAATTTTATTCCTGCAAAGTAATATTCTCAAATCGCGTATATTCTTTTATAAAGGCAAGTTTTATACTTCCTACCGGACCGTTTCTCTGTTTGGCAATAATTACTTCCGCAATCCCTTCATTCTCCTCTGTAGGGTTATAGTACTCTTCGCGCAACAGAAGTATCACTAAATCCGCATCCTGCTCAATAGCGCCTGATTCTCTTAAATCGGAAAGTTGAGGACGATGATCCGCACGGGCTTCTACTGCCCTAGAAAGTTGACTGATGGCTACCACCGGAATATGTAATTCTCTGGCTAAAGCCTTCAATGAACGCGAGATCTCAGAGATCTCCTGCTGACGGTTCTCTGCACGGTTATTTGAACGCATCAACTGCAGATAATCCACAATCACCAAACCAATATTATACTGCAGTTTTAATCTTCTTGCTTTGGCACGCAACTCCATCGCTGAAATAGCGGGGGCATCTTCGATAAATATTGGTGCCTCGTAAAGCTTTCCGGCAGCAGCGGTTAATTTTGGCCAATCAGAACTGGAGAGATATCCTGTCCTTACCTTATGCGCATCTATACGAGCGTGAGAACAAAGCATCCGTTGAACCAGTTGTTCTTTAGACATCTCCAGACTAAAAAAGGCTACGGGTATCTTCTCTACCACTCCCGCATGCTCCGCAATACTGATGGCAAAACTAGACTTTCCCATCGAAGGCCTTCCCGCAATTACAATAAAATCTGAAGGCTGAAGCCCAGAGGTACGCCTATCAAGGTCGATAAAACCTGTGGGAACCCCAGTAACATAGGTCTTTTTTTGGTAAAGTCTATCAATAGTATCGATACTTTCTTTCACGAGTTCTTTTAGACTTATGGGTTTTTCTTCCTTTTTATTCTGGCTTATCTCAAAGATAAGCGTCTCTGACTTATCTAGGATTTCATTTACATTTTCTTCAGAAGAGTTATAACATAAACTTATAATCTGAGTAGCACTGTTAATGAGACTGCGCAAGATAAATTTTTCTTTTACTATCCGCGCATAATGAGTGACATTGGCAGCAGTAGGAACAGAATTTACCATCTCGGTAAGCGCGCTTATCCCACCGATCTCCTCAAGCAGACCCAGTCTTTTCAATTCATCACCTACCGTAATTATATCCACCGCTTTATTGGCATTGTAGAGATTAAGAATCGTCTCAAATATTTTTTTATGACTATCCTTATAAAAACAATCCTTGTCGAGTATCTCCATGGCATAGATGATAGCATTCTCATCAATCAGCATAGAACCCAAAACCGCCATCTCTGCTTCGATATTTTGAGGAGGGACTTTTTCAAAAGGGATATCTACCATTACTCCTTCACCACCCAGACTCTAATCTTTGCTTCCACTTCCGGATGCAGTCTTAGCACACAATCAAAAACACCCAATCTTTTTATCGGCTCTTCTAAAACAATACATTTTTTATCTATATCGAAACCTTCCTGTTTTAATGCCTCACTTATCTGTTGCGCAGTAACTGAGCCGTAAAGTTCATCTTCGTTATGAACTTTAGCCAAAACATTTACTGAAAGACCGTCTAAATGTCGCGCTAGTTCTTCTGCTTGTTTTTTAGAGGTCTCAAGTTTTTTTAATCTTTTTTTATTCTCTTCTTCTAAACGTTTAAGATTTTGGTAAGTTGCGGGAACTGCTTTTCTTTTAGGGATAAGATAATTACGGGCAAAACCATCCTTTACCTCTACCACCTCATTTGCCTTACCTAATTTTTCTATATCCTCAATTAAAATAACCTTCATTACAAGGAAAAATTTTGGGTTATACTCTTATAAAAGGAAGAAGAGAAAGAATCCTGGCTCTTTTAATTGCCAAGGCAAGACGCCTCTGATGCTTAGCGCAGTTGCCAGAGACTCTTGAAGAAACAATCTTTCCTCTTTCAGTGATAAATTTTTCTAATAAGCGGGTATCTTTATAATCAATATAATCTATTTTACTTCTACAAAAACGACAGAATTTTTTCCTAGCCATTTCTTTTGTTTTAAAACGAGACTGCTTCTGTTTATTTTTCATCTAAAGAATCTCCTTCCCCAAGCCACTCCTGTTCGGTTGAAGGTTCCTCTGTTTCTATCTCAGAAACCTCAGGTGTGACACCTTGTTCTACTTGAGGCACTGGTGCAGGACCACCTAAAAACTGCACCCTATCTGCCCGCACCTCGATAACACTACGCTGTTTACCGGAAGAATCCTCAAAACTCCGGGACTGAAGTCTACCCTCCACAAATACCGCCCTTCCTTTTCTTAAATATTGATTGCAGGACTCTGCCTGTTTATCCCAGACAACCACCGTAACAAAACAGGTCTCACTTTTTTCCTCGCCACTGCGCGTGCGAAACCGGCGGTTAACTGCCAACCTTAAATTAACTACCGCGGTTCCTTGGGGTGTGTAACGTAGTTCCGGATCGCGCGTAAGATTGCCGATCAGAAATACCCGGTTAAGATTAGCCATCTTTTCTCCTTTTTATGTTAATTTAAAAATCATAAATCTTAAAATATTTTCGTTTAATTTATAATCCTTTTGTATCTTAGATAAATTGCCAGGTTCCGCATCAAAATTTATTAAATAATAAGTTGCTTCTTTTTGTTTTTTTATGGGGTAAGCGAGTTTTCTATTTTCCTGCCATATACCGGAAGAAACAATCTTACCTTTATTTTGCAATATTACATCATTTATATTTTGCATTAAATTCTTGGTTTTCTCTTGACCCAAGTCCGCTCTTAAAAGAAACATCGCCTCATACTTATTCATAATACCTTCTTTCTAATTAAATTTATTCATTGCCGAGTTTATCCCTTCAGTTAGCCAGACCTGACAGCATGCTATGGCTTTCTTGCTTACTTCTTTAATTATCTCTTTTTCTTCTTTGTTAAATTTAGAGAGCACAAAATCACTAATTTTATTTTTATCTTGGGGTCTTCCGATACCAATACGCAGACGAGAAAATTCCTTACTCTTTAAACTCTCAATTATGGAACGCAAGCCTCGATGACCTGCGTCTTCTCCTCGGGGTTTTATCTTTAGAGAACCTAACTTAAGGTCTAAATCATCGCAGATCACTAAAAGATTATGGTTTTCTATCTTAAATCTCTCTACCAACCTAAATACGCTTTCTCCGGAAAGATTCATAAAGACTAAAGGATAAGACAGAATAAAATCAACTTCTTTTAATCTGCCTTTACCAAAAGAGGAAAGAAGTTTTTTATCTTTTTTTAATCTTATCCTATACAACTTTGCCATCTCCTCCACGATTGTTCTGCCCAGATTATGACGGCTCTCCCGGTATATTCTAAAAGGATTACCTAATCCCACGATTAACTTGGTCATTTGCTGGGTTCTTTTTCTTCTGGCTTTTCTTCCGCTGTCTCCTTCTTCTCTCGGATTACCTCAGGTTCCAATTTCTCTTCACCCGCTGCCTCTACCACCACCTCTTCTTTAGCAGGTGGGCTAACGGTAAATACGACTGTCTCAGGATCAGCCAAAATCTTTATCCCTTCACCCAAAGAACCCATATCCTTAATCAGAATAGAATCATTGATTTTAAGATTACTTACATCCACTTCTATTTGATGAGGGATATTTGTAGGCAAACACTCCACTTCAATTTCCCAAAGTAGACGATCCAGAATCCCTCCCTCTTGCTTTACCCCTACCGGTTCTCCTTTGGGTACTATGGGAACCTTAACTTTTATCAACTTAGTTAGAGAAATATGATTAAAATCTATATGGATAACCTCGGAAGTCAGGGGATCATACTGGATATCCTTTATCATACAGGTATATTCTTTTGTTTTCTTATCTAAATCTTTGATCACGAGATTAAAAACCGTGGTTTCTATATGATGCTCATGAATGAAATGTAAAAATTCTGAACGCGATATTTTTATATTTAAACTCTCTAATCCCTTACCGTACATTACTGCGGGAATAAATCCCTCCCGACGCAAGGTATTTACCTTACTTTTCCCATGTTCAGTTCTTATCTGGGCTATAAGATTTATCTTTTCCATATTTTTTAGTCAAACAACGCACTTACTGATTCTTCAAAATGTATCCTTCTAATCGCCTCACCCAAAAGGGGCGCCACAGTAACCACCTTGATACGCGGATGTCTTTTTGAGCTATCCAAAGGAATAGTATCAGTAATCACCAGTTGTTTAAGGTCCTTACAGGAGTCGATATTTTTAATGGCATCTCCGGAAAGCACACCATGGGTAATGGCAGCATAGATATCCTTTGCACCTGCTTTTTTTAAAGCGGTTACTGCCTCCATTAAAGAACCGCCGGTAGCAATCAAATCATCCACAATAATGGCATTTTTATTTTTTACATCCCCTAATATATGGATTGCCTCTGCTTTCTCAGGAGAAATCCTGCGTTTATCAATAATGGCTAAATCTGCGCCAAAACGCTTGGCATAGGCACGCGCCATCTTAATTCCGCCTACATCCGGAGAAACTACTACGATATTTTTTAATTTTAATTTTTTAAAATACTCAATAAATACACCTACTGCATAGAGATGGTCTAAAGGAATATCAAAGAAACCCTGAATCTGACCCGCATGTAAATCAATAGTCAAAATTCTATTCGCTCCTGCCACCGTAAGTAAATTCGCCACTAACTTTGCAGTAATAGGTACTCTGGGCTGGTCTTTTCTATCCTGTCGGGCATAACCAAAATAAGGAATCACTGCAGTGATACGGCAAGCCGAAGCTCTTCTTAATGCGTCTAACATAATCAAAAGTTCCATCAAGTTTTCGTTAGGGGGAGGACATGTAGGTTGAATCAAAAAAACATCTTTACCGCGCACATTCTCATTAATCTTTACCCTTATTTCTCCCTCACTAAACCTAGATACTAAGGCATCGGAAAGTTTAATCTTAAGATAACCACAGATATCCTTGGCTAACTGAGGATGTGCGTTTCCTGTAAATACCATCAATTTATCCATAATTATTATTTTCTCTTAACCGGTTTTGCCGGAACCCCTACTACAATCTCACCTTCCCTAACATTATGATGGCGGGGTATCACCGAACCCGCACCGGTAACTGCAGACTTTCCTACTTTCACCGGAGCAATCAAAATAGTATCTGAACCAATAAATGCCTTATCTTTTATAATCGTGGGGTTTTTATTTTTTCCGTCAAAATTAGCGGTAACTGTACCTGCTCCGATGTTTACTTCCTTGCCAACTTGCGCATCTCCTAAATAGCAGAAATGCTTGGCAACTGTATGTTTTTCTATCTTTGAACGGACAACCTCCAGAAAATTACCCAAAATTACATTATCCTCTATTACGGTACCCGACCTTAGATGGATAAAAGGGCCAATTGAACAATTCTTTCCAATTTTAACATCTTTCTCAATAATTGTAAAGGGATAAATTACTGTACCTTCACCGATTTGGCTATTATAGGCAATAAAGGTAGTCTGTGGATCCACTATCTTTACTGCCTCCTGAAGCAATCTTTCAATAATCCGCTCCTGCATAATTCGGTTTGCCCTTGCCAAATCCGCATAGGAATTTATACCCATCGCCTCCTTAATATCATCAATTTTTATCGCATCAATTAATGCTTTTCTTTTATAAAGAAGTTCTACCGCATCTGTAAGGTAATATTCTTTTTGAAGATTGTTTGGCTTGATATATTTTAATACCGAAAATAAACTCTCTTTATTAAAACAACAGGCCCCTAAATTTACCTCCTTTATCTGTTTTTGGTATTCATTTAATTTATCTTCCTCTAAAACTTTACAAATACAGCCGGTTTGGTCTCTAATAATCCTGCCGTAGCCCTGTGGTTTTTTAAGGTAAGCAGAAAGTAGAGTCAAATCTAATCTATTTTTCAGATGGTGTTGGAGTAATTTCTTTATTGTCTCTTTCCTAAAAAGAGGATGGTCTGCATAAAGAATCAAAAGGTCTCCTTCAAAACCCTTAAGTTTTCCTTCGGTAGCTTTTAATGCATCCGCAGTGCCTTGCGGTCTTCTCTGTATGGCAATTTCAATTTTTCTTTTAAGATGTTTTTTTATCATCCCATGATTCTCACCCAAAACCAAAATTTTTCTTTTTATACGGAGTCCATCCACCAAATCTAAAACATACTCCAACATCGGTCTTTCACACAAAGGATGTAATACCTTAGGAAAAGAAGATTTCATCCTTTTTCCTTTTCCGGCAGCCAGAATTATTGCTATTATTTTATCCATATCTTTTTAAAAAATAAGTGAAAATATTATATAATATAAATTTAAAATATCAATACAAATTTATCGCGGTGTTAAAAACAAATAAAGAAGCTATTTTTCTTACCCTAACTCCTACCTACTATCTACTACCTATAAATAAAAATTAATATAGACAAAAAAAATAAATTATGTAAAATATGCTAAATTATGAAAGAGCCCTTAAAAAATCCAAAATACTATTTAGACAAAAACGGCGATTTTGTAATTTCTAATTATAACTTTAGCAAACCCTTTGCCAATTTCTTTCCGGGAATTTCTGGAAAATACGGAATTCCCCTTTGGGTATTCTATGTCAATCGCAACCAAGGAATAATCAGTTTTGGCACAGAGAATAAAGACCATGCTATTTTAGAATTCTTTCCTGCCAATAAAGCCTGGTATCTGGTATCTCTTTTGGGCTTTCGCACCTTTTTAAAGATAACTAAAGATAAAAAATTTATTTTTTATGAGCCTTTTAGTAATACCTCTATAAATAATAATTTTAAAATAACCAATTGTATGCTTATAAATTCCTGGAGTC
>Ga0078972_1007118_pt1 | contig 25426 bp, 32 predicted proteins | sample YelNatPaOPGAMG01_FD_67568 | JGI IMG/M metagenome (GOLD analysis project Ga0078972, IMG submission 67568) | Hot spring thermophilic microbial communities from Obsidian Pool, Yellowstone National Park, USA - OP-RAMG-01 (SPADES assembly) (version 2) | ecosystem: Environmental > Aquatic > Thermal...
TTATTACTTTCACGGAAACTTCCGCTGCTATTCTTGTTATCGGATTGAGCAACTTTCTAAAGAGGCAATAGAGCATTATTTTAAAAACGAATTAGACTCAGGAAAGCTTATTTTTAAAGCCATAAATGTGGAAGAAAAGGGCAATGAACATTTCATTCAAGATTATCAGCTTTATACAAAGTCTTTAATCATATCATTAGTAAAAAATGGGAAGGAGGTTGAATTTCATAATTTGACGCGGGTTTGGGAGTTTCTTGGCAATAAGCAGAGATTCTTTGAATACGTAAGAGATGAGGTAAGCAAATACCTGAAGGAGTTGGAATGAACGAAGCTTTATTTGGTTTTATCTCTGCTTTTTGGTTAGGTATTCTTACCTCTATAAGCCCTTGTCCGCTGGCAACAAATATTGCCGCGGTATCGTTTTTATCCAAGAAGATTGCTCATCCAAAAGTCGTATTCTTCTCTGGCTTGTTTTACGTAATTGGCAGGATGGTGACTTATGCGCTATTAGGTTTTTTTATTATATATTCGCTTTTAGGCATACCTACAATAGCAAATTTTTTGCAAAAATATATGAATAAGGCCTTAGGGCCTATTTTGATTGTCACCGGCTTGATTTTACTGGATGTGATTAAGATAAATTTACCGGGATTATCGCTTTCCCAAAAGTATCATAATAAACTAATTGAGGCAGGTGTGCCCGGAGCGTTCTTGTTGGGAGCGGTATTTGCCCTCGCGTTTTGTCCGGTCTCCGCCGCCCTTTTCTTTGGTAGTCTCATCCCGTTTGCGCTTCAGTCTAAGTTTGGGGCAACGCTGCCCTTCATTTACGGAATCGGCACAGGGCTTCCGGTATTTATTTTTGCCGTTTTAATTGCTGCAGGCGTTACTTCATTGAGTCGTTGGTTTAATAAATTAACTAAATTGGAATATTACGCGCGCAAAACCACAGGCATTATCTTTATTCTTGTAGGGATATATTACAGCGGGGTTTATTTCTTCAAACTATTTTAGGGTAGAGAATTGGAAATAGAAAAGGATAAAAAATACGAGATTATTGTTTTTCCAAATCAGGATATAGGACTAAAGGTGCAAGCCATCCTCGTTACAAAAGATATAGATTTTAAGCACATTTCAACTTTGGCTGTAGTTGTCCCCCAAGAGAAACGCTCTGAGATTTGTCGTCTTTTAATTGATGAAGGCATACTTTTTAGCGGTTATTATCCTTTTCTTTACCGCGATTACGAAGAAGAATTTTTTAAGCGAGCCGAAGATTATAAATCTTCTGTGAGCGAAGGAGAATTTTTAGAATCCATCACTTTATGTTATGTCGCTCCTTGCATTGCCGATCAGAAAAAGATTCGGCTGATTGCCTATTTTTCCCGCGATATCTCAGAGATTATGCCATATCTAAATGCGGTCATAAAAGGCGCCTCTTATAACAAAAACGCGCCCACCCTTACCTTTACTAAGGGCAGACGAGTAATCAATCTCTATAATCTGAAGGTAACCATTGCCAAGGCAGATGATATTATTGATGCCTGGAATATCTTGGATGAACTTAAAGAACTAATAAATAAAACCTACCAGAATCGAGATAAGATAAAACCAAATTATGAAGAAAAGGTCAAGATTACCGCCCTACAAATCTACGGCTGGCTTCCTAAAACCAACTGTAAGGCCTGCGGCGAAGCCACCTGCCTTGCCTTTGCGGTAAAACTTCTCTTAGGCGAACAAAAATTAGAGAACTGTAAGCCGTTATTTGTTGAGGGAAAGTTTAAAGAAAATAAATTGATTATGCAAGATTTAACAGCGGCATTAGGGCTTTAGTATGGCTGACTTTATAGAAGAAGGAATAGTTTTATCTGTTAGGGGTAATGTCGCTCAGGTTAAAATCACGCCCAAAGGCACCTGTCCAGATAGCCATGTCGGATGTCCGGTGAAGGCTTGGCTACAAGGAAAAGAGTTTATTACCGACGCAGATAATTCTATCAATGCCCCAGCTGTGCAAAAAGTGATAATTAAAATAGAATCACCGCATTTCTATGCGGGATTAATGTTAGTTTTTGTTATGCCTTTGGTCTTTCTTATCATGGGTTATCTAGTAGGAATTTTTATTGCCAAGCTAATCAATAGACAAGAAGAATTTTTCGGATATATCTTCATGGCCTTAGGTTTTATTTTCTCATTTATTCCTATTGGCTTGATTGGTAAGCATTTTAACCCTAAATATTCGATAATTGAAATAAGCAAAAATTTGTCTTGACATTCTTTTTTATTTCGCTATCATATATGCATATTCGTATATGATGAGAAAAACATACTGGGCAAAACCATATACTGATTTCTTCAGAGCATTATCTGATCCCACGAGGCTTAATATTATAATGCTTCTTACGTCCGGAGAGCTTTGCGTATGTCAGATAGAGGCGGCTTTAGGTGTGCATCAGGCCAAAATTTCTCGCCACTTGGCTTACTTGCGCAAACGCAAAATAGTAAAAGTACGAAGTCAGTGGAAGTGGAAATATTATTCATTGTCGCATCCTAAAACTCAATTTGAAGAAAACATATTTAAATGTTTGAAAGAATGGCTGCAGAAAGAAAAATTGTTTAAAACTACTTTTTCCCAGATGAAAAAATGCCTTGCCCAACCCCTTGATGTTGTGGCGGAAATGGCGAAAAGGCTTTAAAAGTAAAAGAAAGGCTTTAATATGGATGCAAAAACAAAAGAATTAGTAGGAATAGCCGCGGCAGTTGCAGGTCATTGCCAGAAGTGTTTTTCTTATCATTATAATGAAGCAAAAAGAATCGGTATGGACCAGAGAGATATTGAGGAAGTCATTGAATTTGCCAAAGCCATCCGAACAGCAGGAAACCAGGGAATGGATGAATTTGTTAAAAGAGCGGTTGTTCAAAAGAGTGAATCTAAATAGCTTTTATTAAAGGAGAGAAAACAGATGTCTGCAACGAAATTAGGCAAAAAAGAATGGTTTTGGTTTAGCGCGGTAGTTGTGCTTTATATATTGGCAGTTTGGTATGTTGCGACTCATAATTTATCTTGGGGGGCTATGTTTAAAGCGGGGATACTACAGGAAGAGGGTGTAACTGGCTTAGAGGCAAGGGTAAAAGAGATATATACGCCTTTGAGTTGGAATATTCCTTTGGTGGCATGGTATATAATTCTTAAAGGGGCAGCGCTTTTAGTTGAACTTCTGCCTTATTGGATTGTGGGAATGTTTATTGCAGGTGGTCTTGTGGTTTTTGTCTCATGGGAAAAGGTAAAGCACAAGATGGGTTATGGCGGCTTTGGCGCAAATTTAATGGCTACGACTGCCGGTGCAGTAATACCTATATGTTCTTGCGGCATCGTTCCGGTATTAGCAGGTATGGTGGAGTCTGGTGTCCCTTTGGGGCCGACCTTAGCTTTTTTAATTGTGGCGCCAATGCTGAATGTGCCAACTGTGTTTATGACTGCCGGGCTTTTGGGTAAGAAGATGGCTATCGCCAGAGTTATTTCTGTTTTTGCCATTTCTATGTCAGTTGGTTTAATAGTCTCTTACTGGCAAAAGAAGAGAAAAGGCCTAAGGCATTTAGTTAAAATTTATGTCCAGCCTAATCTTTCGCCAGAGATACAGAAATTTGCCTATTCGCTGGCAGTTAAATTGGTTCAAAAACCAGAAGGTCTGACTTTAGATGAGATCGGTATTGAAAACAAGGCAAAGTTAGAAGAACTTGAAGAGGCAGAGGTAATTGAAAAGACTGCTGATGAAAAGTGGCGTTTAATCCAAAGAGATGATTCTAAATATCAATCTGGTTGTATGATTCTTCCTCAGGGGTATCAGGGGACATTCAGGCAAAAACTAATTCAACTGTGGAAGGTTTCCTGGCAATTGTTTTTTACGCTTAATTATTACTTAGTTTTAGCAGTGCTTATTGCCGGAGCAATCAGGGTTTTAATCCCCACAAATGTAATTTTGAATTTCGTCGGAGGTAAAGCCTTAAATTCTGTTTTGATTGCGTCAGTTGTGGCAGTGCTTGCTTATGTTTGCACTTATGTAGAGGTGCCTACTGCTTTAGCCTTAATTGATAAAGGAATGGGTCCTGGTGCAACACTTTCGTATCTTCTTGGCGGTCCCGGGTTAAGCCTTCCTTCCATAATGATGCTTTCGGCTGTATTTAAGCCAAAGCTTTTATGGCTTTATGTAGGTTTAAGTTTTGTCGGTTGCGTAATCGCAGGGTATATATTTAATCTATTTTAAGGGAGCATAAAATGAGAAGATATCTAGAGAAAATTCAAGATTTTAGATTATTGCCTTTATTTGTCATTGTCAGTATGGCAATAGGAATCGCCATTGGCAAAATCTACGGTATTTCAAATTTTCAACTTACGCCGCCAATTGACGCAATTAAGTCAATATTTCACGGTACGTATCAATTTAACCTTCCGAATAGCTTGGCTCTCGGAGTTGTGCTGGGCCTTTTTCTGATGATTTACCCGGCAATGACAAATGTAAAAGTTGAAGACTTAGGCAAGGCGGCTAAATCGCCAAAGCAGTTATTGATAGTGCTATTTTTTAACTATCTCATCGCTCCATTTTTTATGCTGCTTCTGGCTAAACTATTTCTTGTAAGGGATAATGATCTTTATGTTGGATTAGTGCTTTACGGCCTTGCCCCCTGCATTGCTATGGTGATTGTTTTTACATTTTTAGCCCTCGGCAATAATGTGCTGGCGATTGTCCTTGTGGCTATTAACTCTATTATGCAGATGCTTCTCATACCCGTCTATGCAAAGTTTCTCCTTGGCAACATATCCTTTGATGTCCTTGTGGTAGGAGAAAGCGTGCTGTTATATTTAGGTATTCCCCTTGTTGCAGGTTTTATTACGCGCAAGTTAGCAATTAAGAGATTCGGCGAAGAGGGGTTTAAGGGTTTTAAGACTTACCTTGATTCTTTATCCATTATTGGGCTTTTATTCACGTTGATTGTAATGTTCGCTCTTAAGGGGGATCTTATTCTCGGGAGGCCGTCGATTATTTTGCAGATGGCTATTCCCATGACGATTTTCTTCTGGGCAATGTTTGCGGTTGTATATCTGGTCAGTTGGAAACTCGGACTTAATTATGAAGATTCGGTTGCCGTTGCCTTTAATTCCACGGGAAGAGATTTTGAGATAGCCATAGCTATAGCCATAACTGCCTTTACCCCAGCAGTTGCGCTTGCAACAGTGGTTGGCCCTCTCATTGAAGTCCCTGTAATGTTGGTTTTGGTATGGGCGGCAAGAAATTCGCGGGAAAGGTTATTTGGAAAAGTTTCTTTGTAACGAGTGCAATCAAGAGATGACCCGGGCCGGTATTAATTATTCCGGCAATCATGAAGGAGGATAGCGATGAGCGCAAATAATAAAGTAGTAAAGATTTTTACACTGGAACAACAGTTTCCCTGTGGTCCCAAATCAAGTTGCTGCGGACCTATTGGGCAGAGTGAACAGGAGGTTATGGCGTTAAAAGATGCTATAGAAAAACTTGGACTTGGAGTAGAAGTATATGATGTTCAGAGGATGAAAAATCTCAAAGACCATCCGCAAGTGTTTAATCTTTTTCGTACCTTTGGTCCTCAGGCAATTCCTGTGGTAACCGTAGATAATGAAGTAGCCTGTATAGGGCAATCCCAGACTGGTGAAATTATCTCAGCGATAAAGGGCAAATTGTAAGGGAGGCGATGATTATGCCAATGTATGAATATTATTGCCAAGATTGCAACAAGAAATTTGAGATAAAGGCAAGCATATCCGAAAAAGAAAAGGGCTTAAAAGCAAAGTGTCCAGTATGCGGCAGCAATAAAACCTTCCAAATCTTAGGCAATTTCTTTACCTTTTCTAAGGCAAGCTCAAAAGGTTTCGGCGGTGGCTGTGGGCCAAGACCTACTCCTGCCTGTTGCGGATAAGGAATTAGTAAAAAAAGGAAAAATGGGGTCAGAACTAATTTTGAACCATTTTTAGAATAAAAAATAAATCTGACCCCATTTGTGCCATTTAAGACCACAATTTTATTGACATATACAAATTTAAACAATATAATAAAACCAGTGTTAATTTAAATTTACATATGTTAAGTAAGAATAACAAAGATGACCATTGAAAAGAGCCTAGATAATATACTCAATTCAAAATTAAAAATAGCAATTATTCGCCTTTTTGTTTCTAAAACTGGCGAATTTAAGGCTACTGGTAGAGAAATTGCTAAATTGACTCATTTCTCTCCTCCTGCGGCTCACGCTGCATTAAAAGAGCTTTATAACCAAGGCATCCTAAGGCTAGATGCCATTGGAAAACAGCATATCTATAGCCTCGAAAATAATAACAGAATGGTCCGAAAAATTCTGAAGCCTATGTTTAAAGAGGAAATAGCACTAAAAGATGAACTTAAAGATTTCTTAATCAAGCAGGTTCAAAAAGCAGGAATAAAGAAAAAATTAGTTTCGCTTTTGTTATACGGAAGTCTACAAAGAGACGCAACCCACGATAAAAGCGATGTCGATATCGCTGTTATCATTAAAAACAAAAAAGATAAAAAAGAAATTGAAGAAAAGTTTTTAAATGAAATTTCATTAAGATTTTATGATTATTTTAAAACACATTTAGATACTTACATTAAAACTAAAGAAGAATTTAAAACAAGATTAAAGAAGAATCTTCCTCCCGTTTCAAGCCTGATGAAAGCGTATTCTGTTATCTATGGCAAAGAGCCTTTAGAGATCTAAAGTATGGTTGCACGAGAAATCAAGATAAAACAAGAGGAGCGTTCTGCTGCAGCAGATTATTTTAAGAAGGCAACGGATAACTACACACAAATGCTCGCTGCAATTCAGGCTGATAATGGTAATGCCGCAGCTACGTTAGCTGTTCAATGCGCAATTTCTTCTGCTGACGCGATATGTGTTTTTGAAAAAGGCATCCGCTCTATATCCCAGGATCATTTTGATGTGTGTGATTTAGTCGCCTCTTTACCAATCGAAGAGGCTAAAGAAAAGGCTAAATTACTTAGAAAAATTGTTGCTAAGAAAAATCTTGTCCAATACGAAAGACGTAATATTCATAAAGACGAAGCGCTAGAGATAGTAAAGGTAACTACAAGATTTTATCAGTGGGCAAAAGATTATGTGGGTTGAAAAATTAGAAGGATAATTATTATGCTAGAAAATTATCTCATGGATCAGAACTAATTTTGAACCATTTTTAGAATAAAAAATAAATCTGACCCCATTTGTCTGATCCCATTTTTCCTATGGTGCCGAGAGAGGGAGTTGAACCCTCAAGCCCGAAGGGCATACGGCCCTGAACCGTACGTGTTTGCCAATTTCACCATCTCGGCATAAGTAAAAAATTTTCTACTGAATCTATGGCATATCTTTGATGCCAGCGCAATTAAAAGATGCGCTTAATGTTTAATCTCCGCCCAAAATAAACCGCAGAATTAACATCAATCTAAGTATATCCTACACTTATAATCCTGTCAATCCTTTGATTGTGTATAAAAGAATTGCGGCTTAATGTTTTTGTTGTTATAATATGATATTTTAAGAAAGGGAGAAATATGTTTTGGGAGGCTTTTAAGATTACTGCCAGTGGGATACTGCAGATATTTATTCTCGGGGCAATCGGTTTTTGGCTTAAAAAAAGAGACACCCTAAGCGATGCTGGCCTGGATGCCTTAAGCCGCTTAGTAATAAATGTAACCTTGCCGTTTTTGATATTCTGCCAACTTATAAAGGATTTTAATTTTCGTTTATATCAGGGGTGGTGGTTTTTCCCGTTGCTTAGCATCTTTATTACAATTATCGCCCTTATAGTAGGATTTTTATTTTCATATTTTTTAAAGGGGCAGCAAAATAAGGCGCAATTTATAAGCCTGGTGGGTTTTCAGAATTCAGGATACCTGCCGCTGGCAATGGTTGCAGCGCTGTTGCCGCAGGATAAGACAGGCATAATGTTTATTTATCTATTCCTTTTTTTACTTGGTTTTAACCTCCTGATGTGGTCTTTGGGGGTGTATATCTTGTCATTTTCCCATGACGCAAAATTTGAACTCTCAAGCATATTCAATCTTCCTGTGATTGCCTCTTTATTAGGCCTGGGATTTGTATTTTTTGGTTGGAATAAGTTTGTCCCGGATGTAGTATTAAAACCACTGCGCTTGGTTGGGGATTGCACCCTGCCGCTTGCAATGTTTGTGGTTGGAGCAGACTTAGCCAGGATAAAATTGGAACACCTTAATAAAAAGGCAATGTCTCTATTGGGATTAGCAAAACTGGTTGTTTTGCCTGCCCTGGGGCTACTGATTATATTAAGATTTAAACCAGATGCGTTAGTGGGGTTATTGATTCTGATTCAATTGGCTGTTCCGCCGGCTACATCACTATCAGTTATCATAAGGCATTACAAAAAAGAGGATATCCTGGTTAGCCAGGGAATATTCTTCTGCCATATATTAAGTATCTTAACATTACCTATATTTTTGAGTTTATATTTTGCCCTGGCCGTGATAAAATAAATGAAGATAATACATACAAACCGCAAGGCGCACAGGGATTACGTTGTTCTTGAAACTATTGAATGCGGCATAGAATTAAAAGGCAGCGAAGTAAAGTCTTTAAGGGACGGCAGGATAAATTTAGATGATAGTTTTGCCCGCATAGAAAACGGCGAGGCAATATTATATAATACGCATATCAGCCCTTATGAGGCAGCCAGTTATCTAAATGTTGAGCCGACGCGTCCGAGGAGATTATTATTGCATAAAAGCCAGATAAACAAACTGGCTATGTCTGTGTCTCAAAGGGGCCGCACTCTTATTCCGCTTAAGGCATATTTTAATGACAAGGGGATTGCCAAAATAGAATTGGCTCTTTGTAAAGGCAAAAAACTTTATGATAGGAGGCAGGATATAAAACGCCGCGAGTTGGACTTAGAAATTCGCCGGGCATTAAAGGGGAGAAGAAAACCTCGATAAACTAACTCCCAACTCCTAACTAAATAAGGGGGTGAAAGGGTTCGACTTAGGTAAGTCGGATAAAAGTAGCATGCCGCGGAGGCAAGGTTGGCCGCGTTAACAATCCTTGCAAAACATAAACGCAAACTACAGAAATGTAGGACTGTTGAGACCATCTTTGGTCCCAGCAGGCGTTCCAGTCTTCGGGCTTAATTAAGCCTGAAGCCTCTATACGCCAGGTCTACGGGGCGTAATAGAGCGGTTAGTAGACTAGTTGCGGTCTATTAGCCTTTAGGGCCGCAGCGAAACTTATAAAGGCTGCATCCTGGCTAATCCTGTTTATCGGAGTTGCCAGGCTTAAGCATAAAAGATAAACTAAACATGTAGCGACTTTTATCTGATTATCTAAGGACGCGGCTTCAATGCCGCCACCTCCACCAAATGAATGCAAAAGGTAAAAGTTAAAAGTAAAAAGTTAAAAAGCAGATTCTATCTTATCCTTGCACCTTTTGTCTTTTACCTTTTTACTTTTATAGGCTGCGCCAGCGTCCCTGTTAAAACCGCAGGGATTCCGACTTATAACATTCACGGCTCAACATATTTGCCCCTTATAACCCTTTGCCAGCAAAATGGAATTGTCTATGAGTACGACACCTTTACAAGGAATATCGTCTTAAAAAAAGGCATCCATAAACTGAATTTAAGGGTTGGGGAGAAAATGGTGCTTGCAGATGGTTTGCCAGAACACATTAATCATCCAGTAGAGTTTTACCAAGGCGCTGTTGTTGTGCCTTTAAAACTGAAAGAGAAATTCATAGATACATTTTTTAAGGAGATACCTGGAGTCCCTCAAGCAGTCTTATGGAAAATAAAAAAAGTGGTTATTGACCCAGGCCACGGCGGTTACGACCCGGGGGCAATATCTAAGTCAGGTTTAAAGGAGAAGGACGTAAATTTAGATATTGCCAAACGTTTAGCCAAGATACTTAGGGATAAGGGCATAGAGGTAGTGATGACCCGCTCTTCAGATGTCTATGTTTCGCTTAATCGCCGCGTGGAAATTGCAAATAATTCCGGGGCAGACCTTCTTTTAAGCATACACTCTAACGCAAATCGTGTAAGGGGATTAAACGGTTTTGAGGTATATTATATTTCTACGAATATAGATGATTACCAGCGCGCCTTTTATGCAGCGCAAAACGCAACACTTGCCTTAGACCCTGATTGTTTTGTCTCTTCCACTTTGAATTTGAAAGCCACACTCTGGGATATGCTTTACACCAACAATCGCGCCGAGGCAATACACCTGGCGCGCGCAATATGCCGCAATATAGACCGCAATCTGGATACCAGGGTTATAGGCATTAAAGGCGCTAGGTTTAAAGTTTTAAGAGAGACAAATATGCCTGCAGTTTTATTGGAAATAGGATTTTTATCCAATCGCGAGGAAGAGCGGTTGTTAAAAAACAGTTATTATCGTCAGCAGATAGCAGAGGCAATAGGCGAGGGTATAGACAATTATGCCCGCGATTACACAATAATGGAGGCCTCCAGATGAAAAGGCCGATAGGGGTGTTTGATTCAGGGGTAGGGGGTTTAACTGTAGTCAGGGAGTTAATCCGTCAATTGCCTTATGAGGACATAGTTTATTTCGGAGATACAGCACGCGTGCCTTACGGTATAAAATCACCTGAGACAGTAATCCGTTTTTCTATAGAGAATATTCTATTTTTGCTAAAACAGGATGTAAAACTTATATGCGTTGCCTGTAATACTGCCTCAAGCGTGGCGCTACCTGCAATTAAACGCCATTTTAAGATTCCCCTTGTAGGGGTTATTTCCCCTGGGGCAAGGGAGGCTGTGTACGCTACCCAGAACAAACGTATCGGCGTTATAGGCACTAGGGCGACAATCAAAAGCCGAACTTACGAGAATGAGATAAGACAACTTGACCCGAAGATAAAAGTAACTGCGATTGCGTGTCCTTTGTTTGTGCCTTTTGTAGAAGAGGGATGGCTTTCCGGCAGCGTTGTTACACAGGTTGCCAAGAGGTATCTTGAGCCATTGGTGGCTTCAAGGGTGGATACTGTTATTTTAGGCTGCACGCATTATCCATTATTAAAACCTGTGATAAGGAATATACTTGGGCCAAGGGTTAATCTCATAGATTCAGCCAAGCAGGTTGCGATGGAGGTAAAAAAGATTTTGGTGGCGGATGGTTTATTGGATAATAACCCTAACGTAAAGCGCAGGTTTTACGTCAGCGATAACCCTGAGTGGTTTAGGGCATTAGCGAAAAGGTTTCTTGGCCAGACAATAAAAGATGTAAGCAGGGTGGACACAAATGTATAGCATAAAAGTAGAAGGGCATTTTAGCAGCGCCCATAACCTAAGAGGTTATAAAGGAAAATGCGAAGAACTGCATGGGCATAACTGGAGGGTAGAGGCTTCACTATCAGCAGAGAAACTCAATAAGACAGGTATGGTCCTGGATTTTAAATACTTTAAGAAGGAATTAAATAAAATCTTAGATAGGTTAGACCACAGATATTTAAATAAAATCCCGTATTTTAAAAAGGTGAATCCCACCTCGGAGAATATTGCCAGATACATATTCTTCGCCTTAAAATCCAGGGTTAAGATTATTGATTCAGTAACCGTCTGGGAATCTGATAATTCATCAGCCACATATTATGAGAAATAAGAAGGTTAACTTAAGCCATAAGAAGGCAATAGTCCTTTTATCAGGGGGGCTTGACTCAGCAGTAACCTTATATTTAGCCAAAGACAAAGGTTTTAGATGCGATTGCCTGATTTTTGATTATGGCCAGCGCCATAAGAGAGAGATTGAGAGCGCAAAGCGCATAGCGCGAAGCGCAAATTGCAAATGGCTAATTGTCAAAATTAGTTTACCGTGGAAAGGTTCAACCCTCTTAGATAAAAAGGCAAAATTACCAATTACCACTTACCAATTACCAATTACCGATTACCAATTACCAATTACAATACCCTCAACCTACGTTCCGGCCCGCAATATTATATTCTTGAGTTTTGCCCTTTCTTATGCAGAGGCGATTGGCGCCTCAGCCATATTTATAGGCGCGCATACCCAGGATTATTCAGGATATCCTGATTGCCGTCCTGAGTTTTATCAGGCATTTACCAGGGTTATTAAGACAGGGACTAAGGCAGGCATAAGCGGAAAAAAAATCAGGATTTTAACGCCTCTAATTAAAAAAAACAAGGCTGAGATTATCCGTCTTGGATATAAATTAGGCGTTCCTCTTGAGATGACCTGGTCTTGTTATCAGGGCGGCAAAGACCCCTGCGGCGTCTGCGAAAGTTGTTATTACCGCGCAAAGGGTTTTTTAGAATATGAAAGGAAAAATTTCAGAGGTTTTTGAAAGTATTCAAGGCGAGGGCGTTTATTTAGGAGAGAGGCAGATATTTGTGCGTTTTTTTGGATGCAATCTTGAATGCCGATTCTGCGACACCAGATTAAATACTTTTTTTGAATGCGAGCCTGAAGAATTGTTTGAAATGATAAAAAAATATCCGCGGGATTACCACTCTATTGCGTTTACCGGAGGCGAACCGCTTTTACAGAAGGATTTTTTAAAGGCGGTCTTAGAGTTAACGCATTCTGCGGGTTATAGGAATTACCTGGAAACCAACGGCACGCTTTTTGTAGAACTAAAAGAGATTATTGATTACGTGGATATAGTGGCTATGGATTTAAAATTAGCCAGTTCTACAGGTATGGAGAATTACTGGAGGGCGCACCGCCATTTTCTTGAGATTGCCAGCAGAAAAGAGGTCTTCCTTAAGGCAGTAATTTGTACCTCAACTGAAGAAGAGGATTTACTGGATGGGATAAAACTGATAAAAGAAATCCTTAAGGCGCCTATTTTGGTATTGCAGCCGAATAGTTATGAGGACAGGATTAGCCTGGATAGAAAATTAGAGAGGTTCAGGGATATTTGCATAAACGAAAATATACCTGCCTGCATTATCCCTCAGGTGCATAAGGTTATTGGCGTGAGATGAAAAGACGCAATACGCAACAGGCAACACACAATATACAATACAAGACGCAGAAGGTTTCTTCATATGAAGGATTGCAAGAAAATATCCGTTATTTAAAGACGCCTGAGATTGAAGTCTGGAGAAATCAGTATCCGGATAAAAATTATACCATTGCCCTGGATATTCCGGAGTTTACCTGTATATGTCCAAAAACCGGGTTGCCAGACTTTGCAGACATAAAGATAGAATACTCTCCAGATAAATACTGCGTGGAGTTAAAGTCGTTTAAGATGTACACCATATTTTACCGTAACTTAGGCATATTCCATGAACACGTGATTAATAAGATATTGGAAGATTTTGTTAAGGCAGTAAAACCGCGCTGGGTTAAGATTACAGGAATATTTAATCCGCGCGGTGGAATTACTACGACTGTTAGCCGCGAATATCGCAGCCAATCCAGGGCTTTTAAAAAATGAGAAGTATATCGGCAAATACTATAAGCAGTGCTGTGATGCGTCTATGTAAAGAAGCCAACCTTTATTTAAGAAATGATGTTTTATCTGCGCTTAAATACGCCTATTTAAACGAAACAAATAAAAGGGCAAAGGCTATATTAATGGCGATTATTGAGAATGCCCGCATTGCCAGATTGGAAGAATTAGCCATATGCCAGGATACAGGGATGCCTGTGGTGTTTGTTGAGATAGGCCAGCAAGTAAGAATCATAGGGGATTTAAAATCCGCCATCAATAAAGGCGTTAAGGCGGGATATCAAAAAGGCAATTTAAGGAATTCCGTGGTTACTGACCCTTTATCCCGGGGGGCGTCTAAATACATCCCCGCGGTTATCCACATTGACTTCGTAAAAGGGGATAAATTAAAATTAACTGTTTTGCCAAAAGGATTTGGCTGCGAAAACAAATCAAGCCTTAAAATGTTTAAACCAACGGCAGGGTGGTTTGAGATAAAAAAGTTTATTATCCAGACTGTAAAAGACGCAGGCGCAGATGCCTGTCCGCCGTATATAGTAGGCGTTGGTATCGGCGGCACAGCGGATTATGCAACGTTTCTTGCCAAGAAAGCCCTGCTTAGAAAACTAAACGCTAAGCCCTATACGCTATACGCTAAACTTGAGTCAAATTTACTAAAAGAGATTAATAAACTAAATATTGGCCCAATGGGCCTGGGCGGCAGGACCACTGCCTTGGCGGTTAATATTGAAACCTATCCTACGCACATTGCTGGCTTGCCTGTGGCGGTAAATATCAGTTGCCATGCCTTAAGAAGCGCAGCGCTGGTGTTATAAATACAGAGTTGTTAGTCTATAGATGAAAATTATAAAGACCCCTTTAAAAAAGAAAGACATTAGTCGCCTGAAGACAGGTGATGAAATTTTGCTTAGCGGGTTTATTTATACAGCAAGGGATCAGGCGCATAAGAGATTATATGAGGCGCTTAAACAGGGTAAGAATCTCCCTTTTGATTTGCGGGGCGCAGTTATTTATTACTGCGGTCCAACCAAAACACCTAAAGGCAAAATAATTGGTTCCTGCGGTCCGACTACAAGTAGCCGTATGGATGAATTTACCCCGCTTTTATTAAGGGCTGGTGTCAGGGCAATGATTGGCAAAGGAGGCCGTTCAAAAGAGGTAATAGGAGCAATAAAAAAATACAAGGCAGTGTATTTTTTAACCTACTCTGGTTGCGGGGCGCTGCTTTCTAAATATATTAAAGACAACCGTTGTGTGGCTTATAAAGATTTAGGCCCGGAGGCAATTTACAGATTAGAGGTAGAAGATTTTCCGTTAATCGTAGGGATAGACACAAATGGAAGGTGTGTATATAAAATTTATAGTTATAAGAATATAGAGAAAGAGAGGCATAGATGGTCCGCATTGACGGAAGGGGAAATGATAAAATCAGAAAAGTAGAAATCACCCGCAATTACCTTAAATATCCGGAAGGTTCCTGCCTGATACAATTAGGCAACACTAAGGTTGTCTGCACAGCGTCTCTGGAAGAATCAGTCCCGCCTTTTTTAAAAGGCACAGGCACCGGCTGGGTAACAGCAGAATACGGAATGCTTCCGCGTTCCTGCGCTCAGCGCATCCAGCGCGGCAAGGATTCAGGGCGCACTTATGAGATACAGCGCTTAGTAGGCAGGTCCCTGCGCACAGTTACAGAGATGAAGGATATCGGCGAACGCACTATCTGGATAGACTGCGATGTTATCCAGGCAGACGGCGGCACCCGAACAGCGTCTATCACAGGCAGTTTTGTAGCCCTTGTAGATGCCCTGCAAAAAATAAAAAAGGACGGATTAATCGCAAGGATTCCCATAAAGGATTTTGTGGCTGCCACCAGCGTAGGCATAGTTAATGGCGCTGCGCTTTTGGATTTATGCTATGATGAGGACTCAAAGGCAGAAGTTGATATGAATGTAGTGATGACCTCTAAGGGTGAGTTTATTGAAATTCAGGGCACTGCAGAAAAGAAGCCCTTTAATAAAGAGCAAATGGATAAACTTTTAGACCTGGCAAAAAAAGGGATTTTGGAGTTAATTGATATGCAGAGGGATATATTAAAAGATATTCTATGAGTAAAACGAAGAACCTTGAGTTGGTTGTGGCAACAAAAAATAGAAAAAAATTAGAGGAGATAAAAGAAATATTAAAGGATTTACCTTTAAGAATCTATTCTCTCGCTGATTTTGGAAATACCCCCAGGATAATTGAAAATGGCAGGACATTCAGAGAAAACGCCATCAAAAAAGCGCTTAAAATCGCCAGATTTACAAAAAGGCTAACACTGGGAGAGGATTCAGGATTAGAGGTTTTTGCCTTGGGCGGTAAGCCGGGTATTTATTCTTCAAGATTTTCTGGGAAAAATAAGTCAGATTTAAAAAATAATCTAAAACTGCTAAAACTTTTAAAAGGCATTCCACTTTATAAGAGAAGGGCGCGTTATGTATGCAGCGTTGCCCTGGCAGATAAGGATGGATTATTAGGCGTAGTAGAAGGTAAGTGCCCTGGCCTTATTGGTTTTAAGTTGGAAGGTAATTTTGGCTTTGGCTATGACCCATTGTTTATTATCCCTAAATATAAAAAGACATTTGCTCAATTAGGCCCTAGAATTAAACATAAGATTAGCCATCGTTATTATGCCTTGAAGAAGGCAAAAAAGATTATTCACAAATATATTGAGAGATAAGATTTCAGTTGGTATAATTAGAAAAAATAATTAAACGGGGCGTGGTCATCCGCCATAAAACTTGGCGGATTTCACCAAGCCATAAGTTGATATCGGGGCGTGGCTCAGTTTGGCTAGAGCGCTTGGTTTGGGACCAAGAGGTCACAGGTTCAAGTCCTGTCGCCCCGATTTATCTAAAGTAAAATAGGGTCAGAACTATTTTAGAAAAATAAATCCGACCCCATTTTTGCGACCCCATTTTTGGGACCCCATTTTTGTTGCTATTTTGTCTTGATATGCACCTAATATAAAAAAATATATATTTATACCCCTTAAGGAGAAGAAGAGATGTTAAAAAAAATATACGCTGTTTTGATTATATTGGCATTCTTAGGTTCTGCTTATGCCGCAAAGGATAAAAATTCCATTCAGATAAAGGGTTCGGATACGATGGTGAATCTCGTCCAGGCCTGGGCAGAAAAATATATGGAGGAAAACCCTAAAGAATTTGTGGCTGTTACAGGCGGAGGTTCAGGCACAGGCTTATCCAGTTTAATCAGCGGCACTTGCGATATCGCAATGAGTTCAAGGAATATCAAGGAAAAGGAAATATCCCTGGCAAGGCAAAAAGGGGTTGACCCTTATGAGATAAAGGTAGCATTAGACGGCCTGGCAGTGGTAGTTAATCCTAAGAATCCAGTAAGTAAATTAACAATGGAGCAACTTGCGCAGATTTTTACAGGAAGGATTAGTAACTGGAAGGAAGTAGGAGGGGATGATAAAAAGATTGTAATACTTTCACGAGAGGTTAATTCCGGCACACACGTTTATTTTAAAGAACACGTCTTAAGAAAAGGGGACCCAAACAGCAAAGAAGAGTTTGCCCCTACAGCATTGATGCTTCCTTCTTCGCAGGCAATCGCTGATGAAGTGGCTAACAACCCCGCAGCAATAGGTTATTATGGGATGGGGTATATTTCTACAAGGCAAAAACCAATTTTTGTTGCCAAAGATGAAAAATCAGAATATGAATCTCCTACAATAGAAAATGTGGTGAATGGAAGGTATCCGATTTCAAGGCCGTTATTTTTATACACAAATGGCCAGCCACAAGGTGTAGTTAAGAAATTTGTGGATTACGCCCTTTCCAAAGAAGGACAAGAAATTGTTTTAAAGACTGACTTTGTCCCTGTCAATAAATAAATCCCCTATGCGTAAATTTAAAGAGTTTATTATAGAGAAAATGATTTTATTCTGCGGACTTGCCTCCATATTTTTTGTGGTATTGATATTTCTATTTTTGCTTAAAGAAGGCCTTGCGGTATTTAAAACAGTCAGTCCTTTTCAGTTTATTTTTGGAAAGAATTGGTATCCTATTTCAGAACCAGCGCAGTTAGGAATCCTGCCCTTAATCCTTGGTTCGTTGCTTGTTACTTTAGGCGCTGTAATTATTTCTATTCCAATAGGCGTTGCCTGCGCCGTTTATATCGCTGAAGTCGCTCCCCTAAAGATAAAAGAGATACTTAAGACAGGGATTGAATTGTTAGCCTCTATTCCAAGCGTAGTCTTAGGTTTTATTGGTATGGTAACACTTGTACCATGGGTAAAAAGCATTTTTAAATTACCAACAGGGCTAACGGCATTGTCAGGTTCAATAATGCTTGCCTTTATGGCTATGCCAACGATAGTATCCATTGCAGAAGACGCTCTTTATTCTGTGCCCAAATCATATAAAGAAGGTGCCCTGGCTTTAGGCGCCACGCATTGGCAGACTATATGGCGTGTGATGCTTCCTGCGGCGTCTTCTGGGATATTGGCAGCAGTGATGTTGGGCATTGGCAGGGTTGTTGGCGAAACAATGGCGGTAATGATGATTACAGGCAATGCCGCGGTAATACCGCATACTATCTTACAGCCTGTGCGCACCCTTACCGCTACCATAGCAGCGGAAATGGGTGAGGCAGTAGCAGGTAGCGAACACTTTTTTGCTTTATTTGCCATAGGCATAGTTTTATTTATAATAAGTTTAGCGGTAAACGTTACCGCTGATTTATTTTTGCATAAGAAAAAATGATGAACAATTCAGTTATATGCCTGAGGATAGACTTAAGCGGGAAATGTAAAGAATGGCCAGAATAATGATGGATTCCAGGAAGACAGAGAAGATTGTATTTTTCTTTCTATTCCTGGCGACCCTTTTAATTGTGGCGCCTGTAGGGATGATTATTGTTATTATAATTCAGAAGGGTCTTCCTGCGATAAACTGGCAATTTCTTTCAGATATACCGCGTCAAGGTATGCGCGCTGGAGGGATTTTTCCAGCAATTGTAGGAACGGTATATCTGGTCCTTGGCGCTATTGCCTTTGCCCTTCCTATTGGGTTACTCGCCGCAATTTATTTAAGCGAATATGCCAGGGATAATCTTTTAAACCGCCTGATTAAACTGGCAATTGTAAATTTAGCAGGAGTTCCTTCTGTGGTTTACGGCCTTTTTGGATTAGCGCTATTTGTTGTATTTTTTAAATTCGGGGCGTCTATACTTTCTGGCTCTTTAACCTTAGGCATTATGATTTTGCCGATAATTATAACCACTTCGCGCGAGGCCTTAGAGAGTGTGCCTTATTCCTTCCGAGAGGTGAGTTTATCTTTGGGCGCAAGCAAATGGCAGACTATAAGAAGCGTTGTCTTACCAAACGCTATCCCAGGCATATTAACAGGCACTATTTTAGGTTTGAGCCGCGCCGCTGGAGAGACAGCGCCTATTTTATTCACTGTGGCTGCTTTTTATCTGCCGCAGCTGCCAAAATCAATTTTTGACCAGGCAATGGCTTTGCCATATCATCTTTACGTAATTTCTACGCAGGTGCCCAACGTGGATGAGAAGATAAGATATGCTACAGCATTGGTTTTATTGACCCTGGTTTTATTTATGAATTTAGTGGCAATAATTATTCGCTATCAGTTTAGGAAGAAAAAGAAATGGTAAAAATTCAGGTCCAAAACCTAAACATTTGGTTCGGTTCAATGCAGGTATTAAAAAATGTTAATCTTGAAATTGAAAGCAATGAAATCTTAACTATAATTGGACCAGCAAACAGCGGAAAAACCACATTTTTAAGGATGCTTAACAGATTAAATGAACTGGAAACTAATTTTAGAATGAATGGTTCAATTCAGATGGATGGCACGGATATAACTGCGTTAGATACAGAATTGCTGCGTAGAAAGGTGGGTATGGTTTTTGCCTTGCCGACGCCGCTACCCTTATCTATATTTGATAATGTCGCCTATGGAGCAAGGACGCACGGCATCAAAAACAAAAAAAGACTCTATGAGATTGTAGAAAAAGCGTTAAAAGAGGCATATCTTTGGGAAGAGGTAAAGGATAGATTGGATATCTCTGCTTTTAAATTATCCGGGGGGCAACAGCAGCGCCTTTGTATTGCAAGGACACTTGCGGTTAAACCCGAGGTAATATTATTTGATGAACCCTGTTCAGGGCTTGACCCTATTTCTACGGCCAAGGTTGAAGAGGCGATGCTAAAATTAAAACAAAACTATACATTAGTATTAGTTACTAATAATGTTAAGCAGGCAGCGCGCGTAGGGGATAGAACGGCTTTCTTTTTAAGTGGCGAACTTATTGAGATAGATAAAACAGAGAAAATATTTACCGCGCCATCTGATAAGCGCACTGATTATTATATAAGGGGGAAGTTTGGTTAATGCCTAAGATACAGGTTAGAGGTTTAAATCTCTGGTATGGAGATTTCAAGGCGCTAAAAGACATTAATGTAGATATTGAAGAGAAGAGGATTACAGCCATTATCGGGCCTTCTGGATGCGGAAAATCTACGCTTTTAAGGGTTTTTAACCGTATGAATGATTTAATTGAAGGGGTCAGGACAACAGGCGAAGTTAAAATTGATGGTACAAACATAATTAATTCAGATATAGATTTGATTACATTGCGCAAGAATGTCGGGATGGTATTTCAAAGGCCGAATCCTTTCCCGCTTTCAATTTATGAGAATGTTGTTTTTGGACCTAAAATCCATAATTCTATAAACAAATCTGCCCTTGATGAAATCGTAGAAGCGAGTTTAAAATCAGTTCTTCTCTGGGATGAGTTAAAGGATAAACTTGGAGAGTCTGCACTGTCTTTATCATTGGAACAAAAACAACGGCTCTGCATTGCGCGACTTATCGCCGTAAAGCCCGATATACTGCTAATGGACGAACCCTGTTCTGCTTTAGACCCGCAGGCAACCTTAAAAATTGAAGAATTAATACGTGAACTTAAAAACAATTATACTATAATAATAGTTACCCATAATATGCAGCAGGCGGCGAGGGTTTCTGATGATACGGGATTTATGCTTTTGGGTGAATTGATAGAATTCGGCAAAACTGAAGACATATTTACTAAACCAAAAGATAAGCGCACAGAAGATTATATCACCGGTAGATACGGCTAAGGAGGCAGTGATGGAAAGACATTTTGACGAGGAATTAGGAGAATTACGCAAAGAGTTATTGAGGATGGCTGCTATGGTGCAGGAGGCAATATACAAATCAATTGAGGCATTAAAAAATCGCGATAAAGCGCAGGCCGAGGAGGTAATCAATACAGATAATAAAATTGACGAGTTGGAATTGATAATTGATGAGAGATGCATTGATTTAATTGCGCGTTATCAACCAATGGCAGCAGACCTTCGTTTTATTGCCACAGGTATGAAGATAAATGCAGAACTTGAGCGCATAGCAGATTTAGCCGTAGATATTTCGCAGCGTGTCTTGGAATTAGCGGATAAGCCTTTACTTAAGCCCCTTGTGGATATACCGAAATTATCAGGTATTGCGCAAAAGATGGTTAAGGATTCAATAGATTCTTTTGTAAAAAGAGATGCGGATTTAGCAGGAAAGGTAGTCTTATCTGATTCAGAGGCAGATAATCTGCGCAACCTTGTTCAAGAAGAATTGATTAATGATTATATGGAGCGCGATGCCTCAACAGCCAGTCGAGCAGTGTCTCTATTGCTTATAGCCCGCCACTTAGAACGCATCTGCGACCACGCTACCAATATAGCCGAGGATGTTATCTATATGATTAAGGCCAAGGTAGTAAAGCACCATCGCGAAGAATTAGAATAAAAGGCCTTTTAAGTAGAATTTTTCTGGTTTGCAATGCCAATAATTTATGGTAGAATTGGGTTGTCATAACTTAAAGTATTTCTATTTCTATTATTTCTTTTGGACAAAATTTTGTTTTACAACCTTCAATTTTTAAGTCTTTGATTTAAGGCAATAAGTTCTAAAGGGTTTGTAGCCGATGTAAAGAAATGTCCCTGTAGCTCAGTTGGATAGAGCAACTGCCTTCTAAGCAGTGGGTCGCGTGTTCAAGTCACGCCAGGGACGCTTAAACTAAAATTACTATGCGCTGGATAAAAGTACTGCTGATAATAGGTATTCACTTATTTCTATTCTTCCTTGCCCTGCATGTTTATCTTAACTACAGAGGCAAATATATATTGAAGGAGAACCTTGAAGGCCTGACCCATAGAAATGTAAGGATTGGGAGTTTACATACATCCTTGCCGCTTAATATATACGTTAAGGATATTGATATAGAAGGGTTGTTAAAGATTAAAGAAGTTTCTTGCGGGGGCGTGTTTTTTGATATATTTAGGCAAAACTTTGTAATAGACCGACTTAAATTAAAAAATCCCACACTTGTTATAGAAAAGGCAGTTAGCACAGTTAGCCCTGAAGGGACGCCTAAGCCTGCTGCTTCTATTTCCAAGAATAATGTCAAAGATGTTTCTAGCACACAAACGCCAGACCCAACTACAGCGTCGCCATCTAAATTTATGTCCGCGCGGTTATGCATAAACCATCTGGTTATTTCAGACGGCGCTATTAATTTCATTGATAATATAACTCCTACGGATAAGATAACCATTCAGGTAGAGGATATAGAAGTCAGGATAGATAACTTGAATTTTGGCAGTCGCAGCCCCAAGATAACTTCCTTTAAAATAAGCGGAAAAATCCCCTGGTCAAAAGATGCCGAGAAAGGCACTATTGAAGCAGATGGATGGATTGATATATATAAGAAAGATATGCAGGCAAATTTAAAAATTCGGGATATTGACGGTGTATATCTTTTTCCATATTATTCCGGATGGGTGAATCTTGAGAAGGCGCGCATCCAGAAGGTAAAACTGAATTTTACCAGCAACATAAACAGTCTTAATAATGACGTTACTGCCCAGTGCCGACTGGAATTGACTGATATAGTATTTAAACCGCGGCCGCCTGAGGAAGGGGAAAGTAAGACTGAGAAGGTGGCTTCAGCTGTTTTGGGCATTTTTAAGGCATTGAATCAAGATAAGGTGGCTTTGGATTTTACCTTCAAGACTAAAATGGACTCTCCGAAATTTGGTTTCGGCGCTATTAAATCTGCCATAGAAGATACAATTGCCAGGGGTAAGAGAAGCGATACGACAGTGCAGGAGGTTGTGATGTTTCCGGCTAAGGTTATGGAAGGAACGGTAAAGGGCGCGACGGATATGAGCAAGGCGGTAATAGGAGGGGTTGCCTCAATAGGAAACGAACTTAAAAACGCTTTAATAAGCGTATTTAAAAAAGATAAAGAGGAAAAATAATTTTTGTTAAAATGTTTTAGGAGGGGTGGGGTATGAGAAATACAATTTCTATTATCCTGTGTTTATCTTTTGTCGCCTTGATAATGGGATGCCAGGGTTCACAAACAAGGGCTGGGGAGGGTGCGTTAGTCGGCGGTTTAATAGGCGCAACAGCAGGAGGTATTATAGGCCATCAAAGCCATCACGGCGCAGAAGGCGCTGCTATTGGCGCAGGGGTAGGCGCAATCACAGGCGCGATTTTAGGAAGTCAGATAGAGAAACAACCAGGACAGCAACCTTCTCAAACATCTGTGGCTGGGGCGCCCGGGGCTTATAATCCAAACCAGATGACTATTCAGCAGATAGTTGACCTTACTAAGCAGGGCATTAATGAGGCAGTGATAATAGATAAGATTCGCATTACAAATTCTAAATTCAATCTTACTCAGGCAGATATAGAATATCTTAAACAGCAGGGTGTTAGCCAAAACGTAATCAACGTTATGCAAGGATTGTAATCCTTTTGAAATTGCTTATTTTGAAAGATATTCAAGTTTAAGTAAGGCTTTAGCAAGAGAGAAAATTCTAAAGAGTTCTAAGACTAAACGCTTTAAGTGCTATTTAAGAAGGCAATCTGGTGGGTGTAGCTCAATTGGTTAGAGCATCAGACTGTGGCTCTGAGGGTCGCGGGTTCGAATCCCGTCACCCACCCCAGATTTTCGCTTTGCGTTTCGGCAAAAATTTTGAACGCAGAAGTATAAGAAATTAAAAGGGTTTTATTGAACAACTTAAGGTTCGATACAGCCCTGAGCAAAAAATCACGCAGGGCTTCGAAATTTGCCTCGCTTGCGACGTAACTGGCTTGGTGAGCAAGAGTTAGAAAGTTTTTGAAGCGTTCGTGCTAGTGCCCGTCAGGGTTACCCCCATCCAAATTATCGAACTTCTTATTCAGTAGTTCGGCTTTTCCCCGCTTATATTCTTCTTCACTAATAATCCCACGCACTAACAAATCAAGCAGGCGTTTTAACTGGTCATCAATTTCCTGGTTCTTAATTTCAGCGGATACTTGATTATGGACTCGTTTGGCGTTAGAGAGGGTAATTTCCCGGTTTAGCTCATCCATCATGTAGGAAAAAGCCCTATCATCCAGGGCAACCTTCAAGATGGCCTCTTTGATTTGTTGGGCGAGATTTTCCTCTCTAATAAAAAGAGATGACTGCGGGCAGGGATCACGTTTTTTGCCGCAGTGATAATAGCGATGCCCCTTTTGAATTTCAACAGTTATCTGGCATCCGCACTCAGCACACCTTATTAACCCTCTAAAGACAAAATAATGTTTTTTAGTTAAAGATGGCCTACTTCTGAATTTTAAAATCCCCTGTACCTTATCAAACAAATCTTTTTCTATAATTGCTGGATGCTTACCTTGGAAAATCTCGCCCTTATACACAAAGAGGCCAAGATAAAAGGGATTGGTTAATATGCGGTGGACGTTGCTATAAGAAAGCGGACGTTTACGCCTCTTGCTCACCAAGCCCAAAGCCGTCGCCAATTTTCTCAACTCATCTTGCGTATATTTACCCTCAGCGCACAAGGCATACAATTTTTTAACTAAGGGAGCAGTTGCTTCATCCACAATTATTTTTCCTTTATCGTTCAGGTAGCCAAGGGGCGCAAAGCCAGGATATTCACCAAGGCGCACTTTTTCGCGCAAGCCTCGCTTTGTATTCTCGCTAAGATTATCAACGTAGTATTTAGACTGGCCAAAGATAATATTAAGCATAAACTTGCCTTGTGCGCTGTTGTCAAAGCGGTAAGTAGGAAATTTAAGATCGATAATTTTTCCTGTATCTATAAGATAAATAATTTTCCCGCCATCTATAGAGTTGCGCGCAAGTCTATCTGGATGCCAGGCGATAATGCCTTGAACTTCTCCTTTCTCAATTCTTGCAATCATCTCATTAAATACGGGACGCCCGGGCGACTTCGCCGTCCGCGTCTCTTGAAACTCTTGTGCTATCTCTAATTTTTCTTTTTTAGCGTATTCTCTAAGTTCGGTTAACTGTGACTGAATAGAAAGGACTTGTTTATCTTCTGTATCGGTAGACTTGCGCGCATACAAGGAGTATCTCATCCTACACCTCCTCTTGAAAATTGGCGGCGGCTTTATCCTTGACGCAAAGCGTCAAAGATTTACATCGCAAGCGGGTCCCGCCAAAGGCGGGACAATAAAAATTTTTGGGATCCTCGAAAAATCCCAAAAATCTTTATAGGCAAATTTCGAAGCCCTGCGTGATTTTTTGCTCAGGGCTGCATCGAACCTTAAACTTTTCAATAAAACCCTTTTAATTTCTTATACTTCTGCGTTCAAAATTCTTGCCGAAATGCAAAGCGAAGATTTGGGGTCCTTATATCAAAAATTACGAACCTATTTTAAGAATAAATCCGTTTAGTGGCACCGCCGCTTGGGCGGCTCCCGTATCTCCCGCGTCCCGTTCGCCTCGCTGTCGCTCGGCTCACTCGGCGCTCGCTTGGCCGCTCGCTTCGTGCTAATGCAACGCGTGTTCGGC